>JACCDR010404144.1_pt1 | contig 84806 bp, 86 predicted proteins | sample 7446431 | NCBI WGS metagenome assembly JACCDR01 (sample SAMN15323443, study PRJNA562643) | freshwater metagenome | isolation source: river surface water | place: USA:Blue River Watershed | collected 2017-08-17
GGTCTTCAATCTTTGTAGGGTCCATACCATCTTCACCATATACAAATTGGATGATTGAACCAGATGCGTTTCTCACGGTGTAATCATGATTGACCTTGCAGTCCTCCATGGCCTTCACCAGTTTTCTTTGCAAATATCCTACATCACTGGTCTTCACAGCAGTATCGATCAATCCACCACGACCACCAATGGCGTGGAAGAAGAACTCATGAGGAGACAGACCAGATATGAAAGAGTTTTCTACAAATCCTCTGCTTTCTGGTCCATCATCATATTTGTTGAAATGAGGAAGTGTCCTATTCTCAAAACCATATTGGATACGCTTACCTTCATCAGAGTTCTGTGCAAGACAAGCAATCATTTGACCAACGTTGATAATCTTACCCTTGGACTTTGATTTAATCATATTCAACATACGATTAAGGTTGTCATCAATGGTAGACATCCCAATCTTGGCAGCCTCATCAGTTGCCTTTGAGAGAATACCTTGAACTTTATCCTCAAAATAGTCGCGGTTGTTCTTGATAGAGGTATTCTCAAAACGATTGGCATGAATGTCAGCAATGGTGTCATAGACTTGCCCCTTCATCTTTTGGATGACTGAACGCATTGACTCATTGGTCTTCTCATCTACAATCAAATCGCTGATACCCACACTGAAACCAGATTGAACCAGCCAATCACAAACCAAAGTCTGTGTATTGTCAAAGAACTTCTTGGCCTCCATGGGATCGTATTCATTGAAGATAGAATGCACCAAACCAAATGTTCCCTTTTGGTAGATAGTCTTGTCAATGGTTCCACCCAGAATTTCACCATTCTTGATACGGACATAGTTGTCATCATTGACATCAATCTCATCTTTATCGTAGGAACTGTTGGGCATTTCCACATTGACATTCTTGGGGATAATGGTACTGAGCAGTTGCCTGCCAGACCACTTCCTTACCATACCCTTCTCAAAGATGGGTCTTGGAATTTGTCCAGTGAAGATAGTGTTGTTGCACAACATGTTGAAGAACTGCTTTTCAGACAGTTCCACATGCTTCTTTGTCATACGATAGACACCAAGTGCAACATCTTGCTCAATAGACAAGATAGGACTACATTCACGAGGACTGATAATTTGAGTTGGAACTCCTGCGAGTTCCGAGATTTCAATCATAGATACCACGGATTGTGGCACATGCATGTTCATTTCCGTTTTACCCCACCGAGTTTCCAAGGGGGACGGACTATATCTTAAGCAGGGGAACCATGGTTCCCCTTACCCCCTCCTTTTGATAAGAGAGAATAAGGGTATTCTGGTTTCCCCACCCACCACCATTTAGTCTCTGAACCTTCTCCATGGTGCATTGCACTGTAGGAGCTTGGCTGCGGATTGCCGATTTATTGGCTGTGAAGCCAATCATCTCCAAAGTTTTTACCATACCTCCAGTCTTTCTCTGGAGCCACCCACATTTTTCAATAATGGGCTTGGTATTTGGAGCTTTACGGTTTTCCCGAACAGTTTGGAGGTGTCGCCTTGGCAGTGTAAACACTGCAAAGACTAGATGGTTATATACTTGATGTTCTTCAACACCAAAGTGAATTCTTACACTGTTATCCCTATTAGGTGAAATTCACAACCTAATAAGCAGCCACCTGTTGGCAACAAGATGAATGTTTATCGCCGTCAAACGCTTGATCCCCAAGGTTTCCCAAGGGGGCGGACTATATCTTAAGCTTTGAGATAAATATCTCAAAACCCACACCCATTTAGTCTCTGAACCTTCTCCATGGTGCATTGCACTTTAGGAGCTTGGCTGCGGATTACCCAATCCTTTGCATTTTTACCATTGGGGACGGCTATTAACCGTGTTCCTCTATATATGTTTCCATTATAGAGTGGTAGCAAAGGCTGTAAGGGCTTTCCCGCAATTTGGGAGTGTTGCATTGAAGAACACATGGTTCCCCAACACTATGCGATTATATCTTGACCAAGTTTCCAGTGTTTTCCTTCTAAGGTATTCTTGGCAACCTTAAAAGCACTCGCATGTTCCAGACTATTGACTTAATCTGCGTTGAATGCAGGACACACGCATACATTTAACCTAAAGGTGTTGTATGGCATGACCTTGATTTTATGACACATCATGGACATTCTGTGAAGGGATGGCTGACGATTGAATAGAACATAATCGCCATCCATGATGTGTCTCTCCACGATGTCGCCTTCTTCAAGAACAACATTGCTTCGGTCAATCGTTTTCAAACGAATAGTTCTATTTCCTTCTTTCACCTTCCTCACATGTTTTGCACCAGGGTAATGATCTGGACCATTCCTGACAAATTGGATAAGCCTGTCTTTGTTATGTTTGTTGACAACCTCAGGGAAAGTCAAATTCATAGCAATCTTCACAGGCACACCCAACTCATCAATACCAATCCTTGGATCAGGTGTGATGACACTACGGGCTGAGAAATCAACACGCTTACCCATCAAATTTCCTCTAATACGACCCTCTTTGGCTTTTAGCCTCTCACTCAAAGACTTGAACAAACGTCCTGTTCTTTGTGTAGAGGGATTGATGCCAGGCACATTATTATCAATAAGTGTGATAACATGATACTGAAGAGTGTCTGTGTTAAGGTCAATATGTTCCTTAGCAACCCCACGAGCGATCTTCTTGTGCAAGTCATTGTTAGCCTTGACAATATCAAACAACTTGTGTGTGAGGTCATCCTCGCTCCTCTGGCCAGTGTCGGTTCTTACGGAAGGACGGACTGCTGGTGGAGGAACAGGAAGGACAGTGCAAATCATCCATTCTGGTCGGTTGTATTTTCGTGAGAAGCCAAGGACTTCTGCATCTTTGTCGCTGATGCGTTTCAAGATGCGAAGCACTTCTTCTGCACTATACAACTGCTTTTTGATGTTTTCATTATTGACATCCAATTCTTTCCACTCCATCAAAATACGAAGGAGAGGACCACGTGTGATCTTGTCAGGTTGCTTTGCACCACAACCCTCGGGATTGTCCGCACCACACTTCCTGACCTTAGCACACAATTTAGACACAATCTCCCATCGCTTTTGACGTGAGTACTTCTTATTCAAGATAGCTTTGATGACTTCACCATCAGGATCCATCAAAAGTTTTGAACAACGAAAGCACACACACTTCAGCAACTTCTTGACAGTGTCAAAGAATTGGTAGTGGAATACAGGCTTAGCCAAGTTAATGTGTCCAAAATGTCCTGGACAAAACGTGTTTGTTTGTAGACATGTTTGACACACCTTGTTATGCTCCAACACACCCATTCTTGAGTCGTAAAGACCGTTTGGAACGGGGTCATTACCATTGTAGGTTTCTGATTTAGTAACTTCTACGACAGATGAACGTTTAATCTCATCTGGGGACAAAATACAGAAACGAATACCCTTGATGCTATCAACCTGATTGTTATACGATAACTCTTGATAAATTGACATATTGAAATTCAGGTATTTAATGATTTGTTAGATAATTTTTAAGCCTCTTTCTTGTAAGACCTTTATCGTAAGTGCAATATCAATTTTTTATCTATTGTTAAGTAATTTTCATAATAACAAAATTCTGCAACATGTATATTGCAAAAGATTGTAAAAAAGATACATCAAAACACATTATGCAATTGGTAATAAGTAGCATTCTTCCCCACAAACGGAGTAGTATTGGACGTTATTGTTAATGGATGCTGATGATGATTTCAAGTAGTTCATACGCAAAAGAGATTTCACCCTGATTGGCTTAGAGTTAAAAGCCACACTATAAAGTGTATTGTTTAGCGCACGATATCCGTATTCATAGCCAGATGCATAAGGTTGTGTGCAAGAAGTAGTATCATTTGTATATGTGTAAGTGTACTGGCAAGCACTGTTATAATCGACAGAAGAAGGTAAAGGTGAAACACTAAAGTTGGCCTTAACACCAACCGTGGAAGGGAAGTAAGTTGTGTCAGTGCAATCAGTATACTCTTCTGTCTCAAAGTTGTAAGAATTGCAATATAGACTTTGGCACTTTAAAGTTACGCTCGCTGTGAAGAACTTGGCAGTTTCGTTTTCACCCATGACAAGTGGGCCTTCACCTGTGAAGCTCTTAACCCACAACCTGGACAACTCTTTGGGTTTGTAAGAAGATGATGCACAGTATACACTAGAATATACAATGGATGTCAGTGTGTCATTCTTGAAATAACGTGTTTGATTATACTCATTGAATGAAACGTAATGTCCATACTTATCGTTGGAATATTGTGTGATTTGAAAATATAGGTCATTGCTCCTTTGATGCTTTGCATAATTATCTGAACCTTTATTGAATGTTGTCTTGTGTTGAAAACCGAAGTATGCACTACCTGTTGAGGATGTTGAGAAAACAAGGCAAGATGGATCTAAGGACATCACTGAAGGCAACAAAACGGTCAAGAAGAATGCAATATACATATTGTGCTATTTTGAAATAGACAGTTTGGAAACCATTAAGTGCTTTTCAAAGGACAAAAAAAAATGTTTAACGAAATTTATTTCATTGCACATGAGTTTATTCATCCAAAGGAATAGGATCTACAGGATATATACGTGTTCCAGCAAAGATAAACATGTTTCCAATGTAAAGAGTTGGTTGCATATTGTTGTGTTCTTGCCCACCTCCAGTAGCATTCGTAGTAAATGTATGGGTGTGTGCTCCAGTTGTATTAGTAGTAAAAGTATGGGTATGTGTGTTTGCATCTTCGCCCACTTCATTTCCACCAGCAGCAGCAGCAAGTCCTTGAGAACCCGCATTGCCTGCAGCATCTGTAGTTCCAGTGTGAAAGTGATCTCCATTTGCGGCAGTAGTTCCAGTGTGTGTATGAGATGGCATTTCATCAATAGTAAGAGTATGTGTTTCACTACCAAAGGCACGACCTAGTGGGCGTGTTGAACTGATTCCAGCAGGAACACGTGCCCTCAAGTCAGGAAGATTAAAAGTGCCTTCGCCATCGTCGCCGAAGCTTGTACCAATGATTTCGCTGAGTGTAGGATACTCTTCAACATTCAATGTGCGACCATCACAAAGCAACCATCCATGAAAATCTTCGTTTCGTGCTGAAAACTTGTAATCCCCAACATGAGGAATGGAGTAGTAAGTCGAGGAATTATATGAAAGCATTAGTTGGTGAAGATGGTGAGCAATTTCATTTGTTGTTTGCATTTTAATAATATATAAGAAAACAAACAGCCATTGTTTGCAATAAATGTCTGTTGTATAGGTTTATAGCATAGTATCCTCTTCACAACAAACTTAAGAGCAAAATACATATGTATATAGTAAGGTGTCACCCATCCAAATCATGGCAAATATGATTACAAGGGATGAATACAGTAAGTATATTGCTGTAAAGTTGAAACTCGGTCTCGAACACAAAGCAACACAAACAGAGCCATATGAACCTGACGAGCAAGAACCATCACATGTAATTCCTATCATATGTACTATCTTGCCTGAGATACAAACAACACGACGACCTCGAACAAGACGTGGCGAGGATTCAACATCAACTGAACAAACTCAAGACGAAAGTACACAATGTGAAGATGAATATGAAGAAAGATTTATGGCGAGCGACGCTGACAGTGAAAACGAAGATGAATACGAGGATGAAGACGAGGATGAAAGTTCAGCTGCCAAAGATATCAAACAAAAGGTGCGAGATATATTCAACAATATGAAGAAAAAAAGATATGTTAATCCTGATGATGAGGAATATTATCGAGCGTTGACATCTACTGAAAGAAAGCGCTTCAAGGTCATGGAAGATGCAATTTATGACGATATGAAAAATGAGACCCCCTTAAGGTTCAAGATCTTGTCTTCTAACACAGATGATACTTTAAAATCGTTGTGTTTAAAGAAACTGGATCAATTGGATGCTATGCATTCTCATACCGATGAATACTATAAATTGTATCAATGGGTTGAATCAGTTGCTAGATTGCCAATAGGGAAATATAAGGAACTTCCCTTTAACAAAGACAGCACATATGATGAAATATCAGCGTTTCTGACAGGGGTGAGAACAAGGTTAGATGATAATGTCTATGGACACCAAGACACCAAAGAACACATAATAAGACTGTTGGCAAAGTGGATTTCCAACAAAGATGCAAAAGGTTTGGTAATTGGGATTGAAGGTGAGATGGGTGTTGGTAAAACAAGTTTGTGTCTGGAAATTTGCAAAGCACTTGACTTGCCTTATGGGTTTGTGAGCCTTGGAGGGATGTCCAACTCAGAGTATCTTGTTGGGCACAGTTATACATATGAAGGGAGTAAATGGGGAAAGATTGCAGAGATACTTATGCATGCAAAATACAGCAACCCTATTATATACTTTGATGAGTTAGATAAGGTAAGCAACTCAAGGTATGGTGAGGAGATCATCAACACACTTATTCACATTACTGACAGCACACAAAACTTTGATTTTAGAGACAAATATTTCAGTGAAGTTCCTTTGAACCTATCAAAATGTATCATTATATTCTCTTACAACCATGGTGATATGATCAACCCGATCTTAAAAGATAGAATGATTACTCTCAAAGCTGCTAATTATAGCACGAATGATAAACTGATAATATCAAAAAAACACATGATACCTCAATTATTGAAAGAATATGGATTTGACACACCGCAAATCGTATTCTGTGATGAAGTGATCAAGTTCATAATACAACAAACCGAAGAAGAACATGGAGTGAGAAAACTGAAGAGGTCATTGGAGGAGATAATTAGTCAGGTAAACGTTTTGAATCTACTCAAGAAAGGCATCACTAAAGATGATGACTACGTTAACTTTCCTTTAGTCATCACAGAAAAAATTGTCAAAAAACTATTACCAAAGAAGCATAGCAAAGAGACAAAAAACCCCTACATGTATATCTAGATACTAGCATTTTTTAGACAATATATTTTTTGTCAAATATTGTTTTTGTTGGTCTGTCAAACAGATACACCCGCGACTTGTGCTGTATCCTGAATTGTACTCGTTGAGGCAGCACCGTGGGTCACTTTTGTTGTTGGCGAATACAAACAATGTATCATTGACTTCTTTGGGTGGATTGTTTGTGTCCAAACCCGATACTGTCAAAGTATCATAAGGGTTCAATATCGTTGTTTGCCTTGCAGTAAACCCCTCTTTATACATCATTATGTATAAGAGAACAACAAGAAACACCAGAAAAAGAAGGCTTACAGGGAGTAGGTATTCGGTTTTCATTGTTTAGTTATATATACCTGATATTTTTTGATGATATATATGCTCATTGAAGGTATATATAATGCCAAAGTATAGCATGAGCATTATGATTAAAAAGTAGTCTCCAGAGCAAGCAGGAGTATTCATTTGAATATATATTTACAATTTATTTTTGTATTCGTTGCATAGATTGTATATTACTTTTCAATCTCATGCCTTAGGTCTTCAATAAGCATAACAGGTATAAATAAACTGTGAGCTTTTATTGTCTTTGCGCTTTCTGTTTCAGTTGATTTGACAACAACTATTGTTGTATTGTTTGTTACAGATGACGCAACTTTGCCACCATTTGCTTCTATGAACTCCTCAATGTCTTTGTCACGTATACCCGAGAATACAAATGTTTTGTTTTTCACATATTCAACACCAATAGATGATGATGATGCTCCTATATCGTGTTTTTTCTTCTCATCCACAATTTTTATTTTATTATCATCCATGAACTTGAAGAAAGAAGGTAAGTTTTTGATGAAACGAGATGCAGTTTTCTCTTCTATGCCTTTCAAATATACTAACTCTTGCAAAGAAGGAATGTATCTTTCCACAAGAATACGCGGTAATGCTTCACATATCAATTTGATTTTTTTCTGTCCAAAACCTCGCCCCAGCTCATTGGAAGCATCCATTACCGTGTATATGTCAAGAGATTTGACCCTTTCTTGAATTGCAGAATGTAGCTTAGTAGCTAAAGTCTTCTTGAATCCATCAACTGTTTGCATTTCAACAACAGTGATGTTCAAAATACTTCCTACCGTGGTGAACCCTCCTTCATACAATTTCTTGACTAAACCTGATGAAAGTCCTTTCACGTCAATCTTTTCAAAGAAGTATTGCAGGTTTCTCAGTTTCAATTGTTCATTGTGTTCTGGCTCAAGGACCATGATGTCAACTCCTGTTTGCGTCCATTTGTAAGGAACTTCAGGCATGTCTGCTTGTGGCGCTCTTGTAACAGTTTCTACAATATATGGTATGACAGCACCGCTACGCATTACAATGATCACAGCCCCTGCACCCAAGCAATTATCTTTAATATATTTTGCATTGAACCCATGGGCCTTAGTGATGATAACACCGTCGAGTTGAACAGGGGTAAAATGGACAACTGGCACAAACACACCATCTTTAGACATGTTCCATTCCACTTTAGTAACGGTTACTTCTGCTTTATCCATTGTCAAAACCGACTTGAAGGCAAACGCATAATCAGGATTCTGATTAACCCTGTCATGTATATCATTGTGGACAACAACAATACCATCTATTTCATAAGGAGATGACTTTCTCCTTTGAACAAGTTCTGCACTCAGGTGTTCTAACGTCAACTCTGCTATACCCCAAGTATGGCAATGAACACAATCCAACTGAAGAGTGTTTTTGATATATGTCATCTGCCTTGCAGGTGTCATTATGGGCGTGAGTAGTTCATAAGCCACAAAAGTAGTGATTTTGGCTACATTCAAGTCAGGTATCACAGAGTTGAGCAATCCTGCAACAGTATTCCTTGCATTTGCGCCTTTTGTTGATAATGTCTCAAAATCTTCCTTGGAGATAATCAACTCACCTCTGACTGCAAACTCTATATCATGACGCATGGAGTTCAAAGATGCCGAGTTCTTTAGAAATGGTAATAGGTGAGATACATCTTGACCCTCAACACCATTTCCTCTAGTGTATAATTTCAAACCCTTCTTTGGTTGAAAATGTAATAAACCCGAATTACCATCCAATTTGTCGCTGATAACATAATTACCTGTGTGGGAAGACTTCCATGTAAAGAAAACCTTTTCGTCACTCTTTATCTTATCAAGGCTTCCCATGTAGAATGGTAAAGTAGCTTTGATGCCCTTTTGTACCTTTGATCCGACAAACTTCAATGCAGGATGTTCAGGTTGAACCTCCTCTAACTGAGATTTCACAATGTCAAATATGTTATCACTCAATAATGGCTTGTCTGTGTTGTAGTAGGCATGATTGGCCTTTTGTATCAAAGAAACAATCTCTTCTACCGTCATGCCCTTCAATACTTCAAGCGGGGATATCTCTAATTTTGCGATGAATGCCTTCGTGATATTCACCATAATTCCTTTGTATAAATTGATATAAAGAACCCTGTAATGTTTTAAGTATAATGTTTTTCAAGATACTTTCTTGTTCGTTGATACTTCTCAATTTTTTACATCAAACAGTCACGAATGTAAAGTGTGTTGCTTATAAAGCAGTGAACAAAGTGTTGAACAGAAAAGTCATATATTATGCATTGTATAGCAAGCATGACCAATACTATGTGTGTCTTTACGATTATCGCTCATTTTGGGATAGATTGTGGTTTATGTTTCAAATGATGTTTGTTAAATTGCGATTAGACGAAGACGTGTTGTTCTCGTATGATGACGTTGCAGACAATGTGCAAAACCTCATGCCACATATGATAGACGTTGCGGTCATTGTTTATTTGGAAGATGGTATGATGAAGACAAAGATGTTTATTAATCAAGAAGGCAAAAAAAACCAGATTTGCACACCAGATAAGTATGACTATGTTTACGTCATTGCAGAGGATGAGAACGATGAATGCATGCTTGATTTGACTGCGTGCTTCAACACGTTCAAGGAGGTGATTGCGGAAAATCTATTGCTGACTTGTATGGACTTCATCAACATTTTTACCAAGTTCCATAAGGAATTGTTTAACAAAGATGCTTTTAAACAACTCAAGGTGATGTGTGATGATACTTTCACTGAAGTATTATTTAAAGATAATGATATTATACAGCATCTATGATGGAAACATATTTAAACGATGTATGGTGTTTTTATTTTCATGATCCTTATGACAATAAATGGACAAATGAAAGTTACAAGTTGCTGGGAACCATAAGTTCTGTGGAGGAATTTTGGCAACATCATAAATGCATTTCGCAACATGTACACAAGGGTATGTTCTTCATGATGAGAGAACATGTACAACCTACTTGGGACGATGCGTCAAATATTGACGGAGGCTGTTTGTCCATTAAGGTTCTCAAAGACGATCTATCTACTTTTTGGGAAGATGTGTGCGTAAAATTGTTGGGTGAAAGTTTGTTGAAAGGACATTCAAGAAAAAAGTGGGATTTCGTTAACGGTATATCGTGTAGCCCAAAAAAGCATTTTTGCATTGTAAAAATTTGGGTTCGCGATCCTGCAATGGGAGACAAAAACTTATTCAATCTACTTGGTTGTTATAACGGAGATATATTATATAAGTCGAACCGTGACAATATACAATTTGACCAAATAAAAACGAAAGGCTGAGAAGCATCAAGATGATTGAGAAGCGAGCGCCAAGGAAATTGAACCTAGAGAAGCAACATCCCACACACAAATTATGGGGTAATCATTTTTAAGATACAATGAAACAGTAGAGCAAAGGTTTGTGCATTTAGTGAAAAGAACTAAATACTTGAGACTGAAGACACCTTGCACAATTTCATCTGTTTTATTGTTGGTGAAGTTATTAACGCCTTCGTTATCCATCAGAACAGTTTCTTGACTACAAAACTCTCCTTGACATGTCAATATCAACTGTGTATTGATGTTTTTAATCTCCACAAATTCTGCAATTTGGTTCATGTCTCGAATTATTTTTTGAAAATCTACTGAAGGCAAGGTTATTTGTGAATTAAACTCCACTGGGTCAATTGATATACTGGGATTATTGAGGTCAAGCAGATTGAGTTTGTATACTGTCTTCTGATTCTTTTCACTGTTTTCAATCTTAATGCCTAAATGATTGATGTCTGCATTCTCTATGAACAGAGTGAGAGTGTCGTTGCTATTGATAGTGCGCATCAGTTTGAACAAATTCAACATATTGATACCAATAGATACTTTGCCTTCACAGTAGTAATATTCAAACTTCTTTGCATCCAGTTTCAAATGCACAAGCACAACCTTTGAGTTATCAAGTGACACAATTCTTACACCATTCTCATCAAACTCCATAGATGTATCGACTAACAACTCTTTCAAGGCCTCAATCAATATTTTGAAAGCCGAAGATTGGACCGTGCGGATTTCTAGACGGTATGGCGACATGATAATCAATCATGTATTGAATACCTTAAGTATTGTTTTTTGACTTCATGACATCCTGATAGATGATCTCCTTTTCATTGAGGATTTTCCTGATTTCATCAAAAACTGTATTTTCTGAGCGGCTACTCACAGCACAAGTCTCATCTTCTTTCAAGTTCAAGAGAGACAATATCGTCATGGGAATGTTATTGTTATTCTCTACCAGATGCCTTTTAATCAAAATATGGTCATGCACAGATGTCTGATTGGCAATGTAATCCACGTCACTATCGATAAGAATAGAGCCTCTAAGCTCGTTGGCATTTGTAACGACTTCAGTATTTCGATCTTCTGGGCGCCGTTGGTTCATGTTGTTTTTTATTATGCTTCGTTAATTGTGCTATCATTCAAACACAAGCCGCACCCAGAAACAAAGTTAAGATGACATATACTCCTCCAACAGCATTTTTTAAAGTTACCACACGATCACGCAAGACATCAACTGGAGGCAAGGCTACAACACAAGCAAAGAAGAAGTCAGCGTCCAAGCCCAAAAGTGAGCTTGATATGTCGTCAGGCATGGAATTCACAGAAGGCATGCCTACAAAATAAAAACTAAGGAGAGAACCTTAAATTCATAGATGACTCTATAGACTTCTTGCTGTCCACCAATGGCTTGCTTCGTTTGAAAGATATCTTTTCCTTATACTTGTTGATGCGGTCATTATCAACGGGTATGTATCTGCAATCGGTAAATATTTCGTAATCACTTATTTCTTCTAGTTGTTGGGTGACTGATGTCATTGGAGGGAAGTTAATATTGATAAATTTGTTCCCTAAGGAGTGTGCCCTGAATGCATCTATATCTAGGTGCCCTCCAAACACCTTTAAACTGAGCCTTGGGGGTGCAGATTTCACTGTTGGTACCCCATGCATTTTACGACTTAGAAGGTTTAGTAAATGATACCTTTCCCACATCTCATCTTGATTGGTATTTTCATTAAAGTTGTAAGCAGCAGCACAGTTTGTACTGCAAAAACAACCATACACCTCAAACACACCATCATTGTAGTTGATAGGAATACCTATAGGTGCATTATTGAACCTATGGCAACACCAATAACATGCAATAGATGTATGTAATGGCCATTCATTGTTCTTATTTCTTTCTTCGAAATCTTGGAGGACGTTTATTACTTTTGGCTCGGTTGCACTTTCTTGTCTCCTATCAGGAACTTCATCATTATCATCAACATTGAATATGTTATCGTATATTTGTTCGTTGTAAGCACAAGGATGTGTCTGGTCATCTGTCAATGTGCTGATGTCTGGCACAGATAAACGAACGATTACATTCTCATCGTCTGATAGTGATGAAATGTTCATATCATCGTCTTTGATGTCGGACGTAACATTGTCGATTGATGTATATACGTGTTTCGGTTTTCTACCCCGTTTACCTTTTTTGGGGGCATCCACTTGCTCTTCAGTGCCACCTTTAGCGTGCACAGGTTCAGTCTCTAAGACAGTTTTAGGTTTTCGACCTCGTTTTTTGGGTAAAACATCCGCCATAACTGACACATACATAGTATCTACCTCTTAAGTCTGTTTGGGAGCCCTTGCGCTACCTTTGCGACGCCCAGTCTTTCGCTTTGGCTTTCGTTCTTTTTTCCCACCCTGTTGGAACTGTTTTTCAATATCTTTGTATGTTTGGGTTGAATTTGTAATGATCTTTTGAATGTCTCCCTGAGCAACTATTATCCTATTCAACTCATCTGCCTTTCCATATTGTGCATACAACTTCTTGAGACCATCAGTTTGTTTCATAAACTCCGTGTTCAAACTATCTATTTTGCTTCTCGTAAGTGATTGTAAATACTCAAAGTCAGATATATCTAGAGGCTTGCCCAAGGCATCCTCCATCTTACCGAATTCTGTTTTCAATGACGCAAATACATTTGTGTAACTGTTCAACAACTCACTTACATCAGCTATGACTTTGAGGTTGGCTACATAACTCTTGGTTAGTTGCTGGTTGAGTCTTGCAATCTCTTTGTACTTCTTGATGTTATCTTGATATGTTTTTGATGTTTTAACTATAGAACCTTGCATCTTATCTATCTCAGCTTTTATACTTTCTTGACTACCAAGAGTGGTGCCAAGCGTTTTCTCATTCTGTTTAGGTTTGAAGAACCAAGACATTTTTTTATTATTGTGATATAATTTATCTAATCAATGGAAGAATAAAGGTTTTGGGCATTTCCCACCTTGAACGTCTTTAGCCCACGATTGAAATCACCCTTGACGTCTCCATCAGTTTTTGCATAGTTGTAGTATTTCATGCTTGCAATGTTGACCAAGTTGTCGGTGCCCTCATAGTTAGGAAATAAGAACAGGTCTCCATCATTCAATTTCAATGAGTTGTCCATAAGCATGATGTCAGTGGAACCTGTGGCAATAACGACTGGAATATCATTTAGATAGAACGTGAAACGAATACCATTTTCTATACCTTCTCTCACAGAATAATTCTCCTCAAATACAAATGTAAACATGAACCATTCTAAAGGCAGTAGGGTAAGGAGGTTCTTGCGGTTTTGTTGAGGGTCAATTCCATCCAAGTTAATTGGGATCTTAACACTTGGGTGTTTGATAGTGTTGAATTCTACAATCAAGTTCCTGTAGCTATCCGTAAATTTGATCAAAGGACATTTGACAAAATAATCAGCATTCTGTCTCAAGTATGGAACCAATTTCAATGTTTTAGGATCATAGAAGTTAGCGCCATACTTCCTATTATCACCCTTGAGAAGAATTACAAGATTCTCATACGGCTTCTCATTTGTAGTATTGACCTTCATCCAAAACTGGTAAGTAAATTGTGTGCCTGTAGTGCCGTTCACTGAACTGGGTATCTTAATGTAATCATTCTTGAATGGAAATATTGTGTTGAGCTTTGTTTTTGACAACGATGCAGAAGTCGTCTGTTTGTCTACAATCACCGCTTCTTCCCTTTGTTTCACTTTAAAAGATGGCTCGATCACTAGACTGTCAATTCGCATGACAACTAAAGTTGTGATGTACAAAATCAATAAGACAATGAAAGCCAATAGGAGTTGTAGGAATACCCATCCAAAGTTTATTTCAATCATTATTATTAAAGATAAACAAGAAAAAATATGTCTTTGAACATTCTTTATGTAGAAGTCTGATCGATACGGTAGATTGGTGTCCTGAAACCATACCTTCCACCAATAGTGTAAAGTGACCTACTGAATGGACTGTTATTGTATATCTTAGATACCTCTTCAGTTGTCAATGCATGGTTGAAAACTTGGAGTTTGCTGAAATAACCATCAATGGAGTTCTTACCTGCAATGGTAGGATGCCTGCCGACATAAATATTTCCAACGGTTTCATCAATAGGGGTATTGATTGCGATAGGTTTCTTACGGTAATCATACTCAACGGGTTTCATTTGAATGAAGTTGTCGACTGTCTTAACGGCATACAACCCACCATCCACAAAAATGGTAATGACGTTGTCATTCACACACAAGGCATAATGCACCCAACGCCTGGAGGGAACATTGTTGATGGTAATGATTAAATGCTTGTTGCTGTTTTCAGTGTCATTCTTGATTTCGGGGTTAGCAAAGTAGTTTTGATCCTCAATACTCTTTAGGTTTTGATATTTAATGTTTGCGTCAGTAGAAGTTAGTGTTGAACCGACTGTCTTAATCACAAACTGCAACTTTGTCCTGTCAGAGTCCATCATCACAATAGGATTGGCAGATGCAATAGTGTCTTTTTGGCCTCGGTAGAACAACAGCTTGTTGTTGTCCCCTGTTGCCACGAAGTTGTTCATGTACATCCAAAAACTGTAAGAAAATTGGTTTCCGACGGTGGAAGTGGGAAGATCCGAACCCAGTATCTCTATCGGACCATCCATATTGGTTAAGTTCAACGGATAGTTGATAAATGTCTTACCTTTTTTCAAAGAGTTACTCTTGATCTGCTGCAAAATGAAAATAATGACCAAAACAAAGGCTAGAAGGACAACAATAAATCCAACAATAATGCCACCTTTACCTTCAAAAAATGATGACACTTTTGCATAGGAACTTGGCAATGCAGTAGGTGCATTGGTCGACACAGGGTTGTTGAAGAAACTTGCCATTTAATTTATTATATGAAAAGAAGAAAAATAATACTCATGTGAAATACTTTTCATATGTAGATAGTAAACATGTCAACTCTTGCATTTCCTCCTTTTGTTTGCGCTTAGGCACTGAACCGAGTATTCCAGATCTCACGAGGGCATCCGTTGCAACAATAAGACTGTTTTCAGAAGACTGCATGGTTTGTGATGCTCCTTTGACTTTCTTGCCAAGAATCTTCTTGTGAGAAGACTTAGATCGCATTTGCGAGAACTTATATGTGAGATTTTTTCTGTTGGCCTTTTGTTCAAGGCCTTGAAGGATGCCCCATATTGATTTTGTCCTACATATATTAGCGTATTGCAATAAACTCCAGTCTACGCTAGTATATGCATGTTCGTCAAAACATACCGCATCTATAAAATATCCATTTGCCTTCATGTATATGTCCAGCAAATCCTTCGTCTTGTAATTTGCATCCAACTCACTTGGCAGATTTTCATACAAAATGTAAGGCAGATTACCCACATCTCCTCTTGTGAGGTGGTCAATCTCTTTGCAAGAACTACTATTACTCAAGATATGTTTTGCAATTTCAAAATGATTCATGTCCTTGAAACTGCGTTCAACTTGTATGCTGTCCAACTCAGCTGATGAGTTATTCATGTTCAACACGCTTTCTCTGATATTTCCTTTGAATTTTGTGACTACCTGTAACAAGTGTTCCATATCAAAATTAATTCGTGCAGTATCTAATCTGTCCATGATATACGAGAAACTATCTTTGCAAGAAGGATAACAGAGTTTGAATACCTCTGCCTCTGTGTCTGAGAACAGTTTCTTATCTATTCCTGAGTTACATGTGATGAGAATAGATATTTTCTTTTTCTTCAAGATCTTGTTGAAACTAGCAATCTTAGACACAAGATTGCGGTCAATACACAACAGCACATCCAAGTCGTCAATGAAGACGATTTTTGTTTTTTTCAATAGGTAATGCTCTATGGTTGTGTTGTTTGCAAAATTGTCTATCATGGTCTTGATATTATCGTTTGTCAAGATATCTTTACCTATTTCCAACACTTGAAAATCGTACTTCTTCAATAACAAGTTACATAATGTAGTTTTTCCAGAACCATCTGGACCCATGACACAAACAATATTCTTTGCCACGTCGTGCAAATCCTTCACTTGTTGCAAGAGTTTTTGTATATTACATATCATTACCTTGTTTCCAACAAAGTTTGCGGGATTGGTTGGTGTGATGTATTGCAAAAGATCCATTGCTTGATATTGCTTAGAAATATACAGTCTTTAAACAGTCTTTAAAATATAAACAACGCTTCAATTTTTACCATACAAGGTTTGGCATCGCTTTTGCACAGACGTCCAAGGTATGGTCTTGTAACCCTTAAGTTTGTCCGTGGACTTTTCGGCAACATTTGGATCAACTACTTGGCATCTCTCGTCATTTGTTGTTAATTTAGTTGAGAAGTCATCGATCATGAATTTATCCATTGGTTGGGGATCTGTAAGAGGACCTGTTCCATTTCGCACCTTAAAGTCAGGATTGTGTGTCGGGGGAGAGCTATTGTCATTTTCAGGATACACTTTCATGATAAGATTCTTCGTTGGGTTCCTTGCATCAGTCACAACATACTCATTGGAGCAGAAGTAGCCCTTGGACGCGGTGTCATAGCGCTTGACATAATAATCGGGACAGCTATCAAACTTGATTACGTAATTCTTTGGATCTCGCATAGCTTGCAGTTTTTTCTCTCTGTTGATAATCGCGTAGATACAATAGAAGATGATACCAAAGATACCAAGTTCAGCAACAATAATGAATAACAGCCAATCTCTTGCGCCTTTTACAAATATCATGGCAAAAAGAGCAATGGATAAGAGCGCAGACACAATCGTGAAAACAAGTGTGCGAACGTATGAAATCCGTCTATTTTCGTTTTGCATTATATTTTGTATATATTTACATATTATTTCTCACAACTCCCTTGTCTCCAATATCCTTAGTCCCTTGCTTGAACTAAACTGTCCTCTGTCCAAAGGTATCGGTAATTGACCGATATCTTGTTTGTAATACTTGAACATCTTAATCTCCTCTATGATTCTTGGAACACAAAAATCAATCACTTGTGAGTTTAGTTCTCTTACCTGTTCAATGATATTGGTTGTCATGTGTTTTGCATGTTGAAGATATATTGCACGCATAACTATCTGCAACTCAACTTCAGATTGCTTGCCTATCACAAACTCCCCATTAGTACGTTTTGCAACCATGTTCTTTATCCCTACCTGTAGCGCTTCAATATTTTGTCGGCTAAAGAATAAGTCGTTAAGGGGAGTTTGTTGATGAACTCCAATGATAGCTTCTCTATTAAATTGTGAAATTTTGTCATTACCATTCTCAAACAACCCATACATTGCATAATTCGAATTGGGTAATGTATCTACTCTTCCGTTATTCATAATAATATGTATTTATAATATAAATGAAATTAATTATAACCAAGCAACACATCAAAGGACAACTGCGGAAGTTTGGCTTTGATGAAGTAGAAGACGGAGCATATGAATTGATCAATGATTATCATATGAAGTTTGTGAGGCACATCGCCAGCAAGAGGAATTTCAAGAAGCAATACTCCAAGCTGCAAAACGGTGGACGTGTTGCATTCCCCTTGGAGTATTTTGGTGGTAACACTAGTTCCTACATGGACAGCCCAAAGTTCACTGATGTCTCTGCAACAGAAGCATTCATCAGACCATCTATTCTTTTGAACGACCCTTCAGGAGGTTTAGCAACACCTAAAGCCATGGAGCCCCTAATTGGAGGGGCCTCTCCTTGCTTTAAACTCACAAAAACTGCATGCAAGGAAGCCTTATTGCAAGCAAACATTGATGATCAAGGACTTGATAAGAAGAGGTTTACAAATGATGTGCAACAAAAATTTGAAACGTTGTTTACTAAAGCTGTGAACAAAGTAAAGAAGACATCCAAGACTTCTGTGTTCAAGGAAAGCGACCTCAAATCAGTTCTGAATCTTCAAACATATAAGAGTTTCAAACACTAGTTTGCTTAAAGCTTTTTGTATCTTTTTGAAGACAATGGCAATGTCGGCAACCTCTGTTAGCATCGCTGAGAAGTACGTGAAACTTGACCAACGCGAGCATGTTTTGCAAAGAAGCGGAATGTACATTGGTTCCATCGAGGAAGACAAGTATGAAACTTGGGTTTTTGATACAAACGAAAACAAAATGGTGAAGCGAGAAGTCAGGTATGTACCAGGTCTCTTTAAGATTTTTGATGAGATTTTGGTGAATGCTATAGATCACAGCACTAGGTTGAAGTCAATGAAGGAAACAGACCCAAATGTCAATTGCATGAAGTTTATCAAAGTGTCTATTGACAAAGAGACAGGCGTAATTGAAGTGTCCAACGACGGTGATGGTATTGAGGTTATAAAACATCCTGAGCACAATATATACATTCCTGAGTTGATTTTTGGGAACATGCTTACTTCCAGCAACTACAATGATGAACAAGAAAGAATTATTGGGGGTTGCAATGGCATAGGCTCCAAAGCTTCCAATATATACAGTGAATGGTTTGAGGTTGAAACAGTGGACAGAGTAAAGAAACTACATTATGTGCAAAAATTTGAGAGCAATATGTCTATTGTCAATGAACCTATTATAACAAAATACACCAAGAAGCCTTTCACTACTGTCCGCTTTAAACCAGAGTATGCGCGCTTTAAATTGCAATGTCTCACCAAAGACATGTATGACATGTTTGCTAAACGTGTATATGATGCTTGTGCGGTCACTGACAGCGATATATCAATATATTTCAATAATCAAAAGCTTGACTACAAGAATTTTGAGAGGTATGTCGATCTATATATTGGTGGCAAGAACGAGCACACACGCGTTTATGAGCAAGTCAATGAACGCTGGGAGATTGTTGCTTCATACAACGACTTCAATGGCTTTGACCAAGTCTCCTTTGTGAATGGCATTTGGACGTTGCGAGGGGGAAAGCACGTTGATTATATCTTGAACCAAATCACGAAGAAGTTGACGGAGATGATTCTAAAGAAGAATAAGAACGCCAATATCAAGCCTCAAAATATCAAAGACAATCTTATCTTGTTCATCAAGTCAACTATTGTCAATCCAACCTTTGATAGTCAGTCAAAAGAAACACTCACAACACCTGTTGCCAAATTTGGAAGCAAGGCTGAGTTGAGTGATAAGTTTATCGACAAACTATACAAGAGCGGAATTGCGGACAAGATATTGCAGATTTGTGAAATGAACAATAATAAAGACTTGAAGAAGACAGATGGTAAGAAAAGGAATGTCATCAAAGGTATAGCCAAGTTGGATGATGCCAATTGGGCAGGAACGTCCAAGAGCAAGGAATGTACCCTTATCCTAACCGAAGGGGACAGCGGAAAGACTATGGTTCTAGCAGGACTTTCTCAAGTGGGCAGAGATAAATATGGAGTTTTCCCTCTCAAGGGTAAGTTGATGAATGTCAAGGACACCAATGCAAAAAAAATCAGTGAAAACGAAGAAATTGCAAATCTTAAAAAAATTCTTGGATTGGAGACAGGTAAAGACTATAAATCTCTAGATGACTTGAGGTACGGAAAAATAATGCTGATGTGCGACTCAGATAGTGTAAGTGGAGATACGCCTTTGCTTCTTAGAGATCCTACTACAGGGTTCATATGCATCCGTCATATTGATGACATAGGAGCAAAAGAATGGATAACTCACGCAAACAACAAAGACTATAACATTACAAACTACGAAGTATGGACAGAAAATGGTTGGACAAAGATTGTTCATGTGATGCGTCATCGTGTGACCAAAAAAATGTACAGGGTATTAACACACACAGGCATTGTTGATGTGACTGAAGATCACTCATTAGTGAATAAAGAAAATCATAAAATAACTCCAAAAGAATGTGAAGTTGGAATGGAATTGTTGCATAGTTTTCCAGTTTTCAAAGAAAACTCCTTAGAGATACCTGTTAACCTACAAAGTAAGGACTTGAGAAATGTTCTTTGGCCGTTAGCAAGTCAACTCAAGATTGCAAGATACCAAGGTTTCAAGAAGCAAGAACTTATTGAGAAAATTGAAGAGGTTAAAATGCGACCTCAAATTGATGTCGTCATGGATAATTCCATATTGATAACAGAGGATGAAGCTTGGGTGATGGGATTATTTTGGGCAGATGGCTCATGCGGCGTCTACAAACGTCAATATACATACAAACACAAGCAACAACAAAGACCATACACACGTATGTGCACCACATATTCGTGGTATATCTTCAACTGTGATATAAATCTATTGGAACGAGCATGTTCTATCATGAACAAATTGTATGATCTTCATTTTCATATTGTTGAATATCCGTCAAATCAAAGGAACAATCCCAACTGTTTACTTGCCTATAAACTGATTGTGGACGGCAGCTCCAAGACTAAACATTTACTTGACAAATATATCCACATGTACTACAAGAACGACTATACAAAATACCAGCATGGCAATAAAGTAGTCCCTTCATACATCTTGAATGCACCAACCGTGATAAGACAAAGGTTTTTTGAAGGTTTGTGGGCAGGAGATGGAAGTGGTCATGATATCAACACATTGTCTAAAAAGATTGATGTAGAAAGTAAGATCTCATCACAATCAGTATTCACTTTGTGCAAAAGCCTTGGGTATGAGGTATCAATTAATCATAACATCAAAAAGCCAAAAGTGTACAGATTGAATATCACAAAAGGGCATCAACAAGATAATCCCATTCGTATAAAAAAAATCATTGAACTTGGAGAAATAGACCAATATGTTTATGATTTAGAAACAGAAAATCATCATTTTCAAGCAGGTGTTGGACAACTCATTGTTCATAACACCGATGGACACCATATAACCGCACTTGCTTTCAATATCTTTCAAAGTCTTTGGCCTTCTCTTTTCAAGATGGACAACTTTCTAACATCAATGTTGACACCAATTATCAAGGTGACACACAATAGAACAAAAAGTATGCTATCATTCTATTGTTTAAGTGATTACGAGAATTGGAAGAAAGAGCATGAGCAGAACAACACACTCAAGGAATGGAAAATTAAATACTACAAGGGTTTAGGCACGAGCACGAATGATGAGGCTCAAGAATATTTTAAGGATCTCAAAATTGTTTCATACAAGTATGGAGAGAATTCAGACTTTTGTATAGATTTGGCATTCAACAAAAAGAAAGCTGATGACAGAAAGTTATGGTTGTCTAAATACGACAGAAACAGTATATTGGACTATAACAAAACAGAAGTGTCATACGAAGATTTCATAAACAAGAGTCTTATCCATTTCTCAAATTACGATATTGAGCGCAGTATTCCAAGCCTTGTTGATGGACTGAAAACATCACAGCGCAAAATATTATTTGGGTGTCTAAAAAGAAATTTGGTCAGTGATGAGATTCGTGTTGCCCAACTTGCATCTTATGTTAGTGAACATAGTTGTTATCATCATGGTGAAGCAAGTTTGCAAGGTGCTATCATTGGCATGGCGCAAAACTTTGTTGGCTCAAATAATATAAATATACTCAAACCCATAGGTCAATTTGGTTCAAGAATACACATGGGTAAGGATGCAGGTGCTCCAAGATACATCTATACAATGTTGGAGAAGATTTCAACAATAATCTTTAACAAAGATGATCAAGGAGTTTTAAAGTATTTGGACGATGATGGTATTCCTGTTGAACCTGAATACTATGTTCCAATCATTCCAATGGTTCTTATCAATGGGGCGATTGGTATTGGGACTGGTTTCAGCACCAATATTCCTTGCTACAATCCTAAAGACATAGTAGGCATCTTGAAAGTCATGCTCACGTGTTCAGAGGATTATCAAACATCATCACAACTGCCTGAATTGAAGCCATGGTACATGGGTTTTGAAGGCACAATAAAAAAACAAAATGATAAGTGGGTGAGTGTTGGAAGGTTCCAGAAGTTGAGTGCCACAAAGGTGGAAGTTACAGAACTTCCTGTAGGGTATGCCACACAGGATTTCAAGGAGTTTCTAGAAGAGATGCTTGACAAGGATCTAAAACAATATGACAGCAATTATACGGACAAGAAAGTAAGCTTCGTCTTACACTTTCCAAATGCAGACACTCTTGACAATTACATGAAGATAGAAAGCAACGGTTTCACTAAGTTTGAGAATGATTTTAAATTGGTGTCATCCAAGAACCTGTCAACAACAAATATGTACTTGTTCAACTCACGTGGTGCTATTCAAAAGTATGATACACCACAAGATATTATATTAGAGTATCATGCAACACGATTGCGTTTCTACAAAGAACGCAAACAACATATTATAAGTGGTATTGAAAACGACCTCAAATATCTGTATGCAAAGATTAGGTTCATAAGAAGTGTGGTATCAGATGAAGTCAAGGTTTCAAAAATGAAAAAGGATGAGCTTGAAAACTACTTGAATACACATGATTATCCATTGTTGAATGACAAGTTTGACTACATTTTAAGGATACCCATCTATAACTTGACAACCGATAAGGTGGCAGAATTGGAGAATGAGATCGCAAAAGCAGAGAAAGCCTTGCAAGATGTGAGAGATAAAAAAGAGCAATCTATGTGGTTGGAAGAGCTGGAAGTGTTCAGTAGAGAGTACAATATATATTGTGACACCTACATGAATGTTGAGGTCACCACTAACAAAAGGGGTTTAAGGAGAAAACCATAAAAATTGAATAACACACTTAAGATACATTTTTCTAATGCTAGGAACTTCTTCCACAACAATGTCCGCAGAAAATGCAGAATTGAAACAAGTGGATGCAACACCGTATCGTATAAGCACCATAACAGCAACAGGATCCATTGGGACAGAGATCGATCTAGATTTACTTTTTGAGGAGTTGTGTATTGCAATAGAGCATTCAGGTGTTGGAAAAGACCCTGAACATTGTTTTGGGCTGGTATACACAGAGTATGGAAGGAAAAAATCAAGGACTTTCTATAACGGTATTGCCAAAAAGTATGCAACACACAATACCAAACCAAATGGTTTGAAACGGTTTGACAATCAACTAACTGTTGTATATAAATACAGTCATGATAGTCTCATCAACATCAAAGTGTTCAAGAATGGCAACATACAAATGACAGGTGTGAAGGACACGCTGCACGGTAGAGACATGATTGATATATTGATCAATATCATCAAGCAGTTTGACAAGGAATCAAAAAGTAAAGTTGTAGATGACATGGATGCCATGTGTAATTTGAACTATAAAATAGCGCTTATCAACAGTGACTTCAAGGTGAGTTTTGAAGTGAAACGAGACAAGTTGCACAATGTGCTTAAGAGACACTACAACGTGAGGTGTTCTTTTGAACCTTGTATATACCCAGGGGTGAAAATTCAGTTCTTTTGGAACACATTCAATACCAAAAACAATGGTTTATGTAAATGTACTCGTCCATGTGTGCTTGGTAAGGGAAATGGGGAAGGCGACAGGAATTGTAAAAAAATTACAATAGCTGTGTTCCAAAGTGGTTGTGTGATAATCACGGGTGCGCAAACTACACAACAAATAGATGATACATATCACTTTATTTGTCGTATTCTGTTTGAGCACCGCGATACCATTGAAAAAACGCCTTTGCCTCTCCTTGTTGCAAAGATTGGAGACATCCACAAAGATGACAAGCCAAAAAACAAAGTGTTGCTCAAGAAGCATCTGATAGTGTATCCAACAAAATGATTGTTTATTCTTTTTTATTGGACTTCTCAAGTGTTTTGCAAAGTCTCTCAACGCTGGCATTCAGTTTTTCGATGTTCTTGGCTACCTTTGATAGGGTATGGACGATGGTGTTCCCCTTTTCATCCATAAAGAACTCACTGAGAACTAAGAATAATGGATCCTTGGCTAATATCTCAGCAGTAGATACAGTTGATGCACCACCATCCATACTATCTAGTTCATCTTCATCACCACCCTTTTGAGGAAAGATACCCAGATCACCGTCAGCTGAATCAGTTGAAGATGTTGTTCCCTTAAATGACCCTGTTTCCTCGAATGAATACTGCGAAGTTGTTTCACCATCTGATTCGGTTTCAGGAATTGATGGTGCCTTAGTGATATTGAAGTTTTGCATTGCCATCCCTTGAATGCCATTGTTTTGCACATTGGGTGGAGTTTGCGTTGCCATCCCTTGAGTGCCATTGTTTTGCACATTGGGTGGAGTTTGCGTTGCCATCCCTTGAGTGCTGTTAGTTGGGATAACGGTGTTCTGCATGCCTGTGTTTTGTAGATAACCTCCCTTGATATTGATATTCTTAATGTTCGCACTCATTATGGTTTTTATATACTGAGGATATTTATTTTATATCACTTTGCACGTCGATGCAAATTATCTCATCATCTATAAAGGAATGATGGTGAACATAAATGTGTTCAATACTGTGATATTGGTGTTCATTGTAATGTTGGTTTTGTATGTTGCATTATTCTATTCAACAAACCACGTGATAGACTCCACATTGCTTTTGGTTGGCGCTTCAGCTCTTACATGGTCTTACTTAAAAGCACAACATCAAAAGTATGAAACATTTGAAAACAGTGATGTTCTCAAGTTCTTGAAAGAAGACTACTCAGCCATCTCAAAAGATCTTGTTCAGTACTTTTCAGTGTTTGACAGAAGATCTTACACCGATGGAGGCAATCAATGGAAGAACATTGTCAAGATTGCAGGATTTGACTGTGACACAAAATTGACACTAACAAAAGTTCCAAAATTCTATATACAGACAGGTATTGAACTTGGTGGCAATTCCTTGATAGGTCCTCTATCAAATACAATGAATATTCGCTTCGGCAATCCATACACAATATGTTTTGCGGTCACAATGAAACAACTTACCAATGCATCAACAAATGACAATATTGAGCTGCTGAAAATGTATGCTAACAGTTCGAACAACAATGGTCTCAGTTTGTATATTACAAGCGGTTCCATTGACACAATGAATGGTGCCAATGCAGGTTCGCTGTACTTTCAGTTTGCCAACAATGACCCTGTGCTATGCAAGTTGACAAGCAATGATATAAAAATTAATTTCCCACAAAATACATTGTTATTCTTTGTGGTTGTCAGACAACCAGATAAGGTTAGACTCTTACTGATCAACGAGAAAACAGATAAGATAGACGAGATAGCAGCCATTGCATTTGATACCAAAGACATCACTTTTAGTAATAAAGAGTTTGTGTTTAATAGATACAATAATTGGAATGCCAACATGTTCAATGTAGCCTTTTTTAATACTGCCCTTGACGACATTCGTATCACACAATACTATATTTATATCAAAGATCTATACACAAAATACAATAACCCAGCTTATTTAGATGCTTGGAAGAGGTATTTAGACTCATTGAATGCCTATAAGGATCTCAAAAAATGTCCTTTCCCTAAAGAAGTTTGTGATAAGTGTTCTACGGTTGACGACTGGTCAAACTTTACAAACATTATCGATGCTCCTTTGACGTGCAAAAAAGCTATTGCCAAATACTGTTCGGCAAATCCAAAACATCCCTTCTGTGAATGTTGGAACACATCTAGTTCTAAATATACCTCAACAACATGTACTTTGTTGCGTGCATTATATGCAAACAATACAAATGCTGTTTGTGAGAATGTGTGTCAAATTCCTAAAGACATGTCTATACTATCCGCTTTGGAATACAAAAGCAACTACACATTTGACAAAATAAAGATCAAACTTCCAGGGGATGATGAACAACAACCTGTTTTTGAACCTGTACCCGCGAATGATAATCCACAAGCCCCAACTTTCATACAAAAGATTGCGTCTTGGTTTATCTAAAGTGCTGGTTTCAACCCCCAATAGTCATTGGCCATCTTTCCACTTGAAGGATATTCAGCATCTCGCAAGACTTGTTCTTGTGTTCTCACAGGTAAGTTATGATGTGCATGATAAAAGGTCGCATCGCCTCGCTGATAAGGGAACTGTAAAAACCTGTAAGGGAGTTGATCATCTACTACAATCTCTATAACCTGATGTTTTCCCGACGCGTTATTGTAAGAAATAAACAATGTAGGTAAAACCAATTTATTGCCAAGGTTGGCATAATAAGAGTTCGGTATGGGAAATGTCAATTGAAATGCATGGCCAGTAAGCTTGAGCGTTCCCTTTGTGGGTGTGTTGTCAAAGGCTTGTTGCTTATTCGGGTATGGAAATCCAGACCCACTGTAAGATGCCCTTCTGTCGGCAGGTCGTGCAGCTATGTACTTGATCTCATTGTGAACACTTCCATCTTCAAAAGTACATTCCACTGTAACTGTTCCATTTCCATTCTTGCGAACTGTGCCACCACAATAAGGGTTTTTAAAAGTTATTGTTGTCTGGCTTATCATTTAATCAATATACATATCTTTTTATGAATAAAAAAAGGCCTTGCATCATCCCATTATTGTCATCTTGGCATCCTACATGTCAAAGCATCCTCAAGCAAGTCTTTAGTAGTGTCAGGGCTGCAAAGACCTTGTTGCCGCATTTGGTTTCCAAATTCGATCCACCCTCTTACTTTCTCCTCCCTACTCACTTTAGGGTCTTTGATGTATTTCTTCACTTTGACAAAATTACTAAACATAACCCGTCGCCGTTTATTGCACTGTCCTTGTTGGTGAAGATGCAATCTATAACAAGTCAAGACACGCTCCACAACATACCTCCTAAGAAGACGCATTTGATGCTCATTCCTCTTGGGACGTGGTTGTAGTTGCCGATGTGAATGCTCCACAACGTTACCATCCTTGTCAACCAAGTAACCCACGTATTGCACCTCATCACTATCACTTTCTAACATGTTTTCAACAACAACCAAACCCATGTCAGTCTCGTAGCCACGTGTCATAATTGTGTGTTTTTAATACTAGTTCAATGTGCTGGAATATACAATATCCATCTAACATACAACATCAGTTTTTTTGTAAGGATAGTTGTTTTTATAGTTTTTTTAGGAGATTACAATGTAGCTTATGCAATATTGTAGGCAGGGTAAAGTCTTTTGGCACTTTCGTAACTAATAGACACTTCGTTGGAGCTCTTCACATAGTTATATAGTTTTAAAAAAGCAACATTGCCCAATAAGCTTCGTGTTCCACCAACGTCACCAACAGACAATACCCTATTTCCTGTTGTCAAGATTGATGTGGCACCTGTAGTTGCATTTGATGTTCCATTCACATATGAAGTATTTGATGATGTGAATACCACATGATACCATGTGTTGGATGCAAGAATGGTTTCATTCCTAAATATCCCTGTTTGACTGTTTGATAAGTACATTTTGTTTGTTGTGTCCACTTGCAACTGTAATCCATTGCTGTTGTTGCTTGTTGTGTACGAAAATACTTTGAAATTGTTGTTGGGGTTGCTTGTGAAATTTATCAAGGCTTCGATACTATAACCATTTTGCAAGTTGATGGACTGAGCGCTTGAAGCGGCAAATACATTGCTGTTCATAAATACACGAAATGGTGATGTATTGTAGGTTGGTGCCTGGTTAAATGTAAGGTTGTAACCATTCCCAGAAATATCAACGAATGTTGTGGGTGAAGAATTGGAGTACGACTCGGTCTTTCTTGCATCATACTCAGCAACAATCACATTTCTTGTTTTGCCTCGAAAAGAACTGGCACCAATAATTGAGTTTGAATTTGGTATACCTGGGATGCCCGCCAACAATGGTGATGTGCTATTGGTATACAGACTTCCTAACCAGATAGGAGAATTACTTCCGTTGAAAGTGTCGGCTATTTGGGAAAGAAAGACATTGCTGTTTGCAAGGTACTCTAACACAGGATATCTTAGTATCACCACACCGGAGCCACCATTACCTCCTTTGTTCTCTGCAGAATTGGTTGCTGAAGATCTTGTCATACCACCTCCTCCTCCACCACCACGGTTTGGTACACCGTCTCCTCCTGGTGAGGTCGTGCCACCAAAACCGCCTCCATTACCCGCATTACTACCACCAGCTCCACCATTGTTATCACGTCTTCCCCCACCGCCGCCCGACCCATAAACGATTGCAGTGCCTGTAATACTGCTTGTGTATCCTTGACCTCCCGCACCTGCAACACCTCCACCAGGTGCCCCACCAGCTTGTGTTGCGCCACCGCCCCCTCCACCTCCAGCACTCACTGTGTTGACTCCAGGACTTGAACCTCCATTGTTGCCAAGACCAATTGTTTTTATTGATACACCATTTGACGCACTACGAGCACCACCTCCTCCCGAAGCACCGTCATATCCTCTTTGATTAGTTCCAGCAAGTTCTGGTATCCACCATTGTTGTGAACCACCACCACCTCCACCAAGTGCAACGATGTTGCTGAAAGCGCTATAATCTCCATTCGTGGCATAGGCTTCTAAGAATCCTTGTCCGCCACTTCCAACTGTAACGGTAATATTGCCCGTGTTAATGTATAGATCTGATACATAGACAACGCCTCCACCTCCACCACCGCCAGCAGGAGAAAAGTTGCCTCCGCAACCTCCGCCTCCACCTCCACCTACCACAAGAACCTCAACCCTCCCTGGTCGAACAACTTGAATACTATATGTGCCTACAGTTGTGTATTGGTGTATGCGATGTGTTGTGGTTTCTAATACAACTTCATTGCTTTGCTCTATCCACACCATAATCCAATATAATATTTCAAACATATTTCATCATGGAAAACAAGCAAAGCATGCATGTCAGAACAAGGTAAAAATTGATTTGGAACTGTGTATTTTTACACCTCAAAATATATATTGACGCAATCAAGTATGCTGAGGAAAACGCTACGTGTTTGCTCAATTGCCAAGCAACACCACGGTTTCCTGTATGAACAAAAGGTAATTGATAAGTTTCAACTGCAAAAGGCTACATCATACACTTCACCCTTTGATGCTCATCGCGCATCTTTGAATATCCAAATCAAATGCATACAACATGGGTCATCCATTGAATTTGGAGACTACTTGCGAAATAAAAAGAAAACAGAAAACTTTGTATTAGTCGTTGGATTTTGGAAAGATGCCAAAGATAATATCATTCAAGAAGATATATTCAACGTCAATGCTGACAACTTTAAAAACAATTTGCATTACCCTTATGACAAGGAGATGTTTGCAGAGATGAAACTTATTACTAATGAATATGACGATGACAGCATATGGTTAGAGTTTTGCAAGAAGCATCGTCTGCAATGGAGAGAGTTTAAAAATCATATGGATTTGCGTTTCCGTAGGGATCATAAAAAACAACAAAGGATACAGTGCGGAGTGTCTTGGAAGAACTATAATTATTGGTTCACCGAGGAGATGAAGAAATACTCACATGATGAATTTTGTCATATGTTGCAACTTTAACTTATTTTTAGTCATTTGATAGGACATTATGATGTTAAAAATTGAATTAAAGACATTTCACAAGACTTTTCAATAAGAAGCAAAATACAATGAATATTGTGGATAACTCATACCTTGAATACTGACAAAGGGCATTTCAAGACAAGTAACGACGAGCCTACACCAATATCTTGTGTAGAGGACATGTTGTCTGTTATTCCAGATAATGTGTGGCATAGACCTTACATCAAAATCTTAGACCGTTTACTTATACAATGTTTCAGTTTTTACAAACTTTGAAATGATGGAATATGGCTGTAAGCTTCAGGTTCTTGGAGGGACTTGAAGTATTGTTGTTCTCTATCCTTCTCTGCCATGAATCGCTTTTGGTATTCGCTCTCCATCTTAGGGTTCCAGTATTCACGGCGCAAGCCAAGACCTCCTTTATTGTTTGGTGCAAAAGTACATGTTTTTGCATCACATGTTTGGACATTTAACTCGGGGAGCATTGTGCCTGTGTTCCAATCAGGATTTTCATAGCATGGACCACAAGATGCAGCTGCATAAGCATCACCAGCATTTGCTTTCATGATCTCTACAGCATTGGTAATCATGTACTGACGGGAGTCATAACTACTCTTACCAATAGCATCCTTATACACTTGAGCGCACCGTGGTGCCCAGTTGGTAAAAAGACGTCCGTCAGCCATGATGGGCACACATTTCGTGTACGTCTCAGGCACCCTAGAGTTTTGACGTTTGCAACTTGAGCATTCTGCGTTGTTCGCGGAGCTTTGCACCATTGATATATTGTTTATATATCCATAGAAAAATAAACAGGCACAAAGCACCATGTATCTTGCAATGTTACTCAAAATATACATCGCAAAATGTATATTGCAATCTACTATATTTTAAGTCATATTGCGATAAAAAAAATACAAATGTTGCTAAATGACACTATATTATCTAAATTCAAAAACAAACTGCACAAAACAAGTCATAGTCATCTTCAAGAACTTTTTTAAGTGTAATGACTTGGTTCTTGAACTTGACGTATTCCTTGATGGTGGGTTGTTCGTTATTTAGATCTGTGTAAAACGCTTTGTAGCTTGCATAAGAGTGATCAATTATACCGCCTGGACACCATGTCCAACCTCCTTCGTTCCACCAAGCAATATCTGCATTCAAACAATAGATTAAATCAGCGATATTGACATGCACTGGCTCATATGCTTGAAGCCCATTTTCATATGTAATGAGCATGGTCTTGTTTGTTGGTTTATAGGTTAGCCTTATCCTGTAAGCAACTTTCACTGGCATTGTTGGAAACTCTTCATTCATTTCTTCTTTCTCAAAGGAAAGAATCTTGAAGTCAAAGTTACTCACAAAACGTTCGGTGCAAGTTGTTGCCATTCTCAGTTGCTTATAGACTAATGTATGATTGATGAAGGTTTAGTGGATTATGACACCATCAATTTTTGTTAAAAAGTTGCTTATGTTATAGTGCTTTTGGTTCAATATAAGGTTCATGCACAGGCATTTTGTGGCGGCAGGATATGCGCAATGTTCCTCAAAATATATATTTCAAAAGATTAACTTCTAAGCATAGCACGTTCTAAAGCTCGTTTCCTATCTTGCTCCATGATCTTTTCTGCATTTTGCACAAGATACTGCTTAAACTCATAACTTGATGCAGTGTGGGGAAGTTCATCTCCAATGAATGGCCTGTATTGTGTTTCGCACCTTGATGCATATACGTTATCACCGAAACTTCGACCATCATTCATCCAAAGGGGGCAACCGTTCTCAGTAGCACAATTTTTGCACGTGTTCTCAAAACTCATTCTTTTTTATTATAATATATATTTTAAGACGCTAAAATTTTACCAATTAGCACTTCTTTTGTTCCTTTTGCATCTATGCCATGTTCTTTGCAGTATTTCTTGATTGCTTCGTATGGCATGTTTTTGAGGGTCTTTGCATCCAATCTTGAATCGCTCTCTTGATGTGCTTCAGCGGTGGTTGCAGAAGGAGATTCTCCATCTGTTGGTTCCGCAAGTTGTAAGATATCGACATTATCTTTTGTGTCTTGAGCTTCATCATCAATTGTTTCAATAATCTTGTGAAGGTCATCGGCTGTTTCGCTGCTCGCTTCGTCATCAACACCTTCGGCTTGAACCGTGACCTGTATAGTGGGAGACCCTGTAACAGTCTCTACAACACCATTTGTAGAAGGTGGGGCGTAGCACATAGGTGCTTGAGTTAGAAGCGTACTTGTTATAGAGGATATACTTTGACTCAAAGTCAATACATCTTTGGACAGTTTCTGGACTTCTGTGCTAATCTTCTTAACATCCTTGATGGTATAATAAAGATACACCACAATGAACGTCACTGCAAAAAACACAATAATCATAAAGTGGGTGAGTTTGTTCAACTTCATTATTGACAATACATTACATGTTATTTTTGGAAAACAAACACATTACTACTACTTGCTACTTCTTGAGGAGTAACTTCTTTACTGCAATAGCATCATCAATAACATCATGATCAAAACCTGATTTTTTCAGCAACTCCAATGCTAAAAGATGCTTGTTCACACCTTTCTCAAACTTATATGTAAAGCTGATGTTGTTAGTCGTTTCGTCGTATAGGGTGCCCATCCTATAGTTCACAAAGGAGTGTTCAGGTTGTTTCACAAGTTTAGTGAGATAATTAAAGTGGGTAGTAAATATAAGAATATTTGACTTGTAAGATGCCATCTTCTTGCAAACAGCAAAAGCACCTGCAACAGCCTCAACTGGATTTGTGCTGCTAAATATTTCATCCATGACAATGAGTGAGAAGCAAGATGTCTTGTCTTTTGTGTCTTCTATGTCTCTATGTGTGCAACACAATTTGTCAAGATTATACTTACATCTGTGCATTTCAGCTTCAAACAAGGATTCATAACCTGTGGAATCAGGAACATTGATCTGTGTATTTATGAACTTGAATGGTGTAATACATGCAGATGTTGCACAACATATACCAATAGACTGAGCCATCAACAAATTCACTATGATACCCTTTATCAATACACTCTTACCACTTGAGTTGGGTGATGTGATGATCGCATTTCTCCCTCCAAATTCATCGCCGAATCTAATCGTGTTGGGAACAGCTTTCGTAAGTTCTATAGATGGATGGAACATATTTTCCATGTCAATCATGGGCTTGTTGCTGTGAGAGACCGAAGTAAAACAGAACCCACGCGCTATTTTATACTTGATAGACCCGAGGATACAATCCAGCATGTATGTCTTTTGCAAGACCTTTTTCAAAGAATCTAGTTTGTTGTCTTTGATTATTTTGTACTTTTTCAAGTGTCCACCAAAATTACTGAATAAAGCAAATTTTTGTTGTTGTAGGGATGACAAGAAAGCATCTATGTCGTCAACAAACTTTGTGTCAAAATACAAATTAAGCTTGTCAGTCCAACACTGATGTAGTAGTTGTTGTGCAGTTTCAATGTATGCAATAACATTATTGAGACTATCAGTCAAAAGATTGGATATTTTATAGCATGTGGTTGAAATGTCTATACTGGAGAAAATGCTTTGAAAGTAAAAAATTGCACTGAAAAGGTAGGATACAACCCTCAAGTATGAGAAAAAGCGACTTTGACCTCCTATTGCGTTAATGGATAACATACCTGAAATCAGCGTTCGAATGTAGAACACAAAAGATACCTTTATTTTGTACCTGAATACAATAATCAAGTAGGGGATTATGAAATATATAATTGGAGATAGTATGCCAACAAAAGGTGATACAAGTATTCTATAGAGATTGTATGTAGTAAGTGCTCCTCCATACTGGTTCAAGTGTTTGATACCCTTCCATTTAAAAAACACTACGTTATAGACATCCTCAAGATTTGCTTCGTGGTCATCAAACATCCACAACATATACTTCTCCTTAGATGCAAGATGTGTAAGTGTGTCATCGATGTGTATTTTATTGGATATATATGTGTTTTCTAGTGCTTGCAAAACATCTTTTCTTGCTGTCATGGTATGAGCACAAGATATTGGATTGTTATGCAATAACTTGCTCAATGCAGCTCCACCGATAAGAGAGCATTGATGCACTGTAGGAAATACCATTTCATTGAACTCAACATCTTTGTAAACCGTTGGAGAAACTTCATTTGGCATAGAATGCACTAAAAGGTTAGAGTGAATGATAGAATGCTTTTCTAGTTTTTGTTTGATGTCTTCGTCATTGCTCACATCTTTTTGCAAAAGAGACTTTGCCAATTTACATTGTTCAGATGCGTGTTTATCTTTGAACATGCTGAACATGCGTTCTCTAACTGTATGGACTTGACTCATTAACAATACACACCCTTAAAAATTGGGAAATTAGACGAATAACACAGTTTTCTTGAATATCAACCAGTATATACACACACCAAGAATAATGTAAACCAGAAGCAGAATGAAGTCAACAGAAAAGAAGGGCTCACCGTCCTTATTATTAATAAAATATAAAAATTGAATTGTCATTTGGACAATAACCATTCTAACAATATCTTCAATTAGAGGAATATACTCCTTGTTGGGAATCTTGACTGTATATAAAGCAGTTTCCATTTATAATATCAAGAACATAAAATAATGACGCAAGTTAATGCAATAATTGCGAATGGGAAAATTGTAGTGGTGAGGAAAGATTTCGAAGATGAGAGTAGAGACGTCTTTTTGAAAAGAAGTTGGTGGATTGCAAGAAGCATTTGCAAAGACCCCAAAAAAGAAATACAAGATATTGAAAACGAATCTCATATATGGTCTAGTGTGGTAAATCATAAAGTTTCATACGAACATGACATTATGGAAAGTGTATTGTCTTGAGTTTTTTTAGTACTTCTCAAGGAAGTTGTCAATCTCCTTTTGTAGTTGGAATAGTTCACGTGCTGCACGACCACCAGTCATTGCACCACAGCCTAGATTGCATGAACCACCTGAGAGTGTGCTTCTGCGCCTTGTGCTAGCTGGGCGTGAGGCGCTCTTAGCAGAAAGAGATGAACTTGACTGGGGTGACTTGGTGTCCTTTCCATCTTTCTTGAAGACCTTAGACAGTCCCTCCTTAGCAAGGAGAATGGCAAAGGGAACGGCTAGGTTCTGCACATCGCCTACAAAAGAGCCACCCTTCTTGCTCTTTGAAGACTTGTCCTTGCTATCACTGTTGGACAGTTTCCTCGTAGATGTCTTCGTACCCTTGCTAGTTGGTTTCTTGGCGTCCTTCTTTACTGGCTTCTTGGATCCTGAACGGCGCTTGGCACCAGCGGATTGAGAGGGGAGTGGGTTTCCAGATGAAACGTTGCCGTTTGTAACGTCTGAAAATAGGTTCATTATTTGTTTTATTTATCAAAAGATATTTTTTTGTGATTACGAAAATGTTTCGTCATCATCCGAGGAAAATTCAGTGTTACTGTCTTCATTGATATTGATAACAACTGAATTGTCAAAGCAATCAATTACCTTATCTACAGTAATGTCATTAGCAATCCCATGGAAGCCATAATGCTCCTTGATTTCCATGGTCAAATCCGTGATAAAGTCCGCAAAACCGTTGAGAAAGTTCATTTTGTTTGCATCAGCAGTATGTTTTTCATTTGCAACATTGATACGAGTTTCTTGTTGCTCAGTATTGGTATGCTCAACAATATTATTCCATTCACTAAAGTGTAGAACGAATTCTTGTTGTTCTTTGACTTCTTCACATACAATGCTTCTATAAGACGGCTTTTTGAGGTCCATTTTACTCTTATATACCAAGTATTTAAATATAATAACGTCCATCTTATGTAATTTCTACAGAATGTTGCATATGAAGTTCAGTACTAACGGGAAGGTTTTGTATGCATTCCAACCCCGTGACAAGAATAGCATGTGTGAAGCTTCAAGTGATGGGTTGTATCCAATCCCTATCATCACTTCAAATCATCACAGCGCACAAAAACAAATTCGGATCAGAGATTGGTATGCTAAAAATGCCCGCAACATTGTGGCTGTAATCACCATATACATGGATGCACTTCAAGACTTCCTTGCACATAATCCACAATATGTTTGCTACATCAAAGAAGAACAACTAAGATCAAACCTACTTGTCATGTTACACCAATGTTCTCATAGTACCTTCAAGAATTATCCTTCTTTATAGTCTCTCTTTATGTATGTCTTCTGTTTTGTTTCCAAGTTTGACATCAAAAACCTGCAGATATCATCGACATCAATGTGTGGATGGGTTTCTTTGTATGTAACAAGACTACCTCGAATGTATTTCATGGTGATGCTCTGTTGCACCTTGCGGCTTGGAAATCTTAATATACCATCACTGATGCTTATACTTACATCACTAAGATTACTTTGCTGAACATACTTCAAGATATCTTCTTCAATCTCTTTTTTGCCTTCATTAAGCTTTGCAAGTTGTCCTTTCAAATCTGTTATGGAGTTATCATAGTCTATCCATTGCTTTAATTTGTCCACATATTCTTGCTCCATTATATAGACAACAAGACATTTCAAGTTAAATCACTTTTTGATTTGAAAGATAAAACACAACAGTATGGCCAATAGCATGATGAACATCAATGCCACTACGATAACAAAACCATAAATGTAAGGGTAAAGTTGTTTATATATTATAAAAATGACTGGATTTACTATGTGTGTTTGTATGTGGTTCTGAATTTCAGGCTTATTTAACTCATTGATGATCATGCCTATAATCTTATTTGTTATTACCGAAACCATGTTACAACTTTTGGTTTGTCCATTTGGTCCCATCATACTTACAATCTATATACAATGTATTGCGTTAATATCACAGGTTTTTTAATTCAAGACATTTATAAAGTATGGAAGACATGGAATCCTCTTCTATTGCGGCTTTGAGCGTTGGTAAAGCACGAAAGAAGAATGGATATTATACATGCCCAATCTACAGCAAGAAGGATAAGCGTCCTTTCTATGTTTGTATCAAGGGTGCAACAATTATGGCAATTAAAGAGGTAGGAAACAGTCTTGTACTAAAATGCAAGTCCGTTTTACCTTATTTGGATGAACTTACGTCTTCACTGTTAGAGGCTGTTGAATTAAATCATAGTGAATGGTTTAACTCAAGCATTGATGAGGCTTTCTTAGAGGAGTATTTTACTACTCCAATACATTATGATAAAAGACATGGTATCGTCATCAGGCTCAAAATCAAAAATCTTGATGATATCGAGGAACACTCGCTACACAAAAAGGTCAATGCTACGTTTGTCTTGAAGAACATTACATTTTTACGACAAAAGTTTTATCCAGTATTTGAAATCCATAGCATTACTTGTATAGATGGAGATGGATACATTGACTTACATGATGGTGATGATGCTGACGCTGATGACGTTGATGACGTTGACCACGAAGAGGAAGACGTACATCCATCATTCGATGAAGTACTGGCAATAAAACATGAGAAACTACAAAGTATGATAAACCTCGCTTCAAAGGTCGATGACAATATAAAAGACCTTACCAAAAAGTTATCAATGCTCAAACAATATATTTCCAATCTGGAAAACTGTAATTCAATTGAATCTATATTGAAATGCTGCGAAGAAACCATTGACGATAGTTGTTGTTGAATGTTAGCTCAAATCTTTTTCTTGAAATTATTATATTAGATATAAATAAACAATGGATAACACACTAATTGTAAGAGCAGTTTTGATCGTAGGTGCCGCACTTGTGCTGTTTTGGTTGATCACCAATTACAACTCAAAACAATCTACTAAACAAGCTGAGAAGTTCTATCAACAACAAGTCACTTCATCTTTTGCTGATACAAACACCGAGTTCCCCTTTGTAAATGCCAACTCTGGGGCACTTGCTCAAGTAAATGAGGTTTCACCCGCCGAAGAGGCACAAGAGAGTGAGTATCGCCCAGTTACCTTCGAAACAAAGAAGATTTCAAATGATTGCTTCCCTAAGGATCGTTTGACGGCAGAGGATCTTCTACCAAAGGATGCCGCAAACAGCAAATGGTCTCAGGTTGCTCCTGCTGGTCAAGGTGACCTATCTGACCAAAACTTTTTGACTGCTGGTTTCCATGTTGGTGTCGACACGGTTCAAAGCTCCTTGAGGAATGCAAACCTACAACTTCGTAGTGAGCCACCAATTCCCAAGTCACAGGGTTGGGGCATCCACATGTCCACGATTGACCCTGATCTGTTGCGCAAGCCACTTGACACTAACGAGTGGTAAACATACCAATCACATTATGAGCACTTTGCAGTGCTCCCTCAATCCAACCAGAATGGGTTGTTGACATGATTTCTCCCGCAATGTAATATGGTTTATTTTTTAAGTTCCTATAAATCTTGTAGGAAGGCTTCCAATATGTTACACCTTCATTCCAATAAAAGTTCTTTATCCACAATGGCTCGGGTATGTCCCTGTCTGGAAATATCAACCTTAATTGTCTTGTTATTTCAGCCTTGCACTCTTGGTTAGTTTTACTATGCCAATACCTTGCAAAATCATTGTCTGTATAACTAATTTGAATCAGTCCAGTTGTTGGATTGAAAGGAATGATGTATCTAATGGGCAGATTTGTGGTAGTTCGTCTTATTCCATTGAACCAAGCAACACCATTAACTTGGATTGGAAACAATGCAAACATGCGGTTCAGTGGAGCCATCTCAATTGTTTGGAGATAGTTTTGTAATGCTCTATCGTGACTGAGGAGATTCTTAAAGGAATACAATGCTTCCTTAGTGCATGCAAACACTAATTTATGAAAATGTTGTTGTTGAATAAGGCGATCCTTAAGAGTGAAGGTAATGATGTTCCTTGATGGGTCATAACCTGTAACAGTTGTGCTTAGTGCTATTATTCCACCCTTTTCCTTAATCATTGCCTTCAAGCAATTTACCAGTTGAGACAAGCCACCATTCAAATAAAAGTACTGTATGTTATCATTGAACTCTTTAGATAGTATGTGCAATGTAGTATAGGCGTTTTGTATTTCAAACTCAGAATTATACCCAAAGGCGCTCACCATGTCAGCGACAATATTGGAAGGAAATTCAAGTGAAAGAAGATCTTTCATGGTCATATGAAGGAGTTCTTGCTTACTATACTTGTTCAACCACATGGTAAGGTTAGCAAATAGACGTTTTTCAATGTTCATAGCATAATTGCGATGGTTGAGACTATGTCCGTTGTGATACCAACGTTTTTGAAAAGCAATTTTAGCAATGTTAGCCTCGACGCCACAGTCTCTTATCAACTGAAGAAGTAGTTCATGTTTCTCATTGAAGCGTCCAGCACCCGTCTCAATATTTCCCAACCCTTTAAGCTGGACCGTGTGAACCCTTCCACCCAAACGCTTTGACTTTTCAAATACAGTGACGCTATATCCTTGTTCCAACAACTTATTGGCAATGTATAAGCCAGATATGCCACCACCAATTATTGCAACAGAGGTTTCTTTCATATTGTTATTATGCAATATTTTGATATTCCTTGTCAAAGAGTTTTTTGCATTCACTACGAAGAATAACCCAAGGTATCGGTTCATTGCATGCTACAAGTTCCAATGTCTCCAGCTTGCCTCTTATGGAGGCAATGAAATCCTTATCATTCTTCTTTTTATCTAAGAATACTTTGAATTCTTGCTGATATTTACTGACACATCTTTTCTTTTTGAAGGGTTTTGGCTCTTCTTGTTGTAAGATGTGCAACTCTAGTTGTTCCTTGAGTGTCTTTACTTGTTCATACTGTTTCATAAGTTCGTTGTAATCTGTTTCCAATTGAATGGCTTTGCTCTTCCAGAAGAATAACTCATCTTCGTAGTTAATTTGTTCATCCTCATACTCCATTATTCCTTACAATAAGAGACACGTTTAAGTCTCGTAATATGCTTGAAAGGTATGAATCAATTAGTATTCTGCAATGTATATTCTGCGATGTATATTCTGCGATGTATATCTTGTATACCGTTGATGGTGTAGTTAGGTAAAAGGTGCTTTAAACGCATATAAGAGCACGCACAATTTCCTATATATGGATAATGACTTAAGACGTGGGACAAGCAAAAAAATGGCCAAAATATCAGATTCAAAGGACTTATTGATGATATCATTATCAAAATTCTACAATGTAAAGACCAATATAAACAAAGTCATACCGCTTGTTGAGCAACGTTCAGATGTATCACTACGTCTTGTTGATTGGTTCGTGACAAACTACGCAAAAAAGAATAATACGGTGATTACCAAAGAATTGAACGGAAACATAATCCATTTCAATGTATATCTGAGCTATAGAAATCAATTGAAAGCTTACTCCAAGGAGAAGTTTGACCCATTCCGTCGCAATGAACATATCTTGTTCTACTATGAAGCCAATAAGTACATTGAAACAACACATGGACAACTCAACTTCTTTCGTTGGGTTATTCAAAATGATATACTAGAATACATACGTGATCATGTTAACGTAATAGAGCAAGACATGTTGCACACACAGAAGCAGAATCAAAATAAGAAAAAAGATAATGAAAACATCAAAGTTAAAACAGTTCAAACAGACAATGGTGTACTTGTGCAAAAGCGCAAGCGAAGAAGTCAACTGTCTAAGTCGTCTATTAAGAACATGAACAAACTATCAGGCACCATGACCATTCGTTTCGATTAGACGTTATGAAATAGTGAGAATGAGACAACATACTGGCAAGGTATGGTATTGAGTATGAATTTATAGTCATGAAGGGGTTTATTGTTGTCGTCTTTGTCTATTTCATGAAGGTTTGTTAGGTAATTTGTTTTCTCACGTTCATTAGATGACGCAATGACTTCTAATGACACATGTATTCCAGCACATGACATCTTGCTTTTCACCAACTGAAAATCATCATACGTTAGTTCTTCTATAGTTACACTCTTGCCATCTTTACTAAATAATTGTATCAGTCCTTTACAGAACAGGTCTAAGCAAAAATAATACATGTCCTTGTTATTCTCAATGCCACTCATGGACAGTTCCAAAGGCACGTTGTTTACGTTTTTTTGAAACATAAAGTTGGCTAAGTCTTCAATTTCCATTTCTACGTCTATCATATTCATGATGTAATCTATAATCATGACAACATAAAAAATATATGTCTTAAACAATGTCTAATGCATGTTTCTAATGGATGTCTCAAGCTCATCATCGCTTGACTCAATATATTCATCATCATCCTCATTTGACTTGGGATTGTTGGAAACCCCAGAAGGTTGGTTGTTAGACTGTTCATCCTCAATATCACTATCATCAGCCTTATCGTCTTCAAGATCCTTGAATGCATAGCCCTTAATAGTTTGTGGAGGAGATACACGCATTTGGAGTACTTTCCAACTGCATCCATATTTACCACCAGCAACCCATATGCCCGAACACTGAATGATGGCTGTCACCTTGGCACCCTTGAGAGAACCATTATCAATCAATTCCTTTAGATTGACTTGTTTCCTCTTGGTGTCATAAACCTCACATTGAAACACACCATTGTTGAAGGGCAACTTCAACTTCATAGAAGGTGGATACTTATCAGTAATTTCTCCTGTAGTTTTGTCCTTAGCGTATTTAACAATGGGTGTGTAGAGAGCTTCAACGACATCGGCAGAAGTGATTTTCTTCTTCAACCATGTCATTGAGTTATGAACACCATCATGCACCAATTTCTTATCCAAAGCGGACATCTTCTCAAAGAATTCATTGAGCTTCTCACGACTTTCCTTGCCCTTGAAAGACAAGTCAAGAGTGTACTTGTCAGGGCCCTTGCCATCATCGTTCCAGTTGCTTACACCATACGGTGCAACCATTTCAGGTGTTTGAATGACGATAGGAGACCTATTCAAGTTCATGTAAATCACTCGACCACCATTGTCCAAAGTTCTGGGAGCACTGTATGAGATGTTAGCCACGTTCAAAGTGGAGGGCAACACAATAGAGTCCATGTTAATAACCTTGTAAGTGTATTGATACAATAAAGTCGTAATGCCTTTAAATGCTTTTTGTGATAGTTATGAATATACTTTTTGTTATATCTGTTTCAATTTTTTTTGCAGTGCCTCTCATGTTGTCTTGTTAGTTTCAATTGCTCTATGACACTGGTTTCCTCTTCATTGCATAAACAGCATAATAGATGGTCAAAGATGCAGTCTAAACAATGTTCCACTTTTTTTGCAAAACGGGTTGTGATGACACCCAATTGTTTGTTCTCGCTTATTGCCTGTGCTTTTGATAAACACTTTAGCCATCTGTTACATATCATAATCAAAAACATTCCTTCATTGATATCTAGTGTTGAACCTTGATTAAAGGCAAATGATTGTGTGTCCATCCCAAAGATATCATTCGTCCAAGATTCTTGTTTGTAATATAGTGATTCCAGATTGTACTCTTTATCTTGCACCCAAAATGTTTCAAAGTTTCCACAATCGTTGAAGAGAACCTCATCCAATGCGTTAATCAAAGAGGCAAAATTAACAACATGTATGACATCTCTTAAAACAATGTAAATATTGTTGTTTTTTGACATAGACGGTTTATATTTTGCTAAGGATGCAACAATAGATTGAGTTTGTTTCTGCAAATAATGTAGTTCAATGCTTAACTCCATATGCTCCTCTATTTTCCCATAGATTTCGTACTCATCAGACACAGAGTGCTTTGCGGGTACAAGTAAGTCCGTTGATAACACTGTATCTTTGTAAACCTCAATATCTTTTGTGGTATCTTTGAATTTAATACTTGAAATTACAAAAGACTTGTCCATTCTGTGATGTCTTTATGTATTATCTTACATAAACAGATACAAAAATAAGGCTTGTTTCTACACACTGCAAACTCACACGTCTATGCCTTCACAAAATGATGCTTGATGTGCTTCTGGAGAGTGAAGTATGTAAGCTTTCCGTCAGTTGTGTCAAGGATTGACTTCAACTTATCGTCTGGAACAATTGTCCTCTTGTCGTTAGTGTCCTGTAGATTGTTGGATTTGATGTACTGGTTGAGAACACGAGTGACGTCTGTCCTTGACATTTCTGTCCCTGTTGGAACTCCCAAAAAGGAACACAGAGTGTCAGACAGCTTGGTTGGCTTTGCAAATCCACTTGCTGGACGAGAAGCCTTTGCATCGTCACTCTTCTCTTTCTTTGCTTTCTTGGAAACCTTCTTGTTTGACTTCTTGTCTTCCTTTTGCAAGGTCTTGACAAGAGCAATTGCCTCTTTGGTCTCTGTCAGTGTCTTGTTCAAGATAGCCAGGACAAGCTCAAACTTGTCTACTGGAGTATCCTCTACAACTTCTGTTGGTACAACCTCAACGTTCTCAACAACTGGTGAAGGAGGAGGGACAACAACATTCTCGGCAACAGGTGCAGGGGTGGAAGTCTTGGAACTCTTTCTTGGTGCCATTTGTTTAGTAGATACTTGACTAAACACAAAAAGTCTTATATGCTTTCTGGTTGCCTCCTAAAATATCGGTAAGATCTACAACAGACATACGTAATGATGTAGTATTTTTATCATTTGCACTTGTATTTGACCATTTATGTTTTCTTATCAAATTGTGTATGAAATCTATATAGATGAGTATGTCGTCCAATTTGTATCCACCCTCGTGCAAAAAAGCACAAAATACATTGATGTCCTCATATACAACATGCTTCAAAATGTAATATGAAATAACATTCGTTACTTCGTTGTAATTATTGGGAGGGTACAAAACACTTCCATGAACCTCAAAACCCAATCTTCGCAATATACTCTTTGCTTGCGTCTTAATGAATGCTCTTTCTGCATTGAATAGTTGTTTAAAGAATGATAGGCCCTTGCGTTGAACAAGAGTTGCCAAAGCAATGTTCAACATACAAGCGTACGCTTCTGTAAAACTTTCATTTATGTTTAGGTACATGTTGGAGCCAAAGAATGCGCTCACAGAGTTGCTGACAGCAGAGAGAGGTTTTGGGTCATCCACACGCATGGCATGAATTATTTCGTGGATCAACACTTTGGCCACTTCCTCCCTTCTGAAAACCAAAATACTCATCGTTTGACGACTGTAATCAAAAGAAGTGACACCACTATTGACATTATATTGATTGATCAAATGATATTTTGACAATGTTTTTTTGTATTTTGATAAGACAATGTCAATGTTTAGTGTAAAACTTGAGTTGATTTTCATAACTTGTTGACAGTAATAAACTGTGAACAACACAATGTATAAAAGATTGTTGTTTTGGCGCTTGCTCGTAGATGGTGAGTATATATTGATGGTAAGTGGTAAATTATTAAACTTCAATGTATATTTTGTGTGCCAAAATGCATTTTGATTGATCATCTCTTGAAGACGTGGGTCCAAATAGTTTATGCTATAAGGAATAACATGCGATAGTTTGTGGTGTGATGAAAGTGAATGTATTTTACCAATTAATGTAGGAATCACAAACATGTTGAAGGCATCAAAATGGTCTTTGACAAAAACAAAAAAATTATTCATTTTTACCATGAAAAAAGGTTTTTAACAATGTTCGGCAACTTAATAAACCATCTTGGCAAAGTTGTGGAAGCATCAAGGTGAAGTGAATAAAAAGATCCCCACGCACTTGCTCATCATTATCATTTATGTATGGCAGTCCTTTATTGTAAATGACATGCACAAAATGAGTTTCTGTGTTGTCTCCACCGCCACCACTTGCAAAGGGTGGCAAACTGATAAATATGTCTTCGTCATAGAAAGGAATGCTTCTCTCCACTCCATAATAGTACTCATATAGTGATAGTTCCGCTTCAATATATAGATTGTATTTTGACACCAAGCTATCTTGTTTGATGTGAGGCATACAATTGCTCACAATATTCAATTTGATGTGAACATCTCCTCCATTGTCTCCGTCTCCTTCAAAACAATAAACGTCTTGGTGATTACATAATGGAATGTAGAAAGGTTTCAATGCGTCCTTTTCTTGATTGCGAACCTTGATTACTACTTTTTTTACATCCTCGTTGTATACATCCTTGATATCGACATTTAACTCAATTCTCAAAGACTTGCTCTCAGTTGTTGACGTTGAATTTTGTGTCTTTGCTGATGTTGCAGGCGATGTGTTGCACGTATCTATCTTACTGTTTAATTTCTCTTTCAATTTCTCATGCAACACGGTCACAATATTAGAAAGGAAGTCCTCCAATATCTTAGCACTCTCTTCACTTGTTGTATTTTTGTACTTGGTATCATACAATTGCTTCTGGAAAGGATCATTTAAAATTTGATATGCTTGATTAATACGTTTGAACTTTATGTCATTACCTTCTGTTTTGTCTGGATGAAACCGTAGAGCTTGCTTCTTATACGCGTTCCTGATATCCTGAGGAGTTGCATCTATATTTAAACCCAATTCCTCATAAGGATTGAAATCATCCATGGACATATTCTGTAAAGAGGTATGTGATTTCTTAAATACATTGGATGGTAATCTCCCCTTGTTGCTACAAGAAAGCACATTGAACATCATAAAAAGTAATCCTATTGGTGGTCTAAATCTTGTTATATTGCATAACAACGAGTATGCCATCCTTAATCGTATTGCATACATGATTGTGAAGTCCCACATCAATGTCTGTGAAGGCTCACATGATATGATATGCCGACAACACTTTCTTGACGCGACGGCACCAGACACAGGTTCATTCATTGCTTCAAAATACCATTTTGAGTTTGAACTAACAGAGAGTAGTTTGCAATACATCAAGAGCCTAATCAAAAACAAACCAATCTATACAAACGAGTTTATCTTTATCATAAAAAATGCCAATTTGAATGCCAATAGGAACCTCTACTTGGAGTTACGACGGTTGATAGACACGAGTAACATTGCAAGGTGGATATTGACTATGGAGAGACATAACTTTTTGGAGAAGTCCATATCAAGCAGGGCACTTATGATCAACTGCTATTTCAGTTTGTCAAGCATAATGAAGTGTTGCAACTTATCCAAAAGTATAGAAGAATACAACCCTATATTTATGAGAGCCAAAGGTAATGTCATTACATTCCTCCAACTCATATCAACACCATCACCAACATTGTTATGGCAAGATGTTTTTGACAAGTTCATGATTGAATTGCAACAAGAGAAAAAACACTTTAATGTCATATCATCCACGCGGGAAATGGTGTATAAACTATATCATATTGGTGTTCCTTTTGCTGAATTCTGCAGGTATATTGTGTTCAAGTTTGGTCAAGATATCGCAGACATGATATCGCTAATTGCTTTGTGTGAACATCAAAACACAAAATCAAAAGAATGCTTGATGTATGAAAAGGTCATTTTAGAACTATATAAACATTTGAAACATAGTACTGATTGCAAGCCAAAACAAGGTCGGCAAATCAAGAACAGCAATACAAAACAAGCAACCACAGACAAATCACGAAGAAAAAAGCAAACAACATAGTATATGATGGCGAACAGAATAACTATTTACACAAACCAAGGGTCAAGGGAATACATGGAGGACAGGATAGATTATTGCCAAGCACTGGTTGGAGACTACGAATACTACGCTGTATTTGATGGTCATGGTGGATCTGATGTTGTCAACTTTGTTCACCGTAGAATGCGAGAAATCGTCAAGAACCTACTCATCAGTAAGACCAAACTCAGTATGACTGAAGAAGAAGTACTATATCGTTCTTTTCAACTTATTGTGGAACTGTTGCCTGTAGCTGCATCACGAGCGCAAGGGACAACTGCAGTCGTTGTTCTCAAACTTGGCAAAAACATTTGGATTGCCAACTGCGGAGATAGTCGTGCAATTGCCGTTCTAAGCCAAGGTCATCATGTGCAACTTACATACGACCATAAACCAAGTCGAGAAGACGAGTACCAAAGAATAACAAAAACAGGGGGCTTTGTTGCTCCTAGTTTCAAAGGAGATGTTGATAGGGTTAATGGGAGCCTTGCAGTATCGAGAAGTATAGGTGATTTAGAACTCTTTCCTCACGTCACATGGAAACCTGAAATAACATGCTCTAATATTGCTTCATCATTTTCTTACTTATTTGTTGCAACCGATGGTGTATGGGATGTTATCAGCAATAGCGAAATCAGCAAAGTTCTAAGCACACACAAGGGCACACACAAGGACATATTGGAAAACATTTCAGCATTGGCACGGTCTCGTGGTTCTACAGATAACATCGCCATTCTGTTGGTGAAGTTATAAATATATTTTCTATGAAATTATATTAAGTTGGACTTGTTATTTACCACAAAATGAATACCCACCACTTCCACGCATTTACTACTGTTTTCTACGAAAACAATATATTTTGTCCAAGATGTTTGTCGTATATTCCATTGGGAGACATTGAGGCACACACAAATGAACATGACAACATGACAAGGAGATTGTTTCGCGAGGAACTAAACCCTATGAGGATGAATATATCAGGTATGATTCTTGATGTTTTGTATGGAAGCACAGGCAGAGGAAATACACATAACGCGCATGATACATCTGCATCCATTTCAAGATTATCTAGATTACATAACTTGACTGCCTTACTTGTAGACCATGGCCAAGTGGACGATGATGATGGTTATGAGTTCAACACATACATCTCACATCTTATAGGCGATGTTGAGGTTGGTGTTGCAGACATTGAGCGTGTTTCACATCTTGTGAGTGAGCATGAACACTCGGCGGGTGACTGTCATATTTGCCTTGATGAAATCAAGACACCAAGAAAGTTGCTTTGTAAGCATGTGTTCTGTGATGCATGTATCTCACAATGGCTTGGAAAAAACAAAAAATGCCCTGTTTGTAGATTGGACTTGGAGGAGGCACTTAAGGAGGATGAAAAATTTGAAGACGCAATAAATCAGTAGAAGGTATTTAAACACAGTAGTTGTGCATCTATTTTATAGGCTTTTGCAACAGCGTTTAACAATGCAACAAGCAAAGAGTTCAGCTCAAACAGCATCCTCTTCAAGCAACATCAACGACATCGATGTCGTTATGGCTGAAGGAAGTTGGAGAGTGGTAGATGAATACTTCAAGCCTAACAAGGGTTCTCAACTGATCAAACATCAGATTGAATCGTTCAATGACTTCGTCCTTCGAAAAGTGGGACAAATCATCGATGGATTTAATCCTATCGAGATCAACCACAATTACATCCCTGAGACTGATAGTTTCAAGCATGTGATCAGTATTCAGGTTGAAAACCCTACATTTGTCAAACCTTTGATATATGAAAAGGATGGAAGCACAAAGAACATGACTCCTAATGACGCTCGGTTGAGGAATTTTACATATTCCTCAGCAATGAGTGTCAATCTCGTGATCACTACAAAGTCCATGGGAGAAGATGGTGAATATTCTATAGAAACCAAGAAGATAAACAATGTATCCCTTGGTAAACTTCCAATCATGGTTCGTTCAAACTACTGTATTTTAAAAAATCAATGCATTGAAGCCAATGAGTGTCAGTATGATTACGGTGGATACTTTATTATCAATGGTAATGAGAAGGTCATCATCAGTCAAGACAGAATTTCAGAGAATAAAACGTTCGTGTTTATGAGCAACAAAGTTTCTCCGTATTCCCATATTGCTGAAATACGCTCTGTGCAAGAAAATAAATTGAGTGTACCAAAAATAACCACTCTAAAGATGAGTTCCAAACCTAATCAATTTGGTCGCTGCATTCGTGTCAACATTCATCACATCAAGATTGATATTCCTGTATTCATTCTCTTCAAAGCCTTTGGGCTTGCGAATGATAAGGAAATCATCAAGTATATTGTGTATAACCTTGACTCGGAAGTAGGAAAACTTATAACAAGTCAGTTGATGGCTTGTGTTGAAGAGGGGTCCAGTGTGTTGTGCCAAAGAGACGCTATTGAGTATCTCTCAAAGTATCTCAATATATCTGGTTATCCAAAGGAGTATCTACAAAACCGTATGAACAGGATTACACTTGTACGACAAGTTCTTGAAAAAGAAGTATTACCACACGTTGGTAAGGATCTCAAGAAGAAGGCGTTGTATTTGGGTTTCATGGTTCGAAAGTTGATGAAATGCTTCCTTGGGATATGCGAGTTTGATGACAGAGACTCTTACATCAATAAACGTGTTGATACACCAGGTGTATTACTCGCTTCAATCTTCAGACAGTATTATGGTAAGATGGTTAAAGACCTGAAGAACATGGTGCAAAAAGAGATCAATACAGGCGGTTGGAAAGTTTCTAACAAACTTGTAAACGTCATTAACAAAGTCAATGTGTATAAGATTGTCAAATCCACCACCATTGACTCTGGTTTAAAGTATGCTCTCTCAACTGGAAATTGGGGTATCAAAAGCAACAAGAATAAACAAGGTGTTGCTCAAGTCCTCAACAGGATGACCTACAATGCAACCCTTTCTCATTTGCGAAGAGTGAACACACCAATTGAAAAATCGGGCAAGCTTGTTCAGCCAAGAAAACTACATGCAACCCAATGGGGCATTATTTGCCCAGCGGAAACTCCCGAGGGAGCTGGAGTTGGTTTGGTCAAGAACATGGCTATGATGGCTAACATCACTATATGTTCAAACTCCACAAATGTACGAGAGATTGTTGAAGAAGAACTTGGCGTCATTCCATTTGGCGAAAAGAACGGCTATGATGTTCAAATGTTTGGTCAATACACTAATGTGTTAATCAACGGAGACATCATTGGTGTTCATCATCAACCAGACGTGTTATACGACAAACTGAAGTCTATGAAGAGATGTGGAGCAATCAACGTCTATACAAGTGTTGTTTGGAACATTCAAAACAACGAGGTGTCTATATCTACCGAAGGTGGCAGATGTGTGAGACCATTGTTGATTGTTGAAAACAATGAATGTAGGCTTACAGAGCAAATTGTTCAACAACTCAAGGAAGGTAAACTTACTTGGAGAGAACTGGTCTGTGGTAATGAGGACATCCCATCCGTTGTTGAATATATGGATGTGGAAGAAACCAACAGTGCTTTGATAGCGATGAATTACAAAGATGTTGTTGAAGGCAAGCTGAAAGGTAAGCACTATACACATATGGAGATACATCCAAGTCTAGTGATGGGATTGGTTGCAAGTTGCATTCCATTCTCTGATCATAATCAGGCTCCACGTGTTGCATACCAGTCAAGTATGGCCAAACAAGCAATCGGTGTCTACAGTTCCAATTATAGGTATAGGTATGATACGATGGGGCATGTGTTGAACTACGGGCAAAAACCCATTGTCAAGACAAATCCTTCGGTGATTGTGAATAATGATAATCTTCCATCTGGCATCAATGCGATAGTCGCTATCGCGACCTACACTGGTTTCAACCAAGAAGATTCGGTCATTCTAAACAAGTCCGCGGTTGATCGCGGTTTATTCACTTCAACCTACTATAGAACTTACAAAGAGCTCAACAACAAGAACCATTCTAATGGAGAAGAGGAATTCTTCACACGCCCAGATACAACGGTCGTGAGGAACATCAAGCCGTATAATTATGATAAACTTGACAACACAGGATTTGTGCCTGAAAACACACCTGTGCATGGAGGGGATGTCATTATTGGTAAGGTTATGCCTACCAAGATAAATAATGTCATCCACTACAAGGATAACAGTATGGCTTTGAAAGCAACAGATACAGGAGTTGTTGATAGAAATGGTGCAAACGACAAATACTTCACAAACACCAATGGCGATGGATACAATTTCGCCAAGGTGAGACTGAGGAGTGAGCGTGTCCCTACTATAGGAGACAAACTCAGTTGTTATACCGATGAGCATGAAGTACTTACCGAAAGTGGTTGGAAACCTATCAACGGCATTACGTTAGATGACAAAGTTGCATCTCTTGTTGATGGGCGTCTTATCTACCAAAATCCAAGTCAACTTCAAGAATATGACTTTGAGGGCAACTTATATTGTGTCAATAGTAACCAAGTCAAGCTACAGGTTACACCAAACCATCGCATGTATGTGCGGACAAGAGTTGGACAATACAGAATGGAACTTGCCGAAGACTGCTTTCAAAAAAGAAGGGTTTATAAGAAGAATGTTGATTACTTCACACCTAGTGATGTGATGCCCAAAGAGTTTGTCATTGATGACAGTCTGAACATCGTTGCTTTCAAACTTATCAGTCCTAATGGTAGGGATTTTCAAATGCCTATGCATGAATGGTTGAAATTCTTTGGTATATGGCTTGCAGAAGGAAGTGTGTCAGCACCATACAATACACAGATTGCTACGCATAAGGAACGGGTCAAACATGCTCTCAATGAGATTGAAAACATATGTGGTATCAGTTTCACAAAAGGCAAAGACAAATCATCAGATACTGATAACAACAGATGGAGTCTTTCAAATAAATGCCTAACGTCATACCTGAGTAGTTTTGGAAAATCAACTGATAAATTCCTACCAACATGGGTATGGTCACTTCCAAGGGACATGTGTCGTGTTTTAATCACTGGTATGTGTCTTGGAGATGGTCATACAATGAACAATGGGACAAGGAGATATGATACTTCATCATCAAGGCTTGCTGATGACTTTCAACGCCTTTGTCTACATGCAGGTTGGTCTTGCAATAAAACTCTGAAGTATAAAGCAGGACATTGTGCAATCAAAAGCACAGGTGAAACCATTACCTCAAATTATGATGCTTACCGATTGACGATAATCACAAAACAAAATGAACCACTTGTTAACAAGAACATGGTTGATGACAGTAAGGAAACAACATGCCTTGACAGCTGGGAATATTTCAAGGGTAAAGTATATTGTTGTACTGTTCCACAAGGAGATGGGGTGATTTATGTTAGACTAAATGGATATCCTGTTTGGTCGGGGAATTCAAGACATGGTCAACATCAGGCCATAGTAAGGGAAGCAAAGCCCTTGCTAGTATTGGTTGGAAAACCAATGCAACACACCTTGTTGCGGGAAACCCTCCTACAAGCTTGCAGATACCACTCTTATCAAGAAATTGATAAAGAGGAACAGTGGTAATTCCACTTCCCAATGGTAAGAAGTTTGCAAGTATGGGGCAATCCGCAGGTGAGTGTCTAAGTCCGTTATGCAAGGATATGACACCGCTACAGAGACTGAACGGGTGTGGGCTGGAGGAGAATAGCAATCTCCTTTGAAGGCTTAAGATACAGTCCGAGCCATGAAGATGGAAAATTCATGGAACAACTCGCAAAAAGGTACTTGCGGTATACTATACCGTCAAGAAGATATGCCATTCACAGCTGAGGGCATTGTTCCAGACATCATCATGAACCCTCATGCTATTCCCTCACGTATGACTATTGGTCAATTAATGGAGTGCATCATGGGAAAGGCATGCGCTCAATTGGGAACATATGGTTATGCAACACCATTCAACGGAACAACTGTTGAAGAATTAGCAGACATCCTTGAAAATAAATGTGGTATGGAGAGACATGGCAACCAAATCCTCTACAATAGTAGAACAGGAGAACAAATTCATACAGAAATATTCATTGGACCGACATTTTACCAAAGACTAAAGCATATGACGATCGACAAGATCCATTGCTTGACGGATGATCACGATGTTCTAACCCTTGATGGCTGGAAGCCTATTTCACACATAGTAAAGGAGGACAAGGTAGCTACTCTCAAAGATGGTAAGATTGTATATGAGCATCCAATAGATGTTCTGCACTTCCCTAATTACAAGGGCAAAATGTATCGTATCAAAAACCAACAGGTTGATTTGGATGTGACCATCAATCATCGTATGTTTGTATCATGCAAAGGATGGTCAAATGGAAAAAGTCACTGGAAGGATCATGAACTGATCACTGCAGAGGAAGTTGTTGGCAAGTCCGTCAAATATAAGAAAAATGGTGAATGGGAACATGAGGACTACCAGTTTGTTCTGCCTGAAGTTGGAAATAAGCCACCGAAGGTTGTTGATATGGAAGCATGGTTGACATTCTTCGGTATCTGGTATGCGGAGGGATGGGCGAATAAGTCAGTATATAAAAGTAACACTATCACATTGTCCGTCAATAAGCAACGAGTGAAAGATGCGCTCTACCCAGCACTTGAGAAAATGGGTTACAACTACAACATTCAAAAAGAGAAGTTGTTCATTACTAACAAACAATTATACACCTACATGGCACCGTTGAGCGTAAACGCACCAAACAAGAAGTTGCCAGAGTGGTGCTTCCAGTTAAGCAAGGAGCAAACAAGGTTATTGATGCACTCAATGATGTTAGGGGATGGATGTTGGAATAAAGTCACAAGTGCATCTGTGTACTACACATCTTCAAACGATTTGGCTGATCAGTTTATGCAGTTATGCTTACATGCAGGTTGGTCATCCAACAAAACGATGCATATTCCTGTTGGAAACAGTACTCAGCTAAAAGATGGTAGAACAATTACTGCTCAATGTCCAGTATGGCGTCTGTCGGTCGTGAAGCACAAGAATACACCACAAGTCAATCATGGACATCACAAAAAACAAAACATACAAGAGGAGTATGTGTATGACTATGAGGGCGCAGTATATTGTTTGCAAGTGCAATCTCAAGTGTTTTACGTGAGAAAGAACGGTATACCAGTTTGGACAGGAAACTCCAGAAGTAGCAATGGTCCCATTGTATTGATGACTCACCAGCCGAGTGATGGTAGAAGCCGAGATGGTGGCTTGCGTTTAGGAGAGATGGAGATTGAGTGCAATTGGGCTCACGGCATCATGCAATTCTTGAAAGAGAGGATTATGGAATGTAGTGATAATTATCGTGTGTTTGTCTGCAAGAAGTGCGGACTGATATGCAATGTCACACCAGAGAAAAATATATATCAATGTCTCAATTGCAAGAACATCACACATTTCAGTGAAGTGCGTATGCCTTATTGTATGAAGTTGCTGACTCAAGAAGTGCAGACTATGGGGATTGGAACAAGGTTCATGACATAAACATATATTTGTTATGTTTTTTTGCACTAGCATTCCTTTCTTTACGACGTAAGTATGAAGAATGCAATATTGTCATGAACAGTAAAAAAATAATCTATTTATTCTTGAGATTAAAGTGGTCGCCACATCCATGGTAATACTGAGGGATGCTTATAAATCCAATAAGCAACCCCTGCAATCACAGATGGTACACCAAGTCCCAAACCTAATCCAAGACCTAATGCAAGCGCATTTGTTGATTTTTTGGTTTTCTTTGGAATTGGTGGTGGTGATGGTATTGTTGGTGGTAAAGGTGATGTGTAATAGTATCCTCCAACTGATGGTGTCCCATAATAGCCAATAGAGGGTGGTGTGTCACCATACAATGAGTAGTATTTTTCATATAGACCATCAGTTGATAAGTAGCCAATACCACTATTCTTGGTTAAAACCAATCTACCTGCATTCACATTTTCATAATGTGTCAAATAAAGAGCAAACAACAAATACTTCTTGATATTGAATACTGTAAGTGCCATTGTGCTTGTTTCTGTATATTATAAGGGAAATAAATCTTATATGCAAATCAATTTTTTTTGTGGTTGTTTCTGTTTTTATTTTTGAGTAATGTTTCTTAATGATACGATAAAACTCTAGATTGATAAAAAAAGATATTATATATTTAATTTTCGCTTGGCTTTATCATTTCAGACCTAATGAACTCAATGTGTTTCTTATACTCCTTGTCCTTGTGAAACTTCCTCAACAAGTCAAATTTGGTTTGTGAAGTGCTGCACACTAAGCAACATCTACCAAAGCATGAGAATACTCTTGCAATCGCTTTGTAAATGAAGTATGAGAATGAGAGTAGCATTTGAACTGTTGACCATGCAAAGATGAAAATCTGGAGCACTGTAATGAATATGCTATATCTTTGAGCCTGGTAGAAGACAAGACTTAGGATGATGTTCAACACTACCAAAGTCCAAGCAACACCACGTGCATTTGTAATCAAGTTGTTCTTGATTTGTTGGAGCTCGCTTTCTGTTTTCTTTTTGGCAATTGTATGCAACTTATCACTAGGTCTGTTTCCCCAAGTTAATTCCCACATACGAGAGAAAGCATAAACAGATAGAAATGCTGTGAAAGTAGGAAGGAGAAGCACGTATTGAATTACAGATACAATCATTAACTTCAGTGAAGTCCAATCATGCATTGCTGCAAGAATGAACGGCATTACACAATTGGCACCTACGATAACAACATTCATGATGTTTTCATATTGAAGAACGTTCTGTACAAGTGAAAGTACCATAAGCATTGATACAAACATATTAACTATGGTGATAACATCAAAGAGAACCGTATATAACTTCTTCTTCGTTTTTGGTGAAGAGTGAAGAAACACAAAAGCAACATATAGAATAAGATATCCTCCAACCGTACTTTCAACATACAATGGTTTCAGTTTGAAGAATGTTTGAAGAGGATACCTGATGCCAATTGTTAAAATTGAAACACCAAATGCCATTACAAGAAACATCATGATTTGCGATAAAACCAAGAAAGTCAAGAACACCTTTTCATAAAAGTATAACTTCGATTGCAGAAGGAGATTGATATTACCGAACAACCACAAATAACCTGCAATTGTTCCGTTTATCCATCGTCTTCTTTGTTGAAGAAGTGTTGTTGGATTTGTCTCTGCTTCAAAATAGAAGCACGCATTTGGTTCATACTTGGTATTGTAATGTGTCTTTGTTTTTAACACTGCAGCATAAGACAATACTCTATCCTCAGCCAAAAGCAAACTACCTACCAACATTCCTGTTTCATCCGGATTGAGTGATACAGTTTTTAAGTAGAAGTCGATAGCATCAATGTAGTTGCCATCATTCTCTTTATGAGGAATCGTGACTACAGTGTCATTGCTTGCAAACTCGCGTGCATTTACTATTCCAGTCTTCAACTCAGCTCTTTTCGCTTTGTCGCAAATTGCATCTAACCTGTAAAATCCACAAGGACCTGGTATGACGGGAAGCATTCCAAATATACTGAAACATCCCACAAAACTTGCCAATGATGCTTCATAATCGAACCTTTGCATGCAACGATACATAAAACCTCGTATATCATCCTTTGCTCCTTGTTGTTTTGCAGTCATGACCCTTTGCCTCCCTGATATAGCAGAACATTTAGGGTCATTTTGAATACCGCGATACAAATTAATCAAGCATTTTTTGTCAAAGCGTGTTCCACAATCTGTAAGGAATATGTAATCCGCCTCCATTTCTTGGACAAACGACTCAAGAAACCAAGCATGAGAATTATGCTTACGCCTGTTATCCAGCTTGATGAGCATTGACAACTTAAGGTTCTTATCCTCATCTATTGTTGTATACGTCACTTCATCATTGACTAATTTTTGGACAACATAAGTTTCTACCTTGTTGTTTTCTTGTTTAATATTATCAATCTTGTCAGCAATACCTGGATATAGTTCTTTTATGTAATTTTTGATAGTCTCATGCGTAGCACTCCACCCATCAAGAACAACGAGGATATGCACACAGCCTCCTCCAATCTTGTTCATTTCCATAATGCATTTGTGTAAATCTCCAAGCGTTCGTTTCAAGTCATCTACAGACTCATTGTAAAGTGGAATAAGCAAGGAAATCTTATCAAACCCTTTTGGTGGAGTGCTATCTTTTTTGAAATAGTTCTTTCCAAACACTGGTTCGTAATCCTCATAGACATTGAACACATCATATGAGCTCATGCTTATACACCAACGAGTACAATAGAAGGCTGTCGATAGATTTGAATTCACAATATTATATTGTATGATTGAGTGATAGAAATCTTAATGATTGTTTCAATTTTTTATTTAAGAAAAATATATCAATATATTGTATCAATGTTTCAAGTAAACTTGAGATCTACTGAGAATTGGGGAAATGCAGGGAATGGTCTTATCACCGTAACAAATACATCAACTGCACCAATACGTGATTGGACATTCAAGCTTGATGTGAAAGGAATTGTTGTGACTGATGCATGGGAAGTAACAGCGGTAACAAACAAATCAATACTTACTGTATCTGGTAAAGAATGGAATAATGTTATAAATCCAGGTCAAACAATTACTTCTGGGTTTGCATACACAGGAGATGACAAGAAACTAAGAGTTACAACTAAAGATACAAAGGTAAGTATTGTGTCTACACCAGTTCCAATTCCAGTTCCAACTCCAGTTCCAACACCAACCCCAGTTCCAACTCCATCACTCACGCCTTCACAGTCTTCAAAGAGGATTGTTGGTTACCTTGCTCAATGGGACATGTATGACCGAGCGTATGCTGTTGCTGACATTCCAGGGGATAAACTTACACACATAATGTACGCTTTCTGCTTACCTAATCCATCACTTGTCGATTTTGAAATTTTGAAAAAGAATTACCCATTTCCACCTAAGCCATACTACCCACCTCCACAACTTCCTGAAGGTGCATTAGCGATTCATGATGAATATGCATTTCAAACACAAGTGCCACAACTGCAAGCTCTCAAACGAAAGTATCCACATCTAAAACTAGGGTTGTCGGTTGGTGGATGGACTTTATCTTGGACAATGTCCAAGGTTATGGCTGACCCAAAACTTCGATCTACTTTTGTTAAGACTTGTGTGGAGTATTTGCTGAAATATCAATTTGATATTTTGGATCTTGACTGGGAGTATCCAGGGAAGCAAGGGGCTGGATACAATATTGTTGATACTGTCAATGATAGCAAAAACGTTGCAACATTTTTCAAAGAACTGCGTGCTGAAATGGATGCAAAGAGTCCATCAAAGAGACTTGGTATTTCAGTTGCATCGGGTGCTAATAAAATGGTTATAGATCAATACAAAGAATCAGCACCTTATATTGATGAATTTAATTTGATGACTTATGACTTCTATGGTTCTTGGGGTGATGGTGGACATCTTGCTGGTTTGTATCCCAATCCAGCACAAAGTGATTCAATTGCTGGTTTCAATGTTCATGATGCTGTGAAAACAGCTTTGGCACATTTTCCTCCTGCAAAGATATCAATTGGTTGTCCATTCTATGCACGTGGTTGGGCACAATTAAAAGCAGAACCTAACACACCTACTATATTTGGTAAATCGGTGGCAGGACCAGGAGTGACTTTGAGTGAGAAGAAGGGAGGAGAACCTGGATTAAGTTGTTGGAAAGATTTGGTTCCAGCCATCAAAAACAAGCAATATACTGAGTATTGGGATGATGTCTCTAAAGTTCCATATTGTGTAAAGGAGACAACAAAAGAAGTTTGGAGTTATGACAATCCTCGCAGTGTAAGTGAAAAGATGAAATACATTGTAGATAATGACTTGGGTGGTGTAATTATTTGGCAATTAAGTGATGATGTACGTGATATTGCCAGTCCAGACAGCCTACTGAATGCAGTACACAAGACCTTGACAACATACAAAAAAAACTAATGATATAATATTTTACTTGATTTCCGTCAACAAAGTGCCTAACAGAGAAGACTGTGTCATGAGTGGGTTGAATGATGAATCACCCCCAACGCACACGGGAGGATGCTTTTGTGGCACAGTCCATGATTGGTCTTTCAACAAGACCATATCATCGTCAGTGAATTGAGAAAATCTTTTGTTACGTTGACATACCTGTCGCAATTCATCTCTGTTACGATTGTTGATTTCGTTGGACAAAGCTGTCTCGTTGTTTCTTGGGAATTGTGATCTAGATTTTTGTTGTATCTCACACATCATCTTTGATGTGTCAGCAGTTCCTTTTTCATTAGATGAGAACGCTTTCCTTTCAAGAGGAGCTATTACACTGTCATTCGCTCTTTTTCTTGAATCAACAATATCAAGTTTGTTTGATTCTGTTGCTGATTTATTACCACTGTCTTGTTTTGTTTGATAGGGTGATGCTGCTTTGAAGGACAGCATGCTTTTAACAAACTTCCTAAACATGCCATCATCCATATTGAATTCAACATACTTCTTTTTCAAGAAGGCCAATGTTTCATCATCAATATCTTCATCTGTCTTGGCTAAGCTTTTGTAAATACGGGTAACTGTGAATACAACTTGTCTGTCTGTAACACCCCGCAAAGTTAAAGCATTGGTCTTGTTTGTTTGCAACTTTTGCAACATTCTATATTCTTGAGATTGCAATAGCAATATCTTCATCCTTTCAACTTGGGCAGGACCTTTCTTAATCATTTTTGCGTAGAACTCAAGCTCCTCTGGGGTTGGATTTCTGTTAAGGATTTCATTAAATATCACCAAAACTTCATCTTCAGTGCCATCAGCAAGATCTTTTTTGGTGATAGGTTGCCCCACTTGCAATGTTTTCTTCAAAGTGGGAGCGCTTATAGAAATGACCTCTTGAAGGTATTGTTCTGATGGTTCGTCCTTGTTCTTAAAGAAACGCACATAGAAAGCGATCTCCTCCTTTGTTGGAGGCATACTGAACAAATCCATGTATGTCACTTTGATGCGCTCTTGAATAGGTTTACTCGTCGACTTATTGGGCTGATTCTTGAAGTGTTCAGTACTCTCCACAGACTTATCATTGACAGTTTTCGTTGATTGACTTTCTCTTCCTGTACTCCGTGTACTCCGTGTACTTCGTGTACTCCGTGTATCAGTATTAGTAAGTATGATAAGTATGAATAACACCATCACAAACACAATGAAGACAACCTTTGCAATGTTCTCTAACTCCATTATTATATTACTAACATAATTCTATTAATATGTGGCGGGTTAAAAATTGAAACTTCACAGTTTGATTACACACTCAACAGAACGTTGCAATGAAGTCTATGCCAGTTGAGATGTTTGAACACATAACAAATTATTTGGACATTGTCTCTCAAGTGCAACTTGGTATGGTGTGCAAGGACACTCAACATGTTTCTTTGCAAGCAAAAAAAGAAGTTATGAGGAAATGTGTATCCACATTTGAAAAGATACTGCAAACTGCAAAGGACACATGTATCACGTTGTCAAAACAACAAAGTCGCGACAATATTTGTAAGAGTATACTGCATAATGTGAATCTTAGTGGCATACAAACAACAATCATGAATGTCATGTTGATGTTCTACTATCAGATGTCTGGGAACACTTACTCACATGAATGCATCTCTAATACCTTGAGTAAGGTTACACAAAATGTAGCCCTGACGGACAAAGAACACAAAATATGGGAACTGTGCAAGGAATTCTGGCTAGGAACTGATTTCAGTATCAGCATTATCATCGATAATACTATAATCTTGACTGTTGATGCAAAAAAACAAGTGATTGTTGAAATATTCAAAAATGATCATACTTTTACCTGTGAATTCCAGATAGATGATGTGGACGGCATTGTGTCTTTTGCCGTTGAGCATTGTGGGTTGAGGTTCTTCAATAATAACACATCAATCTTGTCAAGAATAAACAGAACCTATAATGTCTCAAAGACACCACTCGCGATGGATAAGGGTTATCATGTGTATTGTCATATGCAAGATGTGCAACGTCCATTCTTGCAATTGGTCGACAACATTAATAAAAAATAAACGTTGAACTCTGTTCATCTGTTGAACTCACATGCATATCTTTCAAGTGCATTTTTGGCAGCATCATTTTCAGCCTCTTTTTTACTTGAACCACTTCCAACACTTATAATGGAACCGTGTTCATCCTTGATGCATATGGTATAAACCTTCTGGTTTTTCCGCACTTCAACTTTGCTTTCTAGGAATTTTGGAATGTAATTATAGTTCTGCTGAAAGTATTTGCATAATGTGTCTTTGTGGTTAGTGTTGTGTCGTATCAAGTCAGCAAAATCCAAATTGTTTTCAATAACACTCAATATCCAACGACTTACAACTTTGTCACCATTACCCTTGAAATCTATATAGATTGCTCCAATGAATGCTTCAAACGCATCTTCTAAAATGTTGATGCTATTACGTCCATCCGCCTCCTCTATTTGCTTAGAGAGGATAATGTATTTCTTGAGACCAACTATCTCAGATAAGTGTGCTAACATCTTCCCATTTACAAGCTTTGTCCTCATTTTCGTTAAGAAACCCTCGTTTTCATCGGGATATCTCTCAAACAAATACGATGCAACAACTTTAGATAGTATTGAGTCTCCAAGATATTCTAGTCTTTCATTGCTTTCCTCTTGCAATGGTAAGCAGTCTTGTGGACACTCAGTATTCCCATTGATGAAGTTATCATTCTTCCTAGTACAATATGATTTATGCACAAAAGCCTTTCTGTAGATGCCTATGTCATTGATTGTATCTGTAACATCATATTCTAGCAACAGTTGTTGAACGATAGTGGCATCTACCAAAATATTCTTTGGGTTGTAAGGTGTTTCCATCAAAACATATATTGAACAATAGTGTCAGCTACTTTGCTATTGATACGTCTATTGTCTTTCAAGTATATGTTTTTAAGTAATTTCAATTTTTGTTCATTCTCCAAGGGCAACAACGTCTCATAGAATGTCTTCATATCAGTGAACTCCCTACTGATTGCTTCAGCTGTTTTATGGCTTATTCCAGATACTTGGCATAACTGTTGAATGAACACTTCATTCCGTGATGTCTTTTTCTTCACACTACTATTATGAACAACGGGTGGTGGTGCTTGCAACCCGGACTCCAAAGAGTATTTTGTTGTATTTTGGTTGATACGAGATACAACGTCATATAAATATGCGCATGTCTCTTGAAGGTCATTTGTTTGCATGAGAGCCACCTTATCTCGCACTTGTGTGTTGATAATACTGCTTTTCAGCGACTTATACTCGATATCGGTGAAACCCTTAGGCATGTCTTGAAAGGAGAAAGCACCTTCAATAAGATACATTACCTTAGCTTTGCCATGTTTCTCTATCATTTTGTGTTTTTGTTCCTTGTATCTGCCATCCTTAATGGATGCCAATAAATCTTTGATTGTTTTTCTTTCAATGACAAGTAGAGGCTGACCATCGATTTCTATAACAAAGTCACCACAATCAAGGTTTTCCAATGTATAATTTATGTTATCATGTTCTAATAGGGAAGTTATTAAGGGTTTAATGGCACATTCCCTGTGATCAATACGCACTAAAACCCTTGTGGCAACCTTATCCATACATGTATTCTCATACAACCACCTTTATATATTTTTTTATACCATATTATTAAACATCTCCTATGGTGCTTGCAAGCAACATACAAAGACTGATTGAAGAAGGAAATAGACTAATGTTTGATATCAACATAACCCCAAAGGCATGGACACTTCCTAATCGCGTTCGTTTCAACAACTGGATTGATGAAACCTTTAAGTACGACGCCATAAGTTTCAACAACCCATCCATAAAGACAAGGAAAGCACAAAACAAAGATGCGCAGGAAGATGCATGTGCCACTAAAGCGGACAGTGTGGAACTATTTTCACATCAGAAGTTTATCAAAGATTACATTCAATATGATAGTCCATACAGGGGTCTCTTCGTGTTTCATGGACTAGGAACGGGTAAAACATGTTCAGCGGTGGCATCTGCTGAAGTATTACTAAAGAACATGAATGTGGTTGTCATGTTACCAGCGTCTCTCAAGCCTAACTTTATTGATGAAATAAAGAAGTGTGGCAATATGTTTTTTAAATTGAAGCAACATTGGGTGTTTATCCCTAAAACAAAGTTTATTGAGGATGTGGATACTGTTTCGAAGTTGATGTCACTTGATAGAAAGTTTATAAATAAACGAGAAGGAGTGTGGGTTCCAGCTGCCAACAAAGCACAAAATTTCTCTTCTTTTAGCGTTGAGCAACAAGATCAGATCATGGAGCAAATAGATAACATGATTAAGAACAGGTTCACGTTCATCAGTTATAATGGACTTACAAAAAAGGCTGTTGCAGAGATGACGGAAGGAGGTAAGAACCCGTTTGACAACCAATGCGTCATCATTGATGAGGTGCATAATTTCATCTCAAAGATTGTTAATGGAAGACAAATTGGTCAAGCTCTTTATAAATTGCTAATGAATGCCAAGAACTGTAAACTGATTTGCTTGTCAGGAACACCAATTATCAACTACCCAAATGAAATTGCATACCTTGTTAATTTATTGTGTGGATACAGGAAGACATACACACTAAAGTTTATGAAGGCTTCGCCTTTTGTTGTGGATGATATCAAGACGCTGCTTGACGCAAGTCCGTATATTGACTATTACAGCTTGGACGAGAACGCTAAAGCAATTTTTCTTGTATTGGTGCCCGAAGGTTTTAAACTTGTTGGCAAAGATAATGGACTTGTGGCAAGAGACGAGAGGAACCTTTCACATAATGACATTTTGAACTCTTTTGCCGCAAAACTACCACAACTGAAACGGACGGTTGCTGATAATAAAGCTTTGCCTGAGGAACAAGAGGAATTCAATAGATTCTTCATCAATTTTGGAACAAATAAGGTCTCTAATCCTAAATTATTCATGAAGCGTGTTATTGGAACGGTATCGTTTTACAGTACTTACTCACCTGCACTGTATCCTTCAGTGTCTAAACATGAAGTTGCTTTGCCAATGACTGACTATCAATTTCCAATCTATGAAGAAGCAAGAGCAAAAGAACACAAAAAGGAGAGTTTGAGCAAAAACAAAACTGACAACGATAATCCTTTTGCATCCACAGGACAAGTGTACAGATTCTACTCTCGTGCAATATGCAACTTTGTGTTCCCAGAAAATATCAAGCGGCCTTTCCCAAGCAAGCTTAACATGACCAAGGGTGAACTTGATACCATTGACGAAGATGACATAGAAGCATCTAAATCAGCAACCGCCTCATCCGTCACAAAGAAGGTAGAACGTGACGAATATCTCCTTGAACTCAACAAAGCGCTTGATGCCCTATCACATGACATGCACCAAAAACAGTCCTACCTGAATGCTAACAACATTTCAAAGTATTCTCCAAAGTTCAAATATATTCTTGACAAGGTTTTGGACTTACATGGAAATGCTCTTGTGTACTCGCAGTTTAGAAAGGTGGAAGGATTGGGTGTGCTCGGTCTTGTATTAAAAGCAAATGGATTTGCAGAGTTTAAGTTGAAGAAGCTTGCTAGTGGCGAATGGGATATTGACATTGACAAAGCTGACCTCAATAAACCAAAATTTGCAATGTTCACTGGCAACAATGATGAATCAAAGATCATACTGAAGATATTCAACTCAGATTTTGAAACCTTGCCAGACAACATCAAAAGGAAGTTGGACTCTTTGAAGTCATTGGAGGAAGACACAAATCTACATGGCTCTTTGATCAAAGTTATCATGATTACGCAGTCAGGTGCCGAAGGTATTTCTCTTAAAAATGTGCGTCAGGTGCATATCATTGAACCTTATTGGAATCATGTACGTATGGATCAAGTTGTCGGTCGCGCGGTGCGTACGTGTTCTCATGTTGCATTACCACCAAGTGAGCGACATGTTGATGTGTTCACCTATTACACAACACTATCTCCACAACAACTTGACAAATCATTTACGTTGAGGACAAAAGATAAAGGGCTTACTACAGACGAGTATATATACAATATTGCAAAGAGAAAGGCTTCTATCATTGAAAGTATCCTTGAATTGATCAAAAAGGCTGCACTAGACTGTGGAATTAATGCAAAGAAACACAAGAACGTAAAGTGTTTCAGTTTTCCAACAAATATGAATGCGGATGAGTTGGTATTCAATCACAATATCACAGATGATCCACTTGATTATCAATATGAGAGTGACATTGTTCAGGTCAATTGGGATGGCAAAGTGATAAAAACAAAACTTGGCAATTTCCTTGTCAAAACAAGTAACAATAACGTGTATGACTACGATCTATATGTTGACAGCGGTAAGCTGCTGAAGATAGGGCAACTCAAAGAAGTCAATGGCAAGATGGCTATTGTCAAATCACAACCGACTAGTACACCTTCCAAAAACATCGTGAGAAGGAATAAAAAATGAAAACATCATACAGCTTACATAAAACAAAGTTCTACAAAGTCCTACAAAAGGAGAAACCATGTCTATGCAAAGTATCAAGGAAGCATTATTTGAACGCAACCGTATATTGCGTGTAGCACATCGTGGCTTCCACCCCGAGAATAAAATGATTGGATTTCAACAGGCGGTAGCTAACGGTTGTGACATGATAGAGTGTGATCTCAGATTGAGTGCCGACAATCAACCAGTAATTATACATGACAAGACCATCAATAGAACAACAAATGGTCAAGGACATGTGTCCAAATTAAAACTCAATACACTTCAGTTTTATGGTGTTCCATCCCTTGAAGAACAACTAATTTGGCTCAAGGAACAATCCATATACTGTGCGTTTGAATTAAAGGAAGTTGGAAACAAGAACAACATGCTTTTGAGCAAAACCTTGAATTTGATACAGAAACATAACATGGTTGAGAGAAGCATGATCATCAGCTTTAATCACAACCTTGTTAAGATATGTAAGCAAACACTACCAGATATTTGCACAGGTATAATCGTCCAAAAAACATATATGCTTCATCCTGTTGATATTGCCCTCAAAGCGTCAGCTGATGCTATATGGGTCCACCACAAGATTTTACCTTTGACCATATGTAATCATAACATACCAGTTTTCGTTTGGACGGTGAATGACAAGAAAGAACTCAGTTGTATAAACAAAAATGTTATGGGTATAGTGTCAGACGATTTATGTCATCTTTACAAATCATGACGTAAAAATTGATATTTTCTTTTTAATCTTATTGTTTCAAACATTGCGTTAACAATATGTGCAATATCTGTGAGCGCTCTACATGCATTTGCCTTGAAGGTCGCTCCACAGAATACATTGTCAAAATATATATTGTCAAATTGAACAAAATACTTGACAAGCACTCTATGAAACTTAAAGAAGATGATGTTACCGAAATCATTGCTTTACGCAATCAGTTGATTGATTGGTTAGATCACAAAAGTACTCCAACTTTCACATTAACTATAGTTAGGAGTACACAAGTCATCTACAAATATATATGTTGAGGTTTTTTTACAAGGGCTGCAAGACATGAATGTTGTCAGCATCATCTATAACTGATGTAATTTTTAGTGCTATAGTGTTTTGCAAGGACAAATTCAACATAGACCCATTTGGCTGCACATTGGGATCACAGAAATTAATTTGGTTGTTGTAAGTATTCAACGTCGTGATGACATCGTTGTCTATATCAAACCTACCTTCTTGTTTATTGAAAACACCTGGTGCTTGAATATAGAAGCTTCTAAAAAACCCATTGTCGTTAGCATTTCCGATCTGCTTGATCTCATGTCCTTCATTTCTGTTTATAAAGTCATTGAAACGGCGAACAAAAATATCATTCATGTCTTCAGTCAATACAGTCATCTCATGACCACGAATAATGACTTCATCCCCTGCAAAGAATTCGTTCTTGTCAAAATATATATTGGTCACTATTTTGAGGTAGTGCACGTTAAATTGTTCATATTCTACCTTTAGTATTTTGTAGTTATCAGAACTAAAGTTAACCAAAGAACCGTTAGGGCGAAGCAATGATAGTGACAAACGGCTAAATGAAGACAATGGGGCTGGATAAAATACTTTCTTCTCTTTTTGCATAGGTTTCAGGATGATATAGCCTCTTCCGTTTGGCGCTTTGTATGACTGCTCATATATAAGTTTTGTAAAACCTTTCCTCACCGCATCATTTGTGCCATCATATACATCACTGAATTCATCTATCTGCAAAATAAGGTAGGGATAGGCAAAGTTAAAGTCGTAATTAAAAAACGGTTTCAAGCTTTGATTGGTAATGCTTGTTCTCTCGACAATCTCTTCAGGGATCACCACCCTACCAACGGAGAGTTCAGATATATTTCTATACCGATTTTGCAAATCATTGGAGCTTCCCAAGGAGTTGATGGAATACTTGAAACGTAGTGGCTCCAATGACCAATCACGATCAAAACTATTTAAACTTAGATACTTGTGAATTCTCTTTGTGAGTTGTGGACGTGGATTCAAGAAATCATTGAACATCGTGAGAGGTTTGTCCTTGCTGTCAAGTTTAGCAAGTAACTCAGTTGGAATGGAGGATGGTTCATCTACTGTGAAACTTTGGTTGAATATACTTTTGGGATCTTGCGTCATCAAACTATTCTTGGTATGTGTTAAAGCATCATCATTCATCCTGTTTGTTAGAAGGTCTTGCTTACTTTCATTATCATTAAACAACATGTCTCGCTCAGCATTCAACTGATCCAGTTTTTTCAAAAAAGACTCGGTTTCTTCAGGAAGTTCTTTAATCTGGCGACCCAACTTAGAGATATCGGGTCGAACTTCCAACGCATCTTGACCTCTTTCTGCGATCAATCTTTCATAAGGTAAATCGATCGGTTCCAACATTTTCTTGCTGTTTTGTGGCAACTGACTATTGATGCTGACTTGTCTCTTACCATATAGATCAGTGTCTCGAGACAACGCATTACTTGTTGTAAGCACTGTCTTACGATACTCCTCAACCCTCTTAATATAATGCTCCTTTAGGATGGTCAACACAATCACGTTCAACTCTTTGTGGGGTTTGTTCTTGTTTTTTTCATAGATGTCATTCATTGTGTCATAGACCAACCTCTTGTGACTTTTGGCATCCGTAATACTGTTGATATCAATGTTGTGTTTTTCTTGAAGATAGTCATGGCAGATATCCAGCAACAACTTCATGTTGTCTTTGCTGTAAAACTCAAAAGGGAAGTTAGACATCGTTCCTTTATTTTAATTACTGTATTTATTTTTATGTTTAAACAAGGCAAACGTGCAATCCTCCGCTTACGTCATATTCTCTTTGATACAATATATACATTGCAGTATGACAATCATTGATGGATGGCCATCAGTTTTCTTGTTCATGACCACATGGACTCTTGTGCTCGTGATTTTTCACAGAATGTTTTACCAGCATATCGACTTACTGTTTCTAACATTCATAGTGATGTTCATGGGGTTATACTTTACACATATCAACCCCAAGTATTTTGTCCTTCACACAAAAGCAAGGGATATCAAGCTTGATGGCGCTGTAATCATTACAGTAGCTGATTTAATCCATATATTACCATTCTTTGTTGTTCTTGCAATGTATGGCAAGTTTTACGCAAAGCGTATGCAACATTTGCTTCTTTTGAGAACAATGTGTATATTGCTGATATATTACGTGTTGTTTGTGCCCTCAAACATTTACTTGATTGGTGAAGCTGAGTTGTTTAGTATATTTGCAATAGCATTCGCAGTGTATATTCCCATACTCTTGCTAATAAATTAGAAAAAAACCTTCAAAAAACACTGTTATCATTGAAAAAGTAATAGATGTAACAAAGGAATTACTTCATAGGTTGAATGACAAAAATGACCTTGAATACACGCCAATCATCGAATTGGAAGCGAATGCGTAAAGGGTTGTTCAGAAAAGTCATTCACAAGCACTCTCTCTCGAGACATTTTCGGCAAAAAAGTTCAAGGACAGAGGGGGGAAGTTGAGCCGATGACATTTGTACCTTATAGTATATTTGTGATGAGTTGTATAGAGCTGAGTTTTACATAGAAGGCAGTTCACATTGAAGTTTTCATTACATTTTTTATTACATTTTAGACACAATGTCGTGTTTGCATTGCAAATCGTAAAAATAAACACATTGTATAAAATGCATATGCAACACGTGCAACACGACCTTGCCGTCAATGACTACTGTGTCATTTCTATGATACAACAAGCACCAATACGTATAGTGGCACAATATAAAGGGACTGAAAAAAAGTAAAGTTCAAGTATAAATTAAATTTATACTTTGGAAGGTGTGTACAGAACATCACGTAGTAGATTGATTTCACGGTCTGTTTTCATCCTTTTGCAGATGTCATCGAACTTAATGTTTTTTAATATTTGCGTTAGAAAGACTTCAGAAAACACTCCACAGTCATAGTTATCAAATTGCTTTTGTATCTTGTTATATCTCATAGCAAAATGTGACCCTATCTCTCGCCCATACTTGTCGATAACTTGTTTTTCTACAAGTTTCATGAATGATGCTACTTGTTTTGGTGGCGGATATGCAACTGAATCATAGTAATATATACCAAAGTTAGCCTTTTTTGGATCTAAGCCACAGTATACAGCAACCCAATGAGACCCCGATTGGTCATGTTTGTCTAGGTTCAACACCATACCAAATCGCTTCTTTTTTTCCAATACTTTGCTAATATCAAACGTGCACATTTCAGGAGCAACGCAATATCCATATTCATCCTTTTGATTAAAGTCAATAGGGAAAACGCCTATAAACCAAAAGTCATTGTATTTGTCTTCATATTGCTTCATTACTTTCAATATATCATAGGTATTCAGCCATGTTTGTCGGTTCTTATACCACTCTTTAGGCTTCAATGGGCGGAATGCTTTATTCAATATCTTGGACTTTGTTTGAGAAGAGACAAAATCTTGTTGCACCCAACAATGTTCCGCTGTGCCACAGGTTTTTCCTAGTTTCTCCTTAAACTGGCGAACAATCTGCTTCTTGTTGTCAGACAAACGTATTTTTGCATTAGATGCTTTATTGAAGTCCTTTGCCAAACTCTTTAACTCTTGCAAGTTCATGCACGTCTTATCTTTGCCTGCTTGAGACTGTCTTGCTGGAGAACAGTACATTATATATATAAATGCTATTCTTTTTTGCACTTATGAACATTTGCATTGCGATGCATGAGTAAATACTCTACATCCTCAAGCCTCTTTTCGAGTGCTTCAATCCTCTTCAACAATGTTAAAAATTGATTGTCATCATCTATTTTCTTGATAACTAAAGCATTGTCGTCACCCTTGGCATTGGTATCTTGTATTGTGACGTTGGAACTCGTGCAAAGTTTGGCCTTGTTAATCAACAGTCCGATATACATATCGTCATTGTTTGTGTATTGTGCCATAAGTTTCATTGTAAATTGCAATACTTAAGCAAAATTCAAGGAAGTGTAAAAAACCATTTTAAAAAGATTTGTGTCTAAAATATAATGGCTGAAACTTACAAGCGCGGAGAGTTTTGCAATTACTTACAACGGTATAAAGTGGAGAAGATGAGTGTGTTTACACACACAAGCATTGTCAAACCCTCAGGCGCTTTCTATATCCCAACTGATGAGATGGATCTATTCTTTCAAATGTATGCTCGTGCGCGACAGGCAGGAGAAGACTTATACATGACTGAGAAACACAGGGACATAGCACCATTCCTTATTGATTTGGACTTTCGCTTTGAGAAACAAGACAATATGAAACGTAGATACACGCACCAACATGTGCAACAAATCATTACAAAATACATAGCGTGTATCAAAGGTTACATTGACCTTCCAGAGACGATTGCAATATACTTATTGGAAAAGCCCTACCTTACGATTGATAAGGGTTTGATCAAGGACGGGGTCCATATCATTATTCCTGACATCGTTACCAAACCTTCTGTCCAATATCTTGTTCGAAAGACTGTCATGCCCCATCTCAAGCCTTTATTTGAGAGTCTGGGATGTGTTAATGACGTTGAGGACATCGTGGATGAGGCGGTTATTGAAAGGAACAATTGGCAAATGTATGGAAGCAAGAAGCCAAACTGTGAGCCATACGATGTCACCAAGATATTCTGCTATAAAGCGAGTGACGATAGTTTGACAGAGCAAACCGTTGACCAGTCTAACAAAGGTCAATATATAGAAATATTGTCCATCAGGAACAAGTATGATGCCACTGATATAAAAATTGATAAACAGAATAGTGTCATAGAGTTTGAACAAGAACTTCTTGCAAGGAAACGAAAAACAATGCAGAACAATCCAGTCTTTCAGTCTTCTCGCAACAACAAGAAGAATGTTATTGAGAATATCGAACATGTTGAAAAGATGATTGAGATTTTGAGTGTTGAAAGGGCTGACTCTTATCATGATTGGATAAGGGTTGGATGGTGTTTGAGGAACATTGACTATCGTTTGCTCCCAAAATGGATTGAGTTCAGTAAGAAGAGTTCAAAGTTTGTAGATGGCGAATGTGAAAGATATTGGAACCACATGAGAGATGATGGTCTTGGTATTGGAACACTTTACATGTGGGCTAAGCAAGATAATCCAGAGGCTTACAAGGAGATTATGGAGAACGATATCTCAAATCTTATCTACGCAAGTAGAAACGAGACGCATTATGATGTAGCACGAGTGGTTCATTTCATGTTTAAACATGAGTATGTTTGTGCAAGTATCAAACAGAACTACTGGTATCAATTTAGAGACCATCGATGGGTTCCATGCGATAGTGGGTATACACTCAATCATAAGTTATCAACTGACGTTTTCAAGCAATACAATTTGGCATCTTCTAGATATTCAATGAGAGCTGCACAAACAGATGATGAAAGCGAACAGTCAAGATTTGCTGATACAAGTAAAAAACTTACTGGGATAGCGCAAAAGTTAAAGCAAGTTGCGTTCAAGGAAAATGTCATGACGGAGTGTAGAAGATTGTTCTATGCGGAGAAGTTCGATGAGAAGCTTGATAGCAGATGCAATTTGATTGGTTTTGAAAATGGTGTTTATGACTTAGAACAAAAGGAGTTCCGTGAGGGAAGACCTGAAGACTTTATCTCATTCACCACTGGGTGCAACTATGTTACTTATGAGCCAGAAAATCCGTTTTCAAGGCAAATCAACAACTTTTTGAGCCAAATACTCACAAAAGAACATGTACGGGAGTATGTGCTTATGTTACTAGCAAGTTTCTTAGATGGAAATATCAGGGAGGAACGCTTTCATATCTGGACAGGTGTTGGTTCTAATGGGAAATCGAAACTGATTGATCTTTTCGAGCAATCTTTTGGGGACTACTGTTGTAAATTCCCAGTAACAATGCTCACACAGAAAAGAGTTTCGGCAGGTTCTGCAACATCGGAACTGGCAAGAGCTAAAGGAAAACGCTTTGCAGTTTTGCAAGAACCAAGCGAAGATGAAAAACTGAATGTTGGTTTGATGAAGGAGTTGAGCGGAGGAGACAAAATTCAAGCTCGTGCCCTATTTAAGGAACCCATTGAGTTCAAACCGCAATTCAAAATGGTACTGACATGCAATCACCTTCCCAATGTTCCATCTGATGACGGAGGCACTTGGAGGCGTATTCGCTTGGTTGAATTCACATCTAAATTTACGTCAAATCCTAATCCTGAGAATGAGAATGAATTCCCTATTGACGTGGACCTATCAGCAAAATTCATTGACTGGCGCGAGCATTTCATGGCACTTCTCATCGAGTATTACAAGAAGTATTGTGCTCAAGGTGGCATCAAGGAACCAGAAGAAGTACTGGCATGCACTCGTGAGTATCAAAGGAATAATGACTTCTATCTTGAATTTGTGGAGAATGAATTTGAGAAAGATGACATGGCGTTCTTATCAGTAAATGATGCATATACTGTGTTCAAACAGTGGCAACGCGACAACATCCCAACTTTCAAAATCAAGAAGAAGGAGTTCTTGTTGGGTGTTGACAAAAACTGTGGAAAGCGTGTTAACTTCAATAAGGTTGAAGGATGGAAAGGCTTCAAGATAAGGAGTATGGGCGGATATGCAGGTGGCGAACAAGATGACCCACTTGCTTGATTATAACATACTTTGTTTTTATTCAATAGTGTTGTTTCCCAACGCTATTTAAAAAATTGATTAATTAATAAACCAATATTTCTTACCATACTGTAAAGACCAAACACAATGAACAACAAAGACGCAATCTTCAAGAGTTTCAAAACTATCATGGAAATGTTAGAAGATCGTGGTATTGATGTTGGGGGTGTGTCTAAAGATAGCGGTCCAGAACTGCTTCATGGGTTTGTTAGTAATAATAAAGTAGTGTTTGAAGTCGTTTTGAACAAAGTGAAGATTGTATATTGCACATCTTCCAAAGTAAAATGGGCAGACCTCAAAAAGTATTTCGAAGATGAGACACCCTACTCATTGTATATATGTGTCATCAAGGATAAGATGTCGCAAAACAACACGAAAATGATATCTTCGTTGAAGTTAAATGTGCAAGTGTTTGACATAAAACATCTACAGTATAATGTTTCAAAGCACGTGTTGGTGCCAAAACACGAACTGGTAAGAGATGAAGAGGAGGTCAAAGCCATCATTCACAATCTAAACTTGAAAAGCAAATTCCAATTACCTTTAATCCTTAAGACGGATGCTATGGCCAAATACTTGGGGTTGAAGAATGGTGATGTGGTCAAAATCACACGCGTCAGTCCAACTGCAGGCGAATATATCATGTATAGGTGTTGTGTATAGCGTGAATGAGCAGTCATTTCATTTTTATTTCTTCATTGATATAAATATAACAATGGATCCTGCAAGACAGTCCTTCAAGGATTTGTTTTCAACAACTGAGAATTCTTATGTTCATTACGTTGATACGGTGTATGAATACACTGATATCAGGAAATTCACAGTGTTACTTGCTTTTGATACATATTTAAACACTTACGTTGAACCAACAATTTCAAAGGTTGACAAGAATGTGGTAAAAGCCAGAATCAACAAAACAGATTTACCCGCGTCCTTCTCAACAACTTGGGATGGATGGCAACATGACACGGTACAACTTGATTACAGCAAAAGCTCACCGCTTGTTTTTACACCAACACCATCAACTCTTGCAACAATGATTTCATCAAGCGTAGAAGGTTTAAAGGAAGATGAGATTGCTCGCTCCCATAATCTTGCCAACATTTACATGGACCAGATCATGTTTGCTCTAGGAAAATGGAAGTACGCTGACTTTCGAACAAGACTAGTTGAAAACTACAACAAGGAAGTCAACTACAACAAGATCGACACAAATATGAGAACTGCTATCCTCCGCATTGGTGGTCTTGTTGGCCAAACAAACGAAGGTGTTTTAACGGAACTCAAACAAGTATGTGCAAATGCCCTTGATTACTGGGTGAAAGATAAACCTGTTGACTTTTTCTTGTTGACTGGTTTAGTAGAAGCAGCAAGTTTCGAGAGAACCATGATTAGAAATGCTTTGCGAGATGCAATATACAAGAACCTATACTTGACATCTATCAACGAACCTAACGATGCAATACTTCAATACATGAAACGTATTTTAGCGGATATGTTCATTGTATGTTTCTATCCATACATTCACTTCTTGTATGCATCCCAACTTCAGAATTATTTTATCAAGCGTGGAGACTTCATAAACATGAGAGCGGCAACAAGTGCCAAAATTATGATTGTCATCAACACACTTGAATCTATCAAGACGCTTGGAAGTGGAGCTACATCAATCGCTCCACAAGACCAACAACTCTCTGCGCAGCAAGTCACTAAACTCACCAATATGCAAAACATCCTGAACAAATACTTTGACAACTTGACTAATCCCGTTTTTGAGGAACCCAACAAACGATTTGGTGACATTGATGTCGATGTCCGCGGCCTCGCAAAAGAAGTACGTGAGATAAACCTATCCATTGATGATCTAAAGAAGTGGATACAAGAAACACAACTCCAAATCCGCAGTCACAACAATATATATAAAGGCATTGGTGGTGCCCTTCAAGCTAAAAAGATCCAGTATATTCTACACATCGTGTTTGTGATGGTGGTGATCATTGTGATGGGTATTCTTTTGAAATTGAACCTATACTTGGACATCGCACTTTACGTCCTTGCAGCCATTCTTGTTTTCTTCATCATGGTGCGACTCGTTACATTGATCATTTCCCTTCTCTAACCTCAGTCGCATAAATTATTTCTATTAGTAGTATAAATATAATGTCTAGACCTGGTGAAGTAATTTCTACAGCACAACGAAATGCACAACTCAATAACGATGATTTTATCATGTCATCTGTCTTCTTGAACAATTATAATGAGATACATGGAACCAACACTTACCTTCAATCAGTAGGATCTGTTGAAAGGCAGAAACTAGAAAGTATGCTCGACCGCTTGAGATCAGTGCTTCTAAAGATGAAGTACGACTACATGTTGAAGAAACGCACCATTGAGGAATACAAAACAAGGATAACCATTCTTCAAGCCCTTATCATGTCCGTATCATCCATTCTTATATTGGTGATACTCTTCTATCAAAATAAATTGGGTGTGCAACTCCTTTCTACAATCATAGGTGTGGTCGTTATCATTTTCGTCTTGCTTGTTGTGTTGCTGACACGTGCTAACACTTACAGAACCGAAACTGACTGGAACAAGTTCTACTGGGGTCCAATGAAAGAAGGAACTGCTTGAATCAATGAGTGATTAGTGTCTAATAATTAATTATAGCATCGTTAGATGCCATATCAAGATGTTCTTGGTTCGTCATCATTTTTATGAAGACTTCGTATGGTTTCACTTTATCATCCAATGTATAATCCACGACATTCTCAGATAGTAGCTCTTTTTGTTTTTCACCAAACGATTGCTCTTCTAGTAAACAATCATTGTGTGTTGTGGTGTCCGAATTAGCACATGCAAGCCTAAAAGGCTCGATTTTTTCATGCGCTTCCTCAATAACAGCTAAATTTGATTGCACCAATACAATAACGAATAAGGTCAACAGCAAAAGTCCAATATGTATGTCAAAATACAAGACAATGACGATGATGATGAACACGACAGACTTCATTACTTGACTATTGAGATATAACGAATACTTAGGATTATTTACTGTAGCAACCAACACGATTGTTATGGCGATAAGTAACTTTGCAATGTTTTTATACTCTATAGCGCTGAAATCAACGGTTACCATTACTGATTTATATAGAAAAATAAAAAACATTCTTCTCAACAACAACTATCGTCTTGAATGAAACATTGACCCGTGAGTTGCACCTTTTGGCTAGAAACAAACATTTCTGCCCCATTTATGTCATACTTACAAGATTTGTAATACTTCAGTCTCTTCAGTGCTTGTTTAGCGAATAAACTGAAGTTATCAACAACATCTACTACCAAGGGAATGTTTTTTCTTAAGTGTTGCGGGATCCGTTGTATCCTGCCCACACATTGAATTACATCACTTTTGGGCGATGCAAGTATTAGAGTGTCTAACCCTGGACAGTCAAATCCCTCCGACGCTATATGAAATGTTGCCAAGATGACCTTCTTACTCTCACTCTCTTTAAGCTCACTTTGCTTCATTCCCCCAACATAAAAGGCGTTCTCTATGTTATTTGCAGACAAAAGTTGGTGAAGTCTTTCTAGATGATTGCGTCGATCACTTAAGATGATGAACCGTCTGCATGGTTCCTTTGTAATCAACATCTTGACTTGCTCAACAATAAACTGGGAGCGTGGCTCATAATCACAGATATTATTTATCATCTTGCTGACGTTCAGTTTATTGTTGTAGCCCACACACTCTAAGCTGTAGTCTGGATCAGGGTCATAATACTCTAACATTTGTACCTTCACTTGGTCATTCCTCTTGGTTGCCTTGAAAACAACATCACCTATATACCATTTGAGAACTTTAGATAATCCGTCCTTTCTTTGAAGCGTTGCTGTCAAACCTAAGGAGTATTTGCAATTTATTTTCCTCAAGGCTTGACTGAAAACTTCTGCAGGTAAATGATGTGATTCGTCAGCAATGAGAAAGCCAAAGTCTTTGAATATGTCAGCGTCATATTCTTTCATAGCAACACTTTGCAAAGACGCGAGCACAACATCTTTGTCTTCTATGTCAATTACTTTGGCCTTCAACAACCCCACTTTTGCAGTTGGTGCAAACACCTCTATGCGTTCTTTCCATTGTTGTAACAAGAAATCCTTATGACACAAGATGATTGTTTTCTTTTTGAGCATACACATTATGTATATTGCGAGATTGGTCTTACCAAAACCACAATACACATTGAGAATACCACCTCTTTTGCAAGGATCGTGTGCTGCCTCGATGAATTTTCGAACAGGTTCTTCTTGATAGTCTCTTAGTTTCCCATTGAATTCTATCTGAATGTCAATCCCTTCTGCTATCTTGTCAATGTCTGGCACGCCAAAGCGTTTCAAACCATAGCATTTTGGCACATACATCCTTTTTGAACTCTCTTGATACAACTTAAAAGGTGAAACGGGGGTTTGGTTATATCCTTCTGGAACGTATGGAGAAACAGTCAACTCTGCTTTCATGTCTTTAAAGTCATTACTTGTTATGATATCCTTTGAAATGTTGTATCCACGATAGGAAAGAACTTTACTGCGATGCTCTGTGTGCTCCATGTTTATATCCAAGTGTATAATTTGAGGGACTACATCAATTTTTATGTTTCTGCCCTAAATAATGTTAAGGGGTTCATCACAACAAATATATATTTTCTTGTATATATGCAAAGGTAGTGATGACATCTGCAATTGTGATCAAGAACATTCTTCTCTTTGTATTGATTGTACTCATTGGCCATTTTCTAGTGAAGAACTTTCTTCTCGACAAAGAGCCAAGCAAAATTCCAGTTCATGCATTAGTTGTTGATTCCACTGAAACCCAGAAGGTTGTAGAGGAAAAACATGCGACAAGAGATGCTACTGAGCCATCAATATCCAAACCAGATGTCGAACCGGAAGGACTGGACAAAGCAAAAGCGGAACTACTGAAATTTGTAGATGAAGAAGAAGCAGGAGCATTCAATGCGGCAAAAGAAGACAATCTCAACAAGTACTTCAAGGAAACAAGCAAAGTTCCTACAGATGATTGCAAGAGCAAGATACAACCTTCTCAATTTCCACTTTCCACAACCTGCAACCCAGACATACAAGTCATTGACACTGCTATGAAAACGGAAACTCCACGAAAACCAACACAATGCACAAATCTGACCAAGAATGTGCTTGTCCTGAATGAATATGACAACGAGAATACAATGAATGGTGGAGAACTTTTCAACGGTTTGAATGCATTCGATTCATATGACAACCATTTTCAGTTGGTGACCTAAAGAAAATTTGAATAATCATTTAAACAATTCTACACAGTAGAACTGTAAATATGATTATTGGAGAGATATCATTTTGTGATCAAATTGCTTTCAACATCAAAAGCGATGATACAAAGCAATATATCTTGAACAAACTATCAAACTCATATAATTTAAAGATTATAGCGAAGCATTTTGAAAAATTCAACGATGGTATGTTGCCCAACATAACACAAAAGCCTCACATGTTATGCATAAGGAGCAATGGTAATCCTTACTTTTTGTACTTAACAAGGTTGAACTTTGTCAATTATTGCATTTTCGTAGATAAGAAGATACAACAAGGATACTCGTTCCCGAGAATGATTATTTCACATTTCAAGTTCGCGGACTGTCTCTTTGATGACACCATTATTGATGGTGAAATGACAAAAACAGCCTCGGGGAAGTGGAGCTTTCTTATACATGACCTTGTTGTCCATTGCCAAGAGCATTTGGGTAACATGAACTTCATCAAACGGATAAACATGTTGTATCACCTTCTACAAAGGTCATACACACCAGACTTTAATGACATTTGTCTCTTCAAGGTTAAGAAGTTCTTCCAATATACTGAGGCAACATATATCTTGGACAAACATATTCATGAAGTAGACTATTCGTGCAGAGGTATATATTTTAAACCGTTATTCCTCAAATTCAAAGATATCTTGATTAACTTTGATGACAACCTCATCAAAAAGGTGGAGAGACAAAAGTTCAAGCATATCAAGACATTCATGCTCCGTGAAGATGAACATGCATTGAACATGCTCATGAACAACAATGATGAGTGCTCAAGTGTAGTGAGCAATGTATCAGGAGATGTATCAGGCGATGTATCAGGCGATGTATCAGGCGATGTATCAAGTGATGCATCAGGAGACGCACCTAATAATGACACAGTTAATAATGTAAATGATTGCAGTGTGCAAACACAGCAATACAATACAAGAAAAACAAATCTTCCCGACGTATATGAAATACTTAGCAACGAGCAAAAAGTACTTGCTATTGCATGTGTTCCTTCACTAAACATCAGCAAGTACATGAGAAGTATGTTTGTCAATAAAAACATCGTGGACACAGTCCCCATACAATACTCATTTTCAAGTAGGTTCAATAAGTTGGTGCCAGTGGTAAGTTCAGTTCACCAAGGCTAATTCAACAAGATGTCTATGTAATGTTTTTATTGCGGCATCCTTATCAACGTTTTCATCATGTGAGTAAGTAAGCTTGATGAGATAGTGTGAACTGCTTGGAGGCGCGGTTCTGGACTGTGATAAAACTATAGATAGTCTATTTGACAACTTGAAGGTCAGCGTCTTGACATATTCTTCATGGTCAAAACTTTGCATTGAAGGGAATGACATGATACTCAGTTTTTTTCTATTATTCCCAACATACAGAATGTTAGAAGCGACTTTGCCAACTGTTGTTGTCCTCTTTGAGAACACATTTATGTCCTTATTTTCGCTGTTACAGTAATGTACATCTCCTAATATACTACATTTAAATTGTTGCAATTGACATTTCGCATTATTTTGCTGACATTTGTCCATCATCCTGTAAAATACATCTTTTGATACACTTGTATCAAATACATCCACATTTTCACTCGAAATACTGGTATCATTCAAAATGTAAAACTCCAATAGGTTTGTGTTGTTCTCTTTGGCAACATCAATGATGTCTCTAATGACTTTCTCTGACAGATGTATTGATTGCCTCTCCATTGCTATGCCTTATTTAAATATATTGATAACTTTGGTTCTTAAATCATCAATCAAATTTTATTCTTCATATACTCATTGAAAGTGTAGGTCAGCAAACGTGAACCTACAATACAATGTTTTAGACAACCCTCATTAATCAAACAATACTTTGCATACAACTGCTCTAGAGGAAAATATACATCACAGTCAAATACATTATGTAATTGAGTGACATACACCTTATTACATTCACCATGTGCAAGAACTTCTTCATATAGTTTGGCACCACCAATTACAAATATCTTATGTATTTTGCTGTCATGGCGTATGTATTCTAAAGCTCGATGTAAATTGGAGTATACCAAGTCAGGTTTGTTGCTTGTTTGTCCTTCTTTATGTTCATCATGCAAAGTACTGCTAATAACAATGTTTAGCCGATTTGGAAGTGGCTTGCATGGCAAAGATTCCCATGTGTTCCTTCCCATTATTATGGCATTATGTTTGCCCACGGGTGCTAAGGAGGTTATGGTCTTAAAATGATGCATATCTTCTGCCAACGTCCATGGTATTCTGCCGTCCTTTCCAATACCACCATTCTTGTCGCATGCAACAATCACACACAAATCCATAGCCATTTAAATGAACGTTAATCAACTTATTGTTAGGTGGATAAAAATTGATATTAGTTATAGACCAAAAATATACATACATAGGTTATAAACCATCTATATTTGTATACATCAGATTCTCAACAATGCAACATCCACGTGATAACATTGTGCAAATGATCAAGGACAAGGTAGCAACTATATCCCAAGAACAAGCAAAAGACTTGGAAATTGGTATATATAATTGGACAATCCAATTTTGCGAAAAAAACAAGATTATTAAGAACTGGAAGAATCCAAGATTCCACAAGATATACATTGAGAAGGCACGTTCTACACTATCCAACCTTGACAAAGACAGCTATATTGAAAACAACAGACTTTTAGATCGTTTGTTCGAAAAGGAATTCCTACCTCATGATATACCCTTTATGAAACCTGAAAACACCTTCCCTGAACGGTGGAAGGCAACCATTGACGCTTATATGAAGAAGTACAAGAATGCATATGAAAAGCAAGATGTAGTTGTGTCTTCACTATTCCGTTGTGGCAAATGTAAGAAGAAGGAATGTACATATTACACACAACAAACACGCAGTGGTGATGAAGGTGAAACCGTCTTTGTCAAGTGCATGAATTGTGGTAATGCCTGGAAAATGAGTTGATCTAAGCAAGCATATAACTATATCTCTTTTTTTTACAATAGTTAGTTCAATTCACAATGACCAAAGGCGTTCCTAGTATGCATGTGTTCAAGTTGCGCACACAGCACAAAAAGTATCTTGCCGATGTCATTAAAGCCATGAATGAACAACATATGCAAACATACAATTATGAGGTTGATATCGACGAAACCACAAGATATTGTCTATCCAATGTTTATTGTATGACAGATTGTGAAGGCAATCTTTACGGGTTTTTTAGTTTGTCAAGATTTGATTTTGCAATGAAATCGATGTTACTTGGGTTGCTGATGTTCATTTACAACATACTCTTTGGCCGACTTTACATATATGACGTGTATATCTTTCCAACTCATCGCAAAAGTGGATACGGAAAGCATATGATGTCTCTCATTACTCAAGAGGCCAAGAACAATTACTGGTGTGTGAACACCCTATGTCTACATGCAGCATCTAAGGACCTCATTTACTTTTATGAGAAATGTGGCTTTGATCTTGTTGCGAATCAAAGTTCAACAATATACATGATGCAAAATATAACTTAATATATATATTGTAAAAACACAACAAAGATGAGAAACTTAATCGCAATGCACTCTGTGTTCCAGATGTATCCACATTCTCCTATTGTATCTGTCAAAGACGTGAGGAATGCCATTTGGAAGTCAAGTAAAATGAGACCTTATCAAAGATTGCGGTACTTTCATGACAAAGGCATGCACTTCAGTCGTTGTATCAAGTATATAGACATTGTGGAGAAGCTTGAAGCCTTATACAAAAACGATCATGTTATAGAGCTGCAAAAGCAAGATTACACTGTCACCATTGTGGATTACCCTGATGAGCCGACTGAAACAAAAATGAGTATTCAAGAAATAGGTAAGTTTATTGAGGAGCTCCTGAAAGATTTTGAAGCTGATTGAATGCATAATTGGAAGAAATGAATAAATTATCAATTGATATAAACAATTAGTATATTGTGTAGTCATGCCTGTACTCAGTACTTACGAAGCATTAGATTACATTGAAAGCTTAAAACGCAAACTTCCAAATGACAGTGTTTACAGCAAGTTCCTTGAATGGTGTGATGACCATGAACCATTATATAAACTGCACAGAGACTATGTCCTTTACCCTCTATTGAGAGACAAAGACACAAAAGAGGTCGCATGTTATATGAACCAACACGGGTATCATGTAAACACATATGGCATCTCAACACACCCTATAGAAGACTATCTGGGAATTAGCCACTTGAGTTCTACCAAACTTCCTAAGAAACTTACCATGTCTATTGAAATGCAAGAAATAAGCTCAAGCATGAAATAAATTTGATAGCGTTCATTAGTTTTTTTTGATACATCTTGCTGCTACAATGAAGCAAAATACAACAGTCTACGTGTATGATGTTGATGGTTCATCAACAACCATTGAACACGATGGAGAACATGACATTTTCAGAAAGGTGCTGAAGACACACGATGAGTCCAACATGACTGAATTCAGAATTGCTGAGATGTTGCTTGAAACCCCACAACCCAACGTTGTCAAAATATATAACGCCGTGTTGGATGGTGACATTTGCTATATTGACATGGAATACTTAGATGACAAATATGTGCCTTTCAAGGAATATGAGGTTGATTTCAAAAAAGGTCTCAATCAATTGCACTCGCTTGGCATCGTATATATTGACATTAAACAAGACAATATAGGATACTCCACAAAGGACAAAGTATTCAAGATATTTGACTTTGACTGTTCTGGTATTGTTTGTAAAGACAACACAAAAGCATGGTTGTGCCCTCCTATTGAAGGCTTCAAGTATAGAAGTTTCAAGCATCATGAACCAACTCTCCATACTTTGTTCGATTTAGATATGTTGTGTTGGGAGCATGAATATAAAAAAAAGTATATTATGTGAACACTATACATACAAAATATCATTCGTTTGTAAGTGTATTCACAGCTGCTTCTAAAACATTGCCAAAAACATCTTTTTGTGTATTACAAGAGAACACAACATGCTCTTTGTCAGTATATACTGTGTTCATTTGATACATCGTGTTACATTGCGTTTCATCTTTTTTTGAAGTTTTCGTTCATTTGGACAATCGCTTCCAAGTATTGGTCATCTTACCGTAGCGTCTGTATGATTTGTTGATTATAGTTTGTCTTTTAACTTTCAAATTTCAACAGTATTTAAAGACTGGGTTATCATCAATTATAACATGATGCACGTTATGCATTGCAATGTCATGCGTCGTCTCGTGGTTTCAGCTCGTGCTGTAAAGGACTGTGGAGCAAAGTCAATTGTGCTCAATCCAAGAAATGATAAACAACATAAGTATGTGCAACTTCTTCAATCTTCAAAGCCGGAAGTAGTTGTGGCTGTTGGGGCTGCAGGTTCAGGTAAGACCTTACTTGGCTTGAATGAAGGCATTACAAAGCTTAAAAACCAAGAAGTATCCAAAATAGTACTCACACGTCCGATGGTATCCGTTGATGAAAAACTTGGTATTCTACCCGGTGGTATCATAGAAAAGATGGAGCCATGGATCAGACCATTCACGGACGTCCTTTCAATGCACTACTCTAAAGCATCCATTGAAAAGCTTTTCAAAGATGAATTGATTGAAATATGCCCTTTGGCTACCATGAGAGGACGCTCCTTCAACCACGCATGGATCATGTGTGATGAAGCACAAAATACTACTGTCCAACAAATGCTGATGCTTCTCACAAGGATAGGTAAGGACAGCAAACTGGTTATTACGGGTGACCATGAACAATATGATTATGGATTTCATAACAATGGATTGATTGACCTTATGGAAAGACTAAAGCTGTCAGATAAACATGCTGATTGGATTGAAATCGTGCAATTTGACGCAAGTGATGTTGAAAGACATAGAATTATTCCACATGTTCTGGCTCTCTACCATGACAACTAATAAAGTGTCTTGTAATATATTATAGTATGAAAAAACACTATACTTACTTTTTGCTGACTATTATAGTTGCAATAGCCTTTCTATGGAACTATAAAAAACAAAAAGAACACTACACAACTGCACTTGATGTTCCTAATAAGTGCTACAGTTGTGAAAAACAATTCCCACCAGGATACGAATGGATGGGACAAAAGAGCAAATGCTTTGACTGTGAAAGTCAGTTATATGCAATGTCTCGAGGATTACCACAAAATGTGTTTGATGCAAAACCTATAAGATACTATACACAACCAAAATTAGGATACATGTCCTAACTGGTATTTCTCATAAGTCGATTCATAGGAAGGTTGTGCAGGTAGACTATATAAGTTAGTGGCAAGAACATTACTTCCACATCTCGTGCACATCTGGGTCTTTCCCCTCCCCAAAATATAATAAAAAACTGTTCAATAAAATCGCAAATATCGCAACCTCTATAACTCGATAAAATGTTTTTTATGTCACTTTGATGTTGTAAAGACATTTAAACATAACCTTCAATACTGAAATTATGAAGCCTTTTTGGAAA
>JACCDR010117045.1_pt1 | contig 84529 bp, 89 predicted proteins | sample 7446431 | NCBI WGS metagenome assembly JACCDR01 (sample SAMN15323443, study PRJNA562643) | freshwater metagenome | isolation source: river surface water | place: USA:Blue River Watershed | collected 2017-08-17
AACCCCAACCCCAACCCCAACCCCAGCAGTCCAACCGGACCTAGCCGCGGTCGCGGTCACTAAGAGTGATGGTACTCTTGCTACCTCACCCAACCCGGATGCCCAGGTTTGGGTTCCAGAGGACTACCGGGACTAACAATTTAGTCACCAGCAGACCCACTCATCTATTGAGTCGGTTCTGCTGGTGATTCAATACCTACTCCGCAAGGGGTGGGTATTTTAATGACTTCGACAGCCGGTTGGCTCTATACCCTGTTGAAGTAGGAGGGAGTATGCGTAAGCTCCTTTTTTGTTTAGTAGCCCTTTGGGTGCTGCAGGTGGCAATGATACCCCTGCAACCCCGAGGGCTACAATGCGTTACCGACGGCGGCCTGCTTGAGCGGCTGTCGCTCGGTAATTGATTAGATTTGGGCCCTTGGCACTGCGGTGCTGGGGGCCTTTTCTTTTATTTAGGTTATTTTATCGCCCTAGACAGCCGATTCGTCGGTTGGTTAGTGGCGTAATGGCGCAGCGCAAGCTGACTACATTACGTCCCTAGTCAACAGCCGGGTCGGTTTTTGCTTAGGTTGCTCGGTTCAGTCAAGCTCCGGTTAAAAGCATGGACGTCGCTAATCCAATTCAACTCAGTCAAGTAGGAGACAAATCATGTCTTTTAAATCTTTTTCCACTGCTGCTTCTATCGTCACTTCTGTTTCTAGCCCTAACCACATCGCTTTTCTTATGGGCGGTTGTTTAAACATACACATTGCCGACCCATGGTTATTTGACACAGACTATGGGCCGTGGGATGAACCTGTCATCATGACTCAATCCACAACCCCTACCCCTACCATCCAACTGCTGCTTCCTGCTGTGGCGATTGACGCACAAGTGCGTCGGCAACAGGCCCTGACTGACTTCAATGCTGCTATTGACGCAGCTGTTCGCCCTCAGCTGGCCCTACCGCCAGCTCGGATTACCCGCTGGAATGGATTGTTGGTAATGCAACTTCTACTGGCCCTGCCAGTTGAGTTCCATCAACTACTTGATGGTAACAGTGTCCAGCCTATTGCAAATGTTAATCTCCGTCGCCAATGGGCCGAGCAATTGGCCGCCAAAGTCCGGGCCGCTGCCCCGGCTGTCGCTGCCTCTACAGTTGATGACTGCACTGCGGTTATCAAAACCGCCCGTGCTGCCTACAAACGAACCCGCTGTTTGTTGAACCGTGCCCGCTTTAATTTAGCTTCGGTTCTTCGTTTGATTGCCCGCCGGGCTGGCACTGCACGTTGTCGTGTAGCTGGACTGGGCTTTACTGCCAACCAATCTACTGCACGAACCGTTCGTGCTCCCAAAATGAATAAAGAACGCCGTATTAACCAACAAATTGCCCGCGTCAACCGCAAGCGCCGACAGAAACATTCTTCTCGTAAACTCCGTCGTCCCTTGACGACCAAGCAGCGCGCTGCTGCTCGCAAACAGCGTAAAGTAAAAGCGGTCTGGAAAGCAGACCGCTTGGGTTATGAGCAGTGGTTACGGATCTACGCCCACCGGGGCGGTCAAGTAACCCGAGTAACCACATATCGCGTGGTTACCTTACGGGGCAACAACACCGCTATCCAGCGGCCTGTTACCCGTACTATGAAGTCCGATACCCTCCGCCGGGGTAACTCCCGGTTCCAGTTGGCTAATGGGGTCGAAACCCCCATGGCTAACGTTGGTAAGTTCCGTCGCCCCCGGCGGACTGAAGACCAACTCCCATTATCCACCCACTACCACCGAATGATGGCGGACGGGTCGTATAACCGTCGTAAAGACGGTCAATCGGCACTGAGCCACCTATATGGTGGTGTCAAACGCCAGCAGGAGGATTGGAAGCCCTGCTGGACGTATGAGCCCTTATTTGAAGAAGGGCTGGTCGGTGAAGAAGACCAGTTTGATGAGTGGGACGACCCGCTGGAACCGTGGCAAGAAGATTACCACCAACACCAGTTGGCGGTAGAGGCTTATGAATCAGCTGCGTCCGTGATGGATGAGTTGTTTGCATGGCAGCTCGTTGACGTTCAGGATATGGTTGCTGAAACAGTCATCGACACCGTCCGTTGTGAATACGGCGCTGTTGGTGATATGCAAATGGCCCTTCGTCTTGAAGTGTTAAGCCCTGTTAAAAATGAATCAGACGTCTTTGGGCATGTGGTCACCGTCAAGAACCAAGAGACGGGAGAAGTCTTTACTTTAGGTTGTGCCCACTGCTGTAACTTTACTAAGCAGCAGTTGGATGAGGCTGATAAGTTAGAGGGTTGCTACACCCCGCTACGGCATAAAGACGACCCACGTATGCTATTAGGTTATCACCCTGACACCATAACTCAGTGGCATGTGGAAGAAGTAGAAGGGAAAGTCTTTGTAGTGCTAGACGCAGACTATTCACTACGACAACACCGTGCTGAAGATGTAGGGGCTAACGAAACGGATGAGTCTATTACGGTGCGTGATATTGACATAGACTTCTATCCAGGACTACCGGTTCATCGTGAGGATACAGTGCCCAACCTTCGTATACTGGAGCGTATTTGGCAACGTTCTATGGACGGGCGTGATGAAGAAGCTGCTATTCACGCTTTCTATCGTGTAGTGTCTGCTTTATGTGGTCGTGGACGGTTAGACATAGATGTAGCCCGAATCGCTTTTATGGAGGTGCTGTGGCGCCGCTTAAGCGACCCTATATGTAGTGAATCTGAGTTTCGTTTCACCCGCGAAGTAAGCGAAGTTGAAACTTCATTACGGCGTTACTGCGAAGTTTGTTACAAACGTTTAACCGTAGTGGTGACGGAGCCTGAATATGGGTACGCGCCTGCTGTCAGTCGTGTATACGGAGAACGTATCGAAGCAGATGAGCCTTGGGAATGTTGGAGTGACCAACAGCAGAACTTCATGGACTTTGGCTGTGATATGGAGTTGCTGGTTAGTTATATGTATTTAGCTGACGGTAGTTATTACATAGACCGGCTTGTTGCTTACACAGACGAATACGAAGGATATGCTCAAGCTGTTCCGCTATCCGACCGTCATCTTTATATGCAAGATACGGAAGAGTTGGTACCTGTAATAGATGTAACCCCTATTGCTACATTAGTACCTGTGATAGACATTATACCTATGTCTGTCCAGGCTGATATAGCTATAACCACCAAAGTTGTAGCCGACGGTAACCCCACAGGTATGGAGCGCTTCCGCGGGTGGCACTACTGGTTGGAAGACAACTTCGGTGTCAACATCTATGTCATAGACCGCAACGATGAGTTGGAATATGGCACAGCGCGGAAGTTCTTGGGAGACCAAGAAATCAATGGTTCGTTCCATGCACCTAACACAATTTACATCGTGCGTAAGGAAAGCGCGGTGTCCATGACCAAGACGCTCTTCCATGAGTTTGGACACTACTTGGTCTACCACGGTTTCCTAAGCCTCAAAGGCAACGACTTCGTTCGGAAGTACTTCCGCCAGGTTCCAAAGGCTTGGATTGCAAGCTACAGCCGTTGGAAACGTGAGGAAGAAGTCGTCGTTGACTGCTTCGCTCGTTGGGCATTAGACTTAGAGGCCGACCGTAGCCTAAACGCTGGCTTTAAGCAGTATCTGCTTGATGCTAAAGCTGCGATTGGTGTTGCTAAGCCCGACGTTGTGGTAGACTACATCGCATTTGAACATGGGGTTCCCGAGCAATCGGGTACTACGGCAGGTGGTCGACCTGCTTCCCCAGCGTCCGAGCATTCGGGCGTGGAAAAAGTAGAGGGAATGGTTAGTATTAAGGAGGTAATCATGCTTCAAAACCTTATTGAGTGCTTCCCCAGCACCACGACTGTTGCTACCTTGAGCAATACTCTTGCTCATGACGAGCAACACATCTTAGGTTACACAACGCATTTGGTTGCGTTGATGCGTAACGATGCTGGAGAAATCATTCCTTGTAACCTTAATCTACCCGTTCGGGAGCAATATAAGACGGACGACCAGTTCCTCCGCCTTGGTCTGCCCGACGTGGTAGATGAGAAGTACAAGCTCAACCACACTAGTCTTGGGAACATGATGGGTGACGAGGAGCCCGTTCTGTTCTTCGGAGCCCGTGCTTGGCGCAAAGGTGCACCTGGTTGTGCTGGTCACTTCTTTGGTATTAAAGGTTGGTATCGCAACCTGAATAACCAAAGCGCTCAGGTTCAGTTGGTCTTCAACGAGCTGGTCAGAAAAGACTCTGCGTTAGTAATGAGCGGTCACGTCAACCAGGAAGTTGATGGTGACACCATTATGTTACGTCAGCTACTGAAGCAGCTAATGCTTAATGGTACTGAAACCAAGCAATTAGGCGACAATGCTGTTGAATCCACAGGGCTGCTGGCTGCAATGCCGGAAGCGAACAAGCGCTACTGGTTTGTAGTCATCGCTGAAGTCAACGGTGTGCATGGCTTTGGTCAGCGCACGGAAGACGGCGAGTTTGATAGCCGATTCAAACAACGTCGTACCAACGTTGACGTGGTCGATGGCCAAGTAGTGGGTGATGTTAAGAATGACAAGAAAGTCATTCAAACACGCTTCTACTGCAACCACATGACCATCCTGGCAGTGGCAGACCCCAACGTCATGTTTGACCCGGACGCGGTCACGCACTACAACTCCAACTACTACGAAGCGTTAGTAGATACAGTGTACGGCGATGGCTTCCTCCGTGACGTTAAGACATTGCAGGGCGGCTTCTTTGCTAGTGAGTTCAGCATCATGAAGGTGACCGGCGACCCGCGCCTTGACCTTGAGGATAACGCCCGCAAATGGTTGATTGTCAGTATGCGCAAGGGTTTCCGCACTGGTATTCCCACGGTGAAGCCATCTGTAAGTCTTGACTACAACCCTAGCCTTAAGGAATTACAGGCTGCCCAAGTAGAAGTAACCAAAGAAAAAGAAACTGCTTCTACTGAACCGGAGGTTCCCATGGGGATTAACATAAGCTCCTACGAAACCGGGCTGGGCCATCAGCTAAGCAACCTTGCTGCGTTGCCTATTAAGTTCTTCGGCGTTGACTACAAACGTTCTGAAGATGCTTACCAAACGACAGAGGTAAGCTTGGAGTCTCTAGCCGATGATAATGTCTTAGGCCTTATGGTAGAGATACTTGAAGCTAAGTTGGTGCAACACCGCCCGCTACTGCAAGCTATCTCCGACCGCGGCGGTGCTAAGTTCTTAGTTGGTTGTACCCACAACCCAATCAAGAATGGGAAAGTTGTTAAGCCTGATCGTTGGACAGGTAAAGACGGCTTGTTCATGCAGGCCCTTCGCAAAGCCTATGATAACTTAGTCAATGGTGGCCCTGAGTACCAACTTAGCGTCTATAATGCTGCAGTCAAGCCTGATATGACTAGCTTAGCCGACGCTTTAACTCCTCCTGCCGTTGATACTTCCCTAGCTGACGAACTCAAGGCTTACTATGAATCTATGACCACTGTTGACAAATGGTCGTTGAACGACTCAGTCAACTGGGAAGACTTTAGTAAAGATAAGTTTGCCAGCTGGGTTAGTGCTAACACCGTAACCAAAGACGGTGTGATGCAGCTCAACCATGGTTTACGTCCAGCATCCTACGCTTGTCACTGCTATCTAGCAGCCTGTATGGGTGTTGATGCTATTGGCAATTTGCCCCTACTGAGTGGCTACCGTTGGGAAGCCAAGCACTTCGAGGACTTGGTTAACATCATCCGCAGCTACATAATTGCGTTTGGCAGTACTGAGAATGCTGACCAAATCATCAAGTTCGTGGATGGTGCTATCAACATCGAAAACAGCACCCTAGTCTACTTGCTCGACGATATCGGCGTTATTGACATCCACCGCGACCGGATGTTCAAGGGTATCATCGACGTGGTGTGGGAAAACGTCAAACTCGACGTCGGTACGGTCAAAGTCGTCCGTGACGTCGTAGCCGCCTCTTCCTATGGCGCCTTCATGCGGTTCTTCTACTATGGCTACATCGCTTTGCTTAGCGGCAAACTGATGAGCTTCATGAAAGACCGCAACATCGGGCAGAACCTCAAGTCGTTCCACACGAAGTATGACAAGTACTTCCCGGTGACTAGCGACGGTACAGTTAACATGAGTGGCCCTACCATTCATGCTGAGGCTTGTGGCTTCAACATCGTCGGGACGATGCAAAGCATGGAGCCCACCGGTCAGAAGGACGCTGATGGCAACGTAATTGAAGTCGCCGTCGTTCACAAGCCTGAGTTGATGGAAGTCGTCAATGGCAAGTTGAAAGTCAAAGACTTTGCTGGTGCAGGCGCTGAGAAGCTAACCGAACATTACAAAGGCTACCGCCTACGTGGTGAAATCAAGGACTCTGGCATCCTTGAAGAGGTTATCTTCACCATCGCTAAGAGCTACAGCATGGGCTTTAGCTTCAACAAAGGAACAGGACTCCGTGGTGACCTAGTCCACGTGGATTGCGGTCGCTTAGCCCAACAAGCACCCAAGTGGTACGCCCGCCTGCAGAAACGGGTTGCTAAACTAGGCTACTCCGGTGATCTAAACGGTTTCTTCGTCAACCTTAATACCAAGTCCGAGAAAGGCTCCAAACGTATCCTGCTCCGCGCGGCTACGTCGGTGCCCTCCGGTTGCGTCATTGATGTTGAAGGTCGTCCACTACTCGCCGCTGCGCTAGCTAATGGCCGTGGTGTCAAATATGATAACCAAGCGGCCCGTACTGTAGCCCCTGGTTTCTATGCTGTTGAGGGTGGTTACAAATCCTACACTCAAGAACGTCCGTTAATCGGGACGGCCCAGCGTGTCGCATTGGGCATGACCATTATTGGCCCTGCCGGTGAAGCGTGGCACTTGACTGGTAAGAACCACCGCCCAACTGGCTTTGTAACTAAGAAGATGTCTTATAAGTCTTCTATGTACAAACGCGGCGCTGGTCTACACATTGACACGGGTACCATCCTCATGGGCTGCGGTTATGACGTGACCCAAGAGTCACAGTACGGTATTAACTATACCTACTACCGTCCACAAGCGTTACAAGAAGTAGCTTGTGGTGATGTGTTGGCTCACGTTGACACCGGCGTAATGTTAGATGGCAACCGTCCCTACCTACGCGCTGTTAAGCAGACGCGTGATGTAAAAGGCTACCTAGAGTGGGTTCGTACCTACGAAGTTTGCTCGATGTCCAGTGGCAAGAACAACCAACAGCTAGTGGTTGAGTGGGCTATCACGTGGAAAGAAGACTGGGCTAAGATCCGTTCTTCAGTAGCCAAAGGGATGCTCGTTGGTGTCAAGAAGGAATTCTTGTTCAACAGTGATAACCCTGGTGTTACCGAGCGCTTGGTTGATGTTCTGTACCCGCAAGATGTAATCAAAGCAGACACTTTGCACTGCTTTATCCCTATCATTGGGCACACACTCGTCTTGAACCCCGACTGTGACCACCCCGATTTCCTATGGATGGTTAACCGGGCCATGGATATCAACGAGTTGGTACAAGGGCGTCGTCACCTCGACTACTTGGTTGAGTGCCCCGTTGCCATCGCTGATGGTCTGTACGACGAACTCCAGGAGCGTTTCTGTGCCTTCTTCGGTCGTCAAATCACCGTTGATTGGCAACAATTGGGTTCTGCTGAGCACGGCGACGCTCTATTGGCGTTGTATCAAGCCGATGTGAAGACCAAGAATAAGTTTGATGTTTCTAACGTCAAACACATTAATAGTAATCCCCACGTGATTGCTATTTCGGACGTTGATTTGAACAACCCGGCTAACATCGGTACGCCAGCTGAAACACGGGCCAATATCTTCTGGTTCTACTCGAACCCCGCCCGCACCAAAGTTCTACGTTACAAACAACGAGGCTGGGCGCTGGTCGGTCGTGAAGATTGCGACTGCCCTATCTATGACGTCGTATTGTTCGAGTCCAGCACAGTTAAAGAAGCTGCAGGTGAATCTACTCAGTTAGGTTCAGCTATGCGTTCTAACTACCGCTTAATGGGCTGCGAAACAATTCGTGACATCATGATGGGTCAAGCCGTCCGTGCGTTAGAAGAGCCCTACCGCGCCAAATTACTGTGTGCTGGTTACGACGGCAGCATGGGGAACTCCGGTAACGAAGTCATCAACCTATGCTCATGGGCGTCTAAGAAAGAACGTGGTGAAACCGTGTGGTACGGTGTTCCTAACCAAGAAGGCTTGGCCAAGGTTCACAAGCTACTAGCAGGTATCAACCTAAACGACCCCGAAGATGACCTACTCTTCGAGCGGATTTGCTTTGCACTCCGCAACGTCGTTCTACGGATTCAAACCAACAGTAGCCGTGCGTTGAAAACTAACCACATTGCTGGCGCGAATGGGTGCGACGAGGAAGGTTACTACGACGAAGAATCGATCATTAAAGTCGGCCACTTCGATGTGTACGCCCCGCTGCTCTTCAACCTGAACAGTTTGAAATCAGGCAGTGAATCCTTGGACACCATGTCCGGGATGTTCTTCTACCAGTACCTAATCGTACTGTTAGCTGGTCAGCTGCCAAGCGGTATCGACGTTAACCGCATCCGTGGTAAACTCCGCGCTTTGGTCGAGTCAGAGAATACAGCGAAAAACATCAATGGTGATACGTTGGTTGGTGGTAAGGCTATCTCGCTACCCAACATCCCCACCTGGATGACGCTTATATCCGACCGTGGACGTCAGTATGACCTGATGAAACGCCACGTTCGTCAATATGAGCACGCTGCCTACGACCACGAAGCGGGTGAGTACGTTGACGAAACTATCCGTCACAACTTAGACCGCGATTGCCCTTCGTTCGCAGACGCCACGGCTCAAGGAATCAAAGCCTATCGCACCCCGATCTTCAATCACGAGACTCGGGCACCCATGCCTGATGGCCCTGTTGGCTTGGTTACGCTGCTGCCAAACACGGTCAAAGACCTCAAGAACTTCTACTACGCGCCCAGCGATCTAGAGTTCATTGAGTACGTTGACGGTAAGCCATTGACCGACCGTAAAACTGGTCAGCCTGTGGTGCGTATAGACAACATCTACCCAGATGTTCGTATCCTCAGCACCGCAGCTCATAACCTGATGACGGCAGGGGATAACGACGGCGACGGTACTTACGGGGCCATCATGCCTTGGCTAACCAAAGCCCAGCAAGACCGCTTGTTCACTGCGTTGACCACGTTGGAATACGCATTAAACTTCCGTGCCAACGCCGTCGGCCGCCAAGAAGGTGAGTCTGCCTATGACGTAATGCTTCGTAAAGAGTGTTACTGGGGTGACTATATGATGACCAAGAACGGATTTGCTCGCTACAAAATTGCTGAGCAACTTGGTTCCTTCATTCGGGTTGGTTCTAAGAACGCTGCCATTCAGCACAGCACCCAAGATATCCAACTCTTTAAAGAAGAGAACGGACAAATCGTGATGCAGAAGAATAGCAAAGGCAAACTAGAACCGGTGGTTGTCAGTACCGTTGTTAGCTACTCCGCCGTTAACGCCTGTGCGCGCGAAGTCTTTGCCACCATGGTAGGCGTGTCCTACGGTATCTATCAGATTGCTGAAGCCGTAGTTGACATCGTCACGGCGCTTGTCAAAGCCGACGTCGAGGTACCAGCTCGGTTCCGTTGGGCAACACGTAAAGACGCAATGCTGGTGGTCTCAGCCGTAGCTGAAGTCTACGAAACCATCCTTGGTGCATACAAGCCTTCCGTTTGGCACTTATGGAAGTTTTTCATGGAACTTACTGCTAAGCCCAAGACTGGTCAGTATGGTGTTAAGTCACCCAACTACATTACCCCTTCGACTGTAGAGGCATTCGCTGAAGCTATCGAAGGTATTGGCTGTAATGGTCAACTAGGTAATCAGATTGCCAATTGCTTCAACATTGTCGCTGACATTAAGTGTTGGGAGAAAGGCAACCTTGCCAACCGTAACCCTAACCCCGCGCTTGGTCTAGACACGTTCATTATGTACGTGGCTCTAGCCCAGTTTGAAATGGGTCGTGGTAAATGGCTCGGCTACATGAAAGGCTATCTCAACGGCGCCAACGAGTGGGATGAGAAGAAAACGCTTTGCCATCAATCCATCACTGCTCAGCTATTCCATTGGTTCGCCCTTGGTAATACTATTGGTGATTTTGAGATGCCTGAAGCAGCGTTTGAGCATTCCCATGTACTGTGGGTGATGCGTACACTCTTCCAGCCCGAAGTCATGGGCGACGTTTGTCAGTATCAACCCGGCGCTGGCTACATCTTTGCAGATAAAGATGGTGTGCGTCCAGCTATGGATTACTTCCGTTATAAACTGGAACTGCGCGCCGGTAAACAAGAGGACAACAATATGGAGATAGATCCCATTGTTGACGTGACCACCGAAGTTGTTGAATCCATTCCTGAAACAATTCCTGTACAGGCTATCACCTGGCTTCATCAACCTAATCCCGTTGACAATGGTTCCAACGATCAAGACGATGATGGCGGTGTAGGGTTCTACGATAGCGACATGCCTGACTGTCCTGACGACGACGGCTACTGCGGTGATGATTATAGTTGCCCTGATATTCCCGATGACGGTCAGGTGCATAAGTACGTCGACGATGGCGAAGAAATTAGCATGGACGAAATCAACGCCGCTATCGCTACAGCTACCACCCCCGCCCCGGTAGCTAGCACATCCGTTGATTGTGGCTTAGAAGACGACCAAGTCTTCAACTATCACGACGACGGCGAAGAAATTAGCACAGCTGAAATTGAAGCCGCTGCTGCTGGTCAGCCCGCTCCTGAACCTATTGTAGTAGTTCAGCAGCCACCCGCTCCTGTTATCGATATCGTTGCTCAAGCAGCCGAAAGTGATGAGACTTTGGCAAAACTAGAGGCTCATCTTGCTGCCGCTGCTCAGCGTTTGGTTGAAGAATCAGCTCGCAAAGAACGTTTAGCCAAAGCACAAGCAATGGTAGAAAAGTTCCGAGCGCAGTTTGGTGACGAGGCTACCACAAAAGTTTTAGCCAAGTTAGAAAGCGCTGACTCCACGAACGGTTCGTGCTCTGATGATAAAGACGAGCCTGAAGAACCCACTGGTGGTGTCGCTGCTCCTAAACCTCAACCCAAACCCAGCGACGATGGCGGAGCAGCTGTTAGCACCGAGCCGGTTCAGCAAATCACCACTACAGCAGATTCTATTTCCCATGAATCTGCTGAGCCCACCGGGGCTACCTCAACACTAAAGCCTATTCTGTTCAGCACCAAAACTGCGGCTTACAAGGAGTTTAGTAACTTCTTAGGAGGCCCATGCTTATACAATGGAATAACCTTCAAAACAGCTGAAGGTGCTTTCCAATACGCAAAGATTGACAACCCTACTCAACAACAAACTGAACAGTTTGCCAATTGCGATGGTCACACGGCTAAACGGTTAGGTCGTAAAGTCAAACTTTGCAAAGAGTGGGAAATGATAAAACTCCAAGTAATGAAAGAAGTCTTACTCGGTAAGTTTAACCAGCAGCCCATGAAAGATATGTTACTGAATACAGGCGACCGTGTGTTATTACACCATGCGCCTTGGGAAGCTAAGGACGGACGCACTTCTTATTGGGGAGTGGACGATAATGGCAACGGAGAAAACTGGATGGGAGAGATATTAATGGAAGTTCGGGAAATCCTGCGTTCTCCTATGCCTGTAGAGGACAATAAGAAACAAGAAGTAAACATTGTCCCTACTATTAAAGAGGCTACTCCTGTGGTTCAAGCCCCCGCAAAAGCAACCGCTGCTAAAGTTACCTACACTCCTGGTATCTATACTGCCTGCCAACAGAAGTTCATGGACTTAGTTGCCGAAGGGCACCATATCTTCCTGACTGGTAAGGCTGGCACCGGTAAGACCTATATCACCAGTGAATGTATCCACCGCTGGGCCGCCAATGGTGACAAGGTCGTTGCGTTCGGTACCACGGGTATCAGTGTGATGAACCTAGCTGGTAACTTAGAAGACGAGGCAGTTGAAGCGCTTGGTACAGTTAACAGTGGTTTCGCTTTGGGTATTGCCTTTGACGATGATGACCGCCGTAATGAAAACGATTGGCAGTGGGCTAACGTGCTAATCGGTAAAGCCAAAGCCAACAACTACGTCAAGCAGAATCTACAATGTAAAGCCGGTCAGCGCCTTCGGGTTGTCATTGATGAAGTCTCCATGTTAGACGCACGGTTGCTCTACATCGTGATGCAGATCATCAAATTCTATAACCCGTTCGCTCAGGTATTATTAGTAGGTGATGGCGGTCAACTACCTGTAGTCGGCGACGACGCTGTGAAGTTCTACAAACAAGCCATCATTGATGGTTGTTTAATGACGCTACCTTACCTATTTGGTGACTTCAAGGTTATTGAGCTTCAAACCGGTGTCCGTCAGAAGGATGACCGTGCCTTTGAAGAAGCCCTTGACCACCTCCGGGAGACCGGCGAAGTCACTGGTGTAATCCTTGAGCGCTTTAAGCAGTGTTTAGAGGGTCTACGCCCAGCCAACATGGACGACGTAACTTATATCTATTTCAACAACAAGCGTGTTGAAGAGATTAACGAACGTCGAACGGCTGAAATGACCACAGCTAAACGTACCTACCGCGGCGAGATTATTCGTAAAGCTGCCACTAATGATAACTGGGTACGGGAGTTTCGTCCTATCCCAGTTGAATTAACCTTGGCTATTGCTATGCCGGTCAAACTGCGCGTCAATATCTACAAGATTGTTGATAGCAAGAAAGTCTTGGTCGCTGCTAACGGTAGCCGCGGGCGGGTCACTAAACTGGCTAACGATTACGTGGAAGTTGACTTCGGCGATGGAAAACCTTTAGCCATTGGTATCCATGAGTTCACAGGTCGTCGGCTACCCAACGGTTCCTTGAGCGGTAAGTTTATGCAATTACCCCTTCACGCTGACTTCGCCACCACGATCAATTCGTGCCAGGGGCTGACAATTACCAACCCCGGCGTGTGTGGTGTGTTTGAAGACGTCAAAGGAGAAACCGTTGCTTTGACCCGTGAAGCCGCTCTGTACGTCATGCTAAGCCGCTTTACACGGATTGAAGACGTTTACTTTGATGTTAGCGACCCGCGTGCCGTCAATTGGTTTATCGGTAGTCAGGGCCACGTTGACACAGAATACTTCGAGTGGTTGAAAGCTAACCGCCACTAGACTTTAAGGGCCAGTAGATCGCTGGCCCTCTTGTTCGTTTAGCTTTCCCTTGGTAGGATAACCAACAATAAAAAGCTCTGCTGATTTAATAAACTCTAAGGCACGACGCAAGTCGATAGTCCTACCCTTTCGCCGGTATCTTCAAGGCTCACTGGCAAGGATTGAGGTTATGAAATAGCAGAGTGTATGATGTATTTTGGTTTGTACCATGTCTATTTTAACTTCTTCCGTCGTCAATTCCAACCTCAAAACCATTCGTGCCCTTACGGCAAACTTTCCCGAGGTGATTCGCCGCCAAATCGGCAATAGCAGCGGGTTCATCGTGCTCAAAGCTAGCGACCTACGTGCGCTTAATTTAAAAGTATGGGAGTTGAATACTCAATTTAGCACCCTTGGGGAAAACGGCTGGGACCGCGTTGGTGCCCGCGTCACGTTGTCAGGTACCACCGTTAATGGTCAGTCTGTACGTGTCGGCAAGGATGAAGCTGGTGCATATAACTTCTCCCTTGGGGGTTATATGAAAATCCACGGCGAATCTGCTGAGGGTAAAGCCCGCAACGTAATTCCTGGCGACGTGTTGGTAAAACTGTCTCAATCGAAAGAGTTAAAACTTTGGGTAGAGTTAGCTGACGCACCCGACGATGCCCGTATCGTTATCCGGTTGTATTTCACCACTGGGGACTTCAAAGTCCGCGGGGCCGATGGTAACTGGGAAGTGAATCCTGACGGCTCATTCGTCACTGTAACCCGACCAGTTATTAATATCAAGGACTTATGGCTCCATAACTTGGAGTTCTCAGGTACTGGCATTTCCAGCGAGGTATCGGACTCCGTCTTAACGATGGAACCCGAGTTCGCTAACCTTCTCTAATCCATAATTGGCTGCCCCTTCGGGGGCGGCGCCTTTTTTATTTGCTACAGCCGGTCAAGTGTTCTTTTGAAGAGTGCTGACAGCTGGAAATAGAAGAGGGAGTGAAGAATTTGAGGAAATAATATGGTAACCACTCAGCAATTGGCTTTGGCTCGTCCCGGCAGCACCTTCGACAAAGGGTGTATCCGGCTGAAAGATGGGACTCTCTTGGTTCCGTCAAAAATAATTAGCTTCGACCGGGTGGACGCGCCCGACCGCGACCTGCTCATGTCGGTGCGGCACCGACGGGTCGTGTCCTAAAGTTTGATGTGCATAGGCAGGGGGTGTAGATACAATGTATCTGCGCCCCCTTTTTGCTACTGCTAGACAGCTAACCAAGTGGCTTGCTATTAGAAAAAAGAAGAGTGAGTAGTAACAATTGGGATAAGAAGTATGTATTGTGATATTGCCGCCCAACATGCAGAGTACATTCAAGACCAAGAGTCCGAGCTCTTAAGTCAAATTGAGCAAATACTCATAGGGCTTTACGCCCACGTCGAGTATATTCACCAGCGCTACCAGGCGCTGTGGATGTACCGGTTGTTCCGGCACGCGCCCGCCTGGACAAAGCACCATGGGGTACAAGTCTTTTCTGAGTACTCCTACATAGAGGACGAGGAAGAAGGCTGGGCGGACGGGTTGATCGTGATAGCCCCCCGCAACACCGCCCACGCTGCTCAGATGGCAGCATTAGGGTTCGAGCACGCCGTCGAGCTTGAAATTAACCCCGAAGGGCGTTCCGATGAGCGGTACCTTCAGCACATCAATGCCCACGACGAGGTAGTGTTGATCCGTGCTGAAGGTTACATGGCTCGGGCTAAAACCCTCCGCAAGCTTGTCTTCTTTAACGCTGAAGGGGAAAGCGTTAAGGTGACCTACACCTTCCCTATCCTACGTCGTTATCTTCCCATCTGGCGGGAGTGGAATGGTAGTGGGTTGATTTGGTATGAGGTCGATACGACCAAATACCAGCATGCCTATGCGTTACCGTTCCACGCAACCAATACTATAGTCACCGACGGCCATAGTTTCATGGTGAAGAACGCCCGCGATCGCGTTCAAGCCAAATGGGGAACCTTCAATCCGGCTAAGCACCGGATAACCATGTCCAACTACACTAACTATTGCTGGTGCGGGTGTGGCGCCGAAGAGGGTGAGCGCACCGACTTCGACGTAGATTGGGAAGTCATCCTTTGTGAAGAGGAAGTGGCTACCTTCAACGTCGTGGAGGTTTAATATATAGAGGGGATAAACCCCCTTTTTGCTACCGCTAGACAGTAGCTTACGAACTGTGGTAGAATCTGCTGTTAAAAAAGCTGGGTGATATGGCTTGACACTGAAAAATAGAAGAGTGAGTGAAGTAATTAAGGTAATAATATGAAAGTTTTTTGGTTTAGCCGTCACCCCATGAGCCCTGAGCAGCGCGCGCCTTTTGGCCCTGACGCTGTGATTTTGCAAGTCAACGGCTCGGCGCCCAACGTACATGTGCCATTTGAAGCTGTAGTTACGACACAAGACTTTGGTGCCCAAGAGGCGGTCACTGTGCCGCCCTTAAAAGAGCAAATCCAAGACTTTGACGTTATAGCTATCGTGGCACCCATCGGGTTGCAGCAGCAGTTCTTGGCTGTGGCTGGTGATAAGCCAGTTGTCTTTGCCAAGAACGACCGCGTTCGGCAGCCCAACGGGGAGTTTGAATTCATCTTCGCCGGGTGGGAACGGTTGGTGAAGATTGAAGTGGTTACCGAGCCCTTCGTCGTCAGTTAATTTAATGGCTCCTTCGGGGGCCTTCTTTATTTATTAGGAGAAATAAACTATGGACATAGTCTACTTTGACTTCTTGCCCCAAACTTGCCTCCACGCCCTGTACCTTGACGCCGGGGTGCTCCACGTGGAGTACCGCTGGGGGCGCCAAGGATTGGTAATGTTCCCGGAAGAGGGTCAGTACCGAGTAACAACCCTTGCCTTCTCCGCCGAAAAGGGGTGCTTCACCCAAGTCGGGGATGGACTCCTTGTCCAGCCCGACGAGTTAGTGGAACATCTACACCAGGTGATTCCCCAACCCGAGTTATTTTAACGGCTCCTTCGGGAGCCCCTTTTTTTCTACAGTTATAGTATACTGGAGGTGTACTATGGACTTCGTTATATTCGGTTTTCTGTTGGTTTGTTTAGGCCTAGCGACAGCTGGTTTACTGGAAAAGGCCTTCAAGTAAGCTAGTTATACGTTCTGGGGCTTGAAAATAGAAGAGAGATAGGACAAGAAGGAGACTAACGATGGCACGTACATATCGTTCTTACCCTAAAGTTATGGAAGCCCGTCGCGTCCAACAGGCCCATCCGACGGGCAACATGCACAAACCCAGAACCTATTCACAGTTAAAGGCTAAAGCGGAGGTCGACGACCTTAACGAAGAGCTATACACTGAGTTTGGGGTGCGGTTACGAAACCGAGACCGTGGTCGTCCCATCGCTGACCACCGTGATGATGACCCAATCGCGTGTTTGAATGAAACCAAACACATCTGGCGCCAAGCGTCCTGACATCTATTTACCTTAGGTACGTTAGTGCCTAAAAATAGAAGAAGGAATGGATAACCAAGGCTAAGCGCCCCAAACGTCGCTTCAGCATTCCTTGGTTGTTTGAGCCCCGGGATAGCCCTCTTGCTTCAGCAATGGCTCCTGGGTTATAGTCCATGATACTCATGACTCTAAACTGGTGTTGTAGGTGCATACGTCCAATTGGTAAGGACGGTGAGTGTTGAAGAGTCAAAACTACGGAAGTCGCTAGCTGTAGTTAGGGTCAGTAGTAAAGTGACGGGTTACATAATCCCCAGACGGGGCGTTGTAACTTGAACTCATGTAGACATGATAAGCTGGAAGGTTGGGTAGCTCCCAACTAGACCTTGCAGGTTCGACTCCTGCTGCACCTTTTGTCAACCGCAACAATAAAGGAGAATCAAATGTTAGTACGTCGAGAATTGCTCATTCAAGACCCCGAGTTCCCATCCGATTTACTGGGTTACCTGACCGCTGAAGGTGGTTGGGTACCTTGCCCGGACGAGTTGGCGGTCAACCTACCCACAGCAGTGGCGGAGATGTTGGTTAACTCCCTTAACCGGGAAGCCAACATCAACGCTGTTATGAAGGGTGAAAAGCCCCAGTACGAGTACTCTTGCGAGTATCCCAACCCGGAGCGCAACCCCGGCGCTTGCATAGAGGACGGACTTCGCAAAGAGCATGAGCGGCTCCGCCAGTACCATTCCAACCTGGAGCGGATTGCCAACATCATTCGTGGTGAGCTGGAAGCAGCTGACTACGAAAAGACCATCCGTAAACACGGCGATTAAACATTTCCTACTTGACTAACCCTGCTTAGCGCTTTGCTGAGTGGGGTTTTTTGCTACACGTGGACATGCTGAAGCCCCAAGTCCCTATGTGCGGTGCTCGGGGCTATATACACTAACGGTGAAAATACTAAGCGGCAGTTTTAATCTGCAGCGCCTTTAGTGTTCTCCAGCAGTCCTTAATGTCTTTCCTCATGAAGCGTCCTTTTCTTATCTGCCTTGCTAACCATTTGAACAGCTTCTTCGTCTGTTCATCTTCGGTCTGCTTGTCCAGGACGAGTATTCCGTCGCGGAGCTGGCTGTATGTTAGCTTGTCGATCTGTTGCTGCCCGTCGATGCCTTTTAGAACCCACGTGATCCACCAAGCCAGTTTCTTGACTTGGTCGTTCGTTAGGTCGTTGAGTACCTGTTGCATAGAGCGCCGTTGTGGCTTCTTGATGCTGGCTAGGTACCTGAAGGTCTCTTCGTGAGCGGTTGGGGACGTTTTCTTAAGGGTTCGAGACTGGGGGTTCGGTGCTTTTAGCTTGACTGTTTGTTCCGTTAGAAAGAACGATGGTAGCTGTTTGTAATAGCGTTCGCGATAGCCATTCTTGCCGCGGGTCATGAAGACGTAGTGGGCTTGCTGGATATCGTTGGTGCGCTTCCAAACATTTATCCGTTCCAGGTGCTTTGTATGCTTGTGGACGGTTGCTGCCGATTTATCAAGCTGATGTTGAACCCCGGTTAAGGATGCTCCGTAGGCTTGTTGTGTGCTTTTCAGAAAGAAGTTGTTTCCCCTGCCAACGTTCGGTAGGCCGTTTACCGTTTTCGACGCCTTACGCTGTCCATCTTTCGATGTATAGGCTTTACGAGGATCAAGTACTTTCCTAGGGTCTTTGACCTTCTTGTTGATCATGTACCCGGTGCGCTCCTGTTGGGCTACCACGGCGGCTTCGTAGGCTTTCTGTGTTGTTTTATCCCTGGACGCTAACGTCGCTATGGGTATCTCTACAGCGGCCACTGACCAACCACAAGTTCTTTCTTCGATAATTTGGTAAGCGCGTAATTGAACATCGTAAAGCCCGCCGCCAAGGTCTCTAAGACCACGTAAGGCGCCGAGTTCTTTAAGTTTCAATAGCCAGCGTTTAGCTGTACGTTGCCTAACACCGAAGAAGGAAGCCAACAGGTCTAAATGTAAATGAACCCAGCCTTGGTTATGCTTATCCGCGACGCGACAGAAGTAATACACTCTGCTCAGCGTCGGGTGGTCAGCAACAAACTTGGCGTGGATCAAAACACTTGATTTCATACCTTCATTATAGCTTTTAATCACCCCATAAAAAGGAGTTCAGAATGATTACCCTACCCCTACAAACAGCCTTCGACCCTGCTCTTGGGCGCCGCGTTAACTGGTATAGAACAACCGATGGTGTGCGTGTCTTCCACCCGTCGCCCTTCCGCAGCAAGCCGGGTACGTGGCTTGCAATGACCGTAGCTGAGTTTCTAAGCTACTACACAGCCTGAAGAGTCCTTACCACGTGTCCTTAACACAGAGACAGTCACGCGGGCTGTCATGTAGAAATAGAAGAGAGAGTGAAGAACAATCAATCCAATCAGGAACCTTCAAAAATATGACTACCCAAATCGCCCAAACCACCCAATACCTCCAGACCTGCGCCGCCTCGGTGTACAACCTCGTACCCCAATACTTCGTGCAGCAAGCCGAAGAGGGGTTCAGTAAGCACCAAATTACCGGCGACCTGTTCATCGGACGGTTTGTAAGCATCGAGCTGTTCAACCCCAGCCTGCGTGTCGATCCCACTACCAATGAGGAGTACATCACCGCCAAATTGAAGTTGCGCGGTATTCTCGACAAGGATTTCAATTTCGTCCCCATGGCGAAAGGGAATACAGAACTCAACCCCGGTGAAAGCTGGCTGAAAGGTCACTATAGCCCCGAACTTCGGTTCGACAGCGCAATGGTGAAAGCTGGTAACATTACTGGTGATGAACTCATCGCCCTAGTGAAGTACGAGCAGCTGTGGAAAGAGATGGGGAATGCGGCCTACAACACCGCCAAAGACCCCGATGGACGGAGCAACTCCAAGAAACGGTTGTACCTGACCGCCAAAGATAGCAACAGCGTGTTCCAGTTCTATTACTGCGACCGTACCAACCCCACCAACGGTGAACTGACCCCTGGTCTCACCAACATTGGCTGGGCTGGTATGCAGTTGATTGGTACCACAACTGGTGGTGTTGTCGAAACCATTGCGGGCGCCGTGGATATCATGGTAGCCGGTGGTGGTGTTGGTCGGGAACGCACTGTGGCTGCTGTAGTTGAAAGCGTCCCTGTGCTGGAAGCCAACGCTCGCCGCCGCCCTGGTCAGTAGTTAGTCGCTTGCCTCCTATTCGTAGGGGGCAGGCACTGGCTTGGAACGAAGTTAAGTTAGACATGGTGAATACTAGAAGGAGCCCCGCTGCGCTATGCAGTGGAGCCCCTTTTTTACTACATGAAATTAGACAAATGGTTTCTAAAAACGCCCTCCAGTAACGCAACCAAGGGCGTGGAAATAGAAAAGAGAATGCAACAATACTCGATAAGGAATCAATTATGGAAATCTATACCGCCCGGTTGGTTAAAGCTCGTGCCATCCAAAGCGAAATGCTCCATGAGGTGCTGCGTCGGTACTATCCGACTGCTTGGGACTTCATGCCAGTTTCGTTGCTTTTAGAGGCAACCTCGTTCCGCTTAGCGGAGGATGCTGACCGAACGCAACAGGACGTCTGTGAAAAGGACCCCGAACTAGGACGGCTGTTCAGCACCATGATGCTCGACGTGCTAATCCCCGGGCAGGTGGTTAAAGTTAACAAGGCTGTTCCAGCAGGCCCGAACCAGTTCATTAACCTTGCTGAAGCTTACCTGTGGCTCGGAGGTGAGTACCGCCTGTGGACACGCCACGACAAGCTCCAAATGGAGTGGGGCTGTGAGTACCTCTTCACCAAGCGCCGCGCTGATGGAAGTACGCGTCGCCACGCACCACCGCACATTGGCGGGCGGGTGCTACATGAACTGAAGTATCCGAAGTTCATTGGCATCATTGACCCCTCCGCAGCAGCGGTCGAAGACGTAAGCAACATCATTGTTAACAACCCCGACCCTGTCTTAGCCAACTAAGACCACCTGGAACAGGAAAAAGAAAAGAGAAGGCAAGCAAAAAGCAGCTCACCCTTCTCTTTTTCTTTTTCTACCATGCGTGTTGTTATTGCGACTGCCGTAACGCTGACCGCTTTGCTGCTGAGCAGAGCAGGATATGGTTCCTTTGATGAGCAAATGCCCCGTCAAGTTAACGTAACCAATCCCAGCCGCTGCGGCTTGAACTGCATTACTATAACTGGTGATGCAAAGCCAATCACTGTCCAAGGAGCAATTAAGTATGGAACGACAACGTCGCTTAGCTACAAGACTGATTCCCGCGGCGCTACTGCTATTGTTAGGAGCCGGCTGCACCAATAGCAACCCTGGCTTCGCTATCATCCCCAGTGGAACCATCCAGCGCGTCACGGATAGCTCCGTATGGATTGATGGAGAGGAGTACCATACCAACACCCCCGACCGCTACATGGGCGCTGAAGGCCTGCAAATGACCAACATTCAAATCAAGGGTGGTGTGCTGGTCAGTGGAACCATCGTGGCGCCCGAAGGAAGTTGGGTATGGAAGACTAGCACTACTACTTGCCTGATGCGACCCCCGCACGGCGTAGTTAATGAAGATTCCATTATCCGCTGCACCGGTAATTAGCCTAAACGCAGTAAAACCAGCCCGACGATTGAGCTGTTTAAAAAAAGACCGTCGTGATATTCAGTTTTACTATCGCTAGCCGCCTGGGTTCCTTTATAAAGGGATTACCATTCGTTCACCTATTGTTACTACCGCTAGTTAAGGTTCCCCAACCCTTGCTGCTTGTCATAATAACCGTCGATTACCAACTGCCGTCAATCAAGTCCTAGTGTTGAGGTTCCTTTTCTAAAGGGATTACCCAACGGTTCACTCGCCAACGCCATCGAATCACCTATTCAGCGTTGCCATTGTCTGCAAAGGTCGAATCCCGTGTATACATTCCACTCCACGCGTGTAATTGCCTTCGCTCGCCCCGGCTTGCCTTAGATTCTACTCTATGCCAAGTTCCAAGTTGACCTACCTTCACTCTAGTACATTACCCAATAAGAGAGAACTGCCTTATGTTTGAACTAATCTTTTACATAACGACCTACGCAATCATTCTGTTCTTTGTCTACTTGGGCGGGCGCTTTGGTGTCCTAAACAAGTACACGGCGGGCATTCTAGGCGTTGTGCTGGGGGGTCCAATGCTGGGCACCTTCTCCTACATCACCAGCGGGCTGGGAGCCGTTCACTTAGAGCTCCAGGAGCTGTCCAGTGACCCCAACTTTGCCTACACTAGCGATGAACAAATGCTACAACGTAGGGTATGGCCAATAAGCGACTACGCGCTCAACGCCACGATAGGAGCCCGCTGTGGTATGTATCTAATCGGTGGGTTGATTGCGTGGAAAGTACCCGCCGCGCCCTTCCAAGTACCCTGGTATGTATCACTAGTACTGCTGGGCGGACTAGCTATGTACAACGAACTAGGTAAGAACCAAGCCAAATCAGGCAACCCTTACCAAGAACTAATCACCATCGCCGCCGTTGGGTTAGTCTTATCAGTTCTAAACAAAGTGCTTAATCAATTCACCGGTGGAGACTTTAACCCCGCCGTAGCCGTCATCCTTGCCTTATCAGTCGCTAGTTTAGTACCTGGCGCTGCCCAAGATACCACACCGCTTCGTACAGAATACGCAAGGGAAGAAGACCAAGACCCCGCCCAGTTCGACATGGGTAACGTATTCACCTGGGGCTTCCCAATACTAATCAGTTGGGTCTGTCCAGGTCTATCCGTAGCCACCTGCAGCCGCTGCCTTGGGCAGTATACCAGCCAAGTAGCTAATAACCACCAAGAAGCCATCATGGAGGGCTGGAGCTTCGGGGCAATTACCCTGTGGGGTACCATGACGGGCAAAACCATGCTGGGCGAATTACTCCAAAACTGGATTATTAATACCCCCAGCGACCTAAATACTCACCCACCTATAGGGATAGGAATTGTCTTCTTCGCAGGGTTATTTGTTAATATTGTCTCAGCCCTTACGACTAGGAATACCCTCAATCCCCTAAGCCCCAAGGCCAAGACGGCTATCAAACTTAGCGTCGCAGCAGGGCTCCTTGTCCAATCCTTTATACTCCTTGGCCCCCTAACCATCCTCTTCTGTGCCATCGGATTGGTGGTTAGCTACATACTCCCCAACTACTCCATGCGCCCCCTTCTACTCCTATTCCTTGCGGCTTAGCTTGCCCGCCGGTCAGGTACTAATTGAAGTACCTGACCCCCTTTTTACTACCAGTTATTAAACACAACAGCCGCTCATTAGTTGCGAATCCCTATGTTATTCTGTATTGTTGTATGTTTCTAACTATCTGTTTTCTATTTATATTTCTGACTATCTGTTTTTGTATGTTTTACAACTATCGCCGTGTGCGTGTATGTGTGTGGCTGTAAGCTAAGGTAGTATTAGTTAGGGCTCATTAGTCTGTATGTTTTTGTTTAAATAAGCAATCAATGTATCCATTTCTCCGCACTTCTCATCAATTCCAAAGCAGTTTTCATCAATTCTTTCCTGACAGGATACATATCTAATCATATTAGTCTTTAGCAATCAATACGGGGGTGGTTCTATTGTTGATAGAAACCACCCCTATTTTACTAATAACCGAACTAGTAGCTTTTCCTTCCTCACCGACGTCATCTACCATTATCCGTTTGATCTTTTGTGCTAAGATAGTCATAAGATAGCCAGTATAGGCAGTAGCTTAGTCTTTGTTGTCATTACTGTCTTTCGTTATGTATTGGGGGGATCTTTGGGTATGACTGTTAGTAATAAAGAGGGCGCCGCGGGTACTGTGGTTACTGTGGTTACTAAAGAGACAATTGTGTCTTTAGTAGTGGATCGATTGGGAGTATCTAAGGCAGCGGCGCGGCGGTTGGTTAATGAGTTAGCTGAGTTATTCCGTGATGTATTAGTTAGCAATGGTGAGATTTCTATTGGGGGGTTTGGGAAGTTAAAGACTGTTAATAGAGCCGCGCGGCGGGGAGTTAACCCTGCTACTGGTGAGGTTGTGCAGTATGAAGCGCGGCGGGCGGTGGTGTTTCGTAGTGGGGCTGCGTTGAAGCGGGCGCTCAATGATGAGCATTTTGGTAGCGCCGCGGTGGCTGAGTCAGTTCCTGTAGATGAGTATGTAGGGTTAAGTTTAGAAGCAGCCGCCGCCGCGGTTGTTAGTGGAGCTTCAGAGCAGCCCGCGGACTTTGACCTAGCTGAGTTGTTAGCGTCTGCTAATAAGCTAGAAGGGAGTATCGGTATTGATATAGAAGAAGCCGCCGCGGCGTTAAACGCGGCTGGGTAAGCTACATTTAGAAAAGAAGGAATGCCTCCTTTCGTTTATTTAGATTCTATACACAGCCGCCGCGTTTTCCATGGGACGTGGTGGTTTTGTTTTTGGTAATTCTGTTTCTTCTGTGTTATCTTTGTGGATAAGTACTAATCTTCTTGAGTATTTATGAAAAGCCCCGCGTTGTCAGAGACCAAAACGTTCATCTTAGATACCAACGTCTTAATTCACGACCCCAATGCGTTGTGGGTATTTGAGAACAACACGGTTGTTATCCCTTTGGATGTATTAGAAGAATTAGATAGTAAAAAGAAAGCTGAAGGGTCAGTAGGGAGAGCGGCGCGGGCTGCCATTCGTAACTTAGAGGAATTACGGTTAGCGGGTGACTTGACCAAGGGGGTTGTTTCAAACAATACCGGCGGGGTTATCCGAGTGATGTCCTATGAAAATGTTAGCCGCGGGCGGGAGCCGGTGTTAGCTTTTATGCCGCCTGCTTACGACAGCAAAGTAGATAACCGGCTGTTATTGTTGCAATACTGGTTACTACATGATTTAGAGCCCGCTGCGCCGGTTATTCTAGTTACAAAAGACATTAACCTGCGGGTTAAAGCGGGGGTGCATGGTTTAATTGCGGAGGACTATCTTAGCGACAAGGTTAGTGTGACTGATCTATACACCGGCACGCGCCTGCTTCATGTAGATGAAGGTTGTATTGATGCGCTGTATGAAGATAAAGAACTACTAATCGACGAAGATGAGAATGAAGTTAGCCTTCACCCTAACGAGTTGGTATGCTTAGAGTCTTTTGCAGATAGTAAGAAGACTGCGCTGGCGATTACCAAGCTAAGCCCGCAGAATGAGACTTACTTGCGATTGATTCTTGATCGTAAACAGTTAGTTAGTAATAAAGGCGCCCGCAACCGCGAACAGCAGATGGCGTTAGAGCTACTTCTAGACCCCAGCATCCCCCTTGTAACCATCAACGGGGCTCTTGGTACAGGAAAGACTTTTGTGGCGCTTCTAGGGGCATTACACGCTGTCTTAGACCTTAAATTATATGACCAGATTTTAATTAGCCGGAAGTTTGTGCATCATGGGGTCAAAGAAGGCTTCCTACCAGGTGACGAACAACAAAAATCAGAACCTTGGATGAAGCCTTTCTTTTCCACGATTGACGCCATCATGGGGGTTAAAGACAACAGTAGTTCAAAAGCTATGCCGATCAAACCCCATGAGTTCCTAATCGAGCGGGGGTTTGTGCAGTGTGAGCACTTGTCTTATATCCGGGGCGTCACTTACAACAATAAGTTCATTCTGATTGACGAAGCTGCGTCGCTGACACCGGAGGAAGCCAAGACTATTATCGGACGGGTTGGGGAAAACACTAAGGTCGTGTTGCTGGGTGATATCGAACAGATTGACGACCCTTACTTGGATGCCAGTAGCAATGGTTTAACTTACGCCATTGATGTTTGGAAAGATGAGCCGCTGGCAGGGCATATTACTCTAGTTAAAGGTGAGCGAAGCCCGCTGTCACAACGAGCTAGTGTCATCATGTGAGTAAGCTAGTTTTTAATTCTCCAACAGCCGCCTTTAAAATGACAATCCCCATACCCCTATGAAGAGCCTCAAACATATTAAAGAAATCAAATCCACCAAGAAGATTTTAGTTGTAGCGGATGCTCCGACGGTTAAGACTGGTTTTAGTCGTGTATCTGAGCAACTGTGTCTTGGTTTGCATCATGCCGGTCATGAAGTAATCCTTCTTGGAGTAAATGACCCTGCTGAGCGACATGACTACCCCTTTCATATCTACCCGGCCTTCAGTGTGCAGGGCCAAGATATGTTAGGAATGCAGCGGCTACCTCAGGTCTTAGCTAAAGAAAAGCCGGATGTGGTGCTGCTGTTTAATGACTGCTGGGTGTGTGAAAGCTACTACGAGCAGATTAAAAAGCAGTATGAAGTTGGTAACTTTAAGCTCTTTGTATACTTCCCAGTGGACTCCCATGGTTATCTACCATTCCTAGTAAAATGGCTGCATGAGATTGATGGAGTAGCTACTTATACAGAGTTTGGTAAGGAAGTGCTACGCGCCGCCAAATTCAAAGGTGATGTCAAAGTATTTCCCCACGGGGTTGACACTCAAACTTTCTTTCCCGTAGATAAGTCCGACGCTCGCCGTCAGCTGGGTTTGGAAAACATAAAGAATGACTTTGTGGTACTCAACGCTAATCGCAACCAACCCCGCAAGCGGATTGACCTTACCATTAAAGCTTTTGCTCAGTTCGCCAAAGGGAAAGATGATGTGTGGCTGTACCTTCACATGGGGTCAAAAGACGTGGGCTGGGACATTATTCCATTATTCGAGCGGGAGATGCGGGCCAACGGTAACGTAGTTGACCGCCTCATCCTTACAGACAAGTCACCCCGCCCAGGTAATGTATCTGAAACGATGCTGAACCTTATCTATAACAGCGCTGACGTCTATATGAATACCTCCATTGGTGAGGGTTGGAGTTTAACCAACATGGAGTCCAGCATTTGCGGCGTCCCCCAAGTGGTTCCTAACCACAGTGCTTGTGCTGAGTTATGGGGTGAAGGGCGTGGGCTCCTAACTTCAGTTGTAGACTGGCAGACCGACCTTGGTTGTCTTATTGAGCGCGGCGTGGTTAGTGTTCAAAGCTGTGCTGATGCACTAGAAAGCCTATATCAAAACCATGACCTTCGGCGTCAGCTCGGCGGTTCAGTTCGTGAGTATTTCCTACAACCCCAGTTCAATTGGGCAAACATCACCAAAGACATGGAGCAATGGTTAACAAAGTGATTGAAATCCTTTACCTTTTCTTAAACATTTACTTAAGTGTATGGTTAGCATTAACCGTTTTTATGGTAACCGGCTTCTTCGTTGTTAATAAGCTTGACCTCAACGAAGAAGTCTACACAATCATTCATGAAAATACTAAATACCAGTATGACAAAGTAGAGATATTAATCGTCTACGCTTTGCTCCGACCCGTAGTGTGGCCTTTCTTGGTATTAAACTGTCTACAGTACAGCACACCATTTACCGAGGTTATCTTTCTAGAAGATTAGCCGGCACGAACGGTTCGTGGCAAAACAACTTTACATAGGTCAAGTGGCGAGCTTAACTTATGTTAAACTTGATGTAGATTTTGACTTTCCAATCCAAGATAAGTTTGATATGCTAAGTAAGCCATACACTACTGAGACTTACAATGCTAACTAAAACTGAGATCACTGAAGCTACGGGCCAACTGATATACATGATGCAAGAGGGCGTTGCCAAGGAGTATGGATTTACGGAAGCTGAGCTAAACAGTTGGCTAGACGTCCTGAAAAGCTCGTCACCAGAACTAGTTGGACATTTCTGTTCTTCGGCACAAAGATCTGGGTTCGTGACCACTAATATCATTAAAAGCTTGCTGTCGGTAGAATTAAACAAAGTTACCACTGAAGAAAAAACAAACAAAATATTTAACTAACCAGTACAGACGTTGAGTCTATTTTTATAGGAGTCGTTAAAACCGCCTAGCTTTGGGCGGTTTTTCTATTGCCAGTTCTGTCAGTATCGACTAATATGGGGCTACAGCGACAAAAACAACATCGCTGCGTTTCAACCGACTAGGAAAGCACAAATAAAATGAGCAGAACAAAAGAACGTCCAGGCAAACTGGCTAAAGTTAACGGTGGTCAGTCAATAGAAGTTTTGTTAAAAAGCGTCAGCAATGACGTAAACTTAGAACTTCAGGGATTAGAAATTGAAATTCGTGGGCTGGTTCGGCAGACGCTAGAGAACGTCGTCCGTTTAGGAGAGATCTTTACTTATATTAAAGAAAACCTACTTCCCACCGGGCAGTGGCAGATCTGGTTAGAAGACCGCTTTAACGGTGAAATTAGCCATGACACCGCCAAGAATTTTATGAATCTCTACAGCCTCTGCAAGCAGTATGAGCTAACTCATGGGGACGGTATTAAAGCCCTAGACCTAAGTTCTTTGTACAAACTAGGGTCTGACTCAGTAGAGTCGGGGGCTAAAGAAGTTGCTTTAGAGTTAGCAACGGAACAGCCAATGAACCGCCGCTCTACCACTCAGGTTATCCAAACCTATCGCAAGATCAAACTTGCCCATGCAGGTTTAGCACCAGAAGCTGTCAAACTGTTAACTAAGGTTGAAGTTGCCGAAGACCCTAAACAACTGCGTGACATGCAGCGAATGTCCAAAGTAACTCAAGTTAAAGTTGCTGAGTTACTGGCGGATGGAGTGGTTGAAACACCCAAAGAAGCTATCCAAGTTTTAAAAGCTTCCAAACAGGTCGATGCTGAGGAGCTAACTGAAGTCGAAGAACCAACCACGGTTGAAGTTGCTTACACGAAAACTAAAAGAATTGACTACGGGACCATAGCCGATGTTCCTAACGAAAGTATTAAAGTAGCCTTGGTTGAGGCTCCTTTGCGCTTCGACTTTGTTGAAAATGGTCTGCAGAACCTATCTAACGAATTAGAGCGTGTACTTCAGCCGGGTGGGTTTGCCATTATTACGACAGGGCACAAAGCGATTATGTACGCGGGCAATGCACTTAGCGGGCTTAACCCCCTGCATGTTTTATGCCTACGCCGCCAGCCTGGTAACACCCGTACCATCATCGGAGTTAATATTGCTTGCGCTTCAGTTTTAGCTGTGCTTGCTTATAAAGGGCCTTACGCCGCGCCGAAGGGAATGATTGCTGACCTACAGACTATCGATCAGCAAGCCAAGCATTTTACTGAAAGTGAAGCAATCGAAGGCTTTGATATGGTTCACACCGGTTTAGAAAAGTGTTTTGAGGTCTTTCTAAACCCCTTACTAGAATCCGGCGATAACTTACTGCACTTGATTGTATCTAAAGACCACTTTAGTATCAGCGATTACCTGTTTAATGTAGCCGAAAATAAAAACTGTGCAGAGTTTGTGTCTGTGGTTAGCCCGGCTTAGTTCAGTCTCTATTCTCCCAACCATCAACCAGCTGCGAAAGTAGCTGGTTTGTTCTTTGTTAACTATTTTTAAATTTGGTAAGGTAGTATTGTAGTAATACTTTTATTTCCTTATCTTTATGATTGAACCACCCAAGCGGAAGTCTTCAAAGAAAGCAAAGACCAAATCTGACAGCTTTACTGCGTATCTAAGTGAAATAGGTCAATACGAACTGCTGAGCCGCGAACACGAACGCTACTACGGCGAGCAAGTTTATACAATGATGCAGTACGAAGAAGAACGGCGTGCTCTTGATATTTCTTTAGAAGAATACATAGAGCAGAAAGGCTTGGATGAAGCAGAAATCAAAGCTATCTATAAAGTCGGGGAGAAGGCGCGTAAGATTCTGATTGAGCACAATCTCCGCTTAGTAGTATCTGTAGCAAAGCGGTACAACAACCTGAATTTATCTATCTACGACCTTGTACAGGAAGGAAACGCCGGGCTGGTTAAAGGTGTTGAGAAGTATAATCCTTTCTTTAATGTAAAATTATCTACTTATGTAAGTTATTGGATTAAAGAAGCTATTAACAAAGGAATCAGCCGCACCGGACGACTTGTCCGATTGCCAGTACATGTCACGGACAAGTTGCGATTGATCCGCCGCATTAACAAGCAGTTTTTAACAGAAAGGGGCCGACCCGCCACCATGAAAGAAATCTGTGAGATCACGGGCTTTACCCGCGACTACGTTATTACCATCACTAACTATTTAAAGCGCCCTGCTAGCTTAAACATGTCCGTTGAGACTTCCGGTGGCTCAGTAATGGAGTTTATTGAATACGTCATTGACCCCAGCGAAAGTGCTGAGGCTGAAATCGTGCGTAGTAATATTAGAGCTATCCTTGATGAAATACTAGAATGTCTACCGGAGCGTGACCGTAATATTGTGTTTGACCTTAATGGCTTGAGCGGAAAAAGACTAACCTCTGAAGAAGCTTCAACCAAATACAACCTATGTGTCGGACGGGTGAAGCAAATCGAACGGGAAGCTATTAAAAGACTGCGGGAAGAGTTCACCGCAGTCCCAGAAGTCGTAAACCGTATTGTTAGTTGCTTAAGTTAGGTTGTTCAGGTAGAGGAAAGCGAGCTTTGATTTCCTCTACTTTTGCTAACCACTCTTCCTTAGTAGCATCGCCACGTTGATACTTAAAGAAGAGTGGGTCTGCTTCAACTTGATAGTGAACGCTTCGGTTATGCTTAGCGACAGCTAGTTCCTTTTCGTAGCGAGCTTTAAATTCAGCTTCTTTGCGCTCAAGGAACTCTTTTTTAGTAAGAACCTCTACTATACCGGGCTGTTCAGCTGTAATCTTTTGCTTGGTGTCAGCGGTACAGTAAATGAGCGGCAAATCAAGAGGCCATTCGCTTTCATTGTAGAAGTCAACTTGGAGCCCTTCGATTTCAGGGAGGTAACGCCCGTTTTCGCAGGGTTCTTCTGTTGCAGGGATTCCGGTGATACTGTCAAGGTAAGTTAGAAGTAGATATTTCATAAAGAAGATAGATTCCTAAGAGAACGCAGGTAAAGAAGCAACTCTTCTTAGCTTATAGAGTGAGTTACTAAGTTCACTAGCCGTTTGACCGTTGTCAAAGTTGTAAGAAGTAGGAGAGACATCAATTAACCAATGTTTACCAGTTGGAGCCTGGTCTCCTGATAAACCAGAGCTTCGTATAAGTCCTGCTTGAGTAGCCGTAGGCGCAGACCATAGCAACTGTGACCACCCCAAACCAGTAACAACAGATCGAACATTAGTCCTTTCTACTGTAGAAGTGGTGCTAGCAGCAGAAATGATTAAATAGTCGGTACCCGTCCAGCCAATATAGTAGCCCAATCCAACTTGAGAACCTACGGCAGGAGCAGTATTGACCACGGTAAAAGTGGTAGAAGAGCTATTACCTTGAATCTGGTACTGGACGCCACCGGAGAAATTATTAGTACTGTAGGAAATAGTTACTCCAACCGTGTGAGTGCCTGGAGCGATAGGCATATTAACATAGAACTCGCCGTTTATAAGTTGAAGAGAAACATTGTTAGGCGAACCAGAACCTGCGGCACTCACGTTAGCAACAGTCTGTGAGTTTACTGTAACAATGTAGTTTGCTTGGGGAACAGGCAAACTCTGGTTAATAATAAAACCAGTTGGAATGGATATTGATTCAGCGCTACTGAAATAAACAGTTTGACCATCTTTAGTAGCACTAGGAGTAGGTATATTAGTTGGATTAGCAACTGTTACTGTTGAAGTATTGGAGGTAACTGACGCACCAGAAGCCGTCACTACACAATAAAACTGGTGAACTCCTGCAGTTTGACCGCCCATGCTAAGGGTATTCTGCGTTGCACCACTAATCGGGGAGCTATTTTTAAACCACTGGAACGTAGCGGTGGGCGGTGTAGCCCGCACTTCTAAGGTAACGGGAAAGTTGGTATAAGACGTCGCGGTACTTACTGGTTGTTGAGTAATGACTGGCGGTACGTTAACCGTTAGCGTAGCTGCAGCGCTAGTTACCGACCCACCCGCGTTGGTCACTACAACAGAATAGTTACTGTTATGGTCAGTTAACGCTGAAACATTAAAGGTATAGCTACTGCTAGTAGCACCACTAATGTTATCTCCATTACGGCGCCACTGATAGGTCAAGGTAGCAGTACCTGTAGCTTGAACAGAAAAAGTAACAGGGTTTCCATCTAAAATGGCAGCGCTCTGAGGCTGTTGTGTAATTGTTGGGGCAGTGGCTTGCAGTGTGATACTAGCCGCGTTGGAAGTTACAGAACCAGCAACGTTAGTAACAGTACAGGTATAGCTTCCAGCTAAATTGTCTGCCATCACAAAAGAATAAACTGGCGATGTAGCGCCACTAATAGCAACTCCGTTACGGCGCCACTGATAAGCAAGGTTATTTCCTGATGCACCAACAAATAAAGAACCAGTAGCCCCAGCAGGTAAATTAGCCCCGGCTGGGTGAGTAGTAATAACCGGTAAAGCAATAACTGTAAGAGTTGCCGAAGAGCTGGTTACGGAGCCTCCAGGGCCGCTAACCACAACAGAGTAACTTGCTTGATCATTTACGGTCACATTACTAACCACAACAGAACTAGCTGTCGCCCCACTAATGTTCACCCCGTCCTTACGCCACTGGTAAGTAAACGGGCCAACACCACTAACTGAAACAGCAAAGGTAGCATTTTGACCTTGGTTGACGGTTTGGTTTTGTGGTTGTTCAACAATAGCAGGCGGCGTTAAATTAACTGTTAAGGTTACATTGTTACTAGTTACAGTACCGACCGAGTTAGTTACTACAACTTGATAGCTGGTTTCATCGGCGGCCTTATTGGTACTAGAAATGCTGTAGGTCGGTTGAGTCGCACCAACGATGTCTTGGTAAGTGCCGTTGGTTAGCTTCTTCCACTGATAAGTAATAGGGCTAGTACCGCGAGCTTGAACAGTAAAGGTTGCTGTCGATCCTTGAGTAGTTGTAACGTTAGTAGGCTGCTGTGTGATAACAGGAGCGATATTAACAACTAAAGTTGCAGTAGCGCTGGTGGCGCTACCTGCGCTGTTAGTGACAACTACAGAATACCCGCCAGCGTCTGCTTCAGCAGAAGTAGAAATAACATAGCTACTATTTGTCGCTCCGCCAATATTTACACCGTTCTTGCGCCACTGGTAAGTTAATGGTCCACTTCCCGCTGCTGTAACTGAAAACGCGGCGCTGGCTCCTTGATTAACCGTTAAGTTTTGTGGGGGCACAGTAATTGCTGGAGCGACGGCCGAAATAGCAAGAGTTGCGTTAGTACTTGTAACCGAACCAGCAGTGTTAGTAATTACTACTGAATAAGCGCCTGCATCTGCTTCAACAGCCGCTGGGATAGTATAGCTTGGGGAAGTAGCCCCACTGATATTAACGCCCCCTTTGCGCCATTGATAACTTAAGGGAGTTGTGCCAGTAACAATAACGCTAAACGTTGCGTTTGACCCGGCGGCAACCGTCTGGTTTTGGGGCTGTTGGATGATAACCGGAGCGTCTACCCGTAAAGTAAGTTGTGCTGTGTTAGAAGTTACGCTACCTGCTGGATTGGAAACAACACAGGTATAGGCTCCAGGGCTACTGTTCTCTGCAGTAAAAGTATAAAGTGGCGCCGTTGCTCCATTAATGGCTACACCATTTTTACGCCACTGATAAGTAAGGTTAGTTCCTATAGCAGAGATGAAGAACGTAGCTGTACCGCCCAAAGCAACTACGATGTCTGTTGGTTGAGTGATGATCGTTGGAACGTCGTTAGCAAACGTGTTTGCCGTGGTAAAGCGAGTTGAGCTACTCCAGTCAGACCACACTCCTTCAATACTCTTATAACGAACCCGCCACCGATAAGTTGTTGAGGCGCTCAATGACAAACTGGGGTCATTTAAAACATAAGTAAGTTGATTACCTTGGATTTCGTTTGTGTTGACGATAATGTCGTTAAAGCTAGTATCCGCAGAAGAGGTGATTTGAAACTGACGAGCTGCCATTTCTACGTTGCGAGTATGCTGATACGGTGAACCTTGTAGAACAATCGCAGCTTGGTTATAGCCCAAGTTAGTTGCTAAGTTAGCAGGAAGTACGTTAGAAGGACGTTGAGGTGCCACTAACAAGGCAAAACTACCAGCTGTAGTGAAGGTGGTAGCACTACTCCAACCACTATACAAACCGTTAGAGTCTTTGTATCTCACCCGCCAACGATAAGTCGTATTGGGTTGCAAAATAGAGCTGGGGCTTGAAATAACTCGCTCAATGCTTGTACCGAGTACGTCTCCGGTATCAACGATGACATTATTAAAATTAGTGTCAGCTGTGGCTGTAATCTGCCACTGACTAGCTGCCATCAAAGAACTTTCTGGGCTGTTGTAAGCAGTTCCTTTTAAAGTGATAGCAGTTGCGTTAAGTCCCTGACCAGTTGCACCGTTAACTGGTAGTTCATTAATTGGTGTAAACGGGGCTAGACGAGTAAAAGACGACGCGGTCGTGAAAACAGTAGAGGAAGACCAAGCGGAGTATAAACCAGCGCTATCTTTATAACGAATACGCCAACGATAAGTAGTGTTGACACTTAACAGAGCGTTAGGGTTAGGCACTGTATAACTTGTAGAGGTTCCACCAATATCCCCTGTCGAGATAATTGGGGTTGCATAACCGGCATCTGTTGAGGAGGTTACTTGCCACTGGGCTGCTGTCATTGCAGAGCTAGCCGCACTAACATAAGTAGAACCGGTTAGTGTAATTGCAGCGCCTCGGTCACCAACTTCTGTGGCATTGTTAACCGGAGAAATATTAGTTGGTTGGTTGGGCGCTGGTGCGGTCGTTGTCGTTGTAAAAGTTGTTGGGCTACTCCAGTTAGAATAAGCGCCAGTAGAGTCTTTATATCGAACTTGCCAGTATACCGTCTTACCAGCACCAAGGGTCGTTAATGGAGTCGTAAGCGTATAACTAGTAGACGTTCCAGAGCGATCACCGGTTGTGAATAACAACGTGCTAAAGTCAGCAGCTTCGCTAAAGCGCCACTGTGAGGCGTTCATAGCCGAGCTAACTGGGCTAAAGTAAACGCTAGCTGTGAAGGTAATCGACGCGTCTCCAGTGCCTAGGTTGTTAGTGCCATTAGCAGGAATAAGGTTAGTTGGTGTGTTAGGAATATCAGACCCACCGCCGCTACCACCAGAGCTTATAAGTTGCTCTACATAGTCCTTAGTCACCAAAGACTTGGCTTGCGTTGGAACATAAGTAGCATAAGTAAATAACTGGCCATCTTCTGTAGCCGTCAAACGAGGAGTATTGCTCGTCAGTAGTTGAACACCACTAGGAACAACTTGAAGCCGATTTTCTGTTTTGCCTAACTTAACAGAGTTATAAACCAAAACATCATAAAAGACACCAGCCCCGTCAACAGTAATAGTCTCGCATTCAATGTTGAGGTCATTAGGAAACGTTCCGTTCTGTTTCCAATCCTCTAAGTAGTTAGGAGTAACAATCCACTCTGCCCAATCATCATTAGCAATACCGCCGTCAAGGGTATAAGCTCGATTAAAACTAGGATTGATGTCGTCAGTAACTAACACCGTTAATCCTTGCTCACGACGGTCGTCAGGAATTAAGTTACGATCTGACAATGTAGCTACTCTGTAAAACCCGCCCTTACCGAAGCGGGCGATATGAGTAGGATATGTATCCCGGTCATCGATGGGGGATAAAGGGCCTGTGATATGAACTGTGTTTTCAAAGTTAGCCATTGTTCAGTTTGCCGTAGCTAGTTACTAATAGTTTAGAATTTATTAAGTATTAAATCAATACATATAAACGGTTAGGTCACCGTGAGTTGGGTACGCTGTACGGTATACCTCGTAAACAACCTGCACCCCGTTACGTGTCAGTACAACTTCTGTTTTGGGACGCATAGCAATCTTGCCACCAGCAGCGCCGGCTCCAAAGTCAACGTAGGGCTCATAACCGTCCAGTGTTTTAATACCGCCAGCTGTTCTGCCGACCGGTAAGAAGATGTAGACGTACTCTGCTTCTTCAGAGGCTGACTTAGAGACTTCTGTCAGTCTGTCCAAAGCAGAAGTAATCCCAGTAGACAAGATAGTTGGGTCAGTTAGCCCAGATATAGAAGTACTACAGACATAAGAGCGATACTTCCAGTTAACTCGCTTGATTTTGTAAGGAGTAAAGCTTTCCTGAGTATCCTTAACACGGGCGCCCCAGTAGTAAGTAGTTGGGCTGTTGAATGAAAAGTCGTAGGCTTGGGTGTAAACATAAGCGCGGTCTTTACCAACACCACTGTAGAAGCCACCAACGAAGGCATTCCGAGCTTCGATAAGATTGTCTAAATCCGTGCCACCATAAAAGACAACCTCTAAAAGGTTTTCGTCACTATCAACATCCAACTCCATGTACCGCTGGTTGTCACCTCCAGGAGCAGGAATAGGTTCACCAACTTCTAGGTTCTCGGTAATTGTTGGGTCAGGAGTAATCGTAAACTCAGTGAGTGTCGGCTGCTTGTACGGATAGAAAAGATCAGTAAGTAAGTCTTCTAGTGGTAGGTCATTAAACGTAGTGCCCGCAGGAATACCACCAACAGTTACAGTAGACTCATCAAGATTCGTGTAGCGGAAGTTAATGTAAGCCCAGGCTTCATCTGACGCCGCGCCAGTAAGGTTAATCCGAAATGTTTTATCTTCCAGCCGGTACCAAAGCGCACCGGTATAATCCATGTCCTGATTATTCACTTGAAGTTGATCAGGACGGAGGTCTTCGGTTACATAAACATTCCCGATGCGGATAACTTTGTCTTGAATGTGGTCGGAATTTGTATATCCAACCTTAAAGAACAGCCCGGCAGACGTGTTAATGAGGGTAGATGTACCGCCCGTGTCAGTTTCTTCGACCTTATGAACAACCGCTAATTCTGCGCCTGGTGTTCCGTTAATTCCTCGATATAAAGAAGATTTATTCGGTACCGCATTCAATACGGTACTGGAACGGAGCAGAAATCTTAAAGAATCCTCGGTAGACATACACTACTTAGTTTATAGACCTAGTTTTACCCTAGCTTTACTACACCACCATACGCAGACAAAGAAGGATACGCTTGGTCAAGCACAGCACCTCGAATGTCAACAATAGACGGCTCAACAAACTCAACACGGGGTTGAGTAATAAGAACTGTTCCTTGCGGGGCTTCTAGTAAAGTTTCAGTAATGTCCTGTTCGTTATACCCTAGCTCCCGCAACAACCACTCTGAGGCTTCTTTGTTCTTCGTGTTGGTGTTAAGTATTGGAACGTTAACATCTGGGTACAAACTATAGGGCAGGTCAGTATCCCCTCCCAGAATAAAGGCTACGCGATAGGTATTGCCTTCTATGTGTTCAACAGCAGCAACGATATAGGTTTTAAATTGTGCCTCGTTGGTGCTTGATTTCATAATCAAGCCGGGTGCCGGTGGGGTAGCTCGCACGTCTTCAATATCAAACCAATAAAGCTTATCTTTGTCCAGACGGCGGTCGTCAGCTCGTCTAAAGTGAACAAACGAAGCATCCGAGATATTGCTCAAGTTGGTAAAAATCTCGTTAAGTTCACTAGACACCAGTAAATATTCAACATACTCACCGTTAATATAGTCTACGCCAGTTTCAATAAACCGAGCGCTGTATTCAGTAGCCGGGTCTATTCTCACGTAAACCAGCTCGTCCTTTTGTAGCGTGTAGGGATGGCGCATTAAAGGTGCGGCGTAACGGTCGATATAAAGCTTAGTAGCTGTAGTTAAGTCTTTGTTTAACCAACCGTACTGAATTTCACGTACTGTAGCTGGTGTATACTTTGGAGGGATAATAGTTGTTAATTTACCCCCCAACTCCTTAAGTAATTGACTTGGTAAAGCTCCCCGCGACACTGCTAAAGTCTGAACGTCAGTAAAATAAGTACTTGTGACATACTGACGACCACCGTTATTACAAACCAAACTTTCCGGTACACCCTTAACGTGGCTGTTAGCCAACTTAACAATAACGTTACCATCAGCCTTAATTGCGTAGTTCTTGTTGTCCTGCTTGTACTCTTTAGTCTCAAAGTTAACGTAAGCGTTCCGGTCTAGCTGCTCTGTATAAATCTTAAGGTCTTTTAGCAGTACCTCATTGTTACCGTTAACCGCGCCATACTCGAAGACAAAGCCGTTCATGCCGTAGTAAGACTTGACGACGCAGTTATCAATGGCGATAGAGTAGCCTAAATCATTGTTTGCTAGCTCAGAAGGCAAAGCTGTTAAACCAACCTGCAGTAACGCGGGCAGCTGAGTATTCGCAAAGATATAGTAAAGCTTGGGATAGTAACCGTAGTCAATGTTAACTAAGTCGTTCTTAGCAACATACTCAACAGCGGAGCAACGCTGGTGGGTGCCATCAAAGATAGAGTCAGTAAAGACGATACCATTAATGTAGCAACCGTTAGTAACTTTAAAAATAGAGCAAAGCGGTGATTCGCTGTTACTAACGTACTTAGGTCGAACCACTGTCTTGTCAGGGTCTAAAGCAGTTAGTGAGCAACCCCGTGGAAGAACAACACCGCCGGTAGGGGGATTCAATAGATAGAGATCAGAAATCAAGACTCGGTCGCCAGGCAACCAACTTCCTTTAATGTTGCGCACAGGTAGTTCATCATCAAAGGTGACGTCTTGAGCAATAATGGCAGAGCCTACAACTTCACCTTCCCTTAGGGCCCAAATCTGTTGGGCTTCAATTTCAGTACGGGCGTTGAGCTTAAGTACCTGAGCAGTAAGATCTACTTCTGTAATGACTTGGTCTAACGGTTGAGGGTTAATAGGGCCTTTAGAATCAATGGTCAACGGCGGTAGCGAAATATAACGGGCTACCCCACGACGGTTATCGATAAAGTGCTGACCTGGAAATACAAAGATGGTGGCCTGCTTATAGTAAGACGGTTCAGGGTAGTTGTAACTACGACGAGCAACCTCCACAGCAGCTCTAGCGACAGTCAAAAACGGTCGATAAGGGTCACTGCCATCATTTTCCAAAGAGTCATCGCCGTACTGGAGGTCTACATAGAGTTGGAAAGTATCTTTCTTACGGGAAACAAAACCGTAGTAGTCCCGCCACTGTTCTAAGCGCTCCGGCGTGACCATTGTTACCGCTGAGGTACCTTCAAGTAAATCTATAAAGGTAGAGACCTTAGCCTCTCCGGCGGTATCTTCTGTTGCTTGAACGCTGTTAATGCGAAGATACTGCTCGCCGTTATGTAAATGTAGTAACTTATTGCTAGGGTTGTACCACCACGTACCTCTAGGGTCTAACTCAGACTTGTTTTCTAATGGGTCAACTTCAGATATTTGGACATTACCTATACGAATCAACCGGTCTGTTAGGTATTCATTGTCAGTCTCCCCAGCCCGAAGGTAAAGACCAGGATTTTCATTAGAGGTGTTAACAACAACCTCACCCTTATAGATGTCAATATTTTCAACATCAAGACTGGGTAAGACCTTGGGGTCATTGTGAGAACGGTGAATATAACGAAGGGTCTCTTGAGTCTTGATTGATTGGTCGGGCATGGTTAACCAGCAGAATTACAAGCTATCTTCAGTTTAGATGCAGTGGCAACAGAAAATAGTAAAGAGAAGGACTAAGCTATGTTGATAATATTCAATTCGTTAAGGAAATACTAAGATGTCAACACCGACGCTAACTCTAGAGCAACAGTTTCAGTATGTACAAATGAAACAGGCTGCTGAAAATCTAAGCATTGACCAACTAGTAGAGCTACTGGTTGATGCGTTACGACAGCTGCAGATCAAAACCAACGCTTATATTAGCCTCTGCAATAGTCGTTCTATTAGCCCCAGCGCATTAGAACTAACGTTAGAAGAAAGCCTAAAGCTACGGCTGACCAAAGAAGAGCTGCGCACTGAAAACAGACAAGGACTACAAGATCGGTTGTTGGAGACCATGCAACTACTGATGCACCGGGACAATGACATCAAAAAAGCTGCTTTCAAAAGCTGGCAAATTTAAATGTCGTAGACTCCAAGCCGGCCACCGTACATAACACCTTTGAGAACACCAGCGCGTTCTACCTGTTCCATATTACGGAACGCGTTGGTAGCCTTGCTTACAGTGTCGTCCAACATTTGCATGTTGAAGTTGTATTTATCACCGAAATCCATTAAGGTATCTGCTTCAGGGTCGTCTTCAAAACTACCCATCACAGCAAGTTTAAGACCGACTGCCGTAGTATTTTCAGGAACCATTATAGAAATGCTCCGCCGCTAACAATACCTTTCATGCCGTCTTCACCGAAGGAAAAGTCACCCGCGATAAAGTTGGTTGCATGTAGTGCGCCATCTGCATCCCGTGTTGCTACAGACCCAGCTACCGGGTCGTCGGAACAGTCGTAAACACTAACAGTAATATCTAAGTTCTGTAGGTAAAAATGCCAAGCATTACGAGCTGAGTCGCCAGTACCATCCCGGTCATAAATACCGGTGTTAGGACGAACAAAGCCGTTATAGGTTATTTTATAAGGGCCACCAGACTCCAAGCTAAACGGGGAGTCGTATAGCGGGTGGCTCTCTAATGTACCTTGGTCAGTACCTAGATTAAAGTTGGGCATTGCAAAAAGAAGCGATAAAAATACCTTTACCTTAAACTTAACCGATGGAAGCTACAACCGGAAAACCATACTTCACTAATGAATCTGCTCAAGCCGCCCTAGAAACTTTAACTAATTATGCTGAGGCAGGATATAAGCTTGATGTTAAGCTTATTAATGTTCAATCTGAGTTAACCGAAGTAGAAATAGAAAAAACATCTATTGAAACGATTATCACATCAGAAGTCTATGCTGACAAAATTTACACAAATGATGTCAAGAGAAAGTGCGCGGTTACTCTAATCCTTGAAGACACTGAAAAGTGGGTGGAGTTAGACAAAAGATCTAACGAACTGAAAACCGAACTCGCTCGCCTAAACGCTGAGAAGACACTTAACTGGCGGATGTACAACGCTTACCAGACTGCCTGCAAATTTGTTATAGTATCCAGTAGTGCCAACGGCCTGTATACAGATTTTTAGCCCTTCTGTGGGTGGTTGGGCAAAGAAATAGAAAAGAGAATTGAAGAAAAAAGAAGTTAATATTCTGTGGAGTGAATCTATTATCGGTCTTTTAAACCAATATCTTATGTCAATTATCCCCCAACCTGTTTTTCCTGAGTCTATTATTACCACACCAGCCGTGGAGTACCGCAATGCCTGTCTCGCGGAGCTCGACCGGATGTTCAATCGTGGGCTGGGACTACACAAATGCTTCGCTGCGCCAAGTTACCAGTTCGAGTACCAGTTTAAGTTACTAACCTGCCGGGAGGTTTTAATACAATTTTCTACCCCCGCGCAGCGGAGTGACCTTATCGAACACTACGACCAGCGCTACCCCACGGAGCAGTTGTTCTTTGTCTTTGCCGACTGGTTGAATTGGGACGGGCAAGTCTGTTTGTATGAACGGTATGGTTTGAGTAAACCCCCGGCGCCAACGACGGGGCTGGTGCTCCGTTACCCAATTCCTATCTTGGCAGCGGCCTGCATCGTGACGGAGCTCAACTACTATTGGGTCGCTAGTCAAATCCCTGAAGCCCGCCTGCAGGAGTTGTTGAACCAAGCCGAGCGCTTTGCGTGGGTGAATCTTGAGCGGAAGGGGTTGCCCAAGGAGCAGTTCCTTGCTGCAGTCACCCCGCTGAAGGAACGGTTCTATGCAATGGCTCAATCCAACCCTGAGTACGAAGACTAACCAAAAATCGATGCAACGCGTTGCATTGATTTTCGCTTTATATTAATTTCGCGTTTCTTATTTTAAATTTTAGTGTCGGGTGAAAGCCGAGTGTGACGGCCACCCAAGAGCCCATATTCTTATTACTACTAATCAATACCTAAAGCTATGGACGCAATCATCAAATTCAGACTGCTGAAAACCAAGCTGAGTGACCTTATTCTACCTGTGTTAACCATTCCAGAGCAGGATATAGACGCCGAGCTGAAAGACCTAAAATGGGACTCCGTGCTGAACTCTGTGACTTGGTCTAGTATTCACAGTCAAATAGAATACGAATACCCTAAAAAGTTACACATTATCGTAAAAGAGATCAAGAAAAGCTACTACTATGACTATACTTATAATCTCGACCCCCGCTACCACATGTTTAACAACGTTACAGCTCTTCAATTACCTAACGGGCAACTAACGGTGGAAGAAAGAACTTCAGTACATCCATCTCAAGACTCTGTTACTTTAGAAATATACAGCCCATTTCTAAGTGCAACCATAACGCGTCCGATAGAAAACTTAGATTTTAGCGATTTGGATGAAAAAAACAAAAGGCTAAGGAAGCAGTCAAGGAAGAAACTAAGTAAGGTTTCAGGTTAAGTTTGCTCGTACACTGCTGCAAACAATTCAACTTCAGCTGCAGGATACGCCGGCGGTAACGGAGTAGGGCTTGTCGTAGCAGCTGCGGCGTTGCTAATCGTCACTGTATGGATTTCAAAACTTTGGGCAAACTCGGTGCTATCAAAAACTTGCTGGTAGTAAGTTGTAGCTGGTACTTGAACAACCCTAGGAATATTAGCAAAGACCCCGGACACTGTTACTTCAACAGGGCGAGTAGACTTGACGGACAACACGGCAAGGACATGGTCTTCTTGGGGTAACTGGGGTCTTAAGTCAATAACTTCTTGGCTATCTACCGCCACCCGCGTCGTTACTGTCATTGGATAGATATTATACGTCTGCCCAGCGACTGACTTGCGATTAAAGGTAATAGGAGTTAGCTTAACCCCAGTTACCATTGTGTTGGTAATACTGCGAGAAAGGTTTTCAGAAACAACGGTAACGGTATAAGACATATTTATGAAGAAAATTAAATGTCCGCCTACTTATTACGCTAACTGCTCCAATGCCCAAATGCGATGTCGGGATTGCGTAGCTGGTTTTGGTAATAAAGACCTTTACTACGACCCAATCGAACTGATAGGCGACCATCCGCTATCAAACTGGCACCATGCCCAAGAAGAAAAAAGAGCAATTATAAGAAGAGCTAAGCAAACCGAAACTAACCTCCAGCGGTCGATCGCAACTAAAACCATCCGCAGCGGTGCCGCTTGTGGTGATGGTGATCTACTACTGCTCGGAGAAATCCGCCAAGAAGTTAAGCGTCGCGGTCGTCGAGCTAGTTGGAACCTAACGTTAAAAGAATACGAAAAGGGATTACAGCAGGGTATTCAGGTCTGGAGTATCGAAATTCAGCATCCTGAAACTGGCAAGCCAATCGTGATAGACTGCTTACAGCACGAACTGTTCGTGCAACTCATTGCTCAATTACACCAAAAAGCTGATGATTCTCCAACATCCCCCTAAACTGATTGTCCTTAATGGCCCGCCAAGATGTGGGAAAGACACGTTAGCTAAGAACTACGAGCGAGCCACCTTAAAATTAGTGCGTCATGTTAAGTTTGCCCGCCAACTAAAAGTCATGACGCACCGTCTGTATGGAGTGCCTAACCCAGAAGATTACGAACAGTTTGACGAAACAAAGGATGAACCCAACTTTGAATACTTCTATGGCTTAACCCCTCGCCAAGCCTATATCGGGGTCTCAGAGACCTATATCAAACCTACACATGGATTAAGTTTCTTCGGAATCAAGCTAGTGGAGCTAATGAAGACTTTTCAAGAACAAGCAATTGTTCAATGCTTTGTTAGCAGCGATGGTGGTTTAGAAGAAGAACTGCTTCCAGTTGTAGAACACTGCGGCGCTAAAAACATACTTGTGGTCAAGATAACCCGCGAAGGTTACACATTTAAGGGAAAAGGTGACTCCAGACATTACTACTCTGAAGAGTTTTTGAGTAAGCTAGGAGTAGAGTCTAAACAGCTTGTCAACGATGACATTAAAAGCTTTACGGACTCTGGATTCTTAATTCTCAGAGATTTTGTATGCCCTATACCGCCAACACCTTTTCCGACAACATCAAAAGAGCCATCCTTGGCCGCGATGCCGACCTCATGATGGAATACTTATTTGAAGGTTATTCCCATCTTGGCGAAGAAGAAGTAGGAAAACTACTGACTGAAAAGATTCAGCTTGACACTGATTGGAGTCTAAGCATGGACGACATCGCTTTCTATTGGGGTACGCTAAACGACGTCCTAAAAGAAAGCGGTGCGGGCCCTGTCATCGAAGAAAAAGCCAAGCAGTTCATGACAGCTGAGTTTATTGAAATCGGTTTGGAGATCGGAAAAGACTTTAGTTTTATAGATGGTAAAATCTGGCTTAGCGAACATGCTATGGCTGTTATTAAAGAAAAGATGCCTCAAGAGATTTACGATTACCTCAACTTCAGCGGGCACAACCCCGGCTGGACTTTAGAAGAAATTGAGAACAACATTGGGCTGCCAGGCTACTTTGAGCGGATGATCAATGTTGTTAAAGAGAGAATGGACTTATACGCTGAGCAGGGCCAGTTCAAACTAGCGGCGGACTACCTGTGGTATCTAATGGAAGGGACTTGCACAAAGTTACCTATGCTAGAGAACACGGACTTTGTAAGCTTTCTATTTGCTGCTGTAGTTCAACCCATTCACCGAGATGCCGTTATGGAATGGGTGTCCGACCGGCAGAAAGAATCATTAGACGAAGAAACCTTAGACGTTATGATGGAAGACTTGATCACCGCGACGGGTGCAGTCGGATGTACACAGACATATCTTAACGAAGAAGGTAAGAAGATGTTCAGTAAAAATCACTTCAAGGCATTAAATCAGGTATGGGAGTCCATCGGTGGAACCCCACTACGAGAAATCATTGCCATGATGGAAAACCTAGACGTTAAACACAAACGTGGAGAACTTTAATCTCATGAACCTATTTACCAAGTTAAGTAAGATTACCAAAAAAGATGTAGAAGAATTTATCAAAGATGTCGCTATCGGCTGTAGCTTTGCTCACTTCATTTTTGTCATGGGTACAATGGTAGAAGCAAAGCTAGCACAGAATAAAAACATACCGCCGGCTATTCCTACCCATTTAGTTTATTACATTCAATAATGTCAAACTTCTACGAAAACGCTAACACCGCTTACCAAGATATATTAGCAACGGTTCTAAACGATGGTGACATTCTAGAAACTCGTAACCACCGTTGCTACAGTGTAACCTATGGGCTGCAGACTGTCTTCACTTCATTTCCTTTAGTAAGCCTTCGCCGCACTGCTTGGAAGAAAGCTATCAAAGAAATGGAGTGGTTCATGTCTGGTGACCCCAAGTGCCCTGAAGAACTCAAAGACTGGTGGGAGGGGCAGTTAAACCCCAATGGCGAATATATTAACGGTTATGGAATGCAGATGCGTCATTGTGGTCCTAATGATTTTGATCAGGTCGGGGCTATCTTAGACGCACTGTTGTTACATCCCAACAGCCGGCGGTTAGTAATGACAACGTGGAACCCAGAGGAGATGTATAACATTACTCAAACCAATCAAAACCTCAAATGCCCCACGAACTGTCACGGTAGTCTAACCCAACTCTTCGTGAGAAATAAAACCCTCTCCATGCAGAGCTACGCCCGTTCGCAGGACTTACTTCTAGGAACACCACACAATTGGGTACAGTACTGGGCTCTTTTATTATACTTTGCCTACCACGCCAACCTGGCCGTGGGCAGCCTAACTTGGATCTTTGGAGACGCTCATATTTATGATGACTCTAGTCATCTAGATTGTGTTGAAGCCATTCAAAACTTCAAGCGGTTCAATTGGGAATTTGAGACCCCGCAGCTCAGATACGACTTCAGTGGTAGCTACGACCCAGTGTTAAAAACGCCGGAGTTTAAAACCAGTGATTTTGTTTTGATTGGAAAAGTACCAGAACCAGTAACTACTCTGCGTCCCAAGTTGTTTTAAGTAAGCTACGCCGGCCCATGGACTGTCATGCAAGCCGGCAGGCAAACTCCCTGCGGATTTAAAAAGAAGACAGGATACAAAGATAGTATGCCAAACGACGTCGAAACGTTTACCTTCAATGGCTTGGAGTTACCTTTAGACAAGTTTAAAGATTACTTAGCAGACCGAGTAGAGATAGACACAGACACTGGCTGCTGGATATGGAAAGGGTATCTGACGACAAAAGGCTACGCTAGTATCTATACGCATGTGCCTACACCAATAGGTACAAGAAAGAAACGGTTTTTACTACATAGAATAGCCTATGCAATAGCCTACAAAAAAGACCCACTTGGGCTGTGTGTTTGTCATCATTGCGATAACCGTTCTTGTGTTAACCCTAACCACTTATTCCTAGGCACTGTAGGAGATAACAACCGCGACGCTTTCAAAAAGGGGCGTAACAAACCAGTCGGAGTGTATCCGAAAAAAGGAATGGCTCACCCTAAAGCGCGGTACAACGAAGACCAAATACGTCAGATGCGCCGGTTGCATAAAGCAGGAGTTACTGTTAAAGAACTACAAGTACAATTTGGCGGCAGCCGTGGTGGTATTCATGCTATCGTTACCTATGTAAACTGGAAGCATGTTATGGATGAAGTGGGCGGTACTGGACTCGAACCAGTGACCATTGGTGTGTAAAACCAACGCTCTACCAACTGAGCTAACCGCCGGGCAAGTGCTTGGAACAATAGCTAGAACATTTAGACACCCTTGTTGTAACGCTAACCGTCATGCAAAAATAGCGGCTAAAACAATGGCTATGGTAGTGTGACTAGGGAACTGAGAAAGACTGTAGAGCAGAAAAAGGCCCTTAAAGGACAGGCTACTCTACACCGCCGGGGGAATATGCTTCGAGTACGTCTGCCGGACTGTGTTGGCTTGGGGAGAGACAAATACTGGTCATTGGGAATAGCTGCTACTGCGGAAGGTATTGCGAAGGGAACTCGAATTGTGGCTACCATAAACCACGACATTATCTTTGAAGAGTTCGACCCAACGTTGCAGAAATACAACCCTCAGTATCGAAAAGAGCAGTATCGCAAACAACTAGAACGTACTGTTGGGTTAAAGACTCCGCTGAAAGAACTATGGCAGCAGTATTGTGAAGACCGCAAGGGACGCTTAAAAGACTCCAGCTATTACTTCTTAACAGAGACTATTGGCTACAACCTACGGAACCTCAAAGAGCAGAACATTTACAATGCTGAAGCAGTAGCCAAAGAACTTAGTAGAGAGACTACAGCTAAGCAAGCCTACCGAGTTGTGTCAAGAATGGCACCGATGTACGATTGGGCAATTAAACAAGGAATATTAGCCGACAGCAAGAATCCTTATCGTGAGTTAGCTAAAGAGCTTAAAGAGATAGCTGATAGCGAACCGGAAAAAGAACCCCGCCCGCTAACGGATGGTGAAGTGAACTTTTTATTAACTAACCTTAATGCTTCTTACCGAAACTTGTGCCGCTTTAACTTACTAACGGGCTGCCGACCGTCGGAGGCAGTGGGTATAACCTGGGAAGATGTTAAAGAAGACCATTTAATCCTAGGGCGCAGCTACGTTCGGAAAGGCAAAAACGTTTTCCAATCAGACACTAGTAAAACAAACCAACGCCGCGTCTTTCCTTTTTACGAAGAGCTAAGTACATTCTTAGATTCTCTTAGTAAGGAAAATGAACTGCTGTTCCCGAACACTGAGGGCGGACACATTGGGTATGACAACTATTGTAGGGCCTGGCGAAAGTTAAAACTAGTAGGTACAACACCCTACTGCTGCCGCGATACTTTTATTACTAATCAGATTGCTAAAGGAATACCCACTGCGGTTGTAGCACAGTGGGTTGGAAACTCAGTTCATATTATTGAAAAACACTATTTAAGAGTCGGCTTAAGCGTTAAACCGATAAGTTAAAGGAAAGCGCCCGCTAAGATAGTTGCTGCAATAAAAATCAAACTGGCTACAACAGCAGGTAGAGCTTCAAATTCTTCTTGCGGTGGAAAAGGACGGCTATCGTATCTCCGCGGATAGGTTTTTGAAAATTGAATATCTGGAGTCTTTGGTGGTGATTGTTTAGTCATTTTAAGTAAAAGAGTGTTCAGTTTAGCATTAGCGCAATAGCTTAGAGATTTCCCATTTGATTTGCAAGAAGTACTAGAAATGCGCCAATCACAATTAATACTGTAACAACAGCTGCTCCGGCTATGATAAATGGAAGTGGAATGCACATACAGCCTCAATCATAAAACTAATAACCTCTTACTATTGTAACAAATTCAGCAGGTAGGTCATACTGTAGAGCTAAATCCGCCCAGTCATCCCGGTGCTGTTGAGCAACATTAGCTATCTGACAGAAAATAGGAAAGATAGCAGCAAAATTGTCCAGTCCTTTATCCTGAATAATAGAGTAGGCTAAGTCTTTCTTACTTACGATCGACGGATGAACTTGATTAGCAGCAACTTCATACTGGATCATAATACTATCCATTGAGATAGCTAGATTGAATGCTGGCCAGTTAGGCGTAGGTAGTGGAGGTGGTATTACTTCGACACCCAGCAAAATACCATCCCAAGTCAACCGCTCTGTTAGTGGATTGTATTGCGGAACAATAACCGCGGTATAACCAGCTTCATTAATCTCTTCAATGGTAAAAGATGTGGGATCGGTGCGAGTTCTCCCGTTAGGTAACACAATTCTAAATGGTAATGGAGCTGGGAATGAGCCATCTTTAGAATAAAGCATAATTAACTAAACTTTAAGGAGTAACGATTTATGCGACCAGTCCCGGCAGACCCGTTAGTTAAAACAAACAGCATAGACCCATCCGGGCTTATATAAGGGCTGTAGCATTGCGCAACAGTACCTAACTGACCGTAAAGCGAAAGAATTTCTTTGGGGTCAAAGTTCAAAGTTTCAAGAGCATAAGGAGATGTCATAGTACCTAATAAAACAGAACACTGCCCTACTGTAAATCCAGATGCCCATCCTCCACCGCTACCAAAAGCCACCAGCATTTTAGTTCCGTTGTCATTAATAGACAATCCCTGACCAGTACTCGTAGAGAGTTGACTAGCCTGGTTAACATAAGTAGCTGTATGGAGTTCAAATGGTGTGGCTAAATTGTATCTCTGAACGTAGGCGTTACCTATGAGATAAAGTATAGTTCCGGAGTCATTAAAGGTTAAACCTCTTGCTGTATTCCATAGATAACCCTTAACACTATCAACTTGCCAAGGAGTTTCTAAATCTAGTTGTATAAGAACGTCATTCGTTGACCCCACCAAGAACAAGCTTGTGCCGTTAGTGTTAAAAAACATCCCAGTCAGGGTACCACCCCACCAACCAAGGTCTAAAGATTTTTCAAGAGCTAATGTAGACACATCCCAAGGTGTTGATAATGTAAACTGACGAAGCAGGTCACTGCCGTCTCCAAGAACATAAGCAATAGAACCATCATTATTAAAGAACAAAGAAGCCGGTGTTGTGTCTGTTAAATTTGCCGAAACTCTGACGTAAGATGCAGTACTTATATCCCAAGCCGTTCCAAAGGTATACTCATTTATATCATCTCCAGTTACACCTATAAGATACAGTTTAAGTCCATCTGGCGTTATAAAAATAGCCCTTGCGTTCGCTTCTTGGGCAGAAATACTCTTACTTTTACTAGCATAAACAGCAGTTGATACATCCCAAGGAGTTGATAAATTATACTGATATACAGTATCTGTCGTAATTCCTACAACATATAAAATAGTTCCGTCTGGTTTAAAAAATAATCCCTGCGGCGAAGTATCTTGAGTTGTAGGGCTAAAAAACTTATTATCATAAGACGCAGTTGAGATATCCCAGGCCGTAGCTAAAGTATATTGAAATATAAGAAAGGTGGTGGTTCCTAAACAGTAAAGTTTTACACCATCTGGGCTAATATATAACCTAGAAGGAGTACTATCTTGTGTACCTAAGTAAAAAGCTTTTACATCAGTACGTGCTGTCGCTAAGTTATAGGGAGTTGAAAAGGTAACTGAATAAATAGCTCCTGATGCACCAAAAAATAATCGAGTTCCAGAAGGATTAATATAAACGGAATAAATAGTTGTATGTAAGGCGCCAACTATGAGATCTCTCCCAACTTGATAACCAGCGGTAGAAAGCTTAAACGGAGTTGACAAAACATACTGACATACCCTAGCTGTAGTCCTTGTGGCACCCGCTAAAACGTAAAGGTTTGTTCCATCTTTACTAAAACAAAAAGCAAGAGCAGCAGGACTACTACTTCCTAAACTGTTAAAATCAATATCGTAGTTATAATTAGTTACTTTATACTCAGCGTCAAGTTTGTCAATAATTTCTTCTGGTCTATAAACACCGGACGTACCTTTGGAATCTTTATTACCAATAAAACCTAAACGCATTATGTTATCTCCAGCACATCTACAGTAATATCTAAATCGTTAGCAGCAGAAGCTTGAGCCCGTAGCTTTTGACCGCGTTTTAATATTTTTTTGTTCTGAACAACTTCGAGTGAAGCATCCGCAGGCACGGTTACTGTACTAACCCATCTAGCCAATTCATTATCAGAAGCATCCGTTTTAATAATAGTTATATCTGCGCCGTTAGTCCCGTCAACATTACATACCATACAACTCAAGATGACAGAACGATTACTATCAGCCAAATTGGGAGCTTGATAAACTGTGGTAAGACCAGTTGTCGTTAGTTTAGTATCGACGCTATTAAATGTCTCAGCCATAAATTAACCTAGCGCGATGATTAAGCCTAACGACACACTGCCACTTGGCCCACCTGACACATTACTAACAGCTTCTTGCACAAAGGCAGTCGTAGCGCCTTTATTACTGTTATCACCAGCAGTAGGAGTTGCCATGCTGATAGAAGCGTAGGCAGTATCTGCGGCGTTTCTAACTTCAAGCTCTCCACCTACGTTTTTAAGAACGACGCCGTCTCTTTCTATTTGGAACTTATTTCTTGAGGTTCCTTTAAAATCACCTGTAATTGCCATATCGTCTCCTAAGAGTCAGTGTTTACTGTCGATTTACACGGCTTTGCTAAAACTAAGCAGGATTACTATAGTATACCTCTATTCTACAGCTTCCAGCGCTAGAGCTATCAGAAGCGTAAGTAATAATCAGATTTTCCGTTGAACCAACCGGCGCTTTGTTAGGATGAACTTCATAAATATCTTCAGCAGCACCCTTAAGATTGTTTTGAGTACTAGCCATATACTTACTCAAAGTGCCGCTGACGCCGACGGACAAGGTAGGGTTAGTTCCATTAAAAGGAGTATCCAGAAGCAGCCTTACCTTGTGTACTGCAGCGTTAGCGGGCAGAGTAAACATAGCAACAGTAGAGCCGTCGCCAAAGGCAACCGCAGTGCTGTCAACGTGAACAAGGTCAGATGTAGTGGCTGCGCTACCAAACGTTAAAACCCCATTCCCGTTCGTTTGGATAACTTGACCGGGAGACCCATCGTCAGGAGGAAGAGTAAAAGTAATCGACTGGGTTTGACTAGCAGAACGATTTATTGTAACTGACCAGTCGTTGCCGCTACCGGCAGCATCAGAATTAATAACGATACCATCGCCGCTAACATTAACTTTACTCGCCGTGACCTCTGCATCTGCTGTGTCAGAATTATTGCGGATGACAAGGTTACCACTGAAATTCTTTAACCTAACGCCCAAAAGACTGATCAGAAAAGAACCAACACTAGTTCCGCTTAGATCTTTAAATAATGACATAATTGATTTTCCTATTGTTCAGCAAGTGAAAGAATAATGAATCCTTGACCAGTGGAGTTGCCACTGCCTGGGTTAATAGTTAAAAGAATATCTGTGGCTTGAGTAGCTAAGTAAAAGGGGTAAGACATATAAGATTGAGCAACCGTTGCTAGACCTTGGTCAACGTTAAAAAACAAATCTGGGTCAGAGCTAACGCCTAGTAAGATTTCAGACATTGTGTCAAAGGCCTGTTGAATGCAAACAGTTACAGAGACTAAAGCTTGGGTAGCCTTCAACGTCAGTATAGGAATAGGGCTAGCATCTCCCCAACTGAAAGTATGAATATAGCTACTTGACTGAATGTTGTTGTAGACAAAATTGCTGATAGCTCCTACAGACAAAGAAGTCCCGTCACTAACCGTTATGACAGAAGGCTCAGACTCAGTTACAGTAATTTGTAATGGCTCATTTGATTGAACTTCTACCTTTAACTCAGGGGGCTCGTTGATAACAATGTTAGTCATCTGTGTAACCCTCTGTTACGTTAAAACCCCCTTTTAAGTAGTAATACTCATCATCACCAGTGACAACTTTGACGTCATATACCCCTAACGTCGGAAGAGCTTCAGTTTGCTTGGCGTTTAGCTCAAGTCTTATTAGTCCAATAGAAGCGTCTAAAACAGCAACAGTAAAGTCTGTATACTTTTCTGTTCGTTCTCTATTCCAAAGTTGTGCTAAAACAGTAGACGCAGTAAGATCGACGGGCAGCGTAATTTGGATATCATACGAGCTTCGTCGAATAAATTTAAGTGCGTAAACCGCTGGATAGATCAAAAGACCCTCTTGACAAAAATCAAACAGTTCTGATTTAACTATAGATCATCAGTTTGACAGAAGCACGAACCGTTCGTGTTGGCGGAACAAGAAAAAGAAAAGTGAAAGCCAAAAATAAGCTACAATCATTGAAAAAACAAGGTGGTTCAGTGAGCGATACAAGTAAAGAAATCTGCCCAGCTTGCGGGGTAACTATTGAAGACGGCGCAAAAGTGCTCTTCTCTTGTGGTCCAGCAGGAACCCGTGAGCGCTTGTGGGCGCGGGTGTGCCAATTTACCAAAAGACCGGGATGTATCAATGCTAATACTGAAGCGTTGAGCGATATTACAGAAGCAGACTACTATAACTAAACGGACATGAGTGCAGAATTATTAAAAATGCTCCAGAAGAAGTACAAAACTGGAGTTTATAGTCATGACAACATCCCTAAGCTTCAGCGGGCCAGTAGTGGTATTGCAACTCTAGACCGAGTGCTTGGAGGGGGTTTGCCTATAGGACGCATCGTTGAATTATTTGGCCCTGAGTCTGCTGGTAAGTCTTCTATTTGCTTAGCTATGGCACAAGCAGCTGTAGAGCGGGGGGACTCCGTACTTTACCAAGACTTAGAGAAGACTGTGACCTCGGACTCCTTGGAATTGTATGGGCTGAACAACGAGCAGTTTATTATTACCCGCCCCAGCTATGGTGAAATGGCTATTGATCAAGCCGTAGAAGCCGCCGAGATGGGTTGTAAGTTAATCATTATTGATACGGTAGCGATGCTGCTGCCAAAGTCAGTCCAAGATAAGTTTGACAATGATTCAGAAGCGCGGGACGTTGCCGGACCGGCTGGGATGATTAACCGGCTGAAGAATAAAATTACTGACCACATTGAGCACAACAAAGCTGTACTGGTATTCATTAACCAAATCCGGGATAATTTAAACAGCCCCCATGGTGGTGTAAGTACGCCCGGCGGACACGCGTTGAAGCACATGGCTAGTGTTCGTGTACGACTAACCCATGCCGTCCGGTCTCAGAATGTACCGGGCAGGATTATGACTCAAGTCAAGATAGAAAAGAACAAGACCTTTACTCCAGGGCTTCAATGTGAAATTCCTATCATAAATGGACTGGTGCAACGAACAGAGTCTTTAGTTCTTACCTGTGTTGAACTCGGTATCATTAAGAAAGCTGGCAGTTGGTACATGTCTAACTTAGACCTATCTGACTACGGACTAACCGGGAATCAACTAGGCCAAGGCTCTGCTAAGGCAGCCGACTTTCTAGACAACAACCCGACCATTAAGCAGCTATTCACTGAAAAAGCACTTACCTATGAGTTCGACGACCTTGACGCAACCGATGAGTAAAGACGAACTTCAGCCGCTTATCGACTGTATGAACGACGAAGAGCGGAAGTATCTAAATTTCGTTTACACTAAACTAAAGCAAGCTGAAGAAAAGTTCAACAACGTTTACGAACTCTACCGTAACGTTGAGTCGGAGCTAAACGCCAACTACAGCGCTTTAGATGTGTGGCTAACCTATATCAAAAACAAATACCAAGAGGTTCAGAATGTTTGTAGGACTCAAGAAGAACAGCAATAACCCCGCTCTCCAGCGACCAGAGAAGCCTACTGTATCCGTTAATAAACAAGACCCACCTGTGGCTATGTTAGTAAACGACTCTGACACCGGTATCAAATCATGGATTGAAGAAATCGACGAAGACAGAGCCAAGTCCCTGCTAGCAAAGGCAAAGAGCGCTGTTCGTAACCGTCGGTTGAGCGAAATGTATGTAACCCGTTACAAAGACATGATTCTCCAAGACCAATGGTATATGAATGGAGAAGCCATTACTCTGGACAAGGATGGTTACTTAATCAACGGACAGCACCGATTAACCGCTGTAATTGAAGCCAACAAAGTTAAACCAGGCATCAAAGTTAAGATGATGCTGGTTAGCGGTGTAAAGCGGGAAGCGATAGCTACTATTGATAGTGGTAATGGTCGGAGTGTAGCTCAAAGCGCGCAAATCAGTGGTGTTGATGCTTCCCCTTGTAAGCTTGCTATCTCCAGGTACTGCTTCCTTCAGCCGGGACAAACCCAGCGTGACCTGCGGCGTATCAACCGATTAACTGTTATTGATAACTACGTTAATCATAAAGAAGCCATTGACTTCGCAGCGCGGTCTTTCTGTCGGGAAGCATTTCTTTTCGCCGCATACCGAGCAATCATTGTTCGAGCGTACCTTAATGGGATCAACAAACAAAAACTGGAGCGGTTCATGGAAGTCGTAGACACCGGAATGTCTACTTCTGAAACGGAAGTTTCTGCTATCCTGCTACGAAATCTAATTCTTCGCTACCGTAAAATTAGCAACTTTACAACCAGCCAAGATTTCTACTGCAGCGTAATGTGGTGCCTGAAAAAGTACCTTGAAAACACCGTGATTAAATCAAAAACGGTTGGGAAGGTAAGTAAGCAACTGTTCCCAGTTGCAGCTTTTGATATCGACTTCTAGTTTAAGTAGGGCATCAATCGGTGCCCTTTTCTTTTTCTTCTTCATGTTTGACTATATTAATACCTTAGAAGGCTACAACAGTTACGCCCTAGCCAAGGCTGATGACAAACAGCCATTGGCGCTAGATACTGAAACCTCTGTCAGAACTCAGTATCGATACAATGGCTCTGCTCTTGACTGCCATACAGCAGAAATAAGCCTGCTCATCTTAAAAGAGAGAAACAGCATCCCGGTCGTAATTGACTTATTGTGCCTACAATGTTTGGATTATGATCCTGCGCCGCTTGCTAAAGTTATTCAATCAGCAGAATATCTAATCGGGGCTAACCTAAAGTTCGACCTTAAGTTCTTATATAACGAGTTCGGAGTGTGGTTCAAAAATGTCTTTGACGTTATTGTGGCTAGTAAGCTCATTGGGAATGCTACTGGCTCTAAAGTTGCTCGACAGTTAGGTCATGGTTACGCCGACATCTGCCGCGAGCTGTTGAACGTTCACATTACCGGTAAGAAAGACCTTCGAGTTAGTAGTTGGGCATTAGACGTTAGTGCTAGGAGTTTAGACAACGAATACTGGAAAGAAAAACTAACCTACGCGGCTAACGATGTGCAGTATCTATTTCCAATTCGGGATATCCAAGTCAGGTCTATTTGTACGCCAATGCCGCACACTGCACTTAATCCGACTGACAACCGCAGTGACGAGTGGGGATTGGGAATGTCCGAAACCCTAGAACGAGAAATGAAACTTGTGCCGGTAATCGCCAAAATGGAATACACCGGGATGCCCGCCAGCAAAAAGATGATGGCAGCCTTTCAAGAAGGGGTTTACGAAGAGATGTTGGCCGTCGGTACTTACCTATGCAAACAGTTAGGATTAGACCAACCTATTGATTTAGGTAACGGAAAAGAAGTCCCAACTAACCGAGCGCTAAGTAGGATGCGGTCAAGTCAGGGATTGTTGGAACTAATCCAAAGAGGACTAAACCTAAAGCAATTTGACTCGACTCAGGCCGAAGGGTTAAGACGGGCATGTGAATTACTAGATGCCTTTTCAGCCTCAACAGACAGACAAGCGACCGCCGAAGAAATCTTTGTAGACGCTGAAGAGGCTGAGCTGTACCGGGAGTTCTTAGAGCTAGAAAACTCAACGCTACTGCAAATTACACCAGTGGTTAAAGCCATTTTGAACTTTAAGAAACTTGTTAAGCAGGACGGTATGGATCTACGAAAGTATATCAACACCGCTACAGGTAGAGTTCATTGCTCTTATGACCAGCTAGGTGCCGCTACAGGTAGATTAAGTTCCAATTCTCCCAACGTTCAACAACAATCTGGGCGCACTACTTGTAAAATATCCCTTCCCAAAGAAGAGTATTTCACTTGAAAAGTTTCCGCCAACCGCTAAACAAAGCAGAAACAGAAGTCATGTTGTCGTTTACCAGTAGTGACAGCATTGCTTACCCTACTGATTGTGTCAGCAGTAAATCGGACATCGCCAACGCGCTCGTCAGTTTAAAAGAAAAGGGCTTTGTTTTTAGCAAAGCCCCTTATAAACTAACTAGGAAAGGAAAAGTAGTTTTGGCTAGCTTACTCAGCAGCGATAGCCAAACGTAGCGTAAAGCCCTTGTCTTTTTCTAAAAGAACAAGGGCTTGGTCTGCAGGCTCAACGGGGAAACCTAAACGAGTAGAGTAAGGACTAGCGCCAACAAGGCAGTTGTTAACAGTCAACTTCTTGTCAAAGACGGTTGTATGGAAATGCCCCATAAAGGTCATATCAGCTTGGTGAGTCTGGTCTTGCTTAGCAATCCAACGATTAGCGGCATTAATTAACGAAGCCGACCCACCTCCACACTTAACAGCGTCACCATGGGTGAAGCGTAAAACTCTGCCCCATAGTTCTAAGTGGATAGCATAACCATCACTAACATAAAACGTAACCTGCTTATTATCGCGGTACTGCTTAGCAAGTGAGTTATAGAGCCCCCACTCAAGATTATTAATATGACCAGTGCTGAATCGGGTCTTTTCAGTTAGCCGACCGTGATTACCGAAGTTACAAGGGATGATTATATTGTCCACACCCGTGGTCTTCAACAGATAATCAATACCATCCGTGATTAGCTCACCAACAAAGTTAATCTCCTGAATCGGTGACATTGAGTTACTCTCCATGAGTTCTTCATGGATGTATCCGCTGATGAAATCACCTCCTAACCACAACACAATGTTCTTGATGGTGTAGTTGGTCTTAAGCATATTGATCGTGCGCGCCGTATTGTTAAGCAACGTAATGGCCCGCTGCCGACAAATCTCAGGATTAAACTCGTTCTTATAGTTAACCGTTGATGGGTTGACTGTTTCACCAACATGCCAGTCACTCCACAACAAAATAGGGATTGCTTCAGCTGGCCCACTTTGGTCTTTAGCGACGGACAATCTAAAAGAGCGTTGCTTATCAAACGTTTGGTCAATCTCTAAAACAGAGTTAAGCGTCGCTTCCAGCTTACTAATGGTGCTAAGAGCAGTCTTATACTTACTATTAAGCATACTTAGCTTACGTTGGAGGTCTAGAAGCTGCTTGTCTTGTTGAAGTTCTTCTTCGTAGGTCATGATACTTTGTTGAGAAGTTTGGCGGCGTTGGTCAGGAAAGAGTAAGTACGATCGGTATTGTTGATAATTGTATCAATTTCCTGCGGAAGTAGGGTCTCTCCACGTTCATTAGCTTCTTGCCAAATGAATTCAACCATAATCGTGCGAATTTGTTCTTCGCTCAACTGACCTAACCAAGTAGGTAACAAATCGTCTAGTCTGTCTATTAGTTTAGGAACATAAGCAGTCACCAGTCGTTTGGTCTGCCGAGCCGCGATGGGTTTAACAACAGCTTCAGTTAGTCCAATCACTAACAACGAGCCGCCCACGCCTAAGAGGAAAGAGAATAGAGAAAGCATACTAGTAAAAAGAAAACACTACTTAATAGCTTAACCTATGTTTAAGTACTTCCGACCGTATTTCTTCTATCAAGGCGCCGCAACGTTCATTGTTGGCGCAATTAAGCAAAAGGGGTTCATTAGCCCTGTGCTAACGTTCGACCGGGATAAAGCTAAAATGTTCGTAGATGAGGACGCCGCCCATAAGTGTGTTGAAATCATCCAGCAGATTCCTGACCACCGGTACATTTTTATTTGATGAAATTCCTACATTTTATCCCGCACGTTAATCGGCTAGATCTGACCAAAAAAGCAATCGCTTCTGTTCGAGGCACGGTTGCAGACGGTAAACTAATAGTTATAGATAATTCTAATACTGCCGAATGCGTTACCTCATGTATCCATGAAGCCTTAAGACCGTCTGTGCCTTTAACCACAGCACAGACCATGAATTGGATGCGCAAGATAGCCATTATGGAGGACTTGGATTGCTTTGGTTTCCAACATAACGACGGGGAACCTGGCCCTGGAACTATTGATACCTTGTACGCCATTGCTGAAGCCCGCAGCGAGCCATGGGGCGTGTTATTCACTCATTATGACGTCTGCTGTGTTTTCAATGTAGAGGCTGTTAAAGCCGTTGGTGAATGGGATTGGTTGCGGTTCCCGTTCTATTTTCTAGACAACGACTACTACCGCCGTTTGGAAGCAGCCGGTTATCCTTGCATTCAAACAGGATTGCCCTGCGCCCACCATAACGACGCGTCCAATACAATTAAAGCAGACGAAACAAGAAAGTTAGTCAATAGTCACTTCTTTCCTGTTTCTGAGCAACTCTATAAACTTAAATGGAACGAGTGTGAATAACAAAGTAAAAGAGTATTGGGAAAACATCCATGGTTGGTTTGGCTGGCCGTTACTTTACGACGACATGGTAAAGAACGCCAAAAGCGGCGCTGTCTTTGTAGAGATTGGAGTTTGGCAAGGTAAGTCTACTATTTACCTAGCGGACAAAATCAAAAGCTCCCGCAAGAAGATTAACTTCTTTGCTATCGACACCTTTGAAGGCTCCCCAGAACATACCGGTGAGTTGGCTGACTTAGCCCGCCGGCAGACAACGCTATACGACATTTTCCAAGCAAACTTAGAAGCTTGCGGTTGTGCTAAGTATGTCACTCCTATCAAAGGAGACTCCGCTGCCAGTGCCGACCAATTTGAAGACGGCTCCGTGGACTTCCTGTTCATTGACGGTGCCCATGAGTATGAAGCAGTCAAGCGTGATATTGAAGCTTGGTTACCAAAGATGAAACCCGGCGGCTTTATGTCAGGAGATGATTATTCCCCTGAACACTGGCCAGGAGTTGTTCAAGCTGTGACTGAAGTTCTACCAGACCACGGCGTAGCCGGCTGGTGGTACTACCAAATTCCAACCCAGTAAACCTAATCGGCCCCGCAAAGGGGCTTTTGATTATGCGTAGAAAATTAACCACTCGACCCAAATCCAATGGTGTAATGGGAGAAGCCAAAGCACCTATAACGATAGAAGAATTAGAAGCCATCAGCAATCCTCGTAATGGCTTCTGTACAACCAAAGGCGTTATTATCAGCTGTGACTTCAGCAGTCAGGAAATCCGTGTGGCAGCCGTTGCGTCTAAAGACCCAATTATGTGCGCGTCTTTCCTAGTACCTGAGAAGTTAGTGACACCTGAAGGGAAAGAATATAAAAATCCCCGCGCTGATTACCACACCCTTACAGCCTTAAACTGCGTAGCTCCCGACCGCTTCGTCGGTAAAACAGAAGATGAGTGGGAAACCATCGCCCGCGCTGTATTACCTGGGGATAAAAAATGTCCAAGAGACACAGCAAAGACGGTTAATTTCGCAATGTTATACCTATCAACCGTTCAATCTATTAGCGAAAGGAACCACGTTAAGTTAAGTATAGCGGAAGAGTGGGTTAAGAACCATCGCAAGACCTACATTGGCTACTATGATTGGGCCGAAGAGGTTGGTCGAATTGCTGCTGCCCGCGGGTATGCTATTCTTCCAGGTGGGTATAACTCCGAAAGATGGTGCGCAGAAGAAAGAGCAGGTGGAAAAGACGGTGAGTCTGTTGAGCGCGCCGCAGTTAACTATAACATCCAAGGACTTTCAAGCATCCAAACAAAAGAATCTATGATAACTCTGGATACGTTGTTTGAAGACCATAGTGACCTTGACGTACCACCTAGTCTAATAGGTCAATGCCATGATGAGCTAATCGTTCAGGCACCAGGTCGGTCTTGGGTCGACTGGGATAAATGTGAAGTCAAAGATGGAGTTGTTACCAAAATTAAGTTTGCTTACGATGAAGAGGCTTTACATTGGGCTCAAGTCGCTAAGCAAGTTATGGAGGACACACAAACCGCTATGTTTCAACGCATGGGCTCCGAAATTAAAGGCAGCGCCGAGTTTGCTATTGGCCCTGTTTGGGCTCACTAAGCCACGTACTAGACTAAATATTAGTCATCGCTATTTTAGTCTATCAATGAAACGTATTTTCACAGTCCCGGTCATCTATGAGTGTGTGGGCACAATCAAGGTTAAAGCTGCTTCTTTACACGAGGCTATACAATCCGTTGCTGAGGAGCAGCCCATCCCTGAAAATGCCACTCCATTAATGGAAACCTACGAAGTAGATGTCGGGGCGGTACCCTTCCATAATAAAGATTAACAATGGACTCTCTTCTTCACCAAGCTATGCAATACAGTGGCGCCGGCGCTTTATACAACCAAAGCCCAGCCTTTGACCCTAATGCTCCGCTTAATAAACTAGAGGCGGCAGCGGTGCAGATTTACTGTGCTCATATTATTGCTAAAAATGACTGTGGGGGCACAATCAATCTTATCCAGTCCTCAGTTAGGGAAGCACAGCATCTATTGCAACAATGTCAATATTGACTAGCTTGTAAAGTGTAGTCAATATTGGGGGCTGACGTGAACCAGTCTGTTATCGGCAGCGGGTTACTATCCATAGCACTTGCTTTGCTAGTGTCTTCTATTTGGATTCCTGAAAAAGTAAAGGACGTTTGGAATAACGCGTTCTACACCTTTATGTCTTCAGGCTTGGCTATACTCAGCCCTGAACTAGGGCAGGTAGTCCGTAAACCGCAGCAACGGAAGCCCCCCGCACCAAAACAATGAAACTAGAAGTATTCGCCAGCGGTAGTAAAGTCATTAACCTCGAAGAGCTAAACAACGATGTAGAGCTCTGTAAGGATGTTCAAAGTTCTTTAACTAAACTAGGCTACTTAGACCACGTCGATGGTGTCTGCGGTCCAAAGACTAAGACTGCATTCCGTCGATTCAAGCAAGCTACTAACCAAAAAGACCTCGAATTACTAGGACCAGGCTCTGCTAAACTACTGCTGGCAATGGCAAGTAAAGCAGGCTCAGTACCTGATGCACGTGCTATCAATTGGGGCAACCCGGCTCAGCGGATTAGTAAATACTTCACGGTTGGGGATGTTACCAAAGGTGAGGCACAGCGAGTCCCTAAGTCAAAAGCTGTCATTGACAACATCCTTCGACTAGCTAAAGAGCTGGATGAACTAAGAGAAGCTTGGGGAGGGCCGATTGGCGTTACTAGTTGGTACCGACCGCCTGCTGTCAACCGCGCCGTCGGCGGGGTATCTAATAGCCAGCATATCAATGGTAGCGCCGCTGATGTCTACCCTATTGGTAGAAACATTTACGAGTTTCAAAAATGGGCTGATGCTCGTTGGAACATGGCACTTGGCTATGGTGCTCGTAAAGGCTTTATACATTTAGACCTTAGACCCGGTCGCATACGCTGGAACTACTGATGAGTCAAGCTGTTCTTATACAAGTTGCTACATGGTACGGCTTCATGCTCTTTACAGGTTTAGCCTTTCTAAGCTTTACGCATCTGTATAAGCTGGTCAAAGAATTAAGTAACAGATAGTAACAAGAAATAGAATAGAGAAAGCAAACACTTTACCAAAAACCCCCCAATGACTGAACATATTGATTTTGCTACAGCTAAAGAGCTGACTACGGCAATCTCCTACTTATACGACCCGGACACCACACGTGAGCCGGGTAACATTTTAAGATACGTTTTACTGGAACAAGTCACTTCCGAGCAATGTGAGCTAACTTCCTACATGGTTGGTAACACCTGGTACCGTCGCAAGGTAACAAGCTTTGGAGTCGTAGGAACCAAGTTTCTATTGGACGGTGAAGACCTCAAGAGCCGGCTGAGTAATGATGTATGGCGCCGTAACGGCCTCCGCTTGAAATCTACCAATCGGAACATGATTCGACTGGAGTGCATGAATGGTTGGGATGATATTCCCCACGTTGAGTCTGGAACCTATACCGGCGACAGTGACCTATTCGTTATTCCCGACATTGAGTGGAAGCCACTTACGGTACTTACTGATGGTTGGTCATTTCGACGGGCTTGCAACTATACCAATACCTTCAGCAAGTGTAGGGGCGATACCAACAACAAAGTAGTCTGGTTTAACAGCAGCGCGGAAGACACAGTCAACGTCTTCTGCACAGAGCACACAGGTAAGTCAGGTATTAGCTATATCATGTGCCAACTGCTACGACAGCCTAATGAAACAGAAATTAATTTTGGGGTTAGCGCCCGTCACCTGCCAAAGCTCCACACTGTTTTTGACCAATCTGTTGAAGTTACAATTCTAGTAGACGACCTACAAACACCCACAACCGTCAAGTTTGAAGGCGACGTTGGATTTATTATTTTACCCACCGTTGAGTCATTTTACTGTAAAGCCGTTAGCGAAGTGGCACCGGAGGTAATGGCTAACCCAGAACTTCTAGCACTAAACCACGAAGCCCAACGTATCTTCGACCTGAAGAAGTTATACGAAGGACTATTGATTCAGGTACCCAAGAAGAAAGCTGACTCAGAAGACTTGTTACTGCAAGACACTGATGAAGTTAAGTTAACGATCACTAAACAGGCAGATGTTTTGCAAAGAGACCGCTCTTCTTTGCAGTACGCCAAGCCAGATGGCTTAGACACCAAGTGGGAACCGTTGGTTGTTAACTACCAGTACTTTAAAGCCTGCCTGGAAACCTTACTGAAATACAGTAAAGACCAAACAGCAGAGCAGTCCTATGAGGCCTTCGACTATGAAAGTGACTTCGACGACTTTCAGGAGTTAGACGAGTGGGCACTTCAAAGCACAGACAGCTCAACGATACTGGTAACATTAACGCAAGCTTGGTTGCGCAAGAGCAATCGCTGGTGTTTGTATATCGACCCGGTACCTTACAATAACAGTTGCCGAACCTTTCTCTCTGCTCGCACACCGCTTGTTACTACTGATCGACTTCAAGGAGACTAAGTGAAAAAACTAAACAAAAAAGAAGCCGCCAAGTACCAACTGAAGTATGACCACCACCTTAGTTGGGGCAAGCGGATTCACGTTCTAAAAGAGGGGACTGTAATTAAAAACCAAAATGGTGTTGATTACACTGTCACTCAAGTTATTCGTTCTCCCATACCTGGTGAATACCCACGCGTTGTGATCGAAAATAATGACTGAAACAAAAGAGCGCCCCGGTACTTATTTAGGTAATAGCCACCCCCTAATCGCTTTTAACCGTGACTGCGTGGCTTGCTCAGCTGGAGCCAAGCGAGAATACTATAACGGTCAAAAAGAAGAAAAAGAGCCCAAAGAAAAAGCCGTCAGCGGGGCAGGGCCTGATGATTTAAGCCAAGTCAAGCTAATCGTCATTAGTGATTTTGCTGGCCCCTACGAGGCGACCAGTGGCTATCCCTTTGTATCCAACCGAGACGGCCAAAGCGACCGGCTTAAGAACGGATTATTGAGGTCTAACAACGCTGGCGCTTTCCTACGTATGGCTTTAGAGATGATGTTCAACTTGGACACTTATCACGACGTATGGTGTACAAACGCCATGAAATGTAACCCTGGTAAGAACAAGCCACTGTTCAGTACACAGGTTAAACCCTGTAGCCAGCTGTGGCTACAAAATGAGTTGCTGGTACTTGACCAGTTTGTTCCAACGGTACCTATCTTAGTTGCGGGCGGTACAGCCTTTGAAGCAGTCAAGTGTATTTATCCAGAAGAAGGTAAATTGCTAAACGAACTTAAGTTAAACGGCTGCCGAAGACGAACTAACCTAACTCTTGGTCAGCATCCCGCGGTCTTTACTTTAAACCCCAGTCGCGCAGCTCGGTGTGAACCAAAGATAGAGACGGGCTACAAACTAAAGAAAGGCAGAGTTCACGTTACCAGCAACGACTGGCTTTACCCACCACTGCCCGGCTCCCCATTGTATTCCTATTTAAAAGATCTGAGATGTCTACGCCCCTTTCTGCAGCCCGGTTGATTATTGACAACCCCGTCGACTTACTCACTTATGAGGTAGTAGAAGAGAACTTACTTAGCGACTTAGAAGTAACCAAGCATTACCAACAAAAGATTGCGAAGTTTTATAGCAGCCTAATTAATCACTTCCACCCACAGTTAGAGTACCGCCCTTACCAAGTGGATAACGCCGCTGTTGTTTGTAGTCGGCAACGTCACATCTTAACCCACGCCTTAGGTTCTGGTAAAACGAATACTGCCCTGTTAGCCCTCGTCGCCCTTTACGGCGTTGACCCCCAAGGACGACCAGGACGCTTCCATATCGTTGTGCCTAACTTACTCAGTGCCCAACGTTGGATTGAAGAACTGGAGAGGTTTAACGACCTAGAACCGGTGTGCCTTTCCTATGCTGTCATCAAGACAGAAAAGGATTTGATTAACTGTAGAGCCCCTATCATTATCTATAACCACGACTTTCCAAAGCGTAGCTGTCGAACTATTAAAGGCAAACGAAACTTTATGAGTCGGTTGCTTGGACGACGCTATCGTCCGGCTTATATGGTGATCGATGAGGCTCACAACCTACAGTCCGGTAGTGCTAGAACTGACCACTTACATTACGTCTGCAGTCGAGCAAAACGCCGGGTAGCTCTCACCGGTACGTTAACTGAACTGCCCCATGTTTTTCAGCTCTGTCAGCTAATCTATGGGCGCTACTTTCCCTATAATGACTTAGCTAGTTTTACCCGTCGGTACAGTACGAAATCCAAACTACAGACTAACTACACAGGACAAGTAGGAGAAAACGCTCCTGAGCGGTATATTCAAAAGCTTGACCCGTTGAAAGCCCCAGAGTATTACGAACTAATGCGCCGCTATGTCCACCGCGTTCGGATTGATGACCCAAACGTTGCCAGCTGTATCACAATCCCTAAAAATGAAGTGAAACTCGTCAGCGTCCTACCAACTGAAGAGCAGATGGAGATACATAGTGCTTACGTTCAAGCGCACCAAAATGCACTGAAGTTGGAGTCAGCAAGAGAAAATGCTGCCGCTCTTCGTTTGATTGGGCCTTTGATTCAAGTAGCTAACTGCCCGGTCAATGGGTCTAACAAACTAACTAAAGTCACAGAGCTGGTTGCCAACGCCAAAGGAAAAGTCATTGTTTTCTGCTCCTACGTGTTGAGTGCCCGTCTGGTAACAGCAACTCTACGTCAAGCGCTGGGAGATGACAAAGTTCTACGGCTATATGCACAAGACTCAGAGGTTTTGCCCCGTATCTTAAGCCAAGAAGACCGGGTCGAACTGATATCAAGATTTCAATATGACCCTAACATTAAAGCCGGCGTGTTCAGTATTAATCTAACTGCAGAGTCTATTGACCTGACGGCCGCCAGTGATGTGATTTATTACTGTATGCCATGGAGTAGTATTAAGATACAACAGTCTTTAAGTAGAGCTGTTCGACCGGGTAATAAAAACCCTATGGTTAATACACACTATGTTTATACCAGTGGGCTTATCGATCAACACCAGGTTATGCTGGCTACTGAAAAGATCAAAAGCAGCCGACTGCTAATGGACTACGATTTAGGAGATGATGTTACTGAAGCAGCACTACAAGACCTTAGTCCTGCCCAAGCTATCCGTCGTCTTCTCGCTGGTTAACCAACACGAACCGTTCGTTCTTCAACGTATATGAGCTTTAACATTATCTACGAGCAGACCGCGCTTCTGCATTTATCAGACGATGAAATAGAAGCTAGGTGCAATGGTTATACTGTTAGTAATATAAACCTTCTTCTTGGTCATCCATGGACGTCACACAGGGTCAAAAAAGTTCTTCAGAGTGCCCTTCGGTTAAAAACGACGGACGCATGAAACGAAGTTCTGTTAGTATTATCGGTTTACTTCGAGAATCCCCTAAAGGATTGTCCATCGAAGAAATTGTGTCCAAACGACATGCTAAAGAAGACATCCTACCAGGGATGTTACCGCACCTCCAACTGCGTACTTACAAATATCTCAACCGACTAAGAAACGAAGGGCGGGTGTTCCGCGGTCGCCGCCCGAATGGAGAAGAGGTTTGGTCTGACGAATTGATTAAGTTAGAACAAGACCCTGAATTAGATTACTACCGGCTACCAATCAAAGAACTGTTCAAGAAATACGGCAAGAAAAAATAAGCTAATGTTTAAAACACTACTCGGCATTTACCAGCAAATCTCCATTTATCTATTCAAACAAGAACTGGAGACGTCAGAGCAGTTTCTACAGTTCCTTGTATCTAAATTCAACGCCACAGGAGCTGTAACCTGCACTGCTACCTATACCTTCAATAAGGTCAAATTGGAGGTCTTCTTTGATGGCGAGTACCTGTTTAGCATTAGAACCTACAACAACCATTTGTTCTTATTTTTATGTGTAGGTACGTTAAACACGATGACTCACCCCGGACTGCCTAGTGGTATTGCTGCCTCCGAACTCTGCACTCTAATCAACGACGTCTGCAGTTTGGGTGCGGCAACCATTACCAGTCATACTGAACAAGATGGTGCTAACGAAATCATCGAGATTGTCATTCCGTTTAGTTGGTATCAACTTAACTGCCGTTATCTGCAAAGCGTTATTAGTCGAATGCAGATGGAGCAGAGGTCTACTCTTGTTAGTGCTATCCAAGGAATGTACGAAATGCACGAAGAGGAATTAATGGCGGAAGATATGGACAATGACGACTTTGAAGAGTCCTACGAAGAGAACTAACTATGATGCACCCTACCTTCCATCCGTTGCCGGAGTCTAACCGACGGGCTTTAGTAGTTATCTTGAATCAACTTGTAGCGGATTCCTTGTCGTTAGCCTACGCTGCCAAACAGGCTCATTGGAATATTAAAGGCCCTGACTTCATGGCTAGGCATAAGTTACTGGACGAAGTCTACGGGCTATTCTCTGAGCTAGTTGACCAATTTGCTGAAACTATTATTAGTCTCGGCGGGCAAGCTTACGGAACGGTCGAGTATGCTGCCCGTGAGTCACTTATTGCGCCGTTTCCATTAGATATTAATGATGAAAAACAAGTTCTGTTAGAAATAACCAAACGGGTTGCAGCGTTCAGCGCTGAACTAATAGAAGCCATTAGTAAAGCACAGACCTACGACTTGACTACGCAAAACGATCTAATGACTGCCCATACTAACGTCAACAAATATTTATACTTCTTAGAAAGTCACTTACAGCTGTAAAAATAAAGTTAAAATCTAACTTAACTAGCGGCGGCAATATTTAAATATTGCCGCCGTCGTAGTTGGAAAAAGTAAAGGGAGTCCAAACAAAAACTAATTATGCTAAATTTGCCGCAGGAATTAATGCCCCTCCGTTGGGAAGACTACTGGGGCCATGATAAGGAAGTTATCAGCCTACTACACGCTATTCAGCATGGTGAAGAAACAACACCAAGATCTATCGTCATCTATGGCTATACTGGCACCGGTAAGACCGCACTTATCAATTTGCTAATCCGGTCGCTTAACTGTAGTAATCCTCAAGATTATGAGCGCGACGGGCGGCAGTTCCACAAAGTTAATCCGTGTGGTGAGTGCGACCTCTGCAAACACGTTCAAGACTTCCGACTCAACAGTAACGAGTACACAAACATTCTTCATCTACAAGCTGGTGCCTACGGGTCGGAAGAGGAGTCTACACACAAATTAGTTAAACGAGGGTTAGAGTTTGGGTCGAAGCCGCCGGTAGACCTAGGCTTTGGTCGAACTTACTTCCGTTTCGTTATCTTTGATGAGTGGCAGCTGTACGATTCTTCCGACCGGCAGAAGGTGTTGTTAAAGGCTGAACTGGAAAATAGTGTGAAGACAATTTACATTATGATTACAATGCAGCCGGAGAAGCTATCTGAAAAAGACTTAGACTCCATTAGCGACCGTGGGTTCCCAATTTACCTTCGTCAAGCACCTTGGCAAAAGATTAAAGATTATCTACTAACGGTAAGCCCTAAAAGTGGGCTGCCGCTGCTAACTGACGAGATTGCTGAGCGTATTGCTAAGTTATCCAAGGGATCTTTCCGTAAGGCACTTTCTAAATACCAACAGTTGGCCCTGTACGACCCCTACTGTGATTATATCCACCAGGACACCGTGAAATACTTTCTACAATGCACCGATGCAAGTGACCGCGTTGCCCTATGGGAGTATATCACCGCTGGCAATTACTTCCAACTGACCGAAGTTCTAGAAAGGTTGCTGAGTGTTTATGGTCAACACAGCCTAGATGATTTAATCAATGACCTGGCTAGTGACGTGTCTACCGCTTTAGTTGCTGGAAAAGGAAATCCAGACCACCAGCTATTTGCTCTTCGTCGGCTTTATGAAGCATTCGACAACCGGCACAGCATCGAAATTAAAGATTACCTATTGCAGCTAGGAGGCTTAAATCTTGGTTGTTGCTAACAATATTGTTAACATAATCCCATGCCTGCAGCCAGGGCTAGTGTATTTAACGATAGGCACGGCCCAACAAGTGAAGTTTATTTGTGAGCTGTTAGAAATCAAGCAAATAGAACTTCTGTTTGAGCCGACCACTCAAAACATCCGTCGTGCGGTAGGCCCGCGTTTTGCTAACGATCCGGTTGCAGTGGTTATTCATCCTGATAGCACTACTGGCACCGGCGATATTAACCTAAAGCCAAGGTCAAAAGACTACGGTACTGTTAAGTCTAACGGTCAGTATGACTTACCAAACGACTCTACCTTCGTCGTAGACCAGAACACCTACGTCTTTATTTGCCTACTAGAACTTGAAGGTGTCAAACCCGCTGGGGTTGTTAAATCCCTTGAAGGTGGGTTCTACCGAGAACTAGACCTACGGAAGGTAGAGTTCATAGACCTGCTCGCCGACCGCACAGATATCGTAAATCAACATTACCCATACACTTCCCTTTATAGAATCAATTATGAAGCGATAACGGGAGAAAAGTACCCTGCCATTGATTTGTATCGGTATAATGACTGCAGTCGTTATGTTGAAGCTCTCTGTCTACCAAGCGGGCATTTAACATGGTCAAAAGTATCTAACGCGGACTACCATAGACTGTTTGAGCCTACAAAGCGCTTTAATGACCAAGTTGAGTATCCAATTCTACTCATCGGGGCACGGGCCTACTGTTTATACCCGTACTTGAAACCTTTACTAGACAGAGTAAAAAAAGGAGACAGCCTACGCAGACTCATGGGACTGTTTGCTTTATGGATTTATCTATGTAGCAAACGATGGGCTGACGATAACTACTATGGTTTAATTTATGAGCCCCCCAAAGGAAAACGTAATGGTTACTGGAAATTCAGGCCCTCCGCAAGAGCTAGAATGCTTTACCAGTCTTGGTTTGACCAACGCTGCTACCGCTTGCCAGCTAAGCTATAATAAGTAATAGATGTACATTGTAGTTCTTTTCCCGTAGCAACAGAAAAAAGAAAAAAGAAAGCCAGCGTAGCAACTGGCGGTAGTAAACCTTCGAGTAATATTTTGCAGTATGACCTCCTATTTGACTAAACCAGGTAACCTTCCCGGCACTCCGATTAGTTTAGATTCCCTTGACCTTGATAACCTGGAGCAGATACTAGCTGAATCCCAGGACGCCCCCGAGTCCCTTGCAATGCGGGAAATGGGCGCTGAAGAATACGATGCCAGTTGGAAAGCCCACCGCGCCACGACCATCAACAGCGAACGCATCGTTTGGAGCTGGCCCAAAACCAAGAAAGAAGTAGAAGAACTGACGGAAAGCGGCATTGAAATCCACGAAGAAGTCACCCGAGCCGTAGAGCACACCTTCGTCGGTCTGCGGGGTATCGTCATTGGCCCCAAATACAGTTTCCAAATGAAGGACTCCGAAGGCAAAGTGTTGTGCGGCACTACCTGCCTAGTCGATAAATCCTACGACCCGCCCCTGGAAACCAAAGACCGCTACTGCCTGGAAGTGCCCATTAACCAAATCCACAAGAGTAAGAAAGAACCCCACGAACTCACCGGTTGGTTGGCTGACCGACCCTACTTGGAACTCTACGGCAGCCGCCCGCCCGTAGGTACTGACCCTGATGTAAAGACCAGCGAACGGCGCAGCTGCCGCAGTTGTGTTGAAGCCGGGGAACACTACGACGGCACCCTAGAACAGTTCCTTGACCCCAAATCCGCTATCCCCACCTGCCGGCTCGACGGCTACGTTCTGTTTGCGGTCTTCCAGCTCGGCATTCTCGACAACAGCGAAGCTCTCAAAGGCGGTAACTCTAAAGTCAAGTGGGTGGACGTTGCTGATGCCCAGCTCATGAAGGAAGTTAAAGAAGGTCAGCTCGAACCCATGACCGAGCCCTTCATCCTTAAAATCCGGGGGATGTCCAAAGTACAGCACTGGCCAATCGGCAACAACGACTTTGAACGTCCGGTCGTTCGCACCGGCAAATCCTGCTACCTGCCGCCCGAAATTTATAGCTGGGGCGACTACTACAGTAAGTACCTCCACGCCAAACGGACTGCCCCTGGAGACGTTCGCCGCGCCAACCTGGGCGGTAACACCGTCTACCCTGTGGTTACGGATGTCTACGTCGGGAAGCTGGCCCGCAAGGAGTTCAACGCTGAGTATATGCCGGTCTTCTCCCCCGTTCGTGACCCGGAAGTCATTAGCGCTGGTCGGGGTGCTGCCCCCTTGGATTGGCTGAAAGCCGCTTTGGGTGCTTACCAGTACGAAGTATCCCAAACCAAGGGTGTTAGCCGCCCTGCCCCGGCATTGGCTAGCAGTAACGGCAATGGTAATGGTAATGGTAACGGTAAACGACCAACCGAATCAAATGACAAAAGTGCTGAGGAACCTTCGATTGAAGTAGAAGTTGTCCCCAACACCGCTGTCGTCGAAGAAACTCCTGAAACCGTTGCTGAACAAACATCGCCACCCGCGAGCAACTTTGCAAAGCGCAAGTTTGCTGCCTTTAGTGGCCCAGATGAATAGAAGTTAGTCTTGTAGAGCCGGGTGTAAAAGCCCGGCTTTTAATTTTAGTCTTATGTTAGAAATTCGATTCGACGCTGCTAGAACACAAATTATTAATATTGATGATAACCTGCGTAATGTTATTTGTAGTGAGTTAACCTGGCGGGACAAGTCAGTCAGTTACCTCATTAAACAAAAAAGAATGGAATGGCTAGACGACCGTCGCTGCTGCTATGACTTAACCACAGATACCTTTCCTACAGGATTACTACCCCGTGTCGCTAACTTACTGGATACCTACAATGTAAGTTATATCTATAAATGTTTATACAAACAAGTTCAGCCAACCCCTTGGGAATTACCTGATTGGGCATACGACCACCAGCGAGCTATTGTAAAAAATATCCTTGAATACAAACGTTGCCTCATTTCCGCTCCAACCGCGAGTGGCAAAAGTTTTGCAATGGCGTTCTTCATTAAACAGTTCCCTAATGAACGGATTCTTATTACAGTACCAAGCCTGAATCTGCTAGCTAACATTCATCGAACCCTTCAAAAGATAACGGACGAGCCGATTGGACAAATCGGTGACGGCAAAGCAAAGTGGGAACGAGTCACCGTTGGAATTATTAACTCACTATCTAAACATGCCGACGGCAAGTTCGCTGATGAACTCAAAGCCCAGCAGTTACTTATTATCGATGAGTGTCACAACGGCGCCAGTAAGAGCTACCAAACCATCAGCGATGTCTGTGTTAACACCGCCTACAGAGCCGGGCTTAGCGCTACGCCATGGCGTTCAGACGGTGCAGACTTAGTTTTAGAAGGCGTAACAGGCCCTAAGACTTTGGTTATTCCTGAGTCAGTAATGGTTGAGCTAAACGTTATTCACGCACCCAAGGCTTTCTTTGTTAACCTACGACACGACGAAAAACTTTACAAAGGGCACTTCATTTATGAAGACGCTTTCGCCGGTCGGGTTGTTACTTACCCTAATCTCACTAACTGTAAGCCAGACCCGGAAGAAGTTTATTTGGAATGTATCGTAAGAAACGGAGTACGGAACAAACTTATCATAGATATATTGTACCGATTTATAAAAAGTAAGGGACGCGGCGGCAATGCGTTGATGATTATTGAACGTATTGAGCATGGTGCCACACTACAAGAATTAGCCTCAAAGCGTGGGTTAGAAATCCCCTTTATTGACGGCTCAACTAAAGGCAAGCATAGAATGGAGATTCTAGACGCTTTTCGTGCTGGTGAACTAGACGCTTTAATTGCTTCCAGTATCCTAAACGAGGGCGAAGATCTCCCTAAACTAGAGCTGGTAATCAACTGTGCCGGCCGGTCTAACGAACGGATCAACACCCAGCGAGACGGTAGGGTTCTACGAATTGATCGCAGCGGTCAAAAAAGACGTTCCATCATTGTAGACTTCTATGATATAGAAGAACATTATATGGAAAACCACTCCCGTAAACGGATGCAGATTATTAACAGTCGCTATCCTGATTCAGCAAAAGTAGCTACGTTAGAGGAGATTTATGAGTTCTTCGACACCCCCTGTGAATGACCTACAAGACGCTCTAGATAAAGCTGAACTTGACGACTACGCTACGATCAAGCTAACCCTTGCTCAACTAGCTAGACTAGGATATAAGGAAGTAGTTTTAAACGACGACCTTAGCAACCTAAACGAAGTCAGTGACTATCTTGAGGCCGTTGTAAATGGACATCCAAGCGCTCAAAGCTAGTGTGTCTTTAGCTGAATTAGCTAATGCTTTCGACATTCCCATAACCAAAGGTGACGGTCGAGAGCCCTGCCCATTCTGTTTTAGCCACAGTGCATTTAAGGTTACACGCAACACACACTACATTTGCTATAAATGTGGCAAGCGGGGCGACATTCTAAACCTGCTCGTTGATTACGGCATTTCCAAAGACTATAAAGAAGCTTACGCCGCTATCAAAGAAGTTGCTGGAGTTAGTGACGGTGTTATTAATGAATACCGAGTGACCTTAAATGAACTTGAAGAAGTCCACCGCTACTTCCTATGGCTTGCCAACGGAAACCCCAATGTCATCGAGCAGTTTGCTAGTAGTCGCGGTTATAACCTAGAGTCACTAGCAGGTGTAGGCTTTTGTCCTGACGTAATAGACCCTGACTATCGCATCAAGCAATTATTAATCAAGCATCAACTATGGTACGAGCAGTCAACAAACGGAGCTGCAAGTTGTTGCTCGCTACGAGGGCGGTTAGTCTTTCCTATCAAGAATGCTAACGGGAGGGTTGTTCATTTTACCGGACGAGCAGTTGATAAAGATGTGGAGCCTCGCTGGCTGCACAGCCGCGGCAAGCCCAGCATCAATCATTATTTATACAACCTCGACGCTATTCACAACAACCACAAACAGGACTACGTTATCTTAACCGAAGGGGTTACTGACTGCTTAGCTTTATTACAGTTAGGTGAACCCGCCGTCGGTTGCTTTGGCGTTAATAGTCCGTTAGTCCAACACGCTTGGGCGCTAAAGCACGTCAGTCATATCGTCGCAATGTTTGACCGCGACAAGTATCCATTAGGAAGTGAGCGAGCTGGCGAATACAAAAGCTGGTCAGGGATGATTCCAGCTCTAATTGAGCTGTCGTTAGACCTAAAGGTACCAGTATTCTGCTGCATGGTACCCGATTGGTCAGGGGTAAAAGATGTTAATGATTACTTACAAACCATCAGTTATGATAAACGCCAGTTCAAGCAGCATCTAGCTAATAACGCAGTACCTTTAGAGGACTTTACCTTTGAGCTGTACAAAAAGAAACCTAAGTACCATGAAACTCTATGGCGATTAGCAGGACAAAACGACGAGCTTCGGATTAACTTAAGACAATTTGTCGAAGACCGCTATACTTGTTGGTCTGACTACGTCAAAGAACTATTTTGATTTACATTTACGCTCCCGAGATTGAACCTTTTTACATAGGGGCGGTCTTTTTAACCGCTGCCTATGTTCCTGATCCGTCGATGTTACCGCCATCAACAGAGTATAGGGTCGCAAACCGTCAGTACCTAGACCGTACCGTCGATTATACAAGGCAAGTCGACAAAAGCCTTCCTGACCTAGCATGTTTAGACTACATCATCTACCCGCATGAGATAAATAAAACAGATTACTCAGAGTTATGCCGCCGTAAGGCAAACCACGCCGCTAGTAGACTGCTGTACGAGCACAAACTCAAGAACCCTACAGTTGTGTTAACTTGTTCCAATCTTCCGCCGCTAAAAGATTTTAACTGTGTATACGACACTCAAAGTAACGTAAAGCACTTGCTACGTTGTGTAAGTATAACTAAGCGTCAGTGGTTATTAGACAACCACTACTTTAAGTTGACAGAGGGTCAAAGTTCAAAGGACATCTTGGGAAGACTAACGTTTGATACTTGTCAGGCTCTACTATACCAAACCGTTAATAGAGACTACTTTATAGTAGAATCACTGCGGCGGCTTCCTCAATGTCTATTCAATGAACTAAAGAACTTAAATGCTAAGACCATACTAAACGACCCACTTAGTTATACTCCTCTTTGGTGGACAATATACTTTGGAGGACGACTAACAGATGCTTTAAGCGAAGGCGACCGTGCCCTTTATGAGAAACTAGTAAATGGTAGTGATACTATCTTTGAACACTTACCACAGCCCCGCGAGTACGAATGCTTAAAAAACAGTTCATGGAAAAACTATCCAATGAGAGCAAGCTGAACGACCTGCTACGAATTGATATACAGAATTTGTATCTATGTCGTCATAAAGCTGCTATTAATCCAGCAAGCTATGACTACATGCCATTCGTTTATAACTGTGTTGTGCTCAACGAGCTATACATTTTGCTCTTACCAGAAGTAGTTAATTTAGAGCCCTTGAAGACCACCGTACTTCATCACTGTAATTGGATTCTCACCTTCATTGGTAAGAAAGCTACCGCAGACGCGAATACAACGTATACTAAGCTAAGAGAATATATTGCGCTTAGGCAATACTTGATTGAACAGATTGTAGAAAATATCATTAATAAGGAAGAAACGATATGAACTGGTACCTAGGGTTAGATCAATCATCAAGCCACACTGGCGTGGCGTTAACTGACGGCTCCATGATGATGACTACCGATTTCAGACTCAAAGAAAAGTTGGAGCTCAATGAAAAGTTATTTCTAATGGAAAACTTCCTTCATGAATGTTGCCAGTTGGTTAGGCCGCAGAAGGTGTTTATGGAATCTGTTTATACGCCGTCTGCTCGGCTCAAAGCATTTAGCGTGCTGCTTCGCGTAGAGACTACCATCCAAAACTACCTATACCGGAACAACCTTGACTTTGAGTCTATGTCGCCCAACAAAGTAATGGAGGGAAGTTGGCCACGTCAACTTGGTCTAACCGGTACCAAAGAGTATGTGAGAGCCTGGTTAGTACAAGCTGGGGTTAAAATGCCTCCCATCATTACTGACCACGAACTAGACGCAATCGGTGTTCTATTCGGGGGATTAAAGAAAAATGGTATACTAAAAGAAGCTAACCAAGTAGCTAGTATTCCACTATTCAGATACACTCCTAATGAGTACCTTAATCGAGTCCGTGAGTACCGAGACACAGAACAAAAAACCGATAACATCTTACACCCGGCTGAGTTGTTATCAGGAGTGTCAAACTAAGTACAAATATCGGTATCTGGTTAAGCCCGAAGGCGTCCATATTCCCTTGGAGGATTACTTCTTAAAAGGGACATTAGCACACCGCTGTATTGAAGAGCAGTTAAAAGGTGCTCCTAGGGAGGCTGTCGTTGAAGCTATTCTACCAGTATGGGTAGCAGAGAGTTGCTTACTACCTATCGCCCGCGATGAAGCCGAAGAAGAGCGGCGGTTGGGTATCGACATGGACTTACTCCTTAAGTACGCAACACGGTATGGTGCTTTGCTACACCGCTGTACATCAATTTATAAGGGAGATAGCCCTATTAGGAATAACGACGGCTCTCTTCCTAAAGACCCAGTTAACTATCCGCCTAGAGCGCTTAGTGATGCCTACAAAGCGTTTGGGTTAGGAGACATGAAAATGCTCCTAGATAATAGCGCCGCCCTTCTAAACAACGAGTTTAGACGCATCAGCCTAGCTAACACGACCGCTCAAGGGATAGCCTGTTTCTATAACTTTGAATTGCCTGACTGGGTGGATGAGGTAACTGGTATTGAATATACCTCTGAAGAAAAACTACCTTGGGACGATGGCTCTAAAGAGTGGGCGTGGTTTATCGACCTTAAATACATCACTAACGAAGGGGCTAAGGTCATTAGTGACCACAAAACTAGCAGTAGTAAGCCAGAGGGGCTTGATGTTGCTTTTCACCCACAACTAAACCTCTATGCTTATCTAGAGTACGAAGACAGTGGGGAGTGGCCTGACTACTTAGCTATCAATCACCTACCGTCTGGAGAGTACGTGATTGCAAAAACTGATCCAGCGGTTGTGCAAGCTAACATAGAGCACTTTAAAACGGTGCAGACGGCTATTAATCAAAGTACTGAAAGCGATGTTTTTACGAAGCATCAGCCCACCGACTTTAATTCGCCTTGTATTAAACGAGACTGGAAAACCAAGCAGGTTAAACAAGTGTGCCCTTACATTCAACTATGCCACCCCCGCTACGTTGATTATGTAAAAACAGAGATTGCTGACTATCTTAACCTGGATGGCTAAACAATCATTAGCAGACTACTTAAGCGAGCGGCTGGACATTAACCCTGAGACCTGCCGCCGCATTGTATGGGCTATACGAGAATATATTTTAATTACCTTATCAGAAGACAAACAACTAACTATCCGGGGGCTGGGTCAGTTTCGACTAACAGTAAGAAAAAGCCGACGTCGCATTAACTTTACACCGTCTACTGAGCTGTACAATTACTTAGATGACATTGCTAGAACAACAGGCAGAGACCTTAGCATCAGCAAAATAGAAAACAGGGTTAGAGCCCACGTCGCAAAGAAATTAAGCGAGCTGAGAAAAGAACTTAACGTAGAGCAAGAACCTCTCAACAATAATGCCTCCAACGCTTGCCGCTTGTCACTACTAAAGTATTTACAACAAGAGTTTCCTTATTATCAATCTTGGACTCACCCAGTTACTAAGAAAGAATACAGCTACTCCGACATTTTAAAAGCCGTCAATACCTATAGACAATTAGTCAGCGACCGCTCTTACTTAGTTGTGTGGTCACTGTGGATAGCTGTTGAAGCCCGTATGAAAATGGCAGAGCTCTTTAAACTAAGCCCGGCAGGAATCAGAACCAAATGGGAAAGAAGCGTAGATGCTTTGCTCTTTATTATTAGTCACCCAGAGCTTCAACCAAGTAACCTAAAGATACTACTAGACAAGGAATACATAGATGCACGCAACTAGACTTTATGAAATTGAGCCGCTACCACCTATTGATTTCAGCGGTGCTACCAACGCCGCTAGAGCATTAAACGAACAAAGCACGGGCCGTTTAAACGAACACTACGGTTCAATTGACAGCCGTGAAGCACTAGACGTCGGTGAGTTGTTTAACCGGATGATTAATAACAGCCGCGAGCTACAAGGTGTTCTTGCGATTGTGGCTACCGCTGTTCAAGAAAATCGAGATAGACTAAACCTAGCCATCGAAGTCTTCAAATATGAAATCTTTGAAATTTGGGAAGTGCTCCACGGTCACGAAGAAGAACTCGACCATTTAAACGGTCTGCTCATGGACTTACAGCAGCAAGTTAGCTCCCTAGAAACTCAAGTAGCTAACAACCAGAACTCCATTACGAGCCTTCAACAAGACCTACAAAACACCCAAGGGTTGGTTAATAACGCTACCAACGGCTTGAGTAGTCTTGAGTCTAGTACCAGCTCTAACACAGGTAGTTTAAACACCATTCAGAACACACTTATGACGTTAGAGTCTAGAATCCAAAATCTAGAGTCTGCATCTAACCCCTAAAACAAGTAAACTATGTATAGCTACGAAGTTAACACTGACCACTTATCTAAAGCCAATAGCGCCCTAGCCGTCATCGAGCAGGTAGAGATTATTTGCACCCATCTAGACGACCTAGAAGGTATCGTTCCGCTGCAGCATAAAGCACAAGTTGGGTCGGTAGCGGCGCGAGCCCATGCTCTTCTTAAGGCGCTTAATGAAAATGATGAAGACCTGCTCAACTTAGTTAGAGAAAATAACTCAATCACGACGCTGGGCTCCAGTAAGATTGAAAAGCTTGGTATTGGTGCGGAAATTATTAGGCTCCGCACTGAAGCAAAAATGTCCTATCAGGAAATTGCCAAGCGGTTTCAACTAAGTCAAGCAACGGTCAGCGCGTTCTGCAAGTTATACGACAAGAGTGAGCCATTAGAAAAAGCAAAGGTTCGGTCTAGTAATATTATGGACTTTGAACGAACCTGGGAAGACATCGGCGCGATGATCTACCGAATGCTAGCAAAGTTAGAACATGACCCCGAACATCACGTTAAATATATTTCCGAGTTGCGACAGCTATCAGCCATCATCGAAAAGTTCCAAAACAAACGCACTGCGCAGCAACAAATCCAGCAAATCATCCAAATCAATAAAGAAATCCTAATTGATGTTATTCCTGAGAAGCGAGCATTAATCGCTCAGCGGTTTGAAGAAGTCGGGCTCGGGCGGATGTTACAGCCAAATGGGTTAGCATTGAGAGGATGACTTCCTCCAATCAGGTATTCAACAAGAGCACGAACGGTTCGTGCTCTTCTTTTATATTAGTACTTAAGAATTTCTTAATAGTATCTGTTCTAATTATAGTACAGAAAAAACTTGTATTGACAGTGGTAGTTAGCAAAAAAACAAGCTACTGTTATAAAACCTGCATGAATTGGAAGGTCATCCTAACATGACATTACTTGATGAACGTCGGGCCTATCAGCCCTTTGAATACGACTTTGCCTATGACTATTGGCTCAAGCAGCAACAAGCACATTGGTTACATAATGAAATTTCGTTAGCCAGTTGTGTAGACGATTGGGCTCACAAACTCACTGAAGAAGAGAAAAAGATCATCGCCGGTGTTTTGCTGGGTTTTACACAAACCGAAGTCTATATTGGTAACTACTGGGGGCAGAAAGTCAGCAAGTGGTTCCCCAAGCCAGAAATTGGCATGATGGCTGCCACCTTTGCAGCGTGGGAATCGATCCATAGCAAGGCCTATAATTACCTTAATGAGACTCTAGGATTGGAAGAATACGACGCTTTTCTCCAGGAACCCACTGCTGCAGCTAAGTTAGATAATATCATTAACCGCAGCGATGAAACCTTATACGATAAAGCATTATCTTTAGCCGTGTATTCTGGTTTGGGGGAAGGCGTAAGTCTGTACAGCTCCTTCACTATCCTGCTACACTTTTCGTTGCGTAATCTTTTAAAAGGTGTAGGGGAAATTATTACTTACAGTGTGAAGGACGAAAGCATACATGCTGAAGCCGGTTGTAAACTATTCAGAACCTTAATAGAAGAGTTCCCTTACTTGGCTGAGGAGACTGACCTCTACGACCAAATCGTGGAAGCGGCTAACCTAACTGTTGAGTTAGAGTTTAACTTCATTGATATGGTGTTTAACAACCACCGTATGGACGGGTTAAACGCCTACCAAGTTAAAGAATTCATCAAACACCGCGCCAACCTAAAGCTCCATGACTTGGGACTCGAAGAAATCTACAGCACGAATGAAGAAGCCGTTCGGAGTGTAGCAGACTGGTTCTATTTAATGACCGCCGGTGAGCAATCTACAGACTTCTTTGCCGCCCGCGTAACCAATTACGCCAAAGGAACCTTCAATCCCGACCTAATCAACTGGAATGCTGTTTTCGCTGAAGCTTAAGCCGTCCCACCGTTCGCTATAAACCTTAGTAAATAAAGAAAAGGTAAAAGATACATGTTTATCTTTCCAATGCCGCCCGCGTTAAGTACCGAGAACCATGGAATCCCTATCATTCGTCACAAGCCCGTCAACGAGCAGCCTCACTGGATGACACCAGAAGGTCTCCACACTCTTAAGAATGGCTATCTGCTTGATGGAGAGACTCCTTGGGGAATGTATAAACGAGTCGCCAATGCCGCGGCGAGCAGAATCAATCGTCCCGACTTAGCCCCTATCTTCTTTTCCCTTATGTGGAACGGTTGGTTAGGCGCTGCTACCCCAGTGCTTAGCAACATGGGAACTGACCGTGGCTTACCCATCTCTTGCAATAGTATTAGCGTAGCAGACTCTTTACATGGAATCTTTAGTTCTGTTAAAGAACTGGCTCATCTATCCAGTAAGGGCGCTGGTGTTGGTGTTTATATAGGCGACGTTCGCGCTCGCGGCGAATCTATCAGCACTGGTGGTTACTCCGAAGGGGTGATTCCCTGGTGTAAAGTCTTTGACTCGGCAACCATTGCTACCTCCCAAGGGCAAACCCGCCGCGGCGCTACCGCTATGTATCTGCCTTTTAAGCACAAAGACATCCGTGAGTTCTTAAGAATGCGGCGCCCGTTAGGGGACGAGAATCAGCGTTGTATGAACATCCACCATGCTGTTTGTATTGACGATGATGATATGGAAGCCATCAGACAAGGAAACAAAGAAGCTGTCGAGATTTATAACGAAATCCTAAAAACACGAAAAGAAACTGGGGAGCCGTATATTTTCTACACTGGCAATGTAAACAACCCCGATGTTTTGCCGATAGGTTATCTAAAAAACGGCTTAACTGTTAAAGGTAGTAACATTTGCAGTGAGATCACCGGCTACTTAGACGCGCTTCACTCGTTTGTCTGCTGCTTGTCTTCTATGAACTTGGCCCGCTGGGATGAGTGGAAAAACACTAAGGCTATCTACTACTCCATTTGGTTCTTAGAGGGCGTTATTCAAGAGTATATTGATAAGGCTAAACACATGATCGGCTTCGAGAACGCCGTGCGCTTTGCTGAAAAAAGTCGAATGTTAGGATTGGGTGTGCTAGGTTACCATACCCTGCTACAACAGAAGATGATTCCATTTGAATCCTATCAAGCCCGACTACTAAACAAGGTTATCTTCGGTAAACTAGCTGACGAAACGAATAAAGCAAGCAAAGACCTAGCTAAAATCTACGGTGAGCCTGAATGGTGTAAAGGTACAGGGTTGCGCCACACACATACTATCGCTTTGGCCCCCACGGTATCTAACTCTATGATCTGTGGACATGTGTCTGCTGGTATTGAACCGTTAGCCGCCAACTGCTTTGAAAAACGAGGAGCTAAAGGGGTTATTCTTTACTACAATCCTATCTTTAAGCAACTCCTCGCAGACCGCGGTAAAGATACAGTAGCGGTATGGGATAGTATCATTGCAGCTAAAGGTAGTGTACAACACCTTGGTTTTCTAAGCGACGAAGAAAAAGAAGTCTTCTTAACGGCGCGGGAAATCAATCAAATGGAGATTATTAACCAGGCTGCTGACCGCCAAAAACTAATGGATAGGCATCGTCAAGGGCAAGCGCAGTCAGTTAATTTATTCTTCACTAAGGACGTAGACGAGACCTACTTTACCCGCGTACACTACCAAGCTTGGAAAAAAGGCCTCAAAACACTCTACTACTGTCGTAGTGAATCCGCTAGTCAGGCTGACCTACCTAGCCGAACACAACAAACTATTGGTAAGCTAAGTGAAGGTGGTGCTGAGGAGTGCCTCGCTTGTCACGGATAGTCTATAGTTCTGTTTAATGCTTTCCAATAGGAGGTTAGGCGTCAAAGTCTAGCCTCTTTTTTGTTCTAAAATTATTCTTATGTATATCTTCTCGCTTAATGATTACCACTTCCCAAAACGAAACACCCAAGTACGAAGTCACAAACGTACCGCTGCTAACGATTAAACATAAGTTAGGCTCAGTTAAGTTTGACAACATTGGTGTATTACTGATCAGCCCGCCAGCAATATCAGCCAAAGTAAGGCTCTTATCTGAATGTGAACACTTCTACGAAATCCAACAAGCTCAAGTAGTAGGGGAAGATCTTGAGGAGTTTTGGTCTAACCTTGTTGCCAACTTTGAGGTTTTCTTAGAGTTTACAGCCGCCTGCCTGCAAAATAAGTTAACTCCGTTCTTTGTCAACGTCGAGAGAGAGCGGATTGCTAATAGCTATGCGCTTGGGTATCTGTTGCTTAGCGGATTAACTGAAAGATCTGCTATTGCAGTAATGATAGAAAAAAACCGGGCTATTGAGTTTGACTACTACACGGCCTGCCTGCTTGACAAGTTAATGTGCCGAGACAACAAGCTTGTAGAAGTCATATCAGAGTACGAAACAACTGGTATCGTTGTGAGCCCACAAGGCATCACCTATACCAAAGAGTAGATAAACCTATCAGTTCTATGAATAGCGAAAACGTTGACTACAGTGACTATCCAATAGACGACTATCTAGCCTGTGCTCTTTGGGCGTCGGTCGATAAAGATGATGACCCTCTAGATAAAAACTATGGAGTCTATAACTTTACAGAAGAAGCCTTTGATAAACTAAACAAAACCTGGTTGAGATTTATCAAAGAAGCAAAACCCTATCTTAGGAACGTTAGCGTTGACCAAGTACAACATGACTTATGGTTAACTCAAAACGGTCACGGAACCGGGTTTTGGGACAGACCAGAAGTGTACGGAAAGTTGAACGCCTCAAAGCTTACAGAGATAGCTGACAAGGTGGGAATGATAGACTTATACGTAACTGATGATAAATTAGTAGACGTTTGCTAAAAATAAGCTAGGTTGCCATAAAGGACGTTACTCAAATGACAGCTGTAATGGAAAAGAAAATCACAACCAACAAACCAATGCTCAGCGGGGTCTACGGCATTTGCCTAAAAGACAAGAACCAAAGTGTGCCGGTCTTTAGAGACTGGGGTCATTTTGAATCTCCCCGCCGTGGAGACATTCACTCTTATAATGGAAAGCAGTATATTGTGATTGGGTTCAACGGTATACCTCCACTCGGAGAAATTTTAATGTTTGAAATTGAGGCTAAGAACAATGGTTAGCTCCGTAGAGTCCCTACCTTTACCTAAAGAAGCTAAAGAGGCTGTGTACGAAGCACTGCAAGAAACCGTTCGAGACTACATCGAAGGTAAGTTCTACAGTAAAGCTAAGGCAGTCATCAACTTCATGGAAGGTGTTAGCGACGAGTCCGAGGTGAAAGGTTCTTTTTTACCTCCTCCACCGTTAGGAGGAAAAGAGGTAGTAAAGAACACAGCGGCTATTGTTACTGACGAAGAAGTAAACACCTTTATGGAAATGCTGGTCAGTGTCATTGAAGAAGCTGACTACTTTAACCTCAACGGTAAATACACAACTTTCCAATTCCAGCAAGCCGTCGCCGGTCAGTTTGATGTTTCAGATTATGACATTGAACTTCCCAATGGTCCGGGTCAGACTCGTTACAAGTGGAAGGTCTTGGTTAGCCAAGCAATTAGCCGCCTTGTTAATCGTGGTCTATTAGTAAAAGAAAGCCGTTACTACTATACGCTCAGTGACTATTACATCAACAGAATCAAATGTAAGCGTCAGGAGTCGCAGGTAAAGGTTGAGCCCATCGTAGACCCGCTACCAGCAAAACTAGAAGAACTAAGTTTTAACCTCCCTAACGTAAGCACAGAAACCGCAGGTGCCTCAGCCAATGACAATGGCGCTTGGCCAGAAGGCGCTTACAACAAAAAGCCTACTATCTATCGACTCGATGACTGAAGAACTAAAAGGCTTGCTGTCAACTTTGACAATACAGGAAAAGATAGCCTTGGGGATGTTTAAGGCCCTAGAGCTGTTTAACATTTCTGCTATTGTATTAGGTGACCAAATCGAACCCGACCTACGCCAAAAGCTTGCTCGGTCGGTTCGACAGATTATGCGCGACCGGTTAATTATCGTTGGCAATAGTGTCTTTGACTTAAACCAGGTGGCGCTCAAACAGATAATTGACACTGGAGCCAAAAAGTTCTATATCGGACGACACGACCGAAATAGTACCGAGTGGAAAGAAGCCTGTGAATACTCCAACACCTTGATGGAGTATTTAGACCTTGAGCTACTTTACTGCTTGGCATTACTAGGACGAGAAGACCTTTATAGACACAAGCTGTTGGCGACAGAAGTACTTAAGAGCCTTGAACAATTCACTACCACAGAGGATACTCACCCATGCACCGCGTAATTGAAAAATGCTTTAACGCCGAGGATATTACTTGGCAAGAATACTGCCAAGGCGCTAACTGTACAATGGCAGACACCTGGCACGGAGACCGTTACCAAGTTGCCACTGCGCTAGCCGTAATAGAGAAATTCCTTGAGGTTAGCAAGAGCCTAGACGAACTAAAAAAAGCTTTGTTCTATGGTGACGGTAAAGACGACAGAGTGGTAGAGTATGTCGTTGGAGTTCATGCAAGCATGTACGGAGAACCAGCTCAAACCGTGGACAGCTGGGATGATGTGTTGATCAACCACCGGTTGATCCACTCCATCTTAGGAATTGCAACGGAAGCAGCAGAGTTGGTTGACGCTCTTTACCAAGCCATTATCGCTAAAGAAGATATTGACGCCTATAACTTTCTAGAAGAGATCGGCGA
>JACCDR011610896.1_pt1 | contig 84444 bp, 71 predicted proteins | sample 7446431 | NCBI WGS metagenome assembly JACCDR01 (sample SAMN15323443, study PRJNA562643) | freshwater metagenome | isolation source: river surface water | place: USA:Blue River Watershed | collected 2017-08-17
AAGATTTGTGAATGAGAGAGTGCCTGTAGCTGTAATGTTAGCTGCAGTGAGGTTTCCTGAGATAAGAGCGTTGCCTTGTACTCCAAGGGTTGCTGATGGAGATGTGGTGCCGACACCAACATTACCAGTATTGAAGTTGAAGCTCTTACCGCTTGCAACACTAAACTGCAAATTTCCGAGTGCAGAAACTGTGTAATCACCGCTTGCTAGATAATTCGACCTCCTGATTGCAAAGCTATCAGAACCAAGAGCTCCTGTCTGGAAAGTTATATATCCTGCATTTACCCCGCTGTCATATCCCCACTGAGATCCAAAGTTATTTGCGATACCACTCAATCCACCTCCGATATTTACAGCATTGTTGGTTGTATCTACGTTAAACACTATTGTGCCCGTCTGATTATAAACAGAAGCCGCGTTTACCGTGTTGGTATTTGTATGGAGCGAGAGGTTGGCCACTGGAGTCGTAGTGCCGATTCCAACATTTCCATTTCGATCGACTATAAAGCTCGTTCGTGTTGAGGAACCGACAACAAATCCCACATCTCCTGCATTTTGAACTACTGACAATCGTCCAAATGGACTCGTTGTTCCAACTCCCATATACCCCACAGCAGTAATAACTGAATTAAGAGCAAGATTGTTATCATATACATTTAAAATGTTTGCGGTCTGATTAGAAACTGCGCGCAATGTGAGAGTTGTGGTGGCGGTTGATCCAGAACTAATCTCAAGCTTTGAAGTAGGGTTAGTAACTCCAATACCTACCACATCAGTAGTGGTTGAGAGCCTCACAGTGTCAGGTAAAGTCCAAGTCCAACCTCCAGCCGAGGTTCCTCCGATAGCAGTCACCGTGCTACATGTTACTTGTCCGGATCCGTCAGTCTGAAGGGTATTCGAAGCACCGTTACAATTTAGAAGCGACCTAATCAAAAGGTTAGTTCCGACTCCAACGTTTCCTGAAGTCTCTAATGTGCCACTGTTTGAATTTACTTTTCCGACACCAAGCCCACCAGTAATATATGAATTTCCAGACACAGCAAACGACGCTGAAGGTGACGTGGTTCCAACTCCAACATTACGAGAGGCATCGACACTCAATGCACCACCCCCAACAAAAAGTGTTGAAGAGAAAAGATTTGTAGATGATGCGATGCTTGAGAAGAAATTCGTCGTTGTAGCGTTTGTAGTCGTCGAATTACCAGTTATAGTGAGATTTGCTGAAAAATTTGCATCGTTGGTGTTTGTAAATGAAAGACCTCCACCGTTTCCTTGATTTGAAATGGAACCTCCGGCTAGTTCAATATTTGCAAGATTCAAACCTCCATCTCCGAGTCTAATTTTTCCATTTGCTATTCTAAAGACCGTATTTGCGTTTGCACTATTAAAATATAGAGATCCATTTGCAACACCTATTCCTCCTCCTGATCCATTTACGCCCGCGATGCTAATTATGGACTGCGGTTGATTCAACGAGTTGTATAGTGAGAGCATCGAACTCGGTGATGAGGTTCCGATTCCCACATTTCTCGATGAATCAACGACGAGGCCGTTACCAGCGACTGCAAAGAGTGATGCGAAAAGATTTGTTGAGCTCGCAGTGGTCGAGAAGAAGTTTGTGCTAGTTGCATTGGTTCCCGTGGCATTTACGAATGAAAGATTCGTGAACGAGTTGTTCGTTGAAACAAGATTAGTTGCAAAGAAGTTAGTCGTAGTAGCAGAAGTTCCAGTAGCATTCGTAAAGTTGAGACCAGAAACGGTACCGTTAGTCGCATTAATATTTGAAGCAAATGCGTTTGTTGAGGTCGAATTAGTTGTTGTGGAGTTCGTAACTTCAAGACCGAGGATCGATGCGAAGGTTGAAGTGAATGAAGTGATGACACCTGATGTGAATCGACCAACAGATGAGAAGAACGAAGTTGTAGTTGCTGCAGTACCTGTAGCATTCGTGAAATTCAAACTGCCAATGGTACCGTTTGTCGCATTTAAGTTCTGAGCAAAGAGATTCGTCGAAGTTGAATTCGTCGTAGTTCCAAAACCAACGTTTGCATTAGCTGAAATGAGGTTGGTCGATGTTAAGTTCGCTGAAAACGAGTTCGTTGATGTGGCGTTAGTGGTCGTACCATATATAGAGGTGAATGCGCCGAGTGTGGTCGAGGCAGATGTAAGGTTCGTGATGGTTCCATTTGTCGATCCAAGGGTTCCTATAGTTCCTGTTGTTGAATTCAAAGTTCCAATCGTACCGTTTGTAGAGTTGAAGTTGGTTGTTGTAGCGTTTGTGCCGGTTGCGTTCGTAAAGTTGAGACTTCCAACTGTTCCATTTGTTGAATTCAAATTCTGCGTAAAAAGATTTGTCGAAGTCGCATTCGTAGTGGTACCACTCGTTGCTTCATATCGAGTGACAAAAAGATCTGAAATATTAGCGACGGTTGAAGAGAGCGTGCCAATCACACCAGTCGTAAATCGTCCGAGAGTTGAGAAGAATGAAGTTGTTGTTGCGTTAGTACCTGTCGCATTAATGAAGACAAGATCGTCAACATCACCTCTTGTAGAGCTAAAATTCGTAGAGTTAAGATTTGTTGTCGTTGCATTGGTACCTGTGGCATTCGTAAAATTGAGACCGCTCACTGTACTGTTAATTGCTGTAAGATTCGTTGAAAAAAGATTTGTCGAGGTCGAGTTCGTTGTAGTTCCAAAACCAACATTCCCACTCGTTGCAGTGAAATTAGTTGTATTGAGATTCGTTGTTGTAGCGTTTGTACCGGTCGCGTTCGTAAAGTTGAGACCTCCAACTGTTCCATTATTCGCCACAAAATTCTGAGCAAACAGATTCGTTGTGGTAGCGTTGGTTGTAGTCGAATTGATTCCGAGGAGCCCATTAATAACGGCTCGATCACCAAGAAGGCTCTCTATATATGCTGTAGTGGTGGTTGAATTCGTAAATACTGCATTCGTCGAAAAAAGATTTGTAGAAGTAGCATTCGTAGTGGTACCCCTCACAACATCTAGATTCGCGATGTTTATATTGTTTGCCTGAATATTTGAAGCGTAAAAATTGGTCGATGTTGCGTTAGAAGTCGTTGAGTTTCCTGTGGTAAGGTTCGTGATGAAAGCATTCGTAGATGTTGCATTTGTCGTCGTCGAATTAACCGCAACAGTATTCGTTGCCGTGAGAGCTCCCACAGAAATGTCGTCGGCGACGATATTTGTAATCGTAGCGAGAGTTGAGTTCAACGTATTTACGACTCCCGTCACAAAAGTACCAACGTTTGCAAAGAAGTTCGTCGAAGTTGCATTCGTAGTTGTTGAATTGCCTGCAATAAGATTCGCGAGAGTGGTCGAACCTGTAACAGCAAGCTCAGCGACAGTCGTAAGTCCTGTGATCGTGATTCCAGGAGCATTGAGTGCGCCTGTAAGAATAATATCTCCTCCAACAGTAAGGTCGCCGTCGAATGCAGCGTTACCTTCTTTGTCGATTGAAACATTTTTAGAGTTGATGGTTAGAGTCTCCGAAGGTGTTCCGAGTTCTACTTCTCCATCGGCATAGAGATCATTTACAGAAATTTCACCAAACGACGCCTTTCGGCCAATAATTGTATTTGATACTTCGAGCGATCCTCTTATATATGCATTCTTTGCGATTCGAACATTTCCAGTTGTCGTAATCTCACCAAGTGATGAGAGACCCGTAGATCGGATATTCGCAGCATTAAGAATAGTTTCGAAGTGAGCTGGACCTTCGACGGTGAGCGACTTTGCAAACTTCGCATCACCAAAGACAGCTAGATCCCCATCCACAGTAAGACTCGAGAGAAGTTTTGTTGCTCCTTTAATCTGAAGAGTGCTGCCAATTTCCACTTCGCCCTCGAATCGAACATTCTCAGTCGTGAAGTTTCCATTCTTGGTGACATAGGCAAGAGTGAATTCGTGTGCCTTTGTGCCCCCAACCATTTCCGCATTAAGATTTTGAACTTCCGTCTTTGAATCAACAACGATTGGTGCAATACCGTCCTGAACAAATGAACGGAATTGTCCGTCAGTCTCTATATGGCCCATGATCGAGATATTTCCTTCCTTATCGAGGAGAAGAATTTCATTCTCATGAGTTCCTGGCCTGTGGCCCATAACAGTATTTGAATCTCTCCAAGCCTCTTTCACTGCCCCGAAGGTCTTATCAATGAAGCCGTGAACAAAAGGCGTTGGGAATATTGTAAAGAACAAAACAGCTGCAATAGTAGTAACCGCAAGAGCTTTGTGACCAACAACAGTCGTCCATGATCGGCTGAGTATATTTGACTGAGCAGGAATGAACTTTACTGATTCGAATTTCTTTGCAACTGCTTTAGAAACCTCCTCATCTACATGCAGATTAGGCGAAACGGCCGGCTTTGCAGCAATCACCTCAACTTTCTTTGATAACTCAGCAAGAGTTGCTTTGATTATCGAAATGTTTGCATCATCAGTAGTAGTAACAGGTGATACTGAAACATTTGCTGCAGGAAGAACTATCGGCCTTACAGGGGCTGCAGATACAACAGGAGTTTTAATTTCAATAACCGGAGCCTTCTCTGGTTCTTCAAAAGAGCCTGAAGCAATGATATTCGACAGAGCAGCTGTAGGCTTTAGAGGAATTCGAGACATTTCCGCCTTAACTTCAAAAACCGGAGCTTCAACAGGAGTCGATATGACCGAAGAAGCTCGAGGCGTTGAAGCAGGAGCATCAATAGGAAGTGATGGCGCGACTGCTGTCTTGTATGCGTTTCGAGCCGCCTGTGACCCTTTCTTAAACAAACTAAGTGAAGTTAGTGAAGAAAGTAGTGAATGTTTTGGAGCAACCTTTGGTGCATCAGCTATCTTGCTCTCAGACTTCTGCTCAGGAGTGCCCAATATCTCAAGGTACGACTTAAGATCATTCTTGTATGTCCTTACCGGCCTTACCTCAGGATGATTCTCCACAGGAAAGACCTTCGGAGTAGTAGTGGAGGTTCCTGTGATCGCCGCAGTAATAATTTCATGCTCTGTTGCAGGCATTGGCACGGAAGCTTCTACGATCGCAGCCGATTGAGCTCGAGCATTAAGCGAAGAAAGGTCGCCATTCTGGATCTGGCTTCGGATCATCTGGCGCTGCATATACTCCTCGACAATCGCCCTGGTGGTATACCAGGTCTTACCGACTTTCTTTGCGGTCAACTTCTTCTTTCGTGCAAGCAACGAAAGATACTCAGCCGAGTATGGCGTGAGTGTTGCGGCTTCGGACATCGAAAGCCACTGATGCTGGGAGTCTTGGGTATTTCCAAAATCCTGTTTCAAAGTTTGGTTGATTTACTATCCGATATACCGTATCGGATACTCAAATACTGACTCGGACATTATACGGACGAGGTAGGTATAAACTGCGCCGTTTTCTGTGGACAACCGATACGGTTTTTGAAACCGATACGATTCGAATTCTTGCCACTGCAGATCAAGATTTTTTTAAGCCGACACAACAAAAAACTCGAGCGAAAATACTCGAGTTCTTAATGCATTCTAACGAGCCCTCCTTATCCTAGATATCTTTTGCTAAAGGTTTTGTATATTTTATAAAGATTACTAAACATTGATAGATACAAATTCCTAAAAACCCTTATATTTCAACGATTTAATGTTTATAGTACCGAAGACCTTACCTTTGATATCCCAGAGGTCGATAAGTCCCAACTCACGAGAATCGACGCTCATTTTTCGATTATCACCGAGAGCAAAATACTCCCTCGGATCAACATTAGTTTTTGTCTTTCCTACCTCAGGTGTATCAGGAAATTTTAAGTAAGCTTCGTCAAGATTGACGCTTTCTTCCGTTCGAGAATTTTTGATAACCACCCTTTCGTTTTCAATTGAAAACCACTCACCAGGAAGTCCTATTACCCTCTTAACTACACGGCCAGGGTATACCCGTGGAACCGCTACTATAATGTCTCCTCGCTTTGGCTCATCCCATATATACGCAAGCTTGTTTACCAGCACAAACTCACCAGATTCTATGGTTGGAGACATGGACTCTCCGCGCACAAAAAATGCCTCAAAAACAAAGAGGCGAATTAATACCACGGCTATGAAAGTTATAAGCGCTACGGATAGCAGATTCTTTCTCGAAAATGTCTTTTTTTCACCCTCATTCATATAAATGTGACTATGTACCTAATAGTGCCTGCTTGTATCGAAACCCTCGTAGGTATATTATACAAGCAATTCAAAACCATGTCTGGGAAATTTATGACAATTAAAGAGGCAGCAGAGTTTCTTGGGGTTACACCTCTCACTCTTCGAAATTGGGACAAAAATGGAAAGCTTCCAACCACTCGTCATCCAATGTCGAACTACAGAATATATAAAACTGAGGACCTCGAAAAACTAGTTAAAGACATCGACGCCGGCCTCGTCCCAACAAAAGCGAAACCTCGAACCCCTTTCAAAAAGAAAGTTGTTGCCCGAAAGCTTCTCGTTCGGTCGATCCGAGACTAAAAAAACCGCGAACTTGATGTTCGCGGTTTTGTTTACCACTCAGAGGATACATATCGACATGTTTTCTCCTCGCAGTCGATTACACGACAACTCCCCTTTTCGACCTCTCCTCGCGGAAAGTTCGTGACCTCCAAGACCTTCTTACCGTAAGCCGAAGGAATCTCTATCGCATATTCAAAGTGCGTAACCACAATGAGCACGTCGCAATCGTCACACGCAGCGATAAGTGATAGTGCGGCATCTACGTCTTCTGGATGGCCCTCATCGGACCAGAGCTTATCATGCGACTCGACTTCAACACCAAAGTATTGAGCGAGAAGTCGAGCGCTCTGAAGCGCCCGAGGAGCTGTCGAACAGAGGACACGCACTTTCCCTTCAATCCTAGTTTTGAGCTTTGCACCAAGCCTCCCCATCTGCCCCTGACCATATTCTGTGAGATAGCCATCGCTGCCATACGAACCGTGTCTTACGATGATTAGTTTTTTAAGCATAGAAAAGATATCTGAAACCTATATTACATATCCGACTCGCTAAAACAACAAAAAAACCGCCTTATCGGCGGGTTTTTGTTTAAGCGATTGAGGTGATCTCTACCTTAAAATATGGCTGTCGATGTCCGTACTTCTTGAAGTACTTAGACTTCTGCTTGTAGTGGATGACTGTAACCTTTGCGTCTCGATCAATCTCCTTGATCTCAGCCTCTACGACTGAACCAGAGACGAACGGAGCTCCGAGAGTGGTCTCACCTGCATTATCAACGAGGAGAACCTTATCAAAAGACACCTTTCCGCCGACCTTATGGTCGCCTTCAAGCTTTTCAATCTTTACGATATCTCCAACCTTCACTTTATATTGCTTTCCACCCGTCGCTATAACAGCGAAAGCGTCGGCACCGAGATTCGATTTTGCTTTATTTGTAGCCATTTTTTCTGAAAATTAAGAGCCCTGCAAAGGGCTTTGATTCGGATAGTATCGCATAGGAACCTATATATTGCAAGGGCCGTATCGGGTTTTTTGAGAATTCTTTACGAAAGTCGCAATTTAGGGTAATTTATTGATAAATTCCACCCCACCCTCATTCAGACATGCGCTCCTTCATCATTATTACGTCGTGTATAGCTGCCTTTGCCCTACTCCTCTTTACCTACTATGGATTTGCTGTCCTTGCGGCTATTGTTGCAATTATAGCAACAGCGACCGATCCGCAAGATGAACGAAATAAATACAACGGTGGTGAAGAATAGCTTAAGCGCCGACAGGAGTCGGCGCTTTATTAATTACAGTGCATTAGTCTTCAAGTTCTGGCTTCTCCACGAGTACTGGATCAAGCCCCATAGTTGAGCCCGATATCCTCATAACGTCCTTATCTATCTTTTTTAACTCTTTTCCTGAAAAGTTGTATTGATTGATAACGGTCGCCAGATTATTACCCAGCTTGTTGTGATACTCCTCGTATGCTTTCAAGTGCTTACCTAACTCCCCCACTCTCTGAACAATATCTTTTGCAGTCTCTTCAATTTGCATAGCCTTTAATCCCTGAAGAACCGTCTGAAGATATGCAAGGAAAGAAGTTGGCGAAACGATGATAACTTTATATTTATTTGCAGCACGTTGAATGAGATTGTCTGTATCTTCAGTGATCGCTCCAACTTTATTTACCAGAAGATCATAATAAATAGCCTCATGTGGAATAAACATAAAAGCGAAATCCATTGTGCCTTCGCTTGGGCGAATGTATTTTGAGGTTTCAAGAATTCTGTTTTTGAGGTCGCTTACGAAAAGCTTCTCGAGCCGCTCTTTTTCTGCAGGATTCTTCTCCCCTACCAAGCGGTTATAGTTTTCAAGCGAGAACTTGGAATCGACTGGAATAAGCTTGTCTTTGACTCGCACAATAGCATCGACAATCTCCCCATCTCTGAATCCATACTGCATCTGATAACTTCCAGGTGGCAATACATTTTTAAGAAGCGTTTCAAGGTAGTACTCACCCAACACTCCTCGCTGTTTTGGATTCTTCAAAATATCCTGCAGGTTTTGGAGCTGGTCTGCGAAACCAACCATCTGCTTACCTGTTTCCTCTACTCTCGTTACTTTTTCGGCCATACTCGTCACTTCTCGCAGGAATTTATCAACAAGTTTTTGCGATTCAGAAAACTGATTTCGCATTGAATCTGTCATTGTGCGGTTCGTCTCGCCGATTTTTTTATCTACGGTACGATTAAGCTCGTTCATCTGTTCCAGAAGCAGTTTCATGGCAGAATCATCCGCCTTGGGTGCCTCGGGCTTCTTTTTTAAAACAAAAAATAGAATGCCAGCGTTTACAGCTACAATAATGACTCCGAAAATGATAAAAAGAGTAATTTCCATACTCGATAGTATACCTCTGTTCTTCTTCTCGGCGAAGAGCTGGATCTACAGAGATTCCCACAAACCAGTATTTCGACCTTCACCGAGACGAGCCTTGGATGATATAATATAGAAATGACACTACACCAAACAATCAAAGCCCACACAAAGGAATCGATGATAGCCAAGGATTCAGCAAAAACAATGGTACTCCGCGGCATCCAAGCAGAGGTTCAAAAGGAACTTCTCGCCAAGGGATCATTTGCAACAGAAGGAACTGACGAGGAGGTCCTCGCCGCAATAAAAAAATTGGTTAAGCAGCGAAAAGACTCTATCGACCAGTTTGCAAAGGGCGGCCGACCGGAACTCGCTGAAACCGAGCAAGCCGAACTCGCAATCCTCCAAGCATACCTCCCTGCAACAATGCCAAAGGATGAGATTCGAAAAGTAGCTGAGGCCAAGAAGGCAGAAATGGGAGTTACCGATAAAGCCGGTGCTGGCAAACTCATAGGAGCGATCTCAAAAGAGCTCAAAGGTAAGGCAGAGGGTTCAGATATAAAGGCGGTGGTTGACGAAATGTTTGCTTAGAGCAAATAAAAGCTCCGGACGATTCGTCCGGAGCTTTTATTTGCCAAGACAGAATTGCTATATTCTAATATTGACAAAAGACATTTTAAGTGTATAATAGATACAGTTTATGAGCTCATCTAAACCTGCAGTTATCGATCTTGCCGAAGTGGCAAGTGAAGTAGTTCGGGTGATGTTCCAAAAAGGTCTCAATCAATTTGGGGCTACAATGGAAGTCATGGCCAAAAAGGAGATTCCCTACGGCAGTGCTCTAGAGATTGCAGCCTTGGCAAATGAAGCCTTTCAAAAGCTCCCACGGGTCGCAGACCATGTGAGGCGCAGCAGAAAGGGTTTCATGAACCAAGCCGATGCCCTGCATCATGTGCAGGCAGCAATCGAACAGCGCGCCATAGTGATTGGTGACATCGATCCCCGCATTGCGGGATAACAAATAGACCCTCACGCCTTCGCGTGCTGGTCTATTTTTTATGTGGATATCAACATTTGACAACAGATTTAAATAAGCGCAAAGTACCCTTAGTCATGAACCTTTGAAAAGAAAGGAGTTACCCATGATTGATGTATCCAACGAAGCTCACCTGACCCCTCAGGAAGAGCGTAGAAAGCTCAAGCGTTATCAAGAAAGGCTCGTGGCGATTCATAAAATCGCCTCACGATGGCTTGAATTCGAAAGGACTGTTCTCTCGAATGAAGAGTATCATCGCACTATTAACAAGCTTGTTGCTCAAATTTCTCAAAAAAGAGCTCTCGAGAACTACAAGCTGTATAGAGTAAGATCCGGCCAGAAGATTCAAACTGCAACATACAGCTGGGGCACCGCTCGTGACGAAGTTCTCACCATCGAAAGAGTTGAAGAGGTCGCAAAACGCTTCGGCTTTACATTCGACGAAGTTCAGAGTCATGTTGCTAAAGTGGCAAACCATGCTAAGTGGCTCAAGGACATCTATGCCAGAGGTGAAGGTGGTATGCTTATGGACGTAAACAGAGATCTCGAACCAAAGAAGTATCCTCGACCTGTGATAATGAGTCCAGCGACACCTGAACCTTTGATTCTTCGAGCGGTCGAAATAAAGGCTCTGGTCACGAGGGCAAACAACGAGTTCGAGCATGCCGAGAAGGAGTTTCATAGTGATGATCTTCCTAAACCCCCGGGAACTGCCCAGTTCGGCTTTCTAAAAGAGGTGGACCAAGAAGTTTCTCGCCTCTCCGCTTACCGCACAGGCCCAAGAAAGAGAAAGCGTCCCAAGAATTGGAGAAAAGAAATCGATTAGTTTAGCGCGCCGTTACACGGCGCGCTTTTACATGACCATCTCCCCAAGGCGATATTCTGCGTTATACTTATATCAATCTTAATATTTATTTTATGATACTACGCAACAACGTCTTCAATTTGATGAATCAGATGGTTCAGGAATCAAAAAGCGTCTGGAGGATAAAGAACCAGTACATGCAAGAAGCTATCGGAAACGACGAGCTTATGGCGCTCTGGAAAAAGCTAGAAAGCGACAAAGAAGCTGCAGTCGAAGAAATGCAGAAGATTCTCAGGAAAATCAACGCTTAAAGAAAATCGCCCTTACTGAGGGCGATTTTCTTATTCTCGTATCTTAAACGATTCCATTTTTATAGCCTCGTTATCCTCGTATGAATAACTAAAGTCAGCTACATATGCATTATGTCCGTCTTCATAATTAACAACCCCCTTCCCGTTATTTACACGTATATCGGTGACATAAAACCTACCGCCAAGTTCTTCTGGAACAGGTGAAAGCTCTGATATGTAGAGAGTCACATAATTTTCAATCGACATAACACGATTTTGAGTTGTGCTTTGATCGATCTCACCAATCGGATCTTCTCTCTTTCCGACTGTATAAATAATGCCAACGAGTACAACAAGCCCCACGGCGATAATAAGTATCTTCTTCATATATGTTAATCATACTACGTTTGGTAGACATCTAAAATTTCAATTATTGCCAATCGCCTATTTTTAGTGTAATTTATCTCTTGTCGCCTCCAAAGGCCCTATCGTCTAATGGTCAGGACGGAAGCTTCTCAAGCTTTAAATCAGGGTTCGATTCCCTGTAGGGTCACACGAATCAAAAACACCTGGCTTTCTGCCAGGTGTTTTGATTAGCATGTGATACCTGTTAGGCAGAATCGAGGAACGAGAGGAGCGAAGGCGCTGAGTCAGGAGTCAGAGAGATTTTCATCAGAAAATTATCTGTGACAATTTATGTGGTAAAATATTTTTTGTATTTAATTAACCATATATGTTACCAACATCGCGCCTCGCTATCGCCAGTTTCACTCTTGGCCTCTTAACATTTCCAACTCTTAGCATCCTTGGCAGACTAGGTTTTCTCACTGCTCTCCTTGCAATAATTTTTGGCATTCAAGCTCTTTTAGGTATTAAAAAAGGTCTTTTCAAGGGTAAAGCTTTCGCAATCATCGGAACTTCATTTGGTGGTCTGGTTTATCTTCTGCTACTTCTTGCAATAGTATCAATGCTTACAAATACACCCTGGATATTTCCTTTACACTTCTTGATATCTAAGTAGTTTATACATAAGAGACCAAAAACACGTGAATTAATTCACGTGTTTTTACTACTAATCGTCAAGAGTTAATTACTAAATAAACATTTCGAAAACTTAATTACTTCTGATTGACTACAGGCGCAGCGCCTATTTGATCGCCCTTCGCAAATATAACCACTAGAAGTGTTACGAGTCCTACAAGCCCGACCATAACAAGATCAAATCCAAAGAAAAAACTGACAAGTGCCATGAATAGATAAAAACTTGAAAGATACACAACAGGAGCACCCGAAATTTCCCTCTTTGAAGAAACTTTAATCTTTCGTTTTATCAAACCAACAACACCGATAAAAACAAGGACGATTTGTAACATTTTTTATATTTATCTTATCTGTTAATTATACACCAGAGTATTATCAGAAGCACCATCAGGTTGAACTAAAAAATCCCGATCAAACTTGATCGGGATGCAGAGGAAGACTAATGGTTTTCTCTGTACAAAGACGCTGTGTCGCCTCGTATACGATTCCCAAAGTACGACTCGCCCTCGCACCATCACCGGCGATTCCAGCGAACCATGGCCGAATACTCGAAACATAATCCGAGTCTTTCAATAATTTTCGGACAAGCGTTGGATCTTCGACTCCGAATTCATTGAGAATTTGAGTGAGCAATTCATCAGTCAGACCATTCGCCAGGAAAATACCTACAACCTTGTTATATGCGGGAAACAAGCTGAACTCGAAATAAGAGATGGCATCCTCCTCGCTGAACAGAAACATTGATGTTCCGTTCTTCGCAGCTTTCTTTTGTTGTTCAAAGAGGTCGAGGTCTTCCTGAGATACCTCAAAGATGAAAGGTTGTCTGGTACTTAAATTTATTGCTCGAGTAGTACTATATGCAGGCATTTATAGCTCCTTTTATTTTTGGTTTATTGCAGATCTGATTCGAATACTACTGAAAAATCGCTTTAAGGCAAATAGTAAAACATGTCGTGAGGATTAAAAAATCCCCGCCTATGCGGGGATCGCAACCCTGACACGAGACTGTTCGTATCGAGATAGCACTCGTTTGTACTTCTTTCTTTGGTAGTTGCTGAGCTCGATAACACCGGCTATGTGAGCCAAAGCATCAAGCTCCCTCACCTTCATATTTCGCCGCTTCTCGGTAAGTTGGTTGAGTTTCCTCTGACGAATCTCTTCGATGGCATCAGGCAGATTTCTGGCCTGAAGTCGTATATCACGATACTTAGGCTTTCTGATGCGCTTTCCTCCGCGAGAGATTTGAGACCTCGTCCCGATGCGGTAATAGAGCACACCGTTGTTCATACGCTTTAAACATGGAGCGATGAAACGGCCGAAATCTCGGCGCCGCTTGATTCTTTTTACAGAACCTGGCGGAAAGTGAGGTCTGCCTGCACGAAGATCCCTTTCAAGCTCACCGTTAGATTCCTTGAGAATTCTTTCGATGACATCAGGCGGAAGAAGCTTGTTCTTTCGATCGTTACAGATAAACTTTGGTCCGTATCTGACTTCCATATACGGATCATCCACAGTAAGCACTTCGTGTGCGCTTCCCATAGCTCCAAGGTATTCATACCAGAACCAGTTGAGGGCTTTTGTAACAGCTTCTCTTCTATCTCTTGCTTTAATATCGAAATCAACGCATATCTTCTGGGGCTTTCTTGCCTTTACGTGATACGTTCTGAGGGGTACGGGGGTATTCATAAGATCAATCCTGCATTGATTTTGCAGGAATGATGTAAAGAGTCAACTATTTAGTTTTCCACTCTTCTTCCTGTCTCACCAACACATCTTTCGCAGTAGTTGGATCATCAAGGAGCGCAGCAGAAACTTTTTCCATTCTCATAGACTGTGAACCTTTAACAAGAATAGCATCACCTGCTCTCACAAAATCTTTCAAGGCGTTCCCCGCTTCTTCGGCAGTATCATACGATTCTATTTTTGCTGGTGAAAGCCCTGCTTCAATGGCACCCTGCGCAATCCACTTAGACATCTCTCCCACCGTAACAAGTTTGTATACGGTTTCGCCAGCAATACGGCCGATTTCAGTGTGAGCCTGCTGTGAATTTGCCCCCAGCTCTTTCATATCAGCCAAAGCAGCAATCTTTCTCCCCCGCACAGAGAGACTCGCTAAAGATTTAAGAGCTGCAGCAGCGGCAAGTGGTGAAGAATTGTATGTGTCATCAAGAATGACCGAACTCGAACGTCCTTTGAGTACACGCATTCTTCCTTTTGGTGAGTCGAAGTCAGTAAATGCAGAAGAGATTTTTGATCCAATACCAAGCACGGATGAAACTGCCGCAGCCGCAGCTATCGGATACATGATGTGATTACCAAGAACCCCCTTTACTTCGATTCTTTCTTCAGCACCAGCCATTCTCATAACTGCGTACTGCCCCACAGGAAGACTCAAACGAGAAGCATCGTATGCGATCTCCGACTCAACAATCTCAACATCTGCGCCAGGCGTTGCACCATAGAAAACTTTCTTTCTGTCGAGTGATTTAACTGCACCCATAAAATGAGGGTCATCTGAATTTACGACAAGCGTTCCCTCTTTTTTCAATGCTAAAGCAAGAAACATTTTTTCCCTCAGTACCTCTTCAGCATTTTTAAAGAATTCAAGGTGAACCGGAACCTCAGACATTCGCGTGAGAACTACGATGTCTGGATGAAGCCACTGGCACACCTTTTCTATGTCACCTGGGTGATCTGCGCCTACTTCAAGAACGAGCCACTCTGGAAAGTCATTTGCAAAGAAAGCCACAATGAACCCATCCCAGATATTTTTAGCCCAACCTGAAAATGAGCTCCATGCCGTATCGAGGCCGAGGATGGTTAGAGGAATACCTATCTCACTATTATTGCTTTTCTGACTCTTACGAGCTTTAAATCCCTGCGATACTACAGCATAAATAGCGTCTTTGGTAGAAGTCTTACCTACGTTTCCTGTGATAGCGATTATCTTCGGAGCATGCCTCTTGAGAGCCATCTGAGCCTCCCAGGTAATGATATTTATAACTATATTTTTAAGAAAGGATTTCATATGAATACATGATTGATTCTTCTCGCTCTAGGATTACAGACTATCGGTCGGGTGGTATCTCGTAATAATTAATCAGAAACTTTGTTAGGTCAATAAAAGGATATGTCAGAGTATGTGAAGCATATTCTGCACCCTTCGGATTAACAGTAAAGAGAAATACTATAAATCGCGGTTTATATGCAGGAAAATAACCAAAGAATGAGTGAAGATAGCGATCATCATAATACCCTCCTCCTGTCTCGATAGCCATTTGCGCAGTACCGGTTTTTGCGGCGACAGTATAATTTTTAAGTTTCACCTTTCCATTAAGAAGCGCATCGTCCACGACATTAACAAGCATTCTTGTTATAGCTTCAGAAGTTTCTGCGCTTAAAACAGGCTCCGGAATGTCATAGGTAATATCTTTACTCTCTCCAGACACATATTCAATCCTCTTTACGAGGTGAGGATTGGGTAAGTACCCACCGTTACCAAGCGCCGAGAGAGCTCTCACCGTTTCAATCGGGGTCATTGCTATTCCCTGCCCGAACGATGCTGTCACATGTTCAATATCACGAGGACTTTTCAAGTTATTAACGAGCCCATGCACTTCTCCCGGCAAATCGATACCCGTTTCTTCACCAAAACCGAAATTCATAAAATATTCTGTGAGCTCTTCGTTGCCGAGTTTTTGTGTCACAAACGCCATACCAGTGTTGAGTGAGTCGTTGAGCACCTTTTGCATATCAACAACACCTCTTCCTCTGCCGTCGAAGTTTTCTATTTTTGCTCCGTTTACAATTACATACCCCTGATCATTAAACGTTGTCTTTGGAGTGATGACTTTCGCATCAAGGCCCGCCGCCATCGCAAGAGGTTTAATAATCGACCCCATTTCGTACACTCGATCAACCAGAGCATTTCCGAACACCTTTGACTCCACTTTTGAAAAATCATTTGGGTTAAAGGACGGATCAACAGCCATTGCATAAATCTCACCAGTGAATGGGTCCATGATAATTCCACCCGTAAGATCAGACTTCCAAGCTTTAACAACTTCAGAAATCTCTTTTTCAAGCTCAGCCTGAACAGAAGGTTCAAGACTCGTGATAATATCTCCTTCGCTCGCTTCATCCACAAAAATCACCTCACTTATATCAGAGAATATTTGAGCGAAAAAGTTCACATACAAATCAGAAGACTCCCGCGACAGCACATCATTGTAGTATCGCTCGAGACCATATCGGCCTGTTACAGTTTTTCCGTCATCGCCATAAGCAGTAAAACCTAAGGTGTTTGCAGCCCTTTCATTACCAGGATAAAAGCGCCATCGTTCTTTGAAGAGGCTCACTCCCTTTAATTGCAGTGCCTCTATACGTTCTCCAACAGACTCATCTACACGTTTGGCAACTTCCTCGTAAGGGTCACTTGTCTCTTCAATCGTTGCAAGAAGCTCTTCCTCATCAAATTCTAAAATTCCCGAGAGGCCGTTTACCACATCTTCTGGTTGAGTAATTTTGCGAGGCTCCACAGCGACGATATACCCAGTTTTAAGGGTTCCTGCTGAAACGCGTTTTCCCGTCTTGTCTGTCATGAAAATAGTCCCTCTATCAAAGAGAGCCGTTCCTTTTCTTACATACTGCCTATCTGCTTGATCGAGATACTCATCACTTCGCATTACCTGGAGATAATAAAGTCTCCCAGCGAGCATGAGAGCGAAAGCACATATTAAAATGCCAAGCAGCGTTATCCGCCCCTTTTTGAGCGTATTACCATTCATCCTACGTCTTGTGAAAAAGCTTAGCGGTTAAACGAAAGCGGAGTAGTTCCCCTCTTCGCAATATAGATTGTATCAGACTGCGATTCTCCATAACCTGACGCGATAGCTGACTCGAGGCTTACAGATGACTTTGCAGCAAGGTACTGCGCTTCAAGGGTTCCTACAGATGAGGTCAACGATGAAACTTCAGCTCGCATTTCTTTTGCGAGAACAGCATTCATGATGGCGCCGTTTACAAAGTATGCGTATACGCATACGAGCCCAAAGATTATGGCAATCAAGGTCCATGCGGTAACCGGTCGTTCTATTGTTGCTACTTTTTCTTGTACGTACTGTGTCATATTTGTTGCCTAATCTATTAATTTTTTATAAATACCCTCAACTTTGAACTTCGTGACCTCGGATTCTTTGCCATTTCGTCATCTGTAGGAACGATAGGCTTTTTTGTTAGAGACTTCCCTTTACCATCTTTCTCCCATTCCTTCATCGCGAACTTGGCTATCCTGTCCTCGAGGCTATGGAATGAGATCACTGCAATCCTTCCTCCGGGTTTGAGAAGCGCTATCGCATCTCTCAATCCCTTCTTTAAACTTCCCAACTCATCGTTTACTGCGATTCGTATTCCTTGGAAAGTTCTCGTTGCTGGATGTATCTTTCCTTTCCTATAGACTCCTGGCACTGCACCTTCGATGACCGCAACAAGCTCGAAAGTGGTTTTGATCGGGGAGATCTCTCGAGCGGCGATTATTGCCCGAGCAATCCTTCGCGAGTATCTTTCTTCGCCATAGGCATAGATAACGTTCGCAATATCTTCTTCTGCCCAACCGTTCACCAAGTCGTATGCGGTGAACTTATCCTCCGCCACATTCTTCTCCATCGTCATCTGGAGGGGCTCATCCTTCTTAAATGAGAACCCTCGGCCTGATGAATCGAGATGTGGAGAAGAAACTCCGAGGTCAAGCATTATTTTGTCGACGCTTTCTTTACCTGCTTCTTTCACGAACTTTGCGATGTCGCTGAAGTTTCCCTGAAAGAGTTTGAAGTTTGCTTTAGCGGCTTCAAGCTTCTTTGTGGATTCAACGATTGCATCCTCGTCTCGATCGATGCCGATTATGAAAATGTCGGCTCGTTTAGAGGCTTCGATCGAATGGCCTGCCCTTCCAAGCGTGCCGTCGACGAGGACGTCACCATCTCGCAGATCAAGTGCATCTACTGTCTCTTTTAAAAGTACTGATTCGTGCATAGGCTTAGAGAACGCCTACCTGACCTAGCTTCTCGGCCAAAGCACCTGCTTTACCTGCAACACCCTTCTTGTACTCGCCCCAAGACTTATCGTTCCAGATTTCGACGCGTGATTGTACGCCGACAACGGAGACTTTGCCCTTGAGATTCGCCCAAGACTGAAGGAAGTCTGGGACGAGGATGCGACCGATAGAGTCGATATCCGCCTCCACCGCGCCTCCAAACATGAATCGTGAAAAGGATCGGTTATCCGCCTGACCTAGAGATGCGTCAGAGAGTTTTACGGTGATTCGCTCCCACTCCTTTGGCGTGAAAACAAAAAGACAATGATCGAGACCTGGAGTCACGATTACTTTCTTACCCATCTTCTCTCGAAACTTAACTGGGAGAGAGATTCGGTTTTTCTCATCTATTGAGTGAGTGTATTCACCTATTAACATCTCTTATTTCCTCTTCACTGGGACGAGCTTTCGCAGCTTCATTCCCTTCACGTGCGTCACTTTGATTTCAAACGTACCGAACTCGCTTCGGACCTTATGAATTTTTTGAATGATTCGCATGTGTTCGTGGGTGTTTATCGGCAGAGATTTTCATCTACCACCTTTTCCCACTTACTAGATATTTTATAACACTTGCTCCCACTTGCCTACACTCTTATCCACATTTTTCCGTTACAACATATTTATGAAATCCCACAAGGGAAACTTTTTGTAAATGTTGACGTATTGTAAATAAAAAGTGTCGTAACGAGCATAAACGGCACCTGTTTCTCATTATTTGACCCCTAGCAAGCCTCCTGGGCGACCATAATTGGGGACCTCCGGCAGAGATTTGGGACGCTTCTTTAGGCGGCTTTAAGCGATGATGATTTTTCCGAGCTTGTTGAATTTCTTACGATCAGTTAATTCCGATAATTTCATAAAGAAAAATCTAGATACGAGAGAAGCATAAGTGATTGAAAATAAAAGCGCCGTTTCTTTCGAAACGGCACTGAAATCACCTTTTTGAGGAGTGAGATCAAAGAAATCAACAACGGCGTAAATCAATGACGTGAGTCTTGATACGGTCAGAAGAACTCTTCCAGACGACCACCTGCCAACCTTCACGGATCGAGGTCATGAGACCGGAATTTTTCGTCTTATCGAACTGTTCGTGAATCCGATGCCAGAATATGTTATCCACGGCATCGAGGAGACGCACCACAGACGAGAGATGAATAGCACGCTTTTCCATCCCGGAGGGCTCATCCGTCTCGTTCGCCGAGGCATAGTCATCACCATAGCGATCGAGCATTGTTTTGATTGAATAGAGCGAGCGCGTAATAGGGTCGTCGATCGTGCCGATGACGATTTCCCCCGGTTCGATTTTGCACTCGGGCACGTGCTCGAAATGGGTCGCCTGGGCGAGAATTATCTGCGCGAGCAGTGTCGGAATCTTATTGAGGTCCATAGTGGGTTCGGGTTGAAACTGAATCTGACCATGATATTACCCATACTTAAAATTATGTCAAAAACCCCGCTCTCGCGGGATTTTTTACTCTACTTTATTCTACTTTTTCTTTTTCGGTATTTTGCTCTCTTCTCCTTCTGGTGAGGATTTTATGACGTCATCACCTTTTGGTCTCATGAGTGGGAACATAACCGTTTCTCGAAGTGGCTTGTCGACAAGGAATGCAAAGAATCTATCTCCGAATCCAAATCCGCAAGTTGGCGGCATTCCATGCTCGAGAGTCTCTACGAATTCCCAATCAGGCATCATCGCCTCTTCATCACCTGATTCAATAAGCTTCTGCTGGACTTCAAATCGCGATCGCTGGTCAATCGGATCATTAAGCTCTGAATAACCATTTCCAATCTCGCTTCCTGCGAGGAGGATCTGGAATCGCTCTACCGTACCAGGCTTATCTTTTGACTCCTTTGCAAGAGCAGAAACAAGCTTTGGATGATGCACAAGAAACGCTGGGCCAGAAATCTTCTTACGGCAGTATTTCCAGAGCGTATCCATAAGGCGCTCACGATTCGCTCCGTCATATTTAACCTTAAGCTCTCGGAGCTTTGCTTCCATTTCCTTTTCAGACGCATTAAGAACGTCGATTCCCGTCTGCTTCTTTATCTCATCGACATAGTCGATTTCAGTCCACTCATTAGCAAGATCGAATGTATGTCCACGGGTCGTAAATATCGTAGTACCAAAAACATCTTGTGCAACAGTTCTGTAAAGTTCTTGAACGAGCCTCATACCGTCGCGATAGTTTGCGTACGACCAATAGAACTCCATATTAGTGAACTCCTGAAGGTGTTCTGGGCTTGTACCTTCGTTTCGATACGCACGGCCGATTTCGAATGTCTTTTGAAACCCTCCCGCCATGAGCCTCTTCTGCCATAGCTCACCAACAGAAATACGCATAAACACATCAATATCGAAATCGTTGTGATGGGTTTTGAAGGGACGCGCCTCTGCACCACCGGTCGTTACTTCAAGAGTTGGTGTCTCAACTTCAAGAAAACCCTCTTTTTTAAGAAAGTTTCGTGTGCTGTCCCAAAACTTTGATTTCTTTACGAAAAGCTCACGAAGCTCGGGAGTCATGACCATATCGAGATAGCGTTTTCGGAATCGCTCATCCTCGTCTGTAAGGCCATGCCACTTCTCTGGGAGAGGTGCGAGAGATTTTGACGCCATTGTCCACGAGGTAACGAGAAGGCTTTCTTCGCCGCGCTGAGTAACAAAAAATGTTCCTGTGACGCTTATGAAATCACCCATGTCAGCAGCACCAGCAAAGAGCTTGAAGAGTTTCTCATCAAGAGTATCTTTCTTGAACACCGTCTGAAGCTTTGCCTTACCATCATCAAGAACAACGAAAAGGATTGCACCTTGTCCGCGGATGGCCATTATGCGCCCAGTGAGCGAAATCACTTTCCCTGATTTAGAGAACTCTGCAAAATTAGCACGAGCATCCTTCAAGCACATGTCTCGAGGAACCTTTGCTGGATACGCATCCATGCCCGCGTCCTTTAAAAGAGCGAGCTTAGCGAGTCTTGATTGTCGGATTTCTTCTAGTGAAGCCATTTTAAAAAAAATTAAATTGCTCTAAAATCCTCTTGGACCCAGGGCGGTATTTTATCCTCGATTCTTATGAGGATAGGGGCAACTTGGACTTATTCAACAGCTGTAATCTTGTATGAGATCGGACCCTTTGGCGTGTGTACAGAGACAGTCTCTCCCTTTCGCTTTCCGATAAGAGCAGAGCCAATTGGAGAATGATTAGATATCTTACCTTCGGTGGTGTTAACTTCGTCTGAACCAACGATTTTAAACTTAAGCGCACCCTTGGCTCCTGCCTTTTCGACAGACACAACAGAACCCATCGTTACCACATCACCATGCGCTTCACGCACAATCTCTGCGGTTTTAAGAGTATTCTCAATAGTCATTATTCGATCTTCTATCGTAGCCTGAAGCTCACGCGCTTCCTGATATTCCGCGTTCTCCGATAGGTCTCCGAGAGATCGTGCATATTCGAGATTTGACGCCACCTCCTTTCGCTTTACCGTCTTAAGTTCGAGAAGCTCCTTTTCAAGTTCCTTATACTTCTCTTTTGTAAGGTATTTTGTGTTGTCCATGGTATGTCCGTGCGGACGTGTTTTATACGTTAATGGCGAAATGATAGCACGGATAAGGCTTAATTTCAATTTACTCCTCAACAGCGAAGTATTCGGGTGTATTGAGATTCATCCAATCGATAAGCTCCCTCATAGCCGCCGTAGCTCCGTATACATTAGCTCGAGGTCCCCTTTCCATCATTATCACAAAGGCATATCGCGGCTTTTCATAAGGGAAAAAGCCCATAACCCAAGAATTAACGAACGCCTTGGAAACTCCAAGCTCCGCAGTACCTGTTTTTGCAGCAACTTTCACATACGGAACATTGAGGCCGCTTGCACTACCCACAGTTGCACCTTGCCTCATACCTTCACGTACTATTTGAAGATTATCGTCATCCACCGGAAGCTTGGTACGAGAAACCGGCGATGATGAGGCTACTTTAAAAATAGTTGGCGCCAAATACGTGCCACCGTTTGCGAGCGCGGCATCTGCGCGCACCATTTGTAGAGGTGTTACCTGGAAACCGTACTGACCGATCGAAGTAAAGTATGTATCTCCGATTCTCCATGGATCACCCGGGAAAACTTTTTCCTTCCATGATGGAGATGGAATCGTCCCTACGGGTCCAGAAAAAAATCCTTGTTCTGAATTTTTACCTAGACCAAAAAGCGAGAAGTACTTATTGAGCCTTTCGATACCAAGACCAGGTTGTTTTTCGAAACCTCCTCCCACTTGATAGAAATAAACGTTAGAAGAGACAGCAATCGCCCTTCTCATATCAACTGCGCCATGAGCTTTCCAGTCCATGAAAACTGTTTTTCGGGTCGGATCATACGGGTTTGGTATAGACATCGAACCTGTGCTCACGATCTCTTTTTCAGGATCGATAACGTTTTCTTCGAGAGCAGCTAGGGCAACGTAAGGCTTTACGATCGAACCTGGAGTATAGAGACCTGCAAGAACACGATTAAGAAAAGGTTTTCTCGTGTCGGTAAGGTATTTAGAAATTAGAGCGTTGTCGGACCCATCAGACATGACATCACTCCTATACTCAGGAAAACTTGTAAGCGCGATAATCTCCCCTGTTTCTACGTCCATAATAACCCCACCGCCTCCGGTAAAGCCGACTCGGTCGGCGAGACCAGAAATGGATTGATACATTTTCGTCTGAATCCGTGCATCAAGTGATAAGGTAAGATTTTCTCCATCTTGTGCTGGACGGATCACAGATTCAGACTCAATCTCTCCGAGTGCATTTGTTTCAAGTATTCTCATACCATGATATCCCTGCAAGTTTTCATTCCAGAATTTTTCAATACCCGCAACACCTTCAAAATTTTTTCGGTAGTAATTACCTTGTTTATCTTTAGTTGGATACTTTATATAGCCCAACATATGACCAAAGCCGGGATCTTTTGTATAAGCTCGTATAGAAAAATCAGCCTGTTCTGGATCGACAGCGTTCCAGGCAAGCTTCACTCCATTGCGATCAAATATAGCTCCACGTTCAGCATAAAGCGTCGTTTCGTCATAGACGTTATTTTCGCTCATAGCAGCGTACTTTTCTCCGTCTTTAGCCTGGAGTATCCATGCCTTGCCTAAAAGAATGCAAAGTATGAGTCCGAAAACAGACGAAAGAACGATAATCGTCAAAAGTGATATCGGCTTTTCGATCCTACCTTCGAATTGATGCACATCAAACTCGGGCAAATTTGAAGAATCGAGAAATATCTCGTCGGGATCAATCTCATTTCTTAGACATGTTTTTTGTCTGCGGAATAGGTTCACAGAGATATTCTATCATTACCTTGTATTCCACATAGCTTCCCAGTACTTACTCTCTATCGCATAAATTCTTACCACACGAGCCTCTCGCGAATAAATGCAGAGAACAAAAATACTACGAGTGTAAAAAGTGAAGCGGTGTACGCAAAACCGTGTATACCATAAGATGTTCCGTATAAAGCGTCGACTAAAATACCGTACATAAGCGCTTCATAGAATCGCTCAACAAGAAAACATGCAGCGATAAGCACAATTGCCCCTGCCCACCACGGCAAGTACAGAAGTGAGAATATAAGAGCTATATGAAAAATAATACGCATTAGAAAGACGCTTTATCGACTCTCACAAACCTAAACTCATGAATGTTAATGGGCATCTTAAATAGTATTGTTTGCATCGAGTCAGATGAATCAACCACAATTTTTTCCACTACACCAAAAGCATGAGGTCTAATCTGTGGAATGACGATTGTGTCTCCTTCTTGTATATCAATCTCAACAGGAAGCTTTGCCACAAAATCTCCGCCCCCACGACCAACTGCCTGCGTCTCAACATTTGTTTCGCCGATAATAATCGACGAAGTACGACCAGGGCTCGAGTAAAGACTTACTTTTGAATAATTTCCGAATACTTCAACAATATCACCGATGATGGTCTCACCGTCGGTATACACCTTATTGCCAACTTTCACTCCATCATCAGAACCTATGTCGATAACCAGTGTGTCATAAGGGGAAACAGGAGGTCTCGATAAAATAACACCAAGCACATCATCTCCTACACCACTGCGACCAAGCGTGCTCTTAAGGCTTTCATTTTCACTTCGTAGCGCATCCAGAAGAAGCATGGAAGAATCCCTCGACATGATTTCGTCACGCAAACGCTTGTTCTCTTTAACAAGTGCATATTTAGATGAAACAAGCTGGCCTATTCGCACAAAAAATCCAACGGACTGAGATTCAGATTTCCAGAAAATCGATGTAATTGGATAGAAGACGGTCGGATATACCTTTGGAAAAAAGAAATGTATTGAGAAAAGGATCACAATACCTATGATGATAAGCGACGTAGTCCTTCTTCCTCTTTTTGCAGCAGGATTACTGCGCCTTAGGTAGGTCATCTTCGTTTGCTATAAGAACGTCTTCGTACCTCTCGATGTCTTCAAGAATGATTCCTGTACCCCGAGCAACAGCAGTAAGGGGATCATCAGCGATATGGATAGGGATTTTTACAAACTCCTCGATGAGTTTGTCGAGTCCGCGAATAAGCGCACCCCCTCCCACGAGATAGATGCCCCGATGCATAATATCAGCGAGAATTTCCGGTGGAGTCGTTTCTAGAACTTCTTTAACTGAATCAACAAGATTGTCGATTGATTGAGAAACAGCTTCTCTGATATCAGAATCAGTAAGGACCACTTCACGAGGAAGGCCTGTTACGAGATCTCGTCCTCGGATAGCGGATTCGTGAGGAACCTCGTCGGGGACGACAATACCGATTGCGATTTTTACCTCTTCGGCGGTTTTCTCGCCGATTAGAATTTTAAACTCATTTCGAATATATGAAATGATGTCTGAGTTAAGCTTGTCTCCTGCGATCTTGAGAGATTTTGAGCGTACGATTCCTCCAAGAGAAATAACGGCAATATCAGTAGTTCCTCCGCCAATATCAATAACCATATTTCCCGCAGGCTCGTGTATTGGAAGTTTGATACCGATAGCTGCCGCCATCGGCTGCTCAACAACATGAACTTCTCTCGCACCTGCATTTTTTGTCGCGTCACGTACAGCTCGAGCCTCGACGTTTGTCACGCCTGAAGGAATTCCCACAATCACTCGTGGTCCGAAAAACTTCTTCGAAGTCTCCTTCTGAGCTTTATTAATGAGATAGACAATCATTTCTTCCGCAACTTCGAAATCTGAAATAACACCGTCGACAAGAGGTCGAACAGCAGCGATGTGCCCCGGCGTTCGTCCAAGCATGTCCTTTGCCTGAGAACCCACAGCTACAACTCGCCCCGTCTTTTGATTCACAGCCACAACAGAAGGTTCGTTTATAACGATTCCCTTACCCTTCACATACACCAGCGTGTTAGCCGTTCCAAGGTCGATACCTATGTCGTGTGAGAAAGCCGCGTATAGTCGGTCGAGAAATCCTTTTGGCATTATTATTTCAGTTTAGTCATCAAATCTTTTTCCGCAATGATATCTACGTTTCCGTCGGCTCTTTTCTTTACCTCATATCCCCCTGCAGCGAGTGTTTTATCCGATACAACTATTCTGTAAGGCATACCCATGAGATCTGCATCGGCAAATTTTTCCCCTGGTCGAGCATCTCGATCATCATAAAGTACTTCAATACCCTTTTCAGTGAGAGCTGAATAAAGTCGATCGGCTTCTTTTCGAGCTTTATCTCCTTCTTTTGAATCAACAACAATGAGGTGCGCTTTAAAAGGAGCAACCTCTTCTGGCCAAACGATACCGTTCTCATCTGAAAGAGTTTCAACAATAGTTCCCATCACTCGGCCTGGACCGATTCCGTATGAACCCATAACAACAGGCTTCTTCTCGCCTTTGTCGTCTACATAGGTGAGCTCAAATGCATCAGAGAATTTCGTACCGAGCGAAAAGATGTTACCGACCTCAGCGGCCTTCTTTTCGACAAGGTTCTCTCGCTTGAGTCCGAGATCTGCGAGCACTTCGTCAGTAAGCACTTCTTTGTTTACAGCGATATTCTTTTTCTCATCAACATAGATAAGATCTTCCCCGGCATCAGTAACTGTCTGGAATTCGTGAGAATATTTTGAAAAGCTTCCGCCTGATGCAAATGTCATGTACGTTCTGTCACCGAGACCCGCCCGAACAAACACATTTTTGTATGCGTGCTTTGCCTTCTCATAGAAAACTTCGTGCTCCTTAGCATCTTTAGAAAATGAATAGAGATCTTTCATTACAAACTCTCGCCCGCGCATGATTCCAGACTTTGCCCTTTCTTCGTTTCGGAATTTGGTTTGAAACTGATACGCGTATCGAGGAAGGTCTCGATATGAATGAATGTAATCACGCATGAGTTTCGTGAGAGGCTCTTCATGCGTAAAGCCAAGGCCGACTTCGGTGCCGCTCTTGAGTTTTGTTTTAAACCAATTATCTACCACATCGTCAGACCAACGATTTGTTTTCTCCCACACTTTTTTATCTTGGAGGGCTGTCATAGAAAGCTCCACTCCTCCGATTTTGTTCATCTCGTCACGAATAATGCCAACAATCTTGTTAAAGACACGAAGACCGAGCGGCAAAAAAACATACGCTCCTGCCATTTCTTTATAGACATATCCTGCGCGGATAAGTAACTGTGCATTTTTTGAGACCTCATCTTTTGGAGCCTCCTTCCTCGTCTTGGTGAATAGTTGTGTTTGGCGCATGGAAATACGTTTAATTACCGCAATAATAGCCTATTTTTAAGGGTTTGTAAGGGATTGACAATCACTGCTAATTGATGTAAATTAACCGGCGAATCTCATGAGTACCTTGTCTTCCCCCCAAACTCCGTCCCCGACGCTTCCGAGAGCTCTTTGGAGCGTCTTCGCCCACACCGTCTTCCCTGTCTTTTCCATCATCTGGATCTGGAACTGTCATAAAGCAAACAGATCAGAATGGATGATCTTCTTCATGTTCGCTCTCATCGGCGCAGCAGAAATTATCTTCCTTCTCGGCGGCTTTAGCCGCATGGGAATCCCCTACATTGTAGGAGTCGCCGCTTACGTGATTACTCTGTTCGCACAGCTTTTTTTCCTTGCTATCGTGAAGGATGAAATCGACAAAGGGAAAACTTCCTGACATGACCCAGGAACATATTTACCTTATTGCGTATATTTTCTTCGGAGTCGAGACTGTCCTCTGCCTTAATCGGGCGTTCAACAAAAGTCCCCGATTGCTCGCAAAGGCGTTCTGGATAGCGTTGGGGTTTGTGGGTGTCGCTGGACTTACGGCGACATACGCAATGTCTCGTTAATACTTCAAGCCGCGCTTACAAGCGCGGCTTTATTATGGAAATAACTTTTCGCCCAACAACTTACACCAACTTAGCGATGTCTTTATACGTGATGAAAAGCATGAACGCGAGAAGAAGTCCGAAACCGATGGCGTTTACCGTGTTAGCAATTGTAGGTTTGATTGGTTTGCGAATGATAGCTTCGATGAGGACAAAAAGAATGCGACCTCCGTCAAGCGCTGGAAACGGTACAAGGTTAAGTACAGCAAGGTTGAGAGAAATGAATGCGGTAAACGAAAGGAGATACACAAACCCGAGCTTACCTGCATCGCCGACAAGTCGAGCAATTCCCACAGGACCAGAAAGCTGAGAAACATCTGCTTGTCCTAAAACTGCATCGGTTATGAGCCCGTAGAGACTGCTAACAATATTTATACCCATATTCCAGGTAAGCTTTGCACCTTCCCAGAAAGCCAAATAGAATGGAAGATCTGCTTTTCCTACGAGATCCATTGAAATACCGACAGCATATCTATCTCCGATAACACCCTGCTCGGGAACAAGAGCGAGGTATTCCATATCTGCCATTCTCTGCACTTCAACACCTACAATATTTCCATTCGAATTTTTAATCGTCTCCTGAAGTCCCTCGACGGTTGTTGCTGATGTGGTCGCTCCTGCAAATGAGTAAGCAATCACCTCATCACCAGGCATAAGACCCGCTTTTTGAGCTGGAGATTCTGGCAAAACATCAAGAACAATAACGTGAGGGTCTGTGATGTATTTTGATGTAGATTCAGAAACACCCATCGTCATTCCTGACATGTATGCGATAGAGAAAAGTATCCAAGCAAACAGAATATTCATTATCACCCCGCCCGAAAGTATAAGTATCTGAATCCACTTTGGTCGATTGACGAAACTTTTGCCGCTTTCAGGACCTGAAATAGATTCAGCATCAGGATTCTCGCCAAATATCTTTACAAAACCACCAAACGGAATCCAATTTATAGAGTAAAGCGTACCCTTATACATTTTGCCAAAAATGCGTGGTGGAAAACCAAGGCCGAATTCATCAACACGGACACCCGATTTTTTAGCAGCATAGAAATGTCCGAACTCATGAATGAGAACGAGAATCGCTAGAATGATGAAAAATAAAACTATATACATGATTTAGATCCCCGCTTACGCAAGGATGACAAATTAACTTAAAATTTCCTTCTCCTTCTTTTCCATTGCAAGGGTGAGCTTCTTTGTCGCTTCGTCGATTAGTTTCTGACCTTCCGCCTTGAATCGGAATTTTTCGTCTTCTCCCATACCACCTTCTTTCTCCTTCTTATCGATATCAGAATTCACTTCGTCTCGGTGCTTTCGTACCTGAATTCGAGCTTGTTCAAACTTTTCTTTTGCAATCTTTACGATATCCTTTCGACGATCAGATGTGAGCTCTGGAAAAGCCACACGAATACCTTTGTCATCTACTGAAACAGAGACGCCAAGGTTTGCTACGATAATCGACTTCTCTATCGATTTAACAAGACCTTGATCCCATGGAGTAATACGGATCGTTCGAGCATCTTCATTTGAAAGAGATGCCACACCAGAGATAGGCATGTCAGAGCCGTACGCTTCAACACGAACAGAGTCGAGAATCGATGGATTAGCACGATTAGACCTTATAGTGCCGAGCTCTTTAGTAAACCAAGCTTCGGTTGCCGCGAGATCTGACTTTAGTTTGGTGAAGTTGTATTGCATATAAACGTAAATATATCACAAAAAATGTCTTAATCTACTTTGTATGTAGGAGAGTCCGCCTCGTTCTCGGCTCGCAGCGAGGACATGCCAAAGTTTTGCTTCGGCCACTTGCGTCCCGGAGCAAGAGCTGAGAACGAGGCGGACTACCTAAAATCCATCAAAGCAACTCTTTCTAAAATAAGCTTAAGTGAAGACGACCTGTCTTTAACGTACCTGATTAAAATAAGAAGTTCTTTAATAAGCTCTCCTCGAGTCTTATCGAGAGAATCTTTATCCTCATCAAGAGCCGAAACAATACCCTGGAGCAAACCCTCTGCCTTCGAACGATCTTTTGCCTCAATCATCTCCGCAACATACGTGAACCGATCCTTGTATGAAATATTCATGAATTCCTTCGCTCCGACCTCGCCCGTCCCACCAGCCGATTCATGAACAAGAACAATCATTCGAGAACGAAGTGTTGGCAACAAAATCCTCTGCGATGGCGAGATCACAAAAAAATGAGTTCCTGGAGTCGGCTCTTCAAATACCTTTAAAAGAGAGTTCTGAGCTTCACTTGTAATAGACTGCGTGACGATAATAAAAATTTTACGATCACCTAAAAGTGGTCTCATCGACTGCATACCCTGGAGCTCTCGGCTCTCATCTATACCCATAGATTCATATTGGCTGAAATGGACATCCGGATGTCCTTCTCGCTTTAAACCAAATGCTTCTTTAAGAAAAGTTTCAACCGTTGCAAGAATTGCCGCAGTATCCCCTTCTATAAAATAGGCATGATGTAACTTTTGAGCGTCAAACATACAAAAAGTATACCCTTCTTTGTCTTCTCGGCGAAGACCATCACAACAACTTAGCTCTATCGAGCTCTTAGCAAAGACTATCTCTTTGCAATAATCGTCCTCTTGTATACATCGAGATGTTCAAGAGCGATACCAGTTCCCTTTGCAACACAGTAGAGTGCGTCTTCAGCAAGAATCGCCTTTACGCCAGTTCGCCTAAATACAAGTTCAGGAAGATTTCGGAGCATTGAGGAACCCCCTGTCATGATGATGCCGTGATCGATGATGTCTGCAGCGAGCTCTGGTGGAGTTTCTTGAAGCACGTCTTTAATCGCCTTAATCATGTCTCGAAGTTCGCGACCGATTGCTTTCACAATCTCATTTGTCTTTATTTCTGTTGAACGAGGAAGGCCTGAGATAAAATCTCGTCCTTTAATAGTCATAACAAGCTCCTCTTCGAGCGGAACTGCAGAACCCACGTTTATTTTTATATCTTCTGCGGTCTTGTCTCCGATAGCGAGGTTAAATGTCTTCTTAATGTAGTCAGCGATGGCAGCATCGATGCGATTTCCCGCACATTTAACAGACGTCGATGCAACGATGCCTCCGAGAGCGATCACAGCCACATCTGTCGTTCCTCCTCCGATGTCGACAACCATATGTCCTCGAGGCTCATGAATAGGAATACCTGCACCGATAGCAGCGAGAATTGGCTCCTTAACAACGAAAGCGTTCTTTGCTCCCGCCTTGATAGCAGCTTCGACAACAGCACGACGCTCTGTTGATGTAATACCCGCTGGAACAGAAACGAGCACTTCCGGCTTCCAGATATTCCATTTGCCAAGAGCCTTATCAATAAAGTATCGGAGCATTGCCTCGGTCACACGATAGTCAGCAATAACTCCGTCTTTCATTGGACGATACGCAATAATCGATTCAGGAGTTCGCCCGATCATGTTCTTTGCATCGTTACCTACAGCGAGAATTTTGTTATCGATTTCAGAAACAGCAACAACTGAAGGTTCATTTAAAACGATACCCTTACCCGGTAAGAATACGAGAGTGTTTGCTGTACCGAGGTCGATGCCGAGTTTTTTTGCGAATAGCGCCATAAGTGGCTCCACTATACGCTTTTATTGGAGATTGGCGAGAGTTGACATATGAAATAATATACTTCATAGTGCCGCAAGAATCGTCCACCGCACCTGTACCCGCACATGAACCCAACAAAAAATCCAAAGGCAACCACAGTCACCATCTTTGTTCCTGATTACATCTCGAGCATGACCGTAGGTGAGTTCATCGAAACCGAGATGCCATCGTCGGGCATCCGCCCGACCATGCTCTTGGCCCGCCCCCAAGACCCCTCTTGCGGTTTCTCGACAATAAAGGATATGCCGCTTCCGGCATTCATCACGCATTGTCGCGGATGGTATCTCACCACACTGCCGGCCTGCGGAATCTCGTTTGTGGTCAAGCTCTCCAAAAGACTCAAGGAGTTTGGAGTCGACTGGGGCTAAGACCTATGGCCGCGCAAATATGCGCGGCTTTTATATTTATCCACAGTTTGAAATAACATAGCGTATATGCTATACTTTATTGCATATTAATTAAACGAAACGTATGGCCAAAGAAACTAAACCTAAAGCCCTCAATGCTATCGGAGCGATGATCTCACGATTGCGTGAAGACAGACATATGACACAGGCTGAATTAGGCGAAAAAATCGGCACAACTCAGTCGGTCATTGCTCGCATTGAAAAGGGTGAACAAAACCTCTCCACCGAGACTCTGGCAAAGCTTTCTGAAGCGCTCGACCACGAGATCGTTTCGATCTCAAAAGGAGGTACGGTAAATTTCCGTATTGAGGGAGGCAAGCCCCTCTCCGGCACGATCCACGTTCGCACCTCGAAAAACGGTGCGGTCGGCGTCATGTGCGCCTCCCTCCTCAACAAGGGCACAACCATCATCAAGAACACTCCAAAAATCGAAGAGGTGAACAGAATCATCGAAGTATTCGAATCTATCGGCGTTAAGGTCGCATGGAACGGCAATGACCTTCACATCACCCCTCCGCAGAAGTTCGATATGAAATCGATCGCCTATGATTCTGCAGCAAAAACTCGAAGCGTAATTATGATGGTAGGGTCACTCATCCATCGAATGGAGAAGTTCGACCTTCCTCAAGCCTCTGGTTGCCGACTCGGCTCTCGAACGATAAAGCCGTACGTATACGCACTCGAGAACCTAGGCGTCTCTATTGAGACAAGCTCGAAGTACTACAACATTTCACACAAGAGTCTAAAAAAGAATCGGGAGATCGTCATGTACGAAGCTGGTGACACAGTAACTGAGGCAGTTCTTATGGCAGCAGCCCTTATCCCAGGTAAGACCGTTATTAAATATGCGTCAGCGAACTACCAGGTTCAGGACGTATGCTTTTATCTCGAGCAGCTCGGTGTAAAAATAGAAGGCGTCGGCACCTCGATCATGACCGTGCATGGCCTTAATGGAGAAATTAAAAAAGACGTAGAGTATTACCTTTCCGAAGATCCGATTGAAGCAATGTCGCTTCTTGCGGCTGCCATAGTCACCAAATCTTCAATCACTATTGAGCGCTGCCCTATCGACTTCCTTGAGCTCGAACTTCTCAAGCTCGAGAAAATGGGATTCAAGTACAAAATCATCAATCGATACAAGGCGCTTAACGGCAAGACAAATCTTGTCGACATAGTCACATCACCATCAAAGCTCGTCGCACTCGATGAAAAAATTCACGCGCTCCCTTATCCAGGCATCAACATGGACAACCTTCCTTTCTTCGCAATCATTGCCACTCAGGCTGAAGGCGAAACCATGATTCATGACTGGACCTATGAAGAGCGGGCAATCTACTATAAGGAGCTCGATAAGCTACGAGCCGAGACCATCCTCGCCGATCCGCATCGCTTCTATGTAAAGGGACCAAGCAAACTCAAGGCAACCGAGATCGTTTGTCCGCCGGCCCTTCGCCCATCGGTAATCATCCTCATAGGTATGCTTGCTGCAGAAGGTACTTCGATCCTTCGAAACGTCTACAACATAAACCGAGGATACGAGGACCTTGCGGCGCGACTTAATTCCATTGGCGCAAAAATAGAGGTATTTAGAGACTTATAAGGTATCCGCACATTAAAAACACCTCGATCAAAAATATGATCGGGGTGTTTTCGTATAGTTTTAGAAGATTCTAACATCCCTCGACTCTTAGGACTGCCTTCTGTATATTAAAAGCGTGTTTTTACTTAAGGCAATCCCGATCGCCCGGGGAGTTGGCGCTGAGATACTTTCCTATTGGAGCGGAACCGAGGCACTCCCCGGCTCTGTCGTTCGCGTTCCTTTAAGAAAACGAACGGTAGGTGCGCTCGTCGTTTCCTGCGAATCTGCAGCCGACGCAAAAAATGAAATTAAATCGCTTGATTTTGAAATTCGGAAAATTTCAAACCCTCACGCCAAAGCCATACTTTCCCCACAATTTTTTAACGCCGCTTCAGTAAGCGCAACATATTATGGATCGACAGTTGGAAGCGCTCTTTTTGAAATGGTCCCCCAGGTGATACTCTCCGAGTTTGAAGCGTTGCCTACAGCAAAACCTCTGATCGTACGAAAAAAACCTCGTGAATCGTTTGCCCTTCAAAAAAGTGACGATGACAGGTACGGTCATTATAAAAGCTTGATTCGCGAAAGATTTGCTCGCAAGGAATCTGTTTTCATGGTCATGCCAACGGTCGAAGATATAAAAAAGGCCTGTTCTTACTTTGAAAAAGGAATTGAGCCGTATACGTATATATTCCACAGCGGGCTTTCTAAAAACGATGTTGTTAAGCGTTGGAAAGCTGCGCTCGAAGACACCCATCCGATTATCATCGTAGCAACCGGCGCTTTCCTTTCTCTTCCCCGCCATGATCTCGGCCTCATTATAGTCGAGCATGAAAACTCCAGAAGCTACAAAATACAATCGAGGCCGTTTCTCGACATGCGCTTTGTGGCAGAAAAACTCGCTAAAGAAATCGGAGCCGATTTACTTCTCGGAGACTCGTGTTTGCGTGTAGAAACTCTTTGGCGCGAGGAAGAGGGTGAAATAGTTGAATACGCACCGCTGTCTATGCGATCACTTTCAACTGCACGAGACACCCTCGTCGACATGAAAAAGTACAAGAACAGCGGAAAGATTAAAATTCTTTCTGATGAATTTCTTGCCCTCGCAAAAAAGAATAAAGAAGAAAGCGGCCACATGTTTGTATTTGCCGGACGAAAAGGTTTAGCACCACAAACGATTTGCTCAGACTGCGAGACTACGCTTACCTGCAACAGATGCACAGCTCCACTTGTACTTCACGGCAAAGACGAAAGGAGATTTTTCCTCTGCAACCGCTGCGGCAAGCGTTTTGATGCGCATACCACCTGCAGAAACTGTCAAAGCTGGAGGCTTGCAACACTTGGTATTGGTACCGAACGCATTGAAGAAGAGCTCAGAGAAGCAATGCCTGAAACACACATATTTAGACTCGATAAAGCTTCAGCGCCGACTCACAAAAAAGCCCTCGAACTTGTGGAAGAATGGTACAGCTCACCCGGATCAATACTTGTGGGCACAGAACTCGCTCTTCTCTATCTTGATCGACCGATCGATTACAGTGCAATTGCTACACTCGACGCATTCTTTTCAATACCCGATTTTCGTATAAACGAAAAAATCTTTTCTATCATTGTTAAAATGCGCTCTATCACGCAAAAGCATTTTCTTTTACAAACGCGAAATCCTGAAGCACCCGTGCTCGCCCTCGGTGTTAAAGGAAACATTATCGATTTCTATCGTGAAGAAATCGAAGAAAGAAAGCAGTTTGAATTCCCTCCATATTCAACTTTCATAAAAATTTCATATTCAGGAAAGAAAGAAGATGTTCTAGAAGCAATGGATAAACTCAAGGTGTCATGTGCGGGATGGACAATAGACGTCTTCCCGGCTTTCATCGCCACCGTAAAGGGTGAATATGTCATGCATGCTCTCATCAAACTTTCACGTAAAGAATGGCCTCATTCTGAACTTCTCGACCGCCTGCGACAGCTCTCTCCTGCATATGCAGTCAATGTCGATCCGGAAAGTATTTTGTAAGATTAGAGCCGTATTTTGGCCACATATCAGTTGACTTATACGTATACATGTTATAGTCACAAAAGGAGTCGGCAAGGAAATGTCTGGTTTTGGCACAACGCCACAATCTCGAACATACCCTACCCGATTGCTCTGTGAAAAACATCATCGCATTCATCACACTCATCACGGTTTTTGCCCAGTTCGTTGGGGCAAAACCGTCTGTCACGCTCTCCGCTGAAGCCTCCACCAGGTATTTCACCTTCGATTCGGGAGCTCCGCTCTCCGATGAAAAGGTAATTCAGCCGAACCTCAACGTTGCTTGGGAGAATGGCCTCTATCTGAACGTGTTCGCTTCTCGCCCTCTGGCTCGCAATGTACCGAAATCGGATTTCTCTTTCGAGAACGACTTCGGCATTGGCTGGGCCGGTGAGTTCGATTACTGGTCGCTCGACGTTTCACTAACCTATTACGACGAGCCCTCGCTTGGGAAATTCGGGGCCGACGATATCTGGTTTTCGAATCTCAAAGCATCGCATGGATTCGGTCCGGTGAATCTCGACTTCGAATACGGGGGCTACACAGCAGTGAAAGGCAGCTCACATGAAGGCGGGCACATCTTATCGGTTGGTCTCTCCAAAGAAATCGATTACCAAGAGCGTCTGTCCATCGGCAGTTCAACAAAATTCGCCTACGACGACGGAGGTTTCGGACTCGATAACGGGTTCGTCTCTATCACTGAACTGGAGGCCAAATGGAAAGTGACCAAAAGGATTTCCATCACCTTACCCAAAGTCGCTCTCTATGTCCCCGTCACCGTGCGGGACATGAGAAAGACCGAAGTGGTATGGAGCATGGGCTTTGAAATTAAGCTCTAAAGGTCTGTCGGGCCTCGTCGCGTAAGCGACGAGGCCCTTTATTATTTCCCACATAGAATTTTACTTATACCCCCCGAATACTATAGACTTAAAGAATTATGGTAACTATCGTCCAAAAAGAGGATCCTGTGCTCCGACAAATCGCTAAACCTGTGCCCCAGGAAATGATCGGTTCAGCCGAGCTCAAGAAAATAATTAAAGATATGAAGACAGCCCTAAAAGCACAGGATGACGGGGTTGCTATTGCTGCACCTCAGATAGGTGTGTCGCTCCGAATATTCGTGGTGTCAGGGCGCATTTATGAAATACTCTATCCACAAGACGAAGACGCAAACAAAAAGGTCGACGACATCGTTTTCATAAATCCTAAGATCGTTAAGATGTCTAAGGAACAAGACGAACTTGAAGAAGGCTGTCTCTCCGTACGCTATCTTTATGGCAAAATCATGCGAGCGAAAAAAGCAAAAGTTCAGGCACAAAACGAGAAAGGTGAACTCTTTGAAATGGGCGGCTCCGGGCTTATTGCGCAGATATTTCAACACGAGACAGATCACCTCGATGGAAAACTTTTCATAGACAATGCCACCGACGTGCACGATCTTCCACCTAAGGCATAACAACTCATGAATATAGCTTTTTTCGGAACACCAGACAGAGCGGTTTATGTACTCGATGAGCTTAAGGCGGCGGGCATTTTACCTTCTCTCATAATCACCCAGCCTGATCGTCCACAAGGCAGAAAACTTCATCTTACTCCCCCACCTGTCAAAGTATGGGCTCAGAAAGAAAATATCGAAGTGCTCCAACCCGATGATCTCTCTGACAAGAGTTTTATAGACCGTCTCAAGAAAGGTAATTTCGATGTTTTTGTTGTTGTGGCGTATGGAAAAATTCTTAAAGATGAGATTCTCAATATTCCTGCACACGGTTCTTTAAATCTCCATGCATCCCTTTTACCAAAACTGCGCGGCTCATGCCCTATCGAAACCGCAATACTACAAAACGAAAAGAATACTGGCGTATCGATAATCAAAATGGACAAATTCATGGATCATGGCCCTATCATTGCATGCAAACAAGTCACACCTTCTCGTTGGCCACTGCCTGCAGACGATCTTGCACGAGAACTCGTCACAGAGGGAGGTAAACTTTTTGCTCAAATTCTCCCGCAATGGATACAGGGGAACATAAAAGCAGAAGAGCAGGATCACGACGCTGCAACATACACAAAAAAGATTACAAAAGAGGACGGGCTTATTAATCTCAGCGCAGACGGTTATGAAAACTTTTTAAGATGGAATGCCTACAAAGGCTGGCCCGGAAGCTATTTCTTCACGCAATCAAACAAACGCGTCGTTATCACAGACGCAGATTTCGTAGACGGACAATTTAAAATAATAAAGGTTATCCCTGAAGGAAAAAAGGAAATTTCCTGGGAAGATTTCTCTAAAAACAACTAGCTATTTCTTTAGCTCTCCAGCACTCTCTTCGAAGTAATCATCGAGATTGAGTCGCGCATCCTGCCTACTCATGAGCGCTTCTTTATTTTCAAACGCAACAGCCACGAAATAATAAAGACTCCCTGCAAATAAGAGTACTACTGCACAAAACGTTATGAGTTGTTTATTAAGTTTCTCGAACTTCATACACGGCTAATTACCGCCTTTATTCCACGGCAAACCCTTCAACATATTCTTTAACTTGAGCCCTGACTTGCGAACGAAATCCATTTTCTTGGACTTCTTTGATCTAAGAGTCTCGACAATTTCGTCTTTAACCTCAGTAAGAGCAACATAGAGGTCCGAACGCTCTGCTTCAACTCGAATATTGCCGAGCCTTGAATGGAAATTAACTTCCGCCCGAAAAATATCACCGGACCTGTGATGATTGGTTGTTTTAGCTACTTCAACATCAACAATCGCGCTCGTATCTGTTGGATCAACAAGCTTATCGATAGCCTCCACTATTTTATCGACTGCCCCTTCTATAGCTGGAGTAAGTTCGAGTCCAGTACCTTTCAATATTTTTTTAATCATATGGATGTATGTATTAATTATATCATCAGACTACTCAAGGATTCCAATCTTAAATGAGGCAAGCCGACTGAGCGCCTCATTGTTAGTACCGTGTTGCTCGTTAAATTCTTTCGTTCCATCAATACCACAAAGTAGAAGTATCTTTTCTGCCCCTCCAGGATGCACTTCTATCCATTGCGTAAGGTCATATACAGAGCCATTTATAGCCGAGTAACAGCTTTTTTCATCCTTGTGAGAGGAAATATCAAAAAGTGAGTATGCTTTCATTTCTGTGACGATTGGGAGCGTGCTTGTGGAAATGGTACCGGCTACAGAGTAAGTATCTGCAGACTCTTGCGAATTCCCTCTAATAGTAAGAACTACCGCAATCACAGCTACTACCACAATAACTATAGATATATTTGTTTTCATACAGCATAAGTATATCGCATAAAAAACAGACCTCGCGTATGCGGATCTGTTTATATTCTGACTTTAAATACTTAGAGATCATTCTCTCGCCGATATGTTAATAGTGAATTTACTGCATAGCCTGCCAATCCAACAAGTAGCAACCCGAGGGCTATCGCCATAATAATCCTACCCGAACCTGCATCCGTACCGAACTTATTTATCCTCAGGCTTAGCCTTAAATTCCCTTTGCATCCGTACGAGCCACTCTTCTTGAGTCTCATTACCTGTCATCGCTAGAACCGCAACTTGTTCCATATGAGCCTGATCTGAACTCATATGCTTCATCCCCTTATCCATTATTTGTTTGAACGTGCTACCAGAAAATTTCTTATCGCAGATACCTCCCAATTCTTTGCATGTGAATGTTTTTGACATATACAGATTATCTTATATCAACATATAGAAGTAACCAAAAGTAGTTAAATTGCAACAGTGAATAAATTATTTGCCATAACATAAAAGATACCAGACAAGAACCTCCTACTTCTCCACACTCTTCCTTGTCAAAGATCCAAAATATCCAGTTGCCGGAAGTCCCTCCAATCTCTGATATGCACGTAAAGCATCTCGCGTTTTTGACCCAAAATATCCAGTAGCACTATCCCCACTCAATAGACCTTTCTTGATTAAAATATTCTGCAAATTCATCACATCATTCCCCCTTAATCCGAACTTTAGATCTCGAGTAAATCTTTCCGTCGAATCTTTTTGGGAAATTATACTAAGTGCCAGAGGCATTTTATCGCGTGATATAAGACCAAGAGCAGAAAGACGCTCAACAAAAGGCTGAAGAGAAGAATATACACCGGCTTGATTAAATACAGCAGCGACGGTCATTGTCGTCGCAGCATTGCTTCTCGAGCTTCCTCCCCCTGAGCGGGCTGTAATACTGCTAATAACTGGAGTTGTTGGAGTACTTACCACTGTTTGAGTTCCCGTGGTAAACGAATAATTACTTGAAGTTGAAGTATTTCCATACACGTCACGTGACAGGAGCCTAATATTATATGTGGTTTCTGGATTCAGGCCAGAAATAGTAAATGACTGATACAAAGCCAAGGCAGATGAAGATGATGCAAGACCATATGACAGCGTAGTGCCGTATTGAACAGTTGAAGTCGCAAGCTCGTTAGTTGTCCATGTGACTGCAACAGTAGTTGTTCCAGGAACTATAGATACAGCAGAGACAACTGGTCCTGTTGTGTCTGAAGATATTTCTGGACCAATATTTGAGCACAAACCTTGACGGTACCCAACCTGAGTTGAGTCAAGACAAACTCGCATACTGTCATAAAGCGTATCAAACACACCACCAATATCATTAGAGCCTCCAGTTGACGTTCCATGAAAACCTGGCCACCTACCGTTTCCTGTAGTTAAAGGATTTGCGCTATGCCTTAAACACTGTCCAGGATTTGCTGGGTCTGGTCCCCATGTAACACGATAGTAAGTACAACCAGACCCTCCCGGTTCACAAATATCTGCTTCACGCACATCTAACCCTGCACAGGGGTCGGGTGCAGACCAGTAACCACCGGAAAAACCAGCTACGCCATAACCTCTATGGAATCGATCCATATAATCTATAATCTGCGTATCACTATTTGCGTATTTAAACCAAGGCATAAGCAGTTGAAGAAATGCAAACTGCATAAGGGCTGGTGACGAGACAGGTTGATACGTTCTACCACTTCCTAGCGTTGGTACAGGACCCCCAGGTGGACCATCTATGTAACCATAAGGATCAAGCATTGCCCCATTAGCATCAGATCCAGCATTGGTTCTTCCGTTTTGTGATTTCCACTCAAGAAAATAGCGCTTCCAGTAATCATCCTCTCCTCCATTATCGGTATCACCCCAAATCGGCACCCCTCCAACACCCACTTTTATTTGCGAATCCTCTTGAAACACATTACGAGCCTCAACTGTTGTGCTTGCTGCAACAACACGAATATTATCAATTACAGTTTGATCGTCATAAAGTGAAGCGAAAAATACGATAGGTGGTTTTTTTCCCAACCGCTGGCCCGCACCCGATCCAAAAGCAACATCGTCCACAAACATCCCATATTTATCTATACCTCTCTGCATTAAACTATAAATAGCAGGTAATTTATCCAGAACATATTCCGAACCAAACATTAAAAGCACATCGTAGTTATAAGCATTTGCGTGAATAGCGGCGTAATTACTCATCGCATACGCCGGAACCAGATCTCGAAAACCATCAGAGAAAGTTCCCAGTTCGTATTGAGGCACAGACCATGTATTTTTTATTCGAGTTACTTCAGAAAGAAAGCTTACACCTAGCTCGCTTGAAATCACGGATGAAGATGGTAGCCTTTCTGGTTTAACGTTATAGGTTGAAAAAAGGGGTTTCCATGTTCCGTAGAAAGGTGGTCTAAATACGGAGAGACCGTTATCTGTAGGTATGCTCGACAATACTGTTAGCACGGCACTTGATACAACGCACCCAGGGGCTTGCCGACACTTAGCATTACTAAGAACCGGTGTGTTAGTTGCTGTTGTTGTTGCAGAAACTATTCCTTTAAATATTGAGCTTCCTGGTGAAACCAGATATGGCAACTGATTCATAATATTACGAGATGCGAGGTATGTGCCATACGAAGAAATAATTCCCTGATACTCATCGAAAACCGGATTTATTTCTGCTCCATTAGTTAACAAAGCACCCACATCATCAGTTGAAGAAGCTGGTAATATATTTGTAAGAGTAACGTGAGTAGTGTTTGCATTAAGATCGTCAATTGGCACCACCCAGTAATCACCTGTAACAAACTGTCCGTATTTACACGGACGGCCATTACAATTGAATTGCCAAGTAATATTTACCCCCGCAGCTGACTGAGTGATCGAATTCCCTGTTGAGACAACACCTCCCTGATTAAAAGTTGCTGTAACAGTAGACGATGCCGTAGCTGTAAACAAACAAATACCTGTGCCCGAACACCCTCCACCACTCCATCCTGTAAATAAATAGCCAGGGTTAGCATAAGCCGTTAGAGATGTTGTGCCGTTTGCAAGCATAAGCTCTGAACAATCAGCCCCACAATCAATACCAGCACCCACCACAGTACCTAGACCTGTTTTGGAAATATTTAGCACATAAGCTGTTTGAGAAATAAAAGAATATTGAGATGACGTACCAATATTTCCCACAGCATCAACTGATTTCACTCGAAAATAATAAGTAGTCCCAGGAGTTAGACCAGTAATATCAACCGAGTGATTGGTGGTGGTTGCTGAAGATGTTGCAGTAAAGGATCCGTAGCTTGGAGTTGTGCCATATTCCACCTGTGATGTTGCGAACTCATCAGTAAACCAAGTGACACTTGATGATGTGGCCGTGGTTGATGATGCAACCGAAGATATGCCGGGTGGAAATGTATCCGACAGCGGCTGATATGTGTAAATTTCGTTTATATCTGCCACTGATAGACCTCTATCATATATTCGCACGTCATCAATTTTGTTATATCTACCGCCCGCAGCATTTGAAGGAATAGTAAGATCCCCATTTGAGTTCATAGTATTCCCAGTCTGCAATGCGGGGGTATTTATAAGAACGTTGTTTGCGTAAATACGCACATCAGTTCCATCATACACACATGCAATATGATGCCAGCGTGCAGTATCAGAGGTAAAACTACCCGACGTAGTAACTGTAGATGAAGTACGAACCTTACAGGTAATACTGTTCCTGTATCGTGCCAGGTAAATAACACTATCAGAACTACTTAATTCATTTTCAAGGAGAATCTCATCAGTGGATGAAAGAGTTGTATCAAACTTTACCCACAAAGACACAGATACTCCTGGTTTATTTTTAATAGGAGAAAAAGTACCAAAATTAATATAATTTGTACTCGATGATGCAAAATTAAAGGCTCCCACACTCTGCCTGCCGGCTATACGAACAGGACTATTAACAAGAGTACCCGTGGCATAAGAAGACGATTGGTCAAACACACTAGAGCCAGATAGCTCATCAAACGACCAATGCCCAATCAATCCTGTTGCAATATCCGCCGATACTGTATGAGAAAAACCAAACAGTGCAATACAGGCAAAAAATAAGTGAAAAAATAATTTATTCATCAATAAGTGTATCGTATACAGAAATCAAACTTGTTGGAGTTCTCACCTCCCCACACTCCCCCTCGACAATGGTCCAAAGTATCCCGTAGAAGGCACACCGACAGATGACTGATACTGTTTAAGCGCTCGAAACGTCAGAGGGCCGAAGGTACCTGTATTGTTTCCTGGAGCGAGGAATCCTTTCGAAATCAAGAGAGTCTGAAGGGTCTTCACATCCTCACCCTTGTCTCGAAGCTGAAGATCTCTTTTAAATGAAGCGGCTGATATACCCGTAGGAGCTGCAGCGGTAACGACTGCACGTGCAGCTTCGATTTTGTCTGCAGGAACGATACCTGCACTAATCAGGGCTTCGATGAATGAAGAGAGAGTTGGTGTTGATACCACTGTAGAGGCCGAAGGAGTGGAACCAAAGAAGGTTGTGACACGTGAAGCGAGATTTGAGGCAATTCTTCGTGCTGATGAACTAGGGATTTGATTTTGCGTAACGGTAGTAACTACAGGATCAGTACATGATGAGGTGGTAAATGAAGTGATTGAACCGTATGAGGTACCAGTGATGTTTGTGGCGTATGGACGGAAGTAGTATGTGGTCTCACATGTGAGGTCTGAGAGAGACTCAGTAAATGATACTGCCCCACTTTGAGCCCCTAGAGTTGAGGTTGCAATAGTAAATGTGAGTGCGGATGTGGTGCCGTATGCAAATCCTGACTGTGTGGCATCGTTTCCTCCCGTAGCAGTGATTGAGGCATTAAGGATTCCAGTAGTTTTAGTGAGAGATGTGGCAGCAGAGGTGGTGAGGGTTGGTGCAGCACATGCAGATGTAGTGAGAGTTGTATTGCTTCCGTATGAAGTGCCCGCAGTGTTTGTGGAGTATGAACGGAAATTGTATGTTGTGTTGCACGTAAGGTTTGAGATATCTGCTGTGTATGCTCCTGTACCAAAGGATCCTGCCTCAGTGGTGGTTGCACCGTATGCGGTGGTGAGTCCGTAAGCAAATCCTCGCACAGTGGCATTAGCACCTCCTGTTGCTGTAATGTTTCCGTTTAGTGTTGCCGAGGAGAGTGTGAGAGATGAGGCGGATTGAGTGGTGACGGTACCAGCACATGCAGATGTGATAAATGACGTGATCGACCCATATCCCGTACCACCTGTATTGGTTGCATATGCACGGAAGTAGTATGTGGTATTGCAGGTGAGGCCTGTGACGCCTTCGTTGAATGAAGCGGTGCCCGTTTGAGCGCCTAGAGTAGATGTTGAAACGTTAGTGGTGAGAGATGATGATGTGCCGTATGCGAATCCTGATTGTGTAGCGTTAGCTCCACCTGTAGCGGTGATTGAGCCGTTTAAGGTTGCCGATGTTTGAGCGACAGATGAAGCAGCAGAGGTGGTGAGGGTTGGGGCATTCACCGATGTTGTGAATGTATAGTTTTGAGACGTCGTTGCATTCCCTGCCGCATCTTGTGATCCAACACGGAAGTTGTATGTGGTACCTGCAGAAAGACCCGTGAGAGTGATTGAGTGAGAGGTTGTTGTTGCAGATGATGAAGAAGCACTGCCGTACGAGAGTGTTGTTCCGTATGAGACAGATGAGGTAGCTGCTTCGTCGGTTGTCCAAGTGATGGTTGCGGTTGTGGCAGTGGTTGAAGAAGCGACGGATGAGATGACGGGAGGAGTAAGGTCGGCACCACAATCCCCTGTCGCCCGCGGACAAATAGAGAAGTTATCAAAATACTGAGTACTTGTAGATGTAGTATCGTTACCAATAAGTACCTGGTGCCATGCCTGAGCTGTTGTAGAGCCGAGCGCCGTCGTTGAAGTCGCAAGCACAACACCATCTACAGCAGTTGATAGAGTAATTGGACCATTAGTATTGTAACGAACGGTAAAACGGTACCACTGACCTTCAACCAAACTAACCGGACTCGTTGTGTTTGACAGATTGACTGTTGTATTACAATTATCGTAACAATACGACAATCTAAAAACCCCAGGTTGATCAATAGGCCCTGTTCGGAGAACAAAACCATCATTTGTATCAAGACCTGGGTTCGAAGAAAGCGTCGCCTTTCCGGTCACTTGGAACAGCATTTTCGAGCTCCATGGACCAATATATTTCCAATAAAAATCTACTGTTCCTTCTGACACTGGTGCCCATACATTATTATTTGTCCCCTCTTCAAAAGTTACCTCACTAAATGCTTGAGTTGTCTTTAGGGAGTAGGATCCGGCGTACGCATAATCCAAACTTCTTACAGCAGGGTTTCCACTGTTGTTATAGTCAGGGGTATTATCTTCCCCCGCATATCTAACAGGACTATCTGTTTCCATATCCCAGAAAAACGTTGCTCCTGCAGGATAATCAGGAATAGTGAAAGATATCGTGTAGTCACTCGAATTAGTGTTTGTGAACGTATCCTGACATTTTACGTAAAAATTATACGATCTGTTATTACCAAGCCCGTTGATATTATAGGCAATGTGTGTAGTTGACGCTGTATTAGAAAACGATGTCATTGCACCGTACGCAGTACCTGGTGATGTTGAATACTTACACGTTGCAACTTCATCTGTTGAAACCGAAATCGACGTTGTTGCTGTACCTGCCAATATTGTTCCTGAAGGGGACCCATTTGAAACAACAGGCGGCGTAGTATCAGGGTCTTGTGTGAGGAATGTATACGTAGTAGATGTGGCAAGGTTATTCGAAGGATCAGCTACAGAAATTCTGAAGTAATACAAAGTACTTGTAGCAAGACCTGTAAGGGAATATGAGTGAGACAGTGTTGCTGTATTTGATGATGTGGCTGTACCAAATGATGGTGTTGTACCGTATTCGAGAGTCGACGTGGCAAGTTCATCTGTACTCCAGCTAATAGTAGCGGTTGTTTGGGCTGTGGAAGATGCGACAGAAGAGATTACTGGAGCCGTATTATCAACTGGCGGAGTAAACAGCACTTGAACCGACGCTTGGGTTATACGGAAGAATGTAGTGAGACTGGTTGCAGCCACAGCTCCTATCTGAACGTTATCAAGGCCGGCCAAAGTCCAAGCGGAGCCTGTGTGAGGGTCATTTAAATAAAATTTACCTATACCCGTATAACTTCCACTTCCATCATATGATGTTGTTGTCGCTTGTGTCGTGCTCGATATAAACAAAGTCTGGAAACCAGTACCTGTGGTTGCGGCGTTTTCCCTAAACGTACTTATTCCTTTAACTGCATTAATGGTTCCCGTAATGCCTGCCGCAGCAGTGTCAGTTACGTGCCACGAAACACGCTGACCATCCGCAGATGAATCAACAGTAGTAGTGTTACTGTCATGAGGACGTTCACTGACACGACTTGTGTTTGTTGCATTACTACTCCACTCATTATAAGTGCCTATAGCATTAGGCATGAGCGCCAACACTTTTTGACCGCTTGTTCCGAAAGTTGAGTCATCCAAAACAATGTCGTCAAAATAAAGATCAAGCGTATTACTATTTGTGTTTTGTGGTTTTCCTATCGAAACCGCACGCATAGTGTTTGCAGTGCCTCCAAAAGTAGAAGTACCGGAAACATCCGTCGAACCATTAATTCTGAGATCATACTGTGCACCCGTCCCGGCATCAACACGCAAGTTAACGTAATACCAGGTTGAAGTAGCAAGTGCGGTTGTGGTTGTCGCTACACTTACAAGACCATTGTTCAAAACCGAAAGAGTCCGATTATAATTTAACCTCAAGATGAAGGTTGTTTGATTACTCGTGTTGGTACCTCTTACTATTTGCTCGCCTCCAACCAGAGGAAACGTGTCCACACGAAGCCAGAAACCTAAATACGTATTGCTCGTAAAAAGATCCGAATCAGGACTCACAGCAAAATACCCTGTCGTTGTGGCGTTAGGACGGATTGAAAGAGTCTGAACCGATGCTCCACTTGGATTAAACCTATAAGCAAATGATCCGTTTTTTACAACCGAAGACTGAATAGTTCCGTTAGCAAGATCAACTTCCACATTTCCGCTACCCGCCTCAGCTCCTGTGAATTGAATTACGGCAGCGAAAGTTTCTGAAGGAAAAAAAAGTATTGCTGCAAATAGCAGTAAGGATAGATGCAACTTTTTACACACAACAAACATATAGAAGTATTATACACGACCCCACTCATTATTTAGATATCCCCACACTCACTGTAGCCCGAAAATTGCCGACAAATTGTTTTCTCTAAACCACCCATCCGCTCAAAAGTATGGATTACTAGCAAAATTGGTCTACACACCCCACAAAATCAACCTTTCGTGCCAAATGATTAAATGGGCTCTAGATATTTAGAGTGACCACCTCTCTCAAAACACGGACAATCAAAACCTTCTCAACAAAATTAGAAGTCGACGTATCATCACGCACCATCCAATCTATTAGACATGCTAAAATACACACAATGAACAAAACTGTAATTTACATAGTAGCCATATTTCTATCAATCATGATCCTCTGGATTCTCTGGGGATTTTTCGGCTCTCGAGTTGAGCAATTAGACTACACTGTTATAAAGAAGATGGATGGATACGAAATACGAAAATATTCGGCACATATTGTGGCACAGACAACAGTAAAAGGTTCCTATGGAGAATCTTTGAATAGTGGCTTTGGTATTGTGGCGGGATACATCTTTGGCGCAAACACAAAAAAAGAAAGCATCGCGATGACCGCACCGGTAGTGGCACAAAATATTGCGGCGGAAAAAGTTTCAGAAAACATTGCGATGACCGCCCCAGTGGTAGCGACAACAGACGGTGACTTCCATACAATTTCTTTTAGCATGCCTCGATCTTATACACTTAAAACACTGCCGATACCAGACGATCCTCGAGTAAAAATTGCAATGATTCCTGCCAAAAGCTATGCAGTGGCAACGTTTTCTTGGTACCGTTCAGATACAAGAATAAGAAAAGTGCAGCAAAAACTACTCTCATCGCTCGCCAGAGATGGGTATACTACCAACGGAAACGTTGCTTACGCCGGGTACAATGCACCATTCACTCCTCCGTGGATGCTACGCAACGAAGTGTTAGTTGAGCTAAATTCAGATAATCTAACGTTTTAGTAAGAAACTTTTGGTTGACGAGAAATTAAAAATACAACACTATGCTAGGTTGTATTATTTATTGCTCTAGCGTTCGGACTCTAACCGCCACATGAATAAAAGTTGATTATTAAAATAAAAAAACCCGCCTACGATTAGAACGTAGTGCGGGTTTCATCTTTAACGGTAAAATCAACCGCGCAAATCCATCACATCATACCCCTTCCTCCTCATTTCCCTGTAAATGGGCAAAAGGAGCTCATACATGACGCGGTATCTTTCCGCATTGTCGCCTGACTTATCCAGAACCGCAGCGTTGATAGTCTCAGAAATCTGAGGCATCTGAATGTCGAGCGCCGCCACAGTAGCATCAAGCACCGCATAGAATTCGGCACCGGTTTGACTGAGTCGAAGCTCCGTAAAGAAACACCTGTCGTTCTCTTCCATGGTTTCGGCAAAAATTCGATCCCATCCAAACCCTTTAGCCATGGTTCGATACATTCCTTCCGAATTTCCAGTGTTTACAGGGACATCGCCTAACGGGAAATGCAGATGGAAATTGTTTAGAACGCTACAATACCCGATGGTCCAACCCTGACTCAGATCCAGCGTGACTTCAGATTCGTCAAAAGGCCTCGCCTTTTGCATAGACATTCGCCTCCTTTCAAAGAGAGCTTTTCTGCAGCACCACGCTGAAGAAAACCTAACTTACGATAACACTAAAAATATATATCGTCAATCTAATCGTAATCCTTTGTTGTGGTCTGGACTCGAACCAAAAACACGGCTTAATGCCGTGCTCTGGATTTCTGTCTAAAACATGCTGAAATATGTTTCCGAACCACCCTTACCTATCTTGCATATTTCAGGACGCAGACAGGTCGCTTTCACCAAATTACTCTGCTCGACATTGCACGAGAAATCGGAACCTTCTGGAAAGAGAATAAAGCCCACATTTGGTTGCCAAATATCAAGCAGGGTTTCTTTGGAATAGTGCGTCCTACCGATAAAGAAATGGCTGAATTTGCTTCAAGAAGATAGCTTGTATTGACTTCATACAACCTTCGATCAATGATCGTCCGTATGGAAAGAAAGACTAAAAAATATCCAAAGCACACTTGCCAGTTTTGTGGCTCTGATCGTAAACTTGTAGAGACCATTATTGATGATGAATTCTACTGGGATGAGACAACAAAAACCTATCAACCTAACGGCTTTACCAACAATTTTGAACATACCGGCTATGTGCAATGTGCGGTTTGTGAGCAAGAGTGGACTGGACAGTAACTTTTAATTTGAAATCGGCAAATTTAAAGTTAAGGGCTCAAATTTTAATATGAGTTCGTAAGCAAAACCGCATCAGATCGTCTATAAAAGTAGTTATCCACATTGAATGGAAACTAATTGAAATAATTGTCAATCTAGGTTATACTCTATTTAGTCTCATCTACCATGCGTAGAAGGAGCATCAGAAACCGTCCCGCAAGGGGCGGTTTCAGCTTTTAGGGGTATTCTTTCGGTAGTTATCCCTCTCTCTTTTAAATGATTCTATACGGTGGGTACTTGTCACATGATAGGCGCTCAATAAGACAAATTTAGTACTTCGCTTTGATAGCACTACCGCAAACTGTCCTTCCTCATACCAGATCACAAAGTTTTTAGATGATTTTCTTTTGCTTTCCCAATATGAAATATTTGGATGTGTTTCGTGATTTTTAATTACCCAAGCAATCCAAGAAATACGCTCACATCGTCGCATGTCAGGAGTCCTTTCGGACTCTTTTTCTCCCTCAGATATAATATGCCAAAAAGTAAAATGCTTTCCCTTTGTCGGCTCAAAGTATCTCGTCTTTACAGGTAATCCAAGAAAAGTGAGGCTACCGTTTACAATGGTATCCTGAAATATCTTAAAAAGAGCATCTTCGTATGGTTGCCAATCTCCAGGAAATTCAAAGATTTCTGGTGGCTGCTGATTGTCTATTGCTTCGGTCGCCATACAAGAACATTAAATTTATCTTCATCCTTTGCAGAAGACGTAAGCATTTCAGTCTCTCCGATACTGCTCTTTATGACTTCTATAACTTTCTTTTTACCCTCATTTGAGCTCAATGCTCGGTGAGTATAAGAAAGCGCACCAATAAGAATATCGACTAATTGCATGAGTTCGACTTCATGAGACCTGATCTGTTGAGCCTTTGAAACAGTAAACACTTCTTCGACACTGGCAATGTTTAGTATTTGCTGCAGTTCTTGAACCTTCACATTACTCTTGGTGTCCTTAATATCGAGATAAAGATTGTATTCCGATGTTTCTGCTTCTCGTCCCACTATTTGATTGAGCAAAACATAGAACATCTTGTAGTACCAGGTATTATGGTCCTGACCAAATGCGGAATGATTTAAAATACCTTTATCAGGCACAACAACACCTCTGAAGTGAAGATTTTCGTTGCTAAAAAAGTATTTTGCCAGATCGCAATAGTACTCAGCCTTTGCGGGAGATATCTTTGTCCATTTTGCCTCAAAGTTTTCTGGTAGTTTGTGCTTAGTTTTAATATTTCTTAGATCCTGAAATATCTCAGCCGTTTTATCCTTTGAAACCCATACTGCGCCTAGTACAAAAGTCTTGTTTTTATCATTCAACAAGTGACAACTTTCATCGCAATAAATATTGTAAGTTTTTTTGGTTTCCATGCGGAAAATATTTTACCACATTTAGCTTATTTTATATAGGAGAAAACCTTTATTTTTAGCTGAAAAAATGGTAAAGTTGTAATATTATGCCATTGCTAAACTGGATAGGAAAAGAAGCTGTTGTAAACCACGATAAAGAGGTTCCTTTCCGGTTGTTAAAGAAAGTTAAGGGTGTGTCTGTGGGTGAAGACTCACAAAATCTTATTGTTCATGGTGATAACCTCGAGGGACTGAAGGCGTTGATGCCTTACTACTACGGGAAGATTAAGTGTATTTACATCGATCCCCCTTATAACACTGGAAACGAAAACTGGGTTTATAACGATAAAGTTAATTCACCGAAAATTAAAGAATGGCTCGGTAAAGTTGTTGGGCGTGAAATTGAGGATTTAACACGCCACGATAAGTGGCTTTGTATGATGTATCCTCGCCTTAAACTGATGCGAGATCTACTTACGGATGATGGATCAATTTTTATATCAATCGATGACAATGAGCACTGTAATCTTAAACAGATTATGGATGAGATATTTGGTGAGTTAAATTTTGTCACAAATATCATCTGGCAAAAAAAGTACACGCAAAGCAATGATGCGAAGTATTTTTCTAATACACACGACTTTGTTCTTTGTTATGCGAAGAACAAGGATAATAAGAATTTCAAAATAAATCTTTTGGCCAGAACAGAAGAACAAGACGCTAGATATAAAAATCCAGATAATGATCCAAGAGGTCCTTGGATGACTCAACCACTGCATGCAAAAAGTGGTACAGACAAGACTTATGAATTTGTCTTCATGAATGGAGTTAAGTGGCGACCACCCGCTGGTACATTTCCACGTTATAGCATGGACACACTAAGAAAAGCAGACAAAGAAGGAACCATTTGGTTTGGTAAAAAAGGAGACGCTGTTCCGCGTTTGAAAAAGTATCTCAATGAGATGAAACAAGGTGTTATACCTAAAACCATATGGCTTTATGATGAAGTCGGAAGTAATGATGATGCAAAACGAGCAATAAAAGATTTATTTGATGATAACCCCTTTGATTCTCCAAAACCACCTGCGTTAATCAAGCAAATAATAAAACTTTGTAGTGGTCCAAGTGATATAATCCTTGATTCATTTGCTGGTTCAGGTACTACTGCTCATGCTGTTTTGGATTTGAATAAAGAAGATAACGGCTCTAGAAGGTTTGTGCTTGTTGAGATGGAAGATACAGTAGCAAAGGACATTACTGCCGAGCGTGTTAAGCGTGCAATTAAAAAGTATGACTACAAAGAAGGTTTTGAATATTGCGAACTAGATAAGCCCTTGTTCAATGAACATGGGCAGATTGAAGAGTCTTGTGATTTTAATCAATTTGCTACTTACATTTACTTCACTGAAACTCAAAAGAACATCGATAAAAAAGAGATTGATGGAAACTTTATCGGTGAAGACAATTCAACTGAATACTATCTCATTTACAAAGAGCCTAAGCTAAATGTGCTCGATAAGAATTTTATAAAGAAACTCAGAAAGACTGAGGGTAAAAAGGTGGTGTATGCAGATCGATGCATGCTCGATGACGAAACGCTTGCACAGTATGGAATCGTCTTTAAACAAATACCTTACGAAGTAAAAATTTATTAATTATATGGAACTCAAAAAATACCAAAAGAATACAATTGAAACACTAGAGAACTTCTTGAAAGAACTTCAGAAGGTTGGTCCTAAATACGCCTTCATGGGTATTACGGATAAGCCATATAAAAGAGAGGCTTTTGGTGATGTTCCATTTGTTTGTATAAAGATCCCCACTGGTGGTGGAAAGACAATGGTTGGTTGCCATGCTACCGATAAGATCATGGGTGTTGCCCTTAAGTACAAGATGGATCGAGGTATTGTCATGTGGTTCGTGCCATCTGAAGCAATCAAGACTCAGACGCTCAAAAAGTTCAAAGACAGGAAAGATGCCCATAGAAAGATTCTTGATGAGGCTTTTGAAAATGGGGTTAAAGTATTCTCAAATGAAGAGGCTTTGAGTATCCGAAAAGAAGATGTGAACGACAACGTATGTATCATCATCTCAAGCCTTGAGGCGTTCAGAAAAGAAAAATCACTACAAAAGAGGTATAAGGTTTACCAAGAAAATGGTGCTCTCCTTGGACACTTTGAAAACCTTCACAACGAAGATAATTTAGAGAAAGATGAAGAAGGCACAGTTATAAACTCTCTGGCTAATGTGGTCCGTATGACCAACCCTCTCGTGGTTATTGATGAAGGACACAAGACAACCACAAAACTCTCTATAGATTTCATAAAGGATCTCAATCCTAGCTTTATTATCGAGTACACCGCTACACCTCGAAGTGAGAGCAACATTCTTGTTGAGGTGCATGCATCCGAGCTCAAGGATGAGCAAATGGTAAAGATTCCAATCGTACTTGAAAGCTCGGCTCAATGGCAGAACGCTGTAGAGCGCGGTCTTGAAAAGAGAATAGAGCTTGAGAAGGATGCAAAGAAAATCAAAGGTGAATACATTCGTCCTATCGCTCTCCTACAAGCACAACCACAGAATAAAGACGGAAAAACCATTACTGTAGAACAACTAAAAAATTTCTTACTTGAAAGAAAAATACCAACTGAACAGATCGCGATAAAGACTTCTGATAAAAATGAACTTGAAGGTGTGGATTTGTTTAGTAAGTCTTGTGAGATTCGATACATTATCACTGTTAACGCCCTTGCCGAAGGGTGGGATTGTTCATTTGCCTACGTTCTCATATCAGTGGCAAATCTTGGATCAAAGATTGCAGTAGAACAGATTATCGGTCGTATCATTCGAATGCCGTATGCGAAGAAGAAAGCAAACGAAGACTTCAATAGGAGTTATGTATTTGCCTCTGCCCAAAACTTTAATGAAGCGGCTAATCAGATAATCGGTGGTCTTGAGAGCAACGGCTACAGCCGGTCAGACATTATCAGTGCAGATAAAAAAGATGCTGTATACGAGCTTGAATCAAAGAAGGTTGTATCAGATACACTAAAGGTCCCAATGATTGCATATGAGGATGATAAACTCTCATTCGAGGATCTTGTTGGTGAAGATTTTGAACTTGCTAAGCAAGATGCAAAGTTTGAATTTCAGGTCCATTATGACAACGACGGTCGAGCTATCATTGATATCAAGAAGGATGATGAATGGACTCGAGGTGCACAGATGTTTCTTAAGCTCACATATTCTGATAAGAATTTTACAAAAGCAGAGTTGGTTCAGTGGCTTGATAAGAAGTTGAAATTTACACTTTTACTTAAGTCAGACAAAGTAGCCTTTCTTGATAAGGCAATTGAATACCAACTCAAGAAATACACCATCTCAGAACTATCGGTCAATCGTTATGTGCTTGCTGAACAGCTTCAAGTGCACATTCAGAACATTCTAGAAACCTATGCAAAAGAGAAGTTTGAGGGATTATTAAAGAAAAAGAAACTGGTTGTTAAACCATTCGACGCTTTTTCGTCTTTCATCACTCTCAAGCAAGCGGTCCCTCAAGAATTTAATAAGAACTATTACGAAAAGATAGATAAACTCAACGGAGAAGAATTAAACTTCGTAAATAGACTAGATCTAGACACCCTACCGAATACCAAATACTGGGTCCGAAATAGAGAAAAGGTTGATCCATTTTATATTCAAGGATGGAGAAAAGGTAAATTCTATCCAGACTTCGTAGCTGTTACAAAGAAAGGTACTATCGTTGCTCTTGAGTGGAAAGGTGGCGATCGAGTAAGTAATGAAGATACCCAATATAAGGTCGAGATTGGAGAAACCTGGGAGAAACTTGGTGCAAACAAACTGCGCTTTTTCCTCGTTCACATAGGGAATGTTGAGGAAGTTTTGAAAACAATAAAAGAACTATAAGTGTATGTCGACAAGCTCTGTAAGCACAACAACACTCCCTAATCTTACAGATCATCTCTATAAAGTCTGGCTTTATTTAAGCTGGCTATTTTCTCTTAGGATAACCTGGATTGTTATACTTACTGTATCTCTGATTCTTATAGTTTTTAATCTAGTAAAGAAATATCAACAAAAGAGATCCGGTCTTCTATCGACAAAGATAGAAAAACAAATAGAAACAACAAAGCATAATTCCAAGCGAACAATCTACAAAGATTTTTTTGAGCAAATTTATTATCCTTCCTGGTTTTCGTTACTTCTAGTACTGGTACCTTTTTCTATACTTTTTATCTTTTCACGATTGTCCCATTTATGGTCCATATCAATTCCCAATTTGGTATTTGATACCAGTAGTCATTTTCAGAACCTGATTGCTGTCCATGCGGGAGTTGGCGCAATTATATTTGCATTACTTATATTTGTTGCCGAGAGCTTAAGAGACGATGAAACAAAAGATAGAGCAAGAGTATTACTTAGAGAAAGTTTTCTGTTTCCGTTAACTGTATCTGAGATAGTATCTTTCTTCATTTTTATATGGGGAGACATAAACGTATTTAGTATCGTCCCTGTTATTATTGTGGCCATTTTGACCATAATATCCTTGTGGCGATTGCTCGAGGTTTTATTGAATAAATCAAAATTTGCAGCAAAACGTCTCAAGCTCTTAAAAGAACGCGTGGATCGCAGTATAAACCTGGCGATTGAGGAACGAATTGGAGATAACATATTCATTCAAACCTTTAGTGAAGAAAAAAATGGCCTAAGATACTACCCATTCTCAATTGATGGAAGTGAGAAGACTGGAAGGATATTTATTCATTCTGATAAGACCGGATTGGTCGTAGATATTAGGATCGATAAACTTGAAGAAGTGGCAAGATTGATTGAATCAGAATCCAATAAGAATGGTTATAGTATGTTCAAAAATAAGCCAAAGCCACAGCAAGCTTCGTCAGAAACTGCTCAGTCAGAATTTGTGCAACAGGCTGTATATAATCACAATAGTAAGAATTATATCCACAAAAAGTATCGAGACGTTATAGATGAAGAAGATAAACTTTTGGTGAGTGTTGATGGAAATGCAATCAAAGACAAAAATATTATTTCCCAAATTACAAAATTAACTAAAGAAGCTTTCATAATAAAGCCTGGTGAGAATTTCTCTGAGGAGATGAAGTTAGAAATTGCTGGTTTGGAGGGTCAATTTATTGAGGCTATCAATAACAAACGTAGCGATAAGGTCGGTGAGCTTACAAAGACTTACGTTAACCTCGCTGAATCTTTCTTAGAAGCAATAAATAAATTCGGAGGAGGCTATTCGTATGAACAGGCACGAAAAGAACGTGGCTCAATTATGGGTGGTTGGAATGAGGTCCAATGGATTGCTCGCAGCATACACGACATCTTTGAGAAAGCGATTCAGAGTCAGGACAAAAAGATAGTGCTGGACGTTGCTTATCTGCCAATAGCAATAGCAATACGTTCCATAAAGTTCAAGGATCAGTATTTATTTCAAGAGTTTATAAGATTTCCAGTACGACTTTATTATCTTGCGGTTAAGGAAAGTGAGGGCGATCTGAAGGATTTGATGATCGATCGATCTTGGAGGCACTTAAAAGAAATGTCAGATTATTACATTGAGAATCAACTGCAACGAAAAGTTGACGATGTGGAATCAATAAGACAATACGCCGAGTTTACCAAACCACTATTTTCAGCATTTCAGGATTTATTAAAAGCATCTTTTGATAATAGAGACAAAAGTAGTTTTTCTACATTTCTTGAGCAATTCTCAAAAACCTATTCCCACCTTGATCTAGACTATGGTGGGCATAGTTCTGAATATCTAGAGCAAAGCCTCTCGTGGGTTACAGATAAAGATCAACAAGACGTTCTTAGAAGTAGAATCCTTGTTCAGAAGGAAAGAGAGAATGCTACTGATGATATTAAGTTAAAAAAACAACAAATAATCCTTGGGCTCTCCGCATATATATTTGAAAAATATAAGCAGAATTCTACTAATGTAGAACTTCGAAATTTTTATAATGAGATCTCAAATAGATTACCAACACAATTGTCAGAACTTACCTCATTGTATCAATCGACAAGAACACACGAAGCAGAAGACTTCTGGGGTTGGGATAATTGGGAGACAATACCTGATGGTGAGGTACACATTATTGATGTCCATAGTAAGCAAGATCGTCTGTACTGTGTTAAGGCGTTACAGATACTTGCACCAATGACTGATGAACAAATAAGTGCAATTAATCTTCCAACATCAAGGGACTTTGCATTTCTTGTAGAAGATAGATCGGGAGGGCATACGATCATTCCAATTCTAGATGACATAAAAACAAATCTTGCGTCTTGGTTATTTGTCTTGAATGAGGCCGCTATATCTAAGGTTGATAAATTTAAGTCACTGCTTCAAAAGGCTAAGGACGAACAGGAAAAAAAGGAAGATGAGTATTTGCAGTCTGTAGAGCTAAATTCGTCAAAGCTCGAGGAGTTTAAATCTAAAATCAAAGAAGCATTCTATTCTACTGTTAGATTAAAACCAGTTATGGATAGATTAGGAATATATAAGAAATTGTTGGATGAAGTGCCAGGAAAGAGTGTACCGTCTTATGGTTATAACCAACTTGATAATAAGGCAGCTTTTATAGAAAAATGGCATGTTCATTATAGCGGCTGGGGTGATACTTATGGAGAAGGAATGGCTAGTTCCGAGGATCAGCTTATATTCGAACAGTTGGTTAATGGTGTTGAAATCAGAAAGGATGTTGCGAAAGAGGATATCATTACTGAGATAGAGAAAAGCGTGCAAGGATATCAAAATCCTGTTGTTATTCAGACATTGGAATATTTATACGAATATGACTCAATAAAACACTCCGATCGCTTTATAGACAGATACAGACACGATTGTCCCAAAACTTCTTTTAGTGATTTGAAATCATTCCTTGGTGTCATTAAATTAGCAGAACAAAATGTACCCGTCATTGATATGTTTGTGCGTGATAAACAGTTAGAGAATAAAATCATTGTCACTGATCTAGAAAAGCTCGGTATCCTTAATCAATATGCCCCAATTGATAAGCCGGAAGATGCGGCCTACCAATATGACATCTTCTTCTTGAAGGTTGACGATCTTAATAAAGATGATGATCAGCGAAATACGATTCTTGAACAGAATCCAGAATGGCTACAACAACACGTTGATAAAGAGGCGTATCTAAAAAGCCATGTTGTTGTGCGACTATATCAAAAGTTTAAGTTCGAAATTAAAGACCCTCAAAAAGGTACCTGTCTCACAGTCATTAAGCCTACTCAAAGCCACAATTAGCCCATAAACGCCCCTGTGTACGCTTTTCAACCCCTATTCAGGGGTTTTTGCGTCTATGATACCGTAACCCCGAAATTCACAAAAATACCCTTATTTCAAGCGGTCAAAGTAATGCACCATTTTTTACCGTTTGCGAGCAGTACGATGAGATCATCTTAGAAAAGTAATTCCTACATTTAGTACGAATTTCGATTCTAGGATAAAGATACCCATTGCACGGAAAGAGCTGAGTCAACTTGCAATGGGGGCTCAGCTCTTTCTGTTTCTTGGGAAGAGCACTACCTCATACGAAAGGTCGAAACCCCTCATTATGCTTACCAAACACGCACTAGAAGAATACAAACAACTACACCGAGAAGAAACCGGTACGGTCCTTCCCGATGATGTTCTGGCTAATGAGGCAATTAACTTGCTAACGCTTTTTAACTTCGTCTATCGACCGATAAAGAAAGCGTGGCTCGAAGAATATGGAAAACGACAAGGAATTGATCGAGTGGATACTCAGAGACAAGTCAAAAACAAGAAAGGATCTCAACCACAATCAAAAGAAAGCCTACCTCAATAAACTGCACGAAAAGATAGATCGGTCCAAGCTTCGCAAAAAGAATAAGTCGAGCAGGTTCTTCGTTGATAACGAATACGTTCAAGGCGGATATCTCGCAACACTCTCCAAGCTGTGCACGTCAGTCTATATGGCGCTTTTGGTCCACTGTAATACCGAAAGCCAGGCGGCATTCCCAAGTATCACCACCATTCAGGAACTCGTTGGCAGTAAAAACAGAAGTAGCATCATTAAAGCAATTCGAATCCTCGAAGGCTACGGCATCATCGGTGTTACCAGAGCCGATGGCATGTTCAATATGGTAAATCTCTATACTTTTCATTCAAGCGAGTTGTGGTTGCCGGTCCCTAACTGGAATCGAAAAATAAAGATATCCGAGGCACCACCGCAGTTACAAAAACAATATCCTCGCAGTTACAACAAGCGACCATATCGCAGTGACGATAATGAAACTCTAACTAACCTAAGAAAAAACTCTCCTAATTCTGTAACTCACATTGGAGATGTGTTAAGGGGAACAATGCAGAAATGGCAGATGCCAAGAAGTCAGGAGTCGGTTGCTATTCAGGACCCTTCTGGGGATACTGTCGTTCGTCAGCCAAATGAGGTGACTTTTCCCGAAATAACGGGAAATTTACGGGAAGATGGCAGTGACGATAATGTAACTGCCATAGAACAGAAACCACCATTTAAAAACGGTGAAAAAGGGTCGGACGATAACATTAAAAGCGCATATGAATAATAAAACACAACCAATCAAATACTTCCTCTACGCTCGTAAATCGAGCGAGGCGGAAGACAGACAGGCGGCATCAATCGATGCCCAGAAAGATGAACTCTTAAAGATTGCTCAAGAGCAAGGCTTGGCGATTGTTGAGGTCCTTACCGAATCTCAATCAGCCAAGAAACCAGGAAGACCGATCTTTAACAAAATGCTTGAGCGAATCTACAAAGGCGAAGCTAATGGAATCATCTGCTGGAAACTGGACCGCCTCGCACGTAATCCAGTAGACGGTGGACAAATCAGCTGGATGCTACAGCAAAGCGCAATCGCACAGATCGTAACCTTCGGCAGAACTTACTACCCAACAGACAATGTCCTCATGATGCAGGTGGAACTTGGAATGGCGAACCAATATATCCGAGACTTATCAGTGAACGTAAAGCGAGGGCTTGCAAAGAAGGTCCGAGAAGGCTGGCTACCGAGCATGTGTCCTGTCGGCTACATGAGTACACCTGACAGAGAAAAAGGATTCAAGACAATCATGAAGGACCCTGAACGCTTTCCAGTCGTTAAGAGGCTCTTTGACCTCATGCTCACCGGCAACTACAGCACGATACAAATATGGGATGTGGCTCGTAAGGAGTTGAATTTGAAAACATATCAGCGAAGAAATATGGGTGGCAAGCATTTATCAAAAAGCGGAATCTACGCACTCCTAAGTAACCCATTTTATTACGGCTGGTTTGAATATCCGTATAAAAGCGGAGAATGGCACAAGGGTGCACATGAGGCGATGATCACCGAAGAAGAATTCAACAAGGTCCAACAGATCATGGGAAGGACTATGCAACCAAGACCACGACCAGAGCGCAGCTTTGCATTTACCTCGCTTATGAAGTGCGGCACGTGTGGCTGTAGTATCACCGCACAGGCCAAGGTAAAGCGATGTAAGAACGGTAATGTCCACCACTACGTCTACTACAACTGCACCAAGAAAAAGGTTGATGTGAAGTGTCCAGAGAAAGTGATAGAGCTCAAAGATCTTATACTTGATATCAAAGGCAAGCTCAGTGAGATCACTATTTCAGAAAGATTTAAAGATTGGGCAATTAAACACCTTCATGAACTGCGAAAGACAGAAGTCGACAGCGATACCTTGGTCCTTAAAGGCAAACACAAAGAGCTTGAGGAAGTCACCAAGAATTTGCAGTCACTGACACTCAACTTCACCTCACCATCAAACAGCGAGAGAGCGATAATCACAGATGAAGAATACCAAACCCTCAAAGTTGGCATGGTCAAAAAGAAGTTGCTACTTGAAGAAGAATTGAACGTTAAAAATAGAGAGGTATTGGAATGGGTAGACCTCACCGAACAGACCTTTGATTTTGCCTGCTATGCCCACATTTGGTTTGAAAAAGGAGATGATAAAGCCAAAAGAGCGATACTCGCATGCCTTGGCTCGAACCTCACCCTAAAAGGCAAAAAGGTCTTTGTAAATTACCATTCTTTCATCAAAACGATCATAAAAAGTCGTCAGGCGGTTGAAGACGAATTAGAGCGCGCTCGAACCTCTAAAATATCAAGCAATAAAAGACAAAACCCCACAAAATGTGAGGTTTCGTCACTAGGGCTCCGGGAGAAGGGATCGAACCTTCGACCAATCGCTTAACAGGCGACTGCTCTACCGCTGAGCTATCCCGGAATATTCATATACGATGAACGAAAATCATAATAGCAGATTTTGGCCCACTGGCAACGTATTAATACCGTAAGACCATAAATGACTGCAGATGCGAGGCAAAAACTAAGCAGATGCTGTCATTTATGGTTGTATGGAAAGATAATGCACTACTCAAACGTACATACTATAATGGAGTTCTCATGGCCGAAGATAAACTAACAGGAGCTAGGGCCGACGCCCTTTTGGTCAAGAATGCCCTCGAATCGAGCGAGCAATTCGGCAGTATTATCGAAAAATATCAAGAGCCGCTCAAACGCTATATTCGCAGGATTGCACGCCCTAGCCCTGATGATCTCGACATACTTCTCCAGGATATATTCATAAAGGCATACGAAAATCTTAACGACTTTGATCAGGAGCTTACCTTCTCTTCGTGGATATATCGAATTGCTCACAACGAAGCAATCGATCATTTGAGACGCAGGAAGCGTTTTGGCGCATCTCTCGACGATACGACAAACGATGAGGACAACGTAACTCTCGCCGAGACTCTTGCTGCAGACACAGACATTGTAGGCGATGCCGACCAAGCGTTTATACGAAAAAATATTGAATCAGTACTCCAAGACCTTGAACCTAAATACCGTTCGGTCCTCGTCCTTAAATTCCTCGAAGATAAAGACTACAACGACATCTCGGACATTTTAAGAAAACCCCCCGGCACCGTAGCAACACTCATCCACCGGGCAAAGAAAGAATTCAGGCGATTGGCAGAAGAGAAGAAAATAAATCTCGAAGGAATATGAAAACAACCATGACATTAGAAAAACAAATATTGGAGAAGATCAAAGCAAGCGGCTTGCGCCCTACGCCAAAGAGCTTCTTTAAAATACGAGACGTCATTCTCTGGGTCTTTTTGGGTGCGTTCGTGGCGGCGCTTTCCGTCGGTTTTGGAATGATTATATTCATGGTACGAGGAGCTGACCTCGCTCTCTTCAACACGCTAGGACTCTCTTCTTCGCAAAAACTTCTCTACTCGGTGCCGTTCTTCTGGATCGCAGCAACGCTCGCCATTGGGACAGCTGTATATATTAATTACCGAAACACCAAGAAGGGGTATAAAACAAGCGTTGGTAAATTTAGTCTTATAGCCCTTATCATCGCTATAATCCTTGGATCGCTTGTGTACGCCTTTAATATTACAAAGTACGTCGACCGAGCCGCGTCACACCTCCCTATTTACAATGCTGTCGTCCCTCTTAACACAAACACATGGTTTGACCCTGAGCACGGACTTCTTTCAGGTGTTGTACGAAACAGAGAATCTGATAATGATTTCTTCTTAAGCGACGGACGGGGAACCATATGGCATGTGACAGGACTCTTCATATCGATGCCTGATGGATTTAAATTCCATTCGGATGATCGAATCAAAATAATTGGCACAAAGACAGGCGAAGCAGAATTCCGCGCCATTGAAATCAGACCATGGGAAGAAGCCAGGGAGCGCGTGACGGCAAAAGAGGCTGAGATTAATCAATAGTGATATCTATTCGAATATCACTGTCGAGGCGGTCGTAGAATGTTATCTCACTTTTAGTTTGAAAGATAAGCGAATAACTCTCGCCCCTACCGAACTCTCCTGATTGAAGCCGAGCATCCCCTCTTCTCGTTCTCTCTTCTACCATGTTATGGAGGCTGTCATCTTTAACAATGAAAAGTACTTCATCCCCCACTCGAACAGAAAGTTCGGTTGGTTCGACACGACCTTGATAGAGTGAGACTTCGTGCGTGCGAGTGTTACCGAAGAAGGCAGAAGCTTGATTTCCACGACCGCTTTCGAGATTTCGAGAGAGGATAAAAGTACCGGCAGAAGCTGCGATAAATAAAACCCACAAAAGAGCAAGATTAAAATTTCTTGATCTGTAGAATGGTACAGGTTTTAGAGCTTCTTCACTCATGGCTTTATTATAGAACAAAAGCGGCGGCCGTAAGGCCGCCGCTATTCTATTTACCCAAAAGATAGAGCTGTTTTGCCTCCTCCGCTGAAATCGCGCGATTATATACTCTCACCTCATCCATTCTTCCCTGAAGCGTGTATCCGAGACCGTTGAGCAGTTTTCCAAATCTCACAGATGCATCGTTTATAGTAAGAGAAGTTGTATCTGCAGTGTCAGTAACCAGAACTCCATTTATGTATACCTTCCGTCGAGAATAATCATAAGTCCACACAATATGGTGCCACTTGTTTATAGTTGAGCTGTTGAGCGTTAGGCCAGCAGCAATTTCTGAATTTTCGATACTTGTTGTGAGACTCTTACTCGTCTGATGGAAAAAAAGCTGTAAATCTATATTATCGGTTCCACTATATAGAATTTCGTATGAACCATTGATCGCATTTGGATAGTACCAAAGGGCAATAGTAAACGGACTACTCGAAGTTAAAGGTTGTGGAACTTCGACATACTCATTTCCACCATTGAAGTTTAAAGCTTGACCAACTTTACCTACAACAGGTGAAGTTGTTGTGCTTATATTAACCATAGTGCCGTGATACCCACGACCACTTCTATCCCACGCTTTATTCGCGTTCCAATCAAGATCTTTTCCGTTAAATGACCACATGCCCACAAGACCGTTTGTCATCTTGGTATCCTGTGATGAGTTAATTTTAGTTTCGCTCATTCGATAGAGTTCATCGATCTCTGCGGTAGAAAGTGAACGAGTATACACACGAACATCATCTATTTGACCATTGAATATTTGACTCTCGCCCTGATAATGCCTTCCAATATAAAATTCGTTATCAGTATTTAATGTCCAACTTAGAGTTCCTGTAGAAGTATTTGGAATTCCGTCCTCATAAGCAGTCACTGTAATGGTTGAACCTTCTTTCTTTATTACTCCAAATATCCATTTATTATAATGATCTGCACCGAGATCTACATATACACCCGTTTCTGAAACTCCCACACGATTAATACCAAATTGTGTAGTCGTATTTCGCATAGTCATAAGAAAGGCGTCATTTGTACCCACACTATTTGAAAATATCGCACCCCACGTAGTCATTGCTCGATGGTTAAACCACGCCGTCACGGTCCAATCACCAGAAAATGTTGAGGCGGGAATGGTGCCGTATACATGATCGTTACTTCCGTCAAAATCAAGAGCCTTTCCCCTCTTCCCTGTCACCCAATCCGTTGTTGCATCCATATTCGTGAGAGTTCCGTTATTTCCATTCCCAGAAAAGTCATGTGCGACCGTTGAAGTTCCTTCATTAAACGTCCAATGACCCACAAGTCCGTTGTTAGAGACACCCTTTCGAGTCGCCTGACCTTGACGATATAAAGAATAAACTTCCGCGACTGAAAGCACCCTACCGTAGACCCTCAAATCATCGATTTTACCATTGAAATTGTATGCGCCTCCCCCATTATTTGAGCCCAAATAAAGATTATTTCCAGTATCAAGCAAAGAGAGATTTGGTGTCACCGTGCTCCTAAGTACGCCATTAAGATACAAATTCGTCGTAGTGCCGTCATGTGTTACGACCACATGATTCCATTGATTTCGGTTAATATACTGATCACTGACAGCAACACGAGGTTGCGAAGTAGTGTCCGAGAAAACAAGCTTAACCTGAAGTCCGCCACATCCAACCCCGCAGTTATACAAAAATATATCCCAAGTATCTCCGTCCTTATCGATCAGATCCATATATGGAACTACCATCTCCGAAGGAAGCTCACGGGGATAGAACCACAAAGATTCTGTAAGAGTTGTATTTGTATCATTAGCCACCGGAATGACCACGTAATCATTCACGCCATCGAAATCAAGGGCCTTATTGAACTTACCTGGGACCCAATCAGTATTACCGTCCATATTCTGCATCGTGCCATGATTATCATTACCTGAAAGATCGTGGAGCCGTGTAGACGTGCCAGAATCGAACGACCAATAACCTATAAGACCGAGATTCGAAACAGGCCTTGTGATAGACGCAGCTCTCAAATCCCCAGAGAATCCGAGAGCTCCCACAAAAAATATTGCTGCTATAAAAAGATATTTCATCATCGTCCCATATTATAAAGCTGTTTCACTTCCGCTGCTGAAAGGGCGCGGTTATATGCACGGATCTCGTCGCTCGATCCTTGAAACCAATAGCTATTACCTGACGTAAGGTTACCCAAGGTAGTAACCCCTGAAGTAAAATTAGAAGTACTAAACGGAGCAGTTCCTTGAGAAACTCCGTTTACATAAAACGTGTGAGTGGCACCGTCGTATGTTGATGCAACATGGTACCAAACACCATTCTCTGATGTGATTCCGAGTATCTCTCCATTAGAGCTTCCCCAACCTGCTCCGAGAACTCTTGAGTTTGGTTTTCTATATCCAAATCCAAATCCTCCTGTAGTTGAATCAACTCCATTCCATATCGGAACCTCATATGTCGATGATGTCCGCTCATATTTTACCCAAGCCGAGAAAGTGAAATGACCCGAGCCGTTTATCGCTCGAGATGCCGTGGGAATGTAATCATTTACTCCATCAAAACGAAGCGCTTGTCCTACCCTGCCCACAACTTTCGCAGTTGATGTGGCGCCACCAACAAAATATCCGTGATTACTTTGTCCGCTTACATCAGTGATTGTTGTCAGTGTGTCTTGCCCATTAAACGTCCAATACCCGACAAGTCCGTTTGTAAGCTTATTATTTTGAGATTGGTTTACGATTGTCTCCTTATATCCATAAAGAGAGGTGATTTCGGCAGCAGAAAGTGCCCGGTTATAAATACGAAAATCATCGATAATTGCATTTATTTGCCTCGACTGAGAAGTGATGTGTGAAATGTAGGCCGGGACAGAGGGCCACGGTATAGAGTTCACGGTAGATACCGACGCCTCAAATACCCCATCAATGTATCTAGACTTTACTTTAGTTGTATCGTCATAAACCATAGTTATGTGATACCACCTATTGAGAGAAACATCGCCAGTGCTATCAAATATATTATTCGAGCTCGATGGTCCTCCGGTATAAAATCTAAATTTATTTGCATCGGACACTGAAACCCCAATCTCATTTGCCGAGCTTACGAACGCGCTGAAAAATTGTCTCTCATTTGGTTGATCAGAAAGAACTTTCGCCCAGAAAGAAATCGTAAAACTTCCGGTAACCTGCGTGGCAAGATTTGGGATATCAACTCTATCATCTGTTCCATCAAACGAAAGAGCGGTACCTTGCTTGCCTGAAACCCAGCTTGACCCATTCTGAATTGTGCCGATGTTTGCACTACCAGACTGATCATGCGCTACCGTACCAGAGCCTTCATTGAGTGAGTAATATGCGACGAGTCCTGTCTTGGTCGTAGCAGCGTGTGATGACTGAACTGAAGAATAAAGAGCGGCTATTTCCGCCGGAGAAAGGGCTCGGGAATAAAAACGCACATCGTCTATTTTTCCATTAAAATCATACCCCGCACCTTCATTTTCCTGACCTATCCAAATAACCCCTGTACCACCACCAAATGCCCCACTCCCCACACTTACTCCATCAAGATAGACCGTACCCGTACCTCCTGAAAATGTATATGCAATGTGATGCCAAGAACCATCCCAAGCATTTGTTCCTACTGCCATCGCAGAATTGTATGAACCGTCCTGAATACCAATATTTGAATTTCCAGTATTCTTTCCTATAAAAAAATCTGCCGATTGGCCCGATATGATGGCCCTGTAGCTATCACTGACACTTCCTTCGAAACGAAACCATGCGGATACAGTGATTGCAGAATAGCTTCCTCGGTTTGCGGTAGTTATAACATAATCATCGACACCGTCAAAATCCAATGCCTTTCCCTTTTTCCCTCCCACCCATTCAGGTGCACCAGAAAAAGTGCCATGTCGCCCATTACCCGACAAATCATGCGCAATCGTAGAAGTCCCCTCATCAAACGACCAGTTACCTACGAGACCTAGGTTCGATACAGGTTTACCGATAGTCGCTGCTTCACTCGAAAAAGGTAGTAAGACGCACACCGAAAACAAACAAGCGAAGAATGCGCTTTTACAATTAAAGACAAATAGTTTGTTTTCAGTCTTAAACTTCATTTATATTTTGAATGTATCCACCACTTTCTGAGCATTTGCGCTCTCTGCCACTGGAGCCGTGATTTGATATAGACTCTCCCCCACAACAAACCAAATCTCTCGGTCAGAACCCGACTCAAAAGATACGCCACGTCCACCTGCGATATCGAACTCTTTCACATCTTTCATTACAAGATCAGGAAGATCTTTTTTTATACGAGCAGTCGTAAATCCTAATGCTGGCTCGTCGTAATAAGAGACGAACATCTGAAATCCAGTTGCAGCCTTTCCTTCTTTTTCAAAAAGGAGAGTCTTGCCTATTTCCTCTGCAAGAACACGTATCTCATAGCCCGTTATTTTTTCGAAAGAAAATCCGGAAGGGTCAATGTACCGAGAAATATTCGCCTGAACATTAGGTCGCTCTACGTTCTGTGAAGCGCCAGTTTCAAACTGATAAGAGTCTCCAGAAAGCCCTACATACAAACCCACCCCTACGCCTATGATTAATACTGCGATAATTATTTTTTTCATGATGTTCTATTGATTAAGGATTTTCAGGTGCTGGTTCTGGCGCCGGCTCAGGTGAAGGCTCTGGAGTTGGTTCGGGTTCAGGATCTGAAACTGTTTCGCCGCCTTCTTGTAGCGGAGCATCATCTGAAACCCCTCCTTCATCATTACCGGTTCCCTCTGAACCCTCTACAGGTGATCCTCCACCCTCAGTAGGAGTAGGTTCCGAACCCTCTTCTACAACTGGCTCTGGAGTTTGCTCAGGTGCTGGCTCAGGAACAGGTTCCGAACTTCCACCACCATTACCTCCGTTATTTGACGGAGCCGGCACCTCGACAACTGCCGCCGCACATTCACCCGCTTGGCTCCGCATCGTTCCATTTGTAATGAAGAAACAGAACGGCTGACCGGTCGCTCGGTCAAGAATCGTAATACCCGCCGCTGCAGCATTCGTCGTTGTTCCCACACGGAGTTCCGTTGCTGCAACTGAGGCTGCATTCACATTCTGCACCGTGAGATCGTTTACTACCGCAAAATTTGCGCTAAAGGTATCTGCAACAAGATTTGTAAACTTCATAACAGCATTTTCGATTGTTGCTCCAAAACCAGAGAGCCAATCTGTAACTACGGCAATAGTGGTAGAAGCTGTAGTTGATGCGGTCGATGAAGCGAATCCTCCATTAAGTTCAAGGAACATCTCGAGAGTTGCAAGTCTTCCATCAATCGAATCCAATCGACCGTTAATACCATCAATTGAAAGGGTAAGCTCTTCAATCATCGCCTGCTGTTCCTGAACTCCAGCGAGGATAAATGTAGAAAGTTTGTAGACATCTACTCCTTTACCTCCAACGGCAAGAACCTCTACAGGAGCCTCTTCTGCGATAAGTCCAAGACGAAGCGGCGCTGAAGCATCTTCGGTATTGTAACGGTACTGCGCAACGCCAATGCTTTTTATTTTTGTAAGAATCGATTCTTTTGCACCCTGATCAAGATATGAGATGTCATGCTTTGCATCGCGGGTAGAAATGTTTACGAATGACGTCGCTGCAACGTCTCCCATAACATGAAGCCTATATCCTGGGGTTGTCGTACCCACACCAAGGTTTCCATTCTCATCGATTGAGAACTTGTCGTCGTCAAAATGCTGCTTTGTAGAGACAAAGATTGTGATTGTTCCCGTATCAGTCGGGCCTCCAGACCAGCCTTCAAGCGCAGTACCAACAACCTCTTCTGAACCCTTTGCCTTGCGTCCGACTCCAGCGGTTGATGAAAGAGCAATCTTATCTCCAATCGTAATATTGCCGTTTTCACCATTTATTTTTACCGGCACTCGTCCTGAAAGAGCCACAGGTTTTGAATCTGCGATTTCCTTTCCAAGCAAGAGTCCTGGAGCAGTTGAAATTACACCAATTACTTTCTCACCTCGTACCGCTCGCTTGATGGTGGTAGATGCAGTTGTATCGAGAGAAACGATTTCACCTGCAGAAAGCGTTGCGTCGAGCGTTGGATAATTTTCTGCGAGGTCGATGTCGGTTATTGCAGCGGTAGTTGCATATATCGTTCCAGCGGTTGTACCACAAGATCCTGTGTCTCGTACACAAAGAGAGCCTTGGACGGAGAGGGTTGATACAGGCGAAGTGGTGCCGATTCCCACATTCCCTGCGCTCGACACCATAAACTGGGTTGCTGTCGAAGATCCTATCGCAAAGAGAGGTCGGCCTGAACCAATGCTGTTAGGATTTACAGAAAGATACGCCCACGGAGTAGTTGAACCCACTCCCACACCGAGGTTTTGAACCCCTCCTGCACCATTTGACTCACCATAGACAGTGAGAAGTGAATTGCCGTTTATAGCTGCAGTGTAGCTTTGCTTCACACCCTGTGCAGAAGCTGCTGTCACAGGAAGATCAGTCCAGGTGAGTATTCCCGCATCAGACTCGAACGTCATGTTACCGAGCTCGAGATTTTCGATCGATGTTGCACCCGATGAGAAGTCGTATCGAATCGCACCGTTTCCTACATCAAATCCACCCGCAAACGTTGAAGTTGCAGTAGTTGAAGTTGCAGTGAAGTTTCGTCCAACTATTTCACCAACGACAGAGAGTTTTGCGTACGGGGAACTTGTACCGATTCCAAAATTTCCTGATGTTGCAAATCGAGCAAGCTCGGTCGTGAAGTGATTAAAGACAATCGCTCGAGATCCAACAGCTCCGTTTCCGGTATCCGCAGAGATAGAAAGGACTCCTCCAGATATACCAAACGTATGACTTATACCTCCAGCGCCCGTATCCTGAAGCCGGATCGAAGGAGTGCCCGTAGCAATATGAAGAGTGCTCAACGGAGTCGCTACTCCAATTCCTACTGGTCCAGTGAGGTATGTCGTTCCATTAACTTCAAACTTTGCGGTAGGTGAAGTGGTTCCTATTCCCGTATTTCCCTGCACAAGAAGACCGTTTTGAGGACCGAGCATGCTTGTATATCCAAGACCAATGTTTACTCCTTGAAGAGCATGAAGTGTCATTGCAGCAGCGCCATTCACAAAGAGATTTGCACCACCCGAATTTGGAGTGTAAGTTCCGATTCCAAAGCTTCGATCACCACTTCCACTTCCAGTAAATCGAGCGATCTCTGTGTTAGCCGAACCCCAAAGATCAAGCCTTTGTTGCGGGCTTGTTGTGCCGATTCCGACGTTACCAGTTCTTAGTATTGACATCACTTCTCCGTATCCGCTGGTATCATTTACAACCGCTAAGCGTTGTGTTGTATCATCGGCTCTAAATCTCCATTGATCTCGGGTCGACGCGCTGGACATAAGGGAGATATCTGGATTACTTCCATATACCTGAAATTCCACTGCCGGACTCGTCGTACCAATACCGACGTTGCCTGCTAGATACGTTCTAGTGTCCGTATCGCTTCCCGTGATACCGAAGGCTGCGACGATGTTACTGTTGGCATTCCAAATAGCGAAGGCCTTGCTCGTAGCTGGCTGAACGAGGTCATACTGAGTAAGAGGGCTTGCGCCGCTCGTGTACGTAGCCAATCGTGCAGAGGTGAAAGTGTTCGCCGCGCCGCCAGTAAGGCTCGATGTGCCGCCGAACTGAATAGTGCCATTCACCGTGAGCTTCTCAGCAGGAGTCGTAGTACCGACTCCAACATTTCCAGAAGAATTAATTGTGAAAACTTGTCCAGGTCCACCAGAAGCTCCATATATACTAAAACTTCCATTCTGTCTGCCGCTCTCGAGATTCCACACTCCGCCACCCGCACCCCTATCCCAAAGCTGGACGAGCGGTATAGCAGAATCGTGCGTACCTTCAATCGTAAGGGATACACCTCCGGCATAACTAGATTTAATCCAAGCCATATTAGAATCAGCACCTTCGACCGACAACTTGCTCATAGGGCTTGTAGTGCCGATTCCAACATTCCCCCCGGAAGATATGTACATCTGCGCGCTGCCACCACCCGCTGCAGTGCTCAAAAGTATGTTGCGACTTTCCGCCCAAAGCACGAGATCGCCAGACGCCTGACCTGTTACGAGGCCGTTAGCCGGCGACGTGCCGATAACCGCAGTGTTATACAGGGTGTTCGTACCAAAACCTATCGTACCAGGACCCGCAGCCGAGTTATGTATTTGCAGAGCAGGAATGCGTGGATTTGTATTTGTCGTATCCTGAACTGTAAGTCGAGAGGCTGGGGTTGTGGTGCCAATGCCAACATTACCTTGCTTGGATATAGTCATTCTAATTCCAAGAGATCCTGACTCTGAGGTAGAGAACGAAAGCTTCGAAGACGTATTCTCATCAATCCTTGAAGCATAGATCTCGGCACGCCTCACTCCCTGATTCGCCCAAACTACCCTACCCAAATCTGCGTCAGTCGTCCTTGATCCGGCCAATTCAAGGGCTCCCATCGGGTTTGATGCTCCGCCGCCGATAGTGACAATCGTATGATCAATTCCGAGTGCTGTAAAATTAGGAGTCGTTGTTCCAATTCCCATATTACCCAAACCATCTATTCGCATTCTTTCGTAAAGACCACTATCTGAACCTTGAGTGAAGAATGCCAGATATCCTGTGTTTCCCCCAGCTGTTTCTGGCGCACCTTTAATACCACCGAAGGTATAGTTTCGGCCGAGGTTTGTTTGATATCCACCAAAATCTATTCGACCTCCCCTGTCTGCCGCCTGAGAACCAGAGTTGTCTCCCACATACAACTGAGCAGGTGTGTTAACACCTCGATTCACAGCACTGCTTGGGAAGCGAATATCGAAATGACCTCCGTTTGCACCAGGTGTTGTTGTGCCCACTCCTACATTTCCTCCATTGGTTATAGTCATGCGCGCTGTACCACCGTTTGTACCAAGGACAAGACCTCCTGTGCCATACGAGCTCACTGCAAAATCGTTTGCTGAGCCTCCAGAGATAACAGTTCCACCGCTTCCGACGAGTCCGTTGTTATTCCCAGAACTCCTCCACGCAACATATCCTCCGGTTGCATTTGTCGAGTCAAAAATTGCTTGAATTGCCGTCGAACTGGTAACGGTGAGTCGTGCAGAAGCGGTTGTGGTTCCAATGCTGAGATTTCCAGCGCTAGATAACAACAATTGAGTTGCCGTCGAAGATCCTATCGCAAAGAGAGGTCGACCTGAACCGATACCATTTGGATTCACTGAAAGGTACGCCCAAGGAGTAGTTGTACCGACACCAACTCCCGTATTCTGAATTCCTCCCGCACCATCAGATTCGGAGTAGACGGTAAGGAATGGATTTCCATTAATTGCTGCCGTGTAGCTCTCTGCGGTACCTAGCGGCGCAGCTGAAGTAACAAGCATATCTGCCCAATTGACGATACCTGCATTTGTCTCAAAATTGAGTGATCCGATTGTTGCGTTATCGATAGATGTAACACCTGATGAGAAATCGTATCGAATCGCTCCGTTTCCAACATCAAATCCACCTGCGAAGGTTGAAGTTGCGGTTGTTGAAGTTGCGGTGAAGTTTCGAGCGACAGCTTCACCCACAACAGAGAGTTTTGCGTATGGAGAGGTGGTGCCGATACCTACATTTCCATTTTGATCAATACGCATCCTTTCAGTATCAGTGTTGTTATTCGTAGAAGATGTTCGGAATGTCAAAACCATTCCATTCGCTTCGCCACCATTACCAGAAAGTCCATACACGGAAGCTTGCGCCTGCCCTGCAGTAAACTTTATCTGCCCAGCAGAACCCTGTCCTCCGAATGCGTTTGAGAGCGTCATGACTGGACCGATGGCCGTAGAAACCGCACTTGATATCGTAATCCCTCCGGCAACTGAACCACTCGATACAAAGAGCTTGTCAGTTGGATTTACTGCATTAACACCAATATTACCGTTTGTGTTTATAACGAGGACTGATTGATTAGTAGAAGTCGCAACCTGAAAAAGGTTTTGGCCAGTAGTGCCGTTCACCACTAGATTAGCTCCTGGAGTTGACGTACCAATACCGACATTACCTCCATCAGTTAATCTCATAACCTCAAAATCAGCATGGGGGTATCTAGGGAACTTTTTTGAACTAAAAATAAGATCAGAAGCTTGTGAGTTTGAAACAGAATCTATAGAGGTTACAGCAGATTTAATATTCCAGAATTCAATCACATCACCATCAGATCTACCTTTACCTAGAAACGCCATTGCAGTCACGTTTCCAACGGCTGGCGCACGTGAGTTTAGGAGAGCCAGTTGAGCAGCAGCGGTATCTATTCCTGAGAAAGCTGTATCATTAGCCAAAACTGCTGCATATGCAGTTACAGCCTCTGAAACTCCATAACCCAATCTAAAGCTTCCATTACCTGATTGATTAATATACAGCTTTGATGCAGGAGTCGTGGTGCCAATACCAACATTCCCCCCATTCGTCACAATGAAATCCGTCCTCGTCGATGATCCGATCGCAAATGAAGGTCCTGTGTTTCCATTCGCATTGACTGACAATTGCGCCCACGGTGAACTCGTCCCCACTCCAATCCTTCCACCCTCCTCTATCTTAAATCTACTTGCACCAGTCTGGGTTATAACAGAGAACAAAGGATTTGTTCCGGACCCATCACTCGCTTCAATCTGAAGGCCTTGTCCATCACCTCCTGCGTTATATATGTATGCTGCAAAACTATCGTTTGTCGCAGTAGATACGGAAAGTTTTGTGAAAGGAGATGTGGTTCCAATACCAACGTTACCTGTTGAGGATATAGTTAATCTTTCTGTACCAGTAGTATAGAATCTCTGCGTGTTATAACCAATATCAAAAGCCTTAACGTTACCTGTTCCTGGCGCAGATGAAAGAGGTGCGCCGGCACTTGTATTTAACCAGAAAACTAAAGCATTGCCGTCACCAGTTGATGTGTCATGTCTAGTCTGAATAAAATGTCTATATCCTCCACCTGCATGAGCCAAAGATATCTGCCCTGCTGTACCCCCGATATTGTCAGCTCCGTTCTGAATTTCAAGTTTAGCGCCTTGGGGATCTGTAGAATTAATTCCAATATTTCCCGTCGCAGCATGTACAGTCATTCTCGTAGATTGCGCATCGCTTCCAATTAAAGCACCTGAACCTGAACCTGTTTGAAAATGGAGTGAACCGCCACTATTCACGATACTCGTCTGATAATACTGACTTGGACCTCCGGTCCATCGATACATGTTTATAGTTGGATTATAGTTTGTATCATCAGTCATTATTATCTTACCTGGATTTACTGCGGTGATTCCATCAACTTGGAACCTACCAACAGGATTCGTCGTGCCAATACCGACATTCTTATTTGAATCGACCACAAGCCCGTTACCTGCAACAGTAAGAAGCGAAGAGTAAAGATTCGTCGAGCTCGCCGTTGTCGAGAAGAAGTTTGTTGTTGTGGCATTTGTTCCAGTGGCGTTCACGAACGTGAAGTTTTGGAGAGAAACCGTTCCTGTTGCCATAAGATTTCCTCCTATGTACGCGTCGCCTGCAACAGAGAGTTTTGCAAATGGAGACGTCGTACCAATTCCCACATTACCGACATTATCAATACGCATTCTTTCTGCCACAGAACCAGCACCACCAGCATCAGGTCTCGTCGCGAACACCAAATAGCTTCCCCTGTTATTTGCAGTTGATCCAGAAGTAGCCGCTCGAATAAGAGCGATTCTTGTATTTCCACTACCAGTGTTCGACGCTGCCGCGAATACAATATCTGCCTGAACGGTCGCATCTGCATCCGCAAGATTACCTGTAATCGACAAAGCAGCTCTTCTTCCACTTGGCGCAAACACATTCAAACGAGTCTCGTCACCATTCGGGTTAGGAACGGTCGTCCCCAAACCTACCTCTCCGGAATTGGTAACTATAAAATCCGTTCTCGTTGATGAACCGATCACAAACGACGGACCTGTGATTCCGTTTGGATTTACTGAGAGCTGAGCCCATGGAGAAGTTGTACCAATACCGACATTGCCCGCGATCGACACACCATCGCTTCCTCGGATGTAGAATCGGTCGCTAAGATATTCGATCGTTCCAGGCTCAGGCGTCAGCATCAATGGCCCGGAAGTGAACTTCAAAGGAGCGCTATTACCATTGACCGTACCCGCAGCAAGGTGAAAGAGCGCCGAGGGACCCGTCATTCCGATTCCTACCTGGCCTGACTGGGTGATGGTGAGGGCCGATGCGTTCTGACTGCTACCTATGCGGAGCTTGTCGCTGCTGTCGCCCTGGTTCCTGAATTTCCATTTCTCGATTCCTGCTTCCTGAAGCGAAAGGTACGAATCGAAGTCAGCAGAAGCTGTTCCCACTATAAGGACGCTGTCGGAATTCGCTACCGACTCTACGTGCAGCCCTGCTCCCGGAGACGTCGTGCCGATGCCGACATTTCCTCCAAGTAACACCGCCGCAGGCCCCGCACCCCTCTGCTCGATAGCCAAGGCCGGAGAAGCAGATGTGCTTGATGCAGAAATTTTCGCCCACGGTGACGTTGTTCCAACACCAAAATTTCCATCGCCGGCGACTCTCATGTATTCCTCCAGGGTGTTCGGATCTCCGGCCAAGTTCTTGCCGATGCGGAAATACTGGGTGCCTCCAGCGACCACCGCGCTCATACTCCACCAATTCGTGCCGAGACTATTATCAAATCTGATCGCTGGCTCGTTAAGAGCGCCTGTAGTGAATCCGTTCGACAATCGAAGCACTTCATTTATGCCGCTTGAAGGAGAGGTGTTCAAAATCTCCATCCTCGCAGAAGGATTAGCGGTTCCGACTCCCACACGACCATTACCATTCACTCCTTTAACGATAAGTGAAGGGGATGACAATCCGTTCCAGGTGGTGCTGCCTGTATTTCCTACTATGAACGAATTCGCTTCCGTGCCCTGCTCGACAGCAAAAAGTGCTGACGGCGTTGAGGTTGAAATTCCGACGTTTCCATTCGAGTCGATGAGAAGCACCGTTGAAGTCGAGAACCCTGCGGTCGATGAAGAAATGGTAAAGAGAGGATTAGTCTGACCAGAAAGTCCTGCGACGGAAAGTGATGCCCAAGGAGTAGTTGTTGCCACGCCTATCTTTCCTGTTGTCGCAGAGAAGTTTCGTGAACCGATATATAGGTTACCTTTGGTGCCGCTACTATTGACCGCCGTTTCTATCTGCAATTCTTCCGAGACCGCTCCTGCAGTCCTTATGAATGGAATAAGTCCAGATTGAGGCGCATACTGCTCACCTATTACAAAACCTCGAGCAGAATCTCCTGGACGTTCAAAGAACATATATGAACCCCAACCGCTTGGATTTGAATTCGAGATCCTAATCGCTTCCAAGTGCGTCGAATTCGCGCTTGATGACGCGATTGTAAACAAAGCAGCGGGCGATGATGTTCCTATTCCCACTCTACCGTCACTCGTTATCCTCATCTTCTCAGTAAGAGAAGACCCGGATTGTTTCGTCATAAAGTTGAGGTCCGCCCCATCATCGCCACCCGATCGAAGAGCTTGTACGAATGCGACATTAGTCTGAACCCCAGATGCTTCCTGAATGAAAGCAATGCGTCCGATTGGATTTGTATTAATGACATTGTTGCCGATAACCGCTATCGAGCCTGTCGTTGAATTCGAACGACCTTTGAACGCAAATACCCCTCCGCCGAAATCAAGCTGATTAGGACTACTTGTGTTCACTCCAACACTTCCATACGCATCAATTACAAATGCAGTAGAAGTAGCCCCTGAGTCAGTCGACGTACTCACCACAAAAAGTGGAGCAGAACCACCGTTGAAAGATGAAACTGAGAGCTTCGCAAATGGTGACGATGTGCCCACACCAACATTACCCGTCGCTCTCCATGCATGCGTTCCGTCTGTGGTCCAATTTCCTGTTGTTGCACCTCCGATCACATTACCAGCCCAATAGAGATCTGCTCCGTTTGCATAGAGTCGATTAACGGTATCAAGCGGACTCGAACTATCTAGCTTGATATTTCCAGAAACAGATACAAAATTTGACGCGAGATTAGTTGTGGTTGCGGTTGTGATGACAGCAGAGGTACCACTTGCTGTGGTGAAGAGAAGATTTGTGAGATCTGCAGATGGAGCACTGAGGCTGGTTGCAGAAATAGATGAGTTAGTGATGGTTGAATCCTGTATCGTGCTGAGTTTGATTGTTGAACCTCCAATGGTTGCCGTTACATTATCATCTCGTCCGTTTCGTACGTTGCGAAGGTTTCGATCGGCAGTCTGAAACACGAGCATGAGAGATTGGTCGATGAGACGGCTTTCAGCAATTCTTTGGTCTACCTGAGCCAAAGTCACCCCAGCGACAGTTGTATAAAAATTCTGTACCGGTGCTTCATTAGTCACATTTAGAGAAACATTGTTTGTAGAAGTAGCAGTTTCTGCGAGCGCAAGAACGTTGGTTGTGTTTGATACTTCACTCCTCCCTCCAACAAAAGTTTCGCCTTCTTCGAGAGCAAGCTCGTCACTTGAACCAAAGACACCAGCAATCATCGACTTTGTCCCATCGAATACTAAAGCAATAGTCTCGTAAAGTTCCGAGCCAACTCCTGAAAATGGATAACTGTTACCAGAAAGCAATGAGGCAATTCTTGTATTGCTCACAACATCAGAAAGAGCTGATGCGATAAGACTAAGTGTCTCTCCTCCACTTGAAAGAAGATTGTCTACATAGGTACCAATGATTTCTTCTGTCGTCATTCCAACAGTAGCGACCTCAGAATGATCCACGAAGTCTATCTGCGCAACAGACGCGAGGTTGGATATTTCAAACTCGAATTCATCTTTGCCTCCCATCACAAGCTGTCGCATGGCTTCAGTCTGAACAAGCGCATTTGAAACAAGCACAGCTATTATAACGCTCGTAGAGATAACTCCTGCAGCAAGCTTGCCTCCGAGAACAGACATCATTTTTGGAAAGATCTTGCTCTCTGAAACCCTAAGAATAGCTCGTGCCTTTAAATGCGCTTTTACAGGAGAAGTGATCTTAGAGGCACCCTCAGAGACTGAGACGTTCTTTTTGAGTACGGGTAAAAGCTCTCGATCATCAGAAAGATATTTAAGGGACTCAACTACATTCTTAGCGGAGCTATCTGAAAGTGTAACTTTGGATCGGTCGATTGAATCTCGGATATCCGAGAGAGCCGGAACATTCTGAGGCTTAGCAGGTGTAAAGAGATTCTTAGGCTTAGAAAATAGCTCTGCTGATTGCTGATATGCCGCTAAAGAATCTATGGAAACAAACCAAGAACGACCCACTTTGCGAGCGTCCACTTTCTTGTTCCTGATGAGCTGGCCAATATAGTCCTGAGTATAGCCACGCTCAAGGGCAGCTCGTCTAGACGAGATAAACTTTTTTCCCTCAAAATGAAGATCGTCGCTCATTACAGATAAGTATAGTTTCTAATACCACTGTCGACCCTGTGGACAAGCAGATTGAGAACTAAGATCTGTTACTTCTAATCTGATTCGAACCGACCATCTAGCGACTCATCAGATGCTAGATCGATGTGAGCTGAGGAAGTAAAAAGAATCTACTGAATTTAAAACTAGCACTGACTGCGACGTAGAATGGCTATACTTCGTAATTTTTCTATCAATGTTTAGTAATCTTTAAAAATGACTACTAAAATTTAAGATAGGCATATCGATGCTCTCACTGTCACCGCCGACTGCTAGATTAGAACCTCACGACTATCTAAAAATTCAACTTTCGGATAGAGTAAAGCTCATGAATATTGAATCATCATTAGATAACAAAAATAGACTTGATGTCGAGGTCGAATCGAGGGGTTTGGCACGCTCTCGATCAAACGCAAGTGACCTCATAAAGAGGGGTAATGTAAAAGTTAATGGAGTCGTAAAGGAGAAACCGAGCTTCATGGTATCCCCCGCAGATGTGATAGAGATGGTTCTTGCCGAAAGGTTTGTGAGCCGCGCAGGAGAGAAACTAGAGAAGGCACTCGAGGAGTTTGAAATAGATGTTAAAGGAGTCGAAGCAATTGATATCGGATCATCGACCGGAGGATTCACCGACTGTCTTCTCAAGCGAGGCGCACAGAAAGTGATAGCGCTCGACGTCGGGACTGACCAACTCGTGCAGGAGCTTCGAGATAATCCTGCAGTAGAGGTACACGAAGGTACAAACGTTCGAACTTTCAAACTTCCTTCTCAAGTTAAACTTGCCGTTATAGATGCCTCATTCATCTCTCTTAAACTCGTACTTCCAAAGGCATACGAATTTCTCAAAAGAGGAGGCACGTGCGTCGCTCTCGTAAAACCACAATTTGAGGTTGGTATGGAGATGGCGAAGAAATTCGAGGGAGTCATCACAGATGATAAGCTTCAAAAGAAAATGCTCACCTCAGTGAAGGCCGCAGCTCGAAAAATTGGATTCAAAGTAATCGACAGCACCCTATCCCCGATTGAAGGCGAAAAAGGCAACAAGGAATTCCTCCTTTATCTCAAGAAATAAAAAACTCCGGACCATCTGTCCGGAGTTTTTTATTTTACATTCATCCCCCACTTATTTGAATCAGGGAGCCTTTCCCGCTTAGATAGAGTCAACTGGTAGAATCCGAATATGATTGTAGCCAGAGTTGAAAGCATTTTATATACAACCCAACCATCAGTATCAAATAACCGTCTCGCGATTTCATTTCCAACAGTAAGTAATATAAAAACAATCATCCATCTCATCGAGAGAATGCTCCATCCCCTATCCGTCATATGAAAGAGCGAACTAAACAAACTTTTTAGAAGTGCCTTCCCGTAATATTTCTGGCAAACATATATTGCGAGAGCAAACCCGGCGTTATATACAGTATCTTTAATTATTAAATAGAAAGGCTCGTCATATATAAGCGTGAAGGCGCCGGACACAATAACTGATAATCCAGCCACAAGCGGGAACATCGCAATGCGTCGATCCTTGATTCCAGCTGTAATAAGCGCAAGAGCGGTCAGTCCCACAAACAATGTAGTGGCTTTCATAAAGCCGAGCGTCTCGGATGTGAGGAAAAAGACAACTATAGGTCCGAACTCTATCCCCCAGGATAAGGAGATTCTCATAAACTCACGATTTCTCGAATGACGCACTGTTTCAAGCACTGGAATTTTCATGACGCATCAATCCTACCACAACCCAATTCGAAGCTGCCCACAACCCCTCCTCATCCTTACCCACTTGCTTGGTCAGGAAAAGGTGTTAGATTGATTTCCGAACCCGTTCATCACAGACGGAAAACCATAACAACCACCCGCTATAGATACCCCTCCTATGGAGACAGCAAACATACTAGCGAAGATCCTCGTCGCGGTCATTATCGGAGACGATACTGCCGCACAACAGCACGGCAGAGCTCATGTTGAGACTCATGAAAACGTTGGGCACATCAACATACCCAAGGCTCTTGCATCGAGAGCTCACCATAGACCAGCTGCCCGTCAAGAACTCGCAGTATTCCTCGAAGAGGCTGCAGCACTTCACGAACAAGGCGTTCGCATCATATTTGTCACAGGCTATCCCAAGACAAAGCAAGATGCCCACGACCTGAATGCCGCCTGTCCGAATCTCATCACGTTCTCGCTCGAAGACACTCCTGGCAAAGCCTACGGGAGTAATGATCCTCGGTCTGTTTTGCCCCCAAAGAACATTTATGTAGTCGACGCATCCCGCGGACACGGCAGACGTCAACGCTACATGGAAAACTGCATGAACACACTTCTTGTCGGATTGCAGATCCATTACGCAGCAGCGAATCTTACCCGCTCCAAGGGAACACTCCAAGAAGTTATGGCTTGAAATTTGAGCACCAGACATTCAATCTGGTGCTTTTTCTATATAGAACCTTCGAGTTTGACTTAACCCATATCTATGAGCTACTCTACGGAAAGACCTGTTCCCTACAGGACACTTCAACATCAACCCCAACCCTTGGCCCCTGATAAGATTGAATACTACTCAATTCATATTCCTCCTTGGACCGACAAATGCCGGTAAAGGACTCCTCATCAAGCTCTTCTTTCGTGCCATCACTCGCCTTATGAAGGCGTTTGGGCTCAAAGTAGGACTCATCTCATTCGGAAACATCATACGCGACCTCAGAAAGAATGACGCCGTATTCGAACGTGAATATGGACCACTCATTGATCGAGGAGATCTCGTTCCGGACCACAAAGCCATCGAGATCTTCGCCGAAGCGGTCGAAAAACTTCGATTCGAAGGCGGTTACGATTTTGTTCTTGTTGATGGTTTTTGTCGCTCTGTCCCCCAGATCCAATACGCAAGCAAGAATGGCTATCTTCAATCAAAGGATCGCGTATTCATGATCGAGGCGAGCGCAAAAACCTGTCTCAAGCGATGGACAAGTCGAAAGACCACGAGCGAGCGCTCGGACGACAAGGAAATCGAGACCTTTTACGGCCGCTATCATCTCCACCGTGATTCTGCTCCCAAGCTGCGTCACATGTTCAAGGAAAATGATGCTCCGGTTATTGACCTCGATGGTGGACATGAGTGCGAAGATAATGAGATTGATGCTGAAAAGCTCCGTCGGTGCAAGCTCAACCAGAAAGATCACGACGGAGACAAGTTCATCATGGAGTTCGTCTTCCCAGAACTCCTATCTCATCTCCTGCCACTTATTGTAAGGGCTGCGACGAAGAAGCCTAATCGCATCCTCGAAGAGTCCCTCCATAATGGCTAATGTTTCGACATGACAGTTTCAGCGCGCACGAAAGTGCGCGCTTTTTTAATAAATATAGGTCAAAGATGAAAGGTTTCAGCACATGCCCCTTTTGGACCCCTGAGAGCGAGACGACGCGATCAAGAGGGATTTTCTAGCAAGAAAATCCCGTGTCCAAAAGGGGCATGTGCTGGGACCCAACCCTCCTTTACAAGGGTTCAATTGTTTGCTTTAATAGATATCTATCGAGCCCTGCGGCTCTATTTTATTTTTTTACTATTTATATGGAGATTCGTAATATCGCAATTATCGCCCACGTCGACCACGGAAAGACGACGCTTATGGACGGCATCATGAAGCAGTCAGGAGTTGCTAAAGAGGGCTTCTCGATGGACTCAAACGCACTCGAGCAGGAGCGCGGTATTACCATTTACGCCAAGAACGCCTCTATCACCTACAAGGGAGTAAAGGTAAACATCGTAGACACCCCAGGGCACGCGGACTTCGGTTCTGAAGTAGAGCGAGTGCTCCGTTCTATCGACACCGTTCTCCTTCTCGTCGACGCCCAGGAAGGCCCTATGCCTCAGACTCGATTCGTGCTCAAGAAGTCTCTCGAGCTCGGAATGAAGCCTATCGTACTCATCAATAAAATCGACAAGCCTGCAGCACGACCAAAAGAAGTCCTCGACGAAATCCTTGAGCTCTTCATCGAGCTTGGCGCTACTGACGAGCAGCTCGACTTCAAGACCATCTACTCTATCGGACGACAGGGTATTGCAAAGCACAACCTCACCGACGACTCAAAAGATCTCACCCCTCTCCTCGACACCGTGCTCGAGCTCGTTCCTCCTGCTCCATCAAACACCTCGATCCCTCTCCGCATGCAGCCTTTCAATCTCGCGTATGACTCATACACAGGTCGACTCGCTTTGGGCCGAATCTACGAAGGAAAGGTCAAAGTTGGTCAGAACGTATTCATAAAGAAGCCTACCGGCGAAGTTCGAACCGGAAAGGTCACCAAACTCTACACCTTCAAAGGCCTCGACCGTGAAGAAGTAACTGAAGCAGGTGCAGGCGACATTGTTATGCTCGCAGGTCTTCCTGACATCTTCATCGGAGAGACTATCTGTGAATCTGATGCTGCTGTTCCCCTTCCAGCTATCGCAGTCGACGAGCCAACTATCGCCCTCAACTTCCTCGTTAACAACTCTCCTTTCGCAGGTCGCGAGGGTAAGTTCGTTACCACACGACAGATCCGAGAGCGCCTCGAGAAGGAGCTCGAAGTTAACGTAGGTCTTAAAATTGATTTCAATCCTCCTACCATGCCGGGCCAGCCTGATACCTTCAAGGTATTCGGACGAGGTGAACTTCACGTCTCTGTTCTTCTCGAAACTATGCGACGAGAAGGATTCGAGCTCCAGGTCTCCCAGCCACAGGTTATTATCAAAGAAATCGACGGCGTTAAGTCTGAGCCGTTCGAGGAAGTGACCGCAGACGTCCGTTCTGAGGTCTCAGGCGAAGTCATCCGAAAGCTCTCTCAGCGAAAGGGTCTCATGACCAACATGACCGAGCGAGAAGGTATTACCCGACTTACCTTCGAGATCCCTACTCGAGGACTTCTCGGTTATCGAGGTGAGTTCGTTGTTGATACTCGAGGTGAAGGAATCCTCTCAGCGCGATTCGTAGGCTTTAGGCCACACGTAGGCACCATCGAGAAGCACGAGTTCGGCTCGATGATCTCTATGGAGAATGGCGACGCAGTAGGATTCGCACTCTGGAACCTCCAGGAGCGAGGAACCCTCTATATCGGCGCAGGCGTGCCTGTATATGAAGGAATGATCATTGGTAACACCTCAAAGGGCGACGATCTCGAAGTTAACCCATGTAAGGGTAAGGTTATGTCGAACTACCGATCAGCGGGTAAGGACGAGGCGATCGACCTCATCCCTCCGTTCATCCTCACGATCGAACGCGGCCTCGAAATTATGCACGAGTCGGATTATCTCGAGATCACACCTACATCCGTTCGACTTCGAAAGCAGTATCTTAAAAAATCAGATCGAGATAAGAAGAGCAAATAATCCAAAGAAAACCGCCTCAGCAATGAGGTGGTTTTCTGTAATATAAAAACTCTGCCTATGCGGCAGAGTCCTCTTCTTCGATGCAGATCTCGAGATTTTTCAAATCGATTGCGATATTGGTCAGTTCTTGAGCAGCCTCTTCAATCGGCCTTGTGAGCTCGGCTATGTAATAGATCTCCTCGGCGAGCAAAGCTTTATCTTTGTTCTCCCTTTCCTTCGTGGCTGTATCGGATTCATCCTCGCCGTCGTCTAGATCACCTTCTTCGAACCCGCCCTCCCCATCGAAGTCTTCCTCTTCGAATGATACGTTACCCCATGACCTCCTCTCCATTCCAGCTTCAAAGTATGCATCCACTATAATGCCGAACTTCCGTCCTTCCTGGATGAGGTCTTCTGCTTCCTGACGAATGTCAGGCATGATCGCCTTATTAGGATCATCTTCATTGTCTGTGAGGTCATCTATATAACAAAGAAATCCCTCGATCCTCTCTCTTAAAGAGCGAATATGAGCTAGTTCCATTCTTTTGTTTCCTTATAAAAGAATACACCCGAACACTTTTCAAGCAAAGCAAAAACCGGCCCCTTTCGGGAACCGGTTTTTGTCGGGCTAGGCCGAAGCTTTATTAAAAGCTTCGTCGCTCGCCGCCTCCTCGAGAGTCTCGATTTCCACCGAAATCTCGTCGTGGTCGCTCTTCCATTGGTCGAGCTTCGTTAACCTTAATCGCTCGGCCTTCGAAATCCTTACCATCGAACATTGCAATTGCCTTGTCAGCATCTGCATCATCCATTGATACGAATCCGAATCCTCGTGATCGGCCAGTCATCTTGTCGGTGAGGACAGATGCTTCAATAACGTTACCAGCTGCCTGAAAACCTGCTTTGAGGCTCTCAGAAGTGGTGCCGTAGGAAAGGTTTCCTACGTAGAGTTTCTTTGCCATTTCTACTT
>JACCDR010706444.1_pt1 | contig 84342 bp, 120 predicted proteins | sample 7446431 | NCBI WGS metagenome assembly JACCDR01 (sample SAMN15323443, study PRJNA562643) | freshwater metagenome | isolation source: river surface water | place: USA:Blue River Watershed | collected 2017-08-17
ACGGCTTCGACCGCGTCGAGAAGCGCGACGGCACCTGGGTGATGGTCAACGGCAAGACCAGCCAGAAGTTCGTCCTGGATGGCCCGGCCGACGCCGCGCTGGCCCGCAAGGCCGTGGCCGACAACATCCACAGCCAGGCGGCCGACACCAACACCGCACCCACCGAGGCGCAGGCCAAGGCTGGCAACTACAAGAAGGCCCGGGTCAACTTCGATGGCCTGAACATCTCCGTCGAGAACCCCATCGGCAGCACGCGCAGCGGCAAGTCTCCGGACGGCAAGGCCTGGCAGACAACCATGTCCGCCGCCTACGGCTACGTCCAGCGCACCGAAGGCGCCGACGGCGACCAGCACGACGTCTACATCGCCAAGGAGCCGCGCGCCGGCGCGCCGGTGTTCGTGGTCGACCAGTACAACGACGACGGCAGCTTCGACGAGCACAAGACCATCCTCGGCGCCACCAGCCAGGCCCAGGCCGAGCGCATCTACGACGCCCACTTCTCGGACGGCTCCGGCCCGCGCCGGCGCAAGGCCGTCACCGAGATGTCGATGGACCAGTTCAAGGACTGGCTCAAGTCCAGCGACGCCGTGAAGCCGGCGGCCGCGCGCACGCCGGATGACATCGCCACCCAGGTCGAGCCCGAGAACACCAAGCTGACCGTGCGCGACGGCGGCAAGGACGTCACCATCGATCTGGTCGGCGACGCGCAGCTGCCTGACGAGTCCCCGGCTCGCGGCCCCAAGGCCAGCCAGATCACCAAGCGCCAGGCCGCCATGATCAAGGCCGTGGCCCAGGTCTTCGGCAGGCAGGTCGCCTTCTTCGATGAGGGCGAGGCCAAGCTGGGCGACGGCTTCGTCCGCCCGGGCGACGACACGATCTACATCAACCAGCAGTCCGGCATCAGCCCGCTGGCCGTGTTTGGTCACGAGCTGCTGCACATGGTGCGCCGCGAGAACCCCAAGGCCTACGATGCGATGGCCCTGGCGATCTCCACCCGGGTGCGCCACAGCGACGGCTTCCGTGCCGACTACTACGGCATCGATGCGGCCCGCGCGAAGGCCGGACAAGTCCTGAGCGACGGGGAACTCGAGGAGCTGGTCGCCGACCTCAACGGCAACCTGATGACCGACCCCAAGTTCTGGCAGGAGGTCTTCGACCAGGTGGCCAAGTCGACGCCGGCCGCCGAGTCCAAGTCCATCATCGCCAGGCTGGTCGAGCAGGTCACGCGCCTGGTGGCGCAGCTGGCGCAGAGCATCAAGCAACCAGGCTTCGCGGCCAACTCCTTCGTCACCGACCTCGACAGCATCCGCGCCGCGGTGCGCGATGGTCTGGCCGACTACGTCAAGAGCGCAGGCCTGACCAAGGCCGGCATGCAGGCCGAGGTGCTGCGGGCGCAGCAGGCGCAGAAGAGTGCCAAGCGCGACATCACGCAGACGCCCGAGTTCAAGCGGTGGTTTGGTGACTCCAAGGTGGTCGACGCCGACGGCAAGCCGCTGGTGGTTTATCACGGAAGCCCGGATCGACCGGGGTCGGCGGCATTCGGGTCGGCCGGGAACATGGCTGCCAGGATCTCCGACGGCAGGCCATTTTTTGTCACTCCAGATGTTAGGTACGCGGACCACTTCGCCCGCGGCGGCAAGACCTCCGCGCTGTACGCAAGGATCGAAAACCCGGTGGACCTGGATGAGCCGGGTGTGGTCGATAGGCTCCTCGATGTGATGCGCGCAGACCCGGCCGCGGAGTCGACCCTTGCGGTCATGAATGATCCGGTGTCATTCGACGACATCGATGGCAGTACATACTTCCTGCTTGAGTCGCCGCGAGTGATGAGGCTCCTTCGCTCGGAGGGGTACGACGGCGCAGTGATGACGGAAGATGTAGAGCAGGGCGTCAAGTCATACGCCGCCTTCCGCCCCGAGCAGATCAAGAGCGCCACCGGCAACAACGGCGCATTCGATCCGACGAATGCAGACATCACCAAGTCCACCTCCCGCCAGCCCGAAGTCGGCATCCACTACAGCACCCAGCCCCGCGCCAACCTGGACGGCTCCTACTACGGCCGCGGCCTGAAGGGCCTCGAGTCCGAGCGCCTGGCCAAGTCGACCGACTCGCGCATCAAGAAGCGGATCTACTTCTACGCCAACGAAGGCACTGGCATCCACCCCGAGTCCGGCGTGGGCGGCTTCGCGCACGAGATCAAGCTGCCCAAGCTCTACGACGCGGTGGCCAACCCTGATCGCCTCTGGAACAGCGGCGACCTCAACGCCACCGAGTCGCGCATCCTGGACGCCGGCTACGACGGCTACTGGATCAAGAACCACCCGACCAAGCAGGGCATCGGCGTGATCCTTGGCAAGGCCTCTCAGGGCCTGGACGCCAAGCAGATCCCCAACCCGGCCACCGCGGCGCCGGTCTACCAGGCCCCGCCAGAGCCCCTGAAGAAGGGCCTGATGTCCAAGGAGGTCGACGCCATCGACGTGTCGCGCATCCCTGGCGCCAAGCTGCGCATGGGCACGCTGTCAGTGCCGGCCGAGAGCCTGGCCGAGGCCAACGCCGAGCTGGAGCGCATCGGCGCCCTGGTGCGCTTCAGCCGCCAGCGCCTGGCCACGCCGGCCGAGCAGATCGAGGCGGTGCGCAAGGAGCACGAGGGCAAGCCGACCTGGATGAAGGCGCCGGACGGCTCGCCGACCAACCTGACCGAGCGGCAGTGGCTGCACGTCAGGACGCCCAGCTTCAAGGCATGGTTCGGTGACTGGGAGAAGTTCGCCGGCCAGCAAGGCGGCGTGTGGAACGACGGCAAGGGCGAGGTGTCCAAGGCTGTCGGCGAGAACGGCGAACCCCTGGTCGTCTACCACGGCACGGACAAGGGTGGCTTCGCCGAGTTCGAGCGCCCGGGCGGCACGAGGCGCGGCGACCTGGGCATCTTCACGACGCCCGATCTGGCGATGGCGCAGACCTACGTGCATCGCGGCCGCGGCGGCATGCTCGGTGGCGACGACATCTCCGGCGCATCCACCAAGGCCAGCGCAAGACACGAGGGGGATGGAACCTGGTCAGCCTATGTCGGAGACCGGAAGGTCGGCTGGAACTTTGATTCCGAAGAGGAGGCCGTCGAGTTCGCCGGGGAACAGCGCACCAAGGGCAAGCCTGGCGTATACGCCCTGTTCCTGAACATCCGCAACCCCAACGAGTCCGACTTCGAGGGCGCCAACTGGGATGGCTACCGCGAGGGTGCACACATCATCCTGGACGCGGACGGCGAGCAGCACTACGAGGGTGGCAAGGCCTACTTCACCCCGGGCGAAGCTGAGGACATCGCCGAGCGCATCGGCGGCACGTCGGAGCGCGCCGACGACCACTACGAGACCACCGACAGCGTGGTGCGCGAGGCCAGGCGCATGAGTCGCGACGGCGCCATCATCCGCCAGGTGCGCGACGACGGCGGCGGCAACAGCTCCTACGCCGGCGAGCCGGCTGACGTGTTCGTGGCGCTCGACCCGAGCCAAGTGAAGTCCGCCGACTTCAACTCCGGAGAGTATTCGGTCGACACGGATGACATCAGGTTCAGCCGCGCCCGCGATGTCACCGAGACGCCTGAGTTCAGGCGGTGGTTCGGCGACAGCAAGGTGGTCGACGCAGATGGCAAGCCGCTGGTGGTGTACCACGGGACGTCCAGGGATGTGTCCTCGTTCGCCCCGTCCAGGTCTGGGGCACTCGGCCCGGCGATCTATTTCACGGCCAGCGAGGCGGCGGCATCGAAGCTCTCGGAGCGATCCGCGTGGGCATCCGGGCAGGGCCGAGGCATCATGCCCGTGTACCTGAAGTCGAGTGAGCTTCTCGATCTGGACGAGCCACTATCTGACGAGTCCGTCAGACGGCTTGTTGACGCAATACCGTCCACTGCTGATGGCCTTGTGGGGCTCGGCTATTCGGCATCCGTCCTGTCCGACCAGCGCACGCGGGAGATGATCGACGACGACCTGAAGAGCCTGAAGTCCGCCATCATCAAGCGGCGCCACTTTGGGGCGGGCAAGCTGGGTTCCATCCTTGGCGAGGATGTCGCGGGTGCGTCGGAAGCTTTTGCGGCCATCGTCAACGTGGCAGGCTTCGACGGCATCGTCAAGACCAGTACCAACCTGGCCGGATCTCCCTCATATCGCGAGTACGCAGTCTTCCGCCCCGAGCAAATCAAGAGCGCCATCGGCAACAACGGCGCCTTCGACCCGACCAACCCCGACATCACCAAGTCCGCCGCTCGCCCGCTGGAGCGCATCCACGACATGGAGATGTCGACCCGGGCCCCGAGCGCCAAGCCCACGAAGGACTTCGAACCCGAGGACGCCAAGGCCAACCTGCTGATCAGCAACTTCGAGGCTGGTCTGGGTCAGGCGAAGTGGCTGGCCGCGGTGACCGACCTGGTCGAGCAGTACCCCAACTACCGCGCCGCGCCGACGGCCAAGACGCCCGAGCAGAAGCTGGAGCGCATGGTCCGCCAGATGACGGACAACCTGCTCTGGCTGCATGACCAGGTGCCGGCCGACATTCGCAACCGCAGCAAGCTCTGGTACGACGGCGCCCGGGCGATCGTCGACCGCTGGGTCAAGCGCTACGACCTGACCGACGCGCAGGTCTCCGGCATCCTGGCCGTGCTCAGCCCGCAGAAGGACTGGTTCATGAACGTGAGCCTGGCCAACCGGGTGATCGACGTCATGGCCGACCGCCAGGCCTTCCGCTGGTCCAAGCAGATGGACGAGACGGCCGCGCGCATCTTCGGCAAGGTCCAGCACAACGAGGACATCGAGGCCATCCGCGGCCAGACCCTCCAAGACCTGGACGACGACTACCTGCGCGCCATGTGGATCCGCGTCTACGACGAGGCCCACAACAGCCGCGCCTTCATGATCGTCAGCCCTGAGGGCGACTTCATCGCCGAGGCGCGCACCAAGGACGGCACGCTGGGCAAGGTGGCCTGGGGCGGAAACAGCACGATCGCCAAGGCCGTGCGGATCTACGGCGACGGCGACTTCGACGCCATCAGCGAAGCCCTGGGCCGCAAGCACAAGGTCCGCAACTTCTACAACAATATCCTGGTGCCGGCCAGCCCCAACGGCCACGTCGCCATCGACACGCACGCCGTGGCGGCCGCGCTGCTGCGCCCGCTGAGCGGCAACTCCACCGAGGTGATGGACAACTTCGGCGGCCCGAAGTCTGCCCATGCCGGCCTGGAGGGCGTCTACGCCCTCTACGAGGAGGCCTACCACCGCGCCGCAGCCCAGCGCGGCCTGCTGCCCAGGGAAATGCAGAGCATCACCTGGGAGGCTGTGCGCGGCCTGTTCCTGCCGACCTTCAAGTCGCAGGCGAAAAATGTTGACGCAATCGACGCGGTATGGAATCAATACCGGAAAGGACGACTGAGCTATGAAAACGCCCGACAGCAAACCCTTGAGCTTGCGGGAGGAATTGAGCCTCCAAGCTGGGCAGGACGCGACCCTGGCGCGTATGTTGAAGATGAACCGGCCGCTGGATCCGAAGACGTATCTGGCGATGGAGTATCCTGGTCAATCGCCGAGGCTGACGGCCGAAACGATCGCAGCGATACCGGAGCCGCTGCGCCGAAATCTGCCGCCTCCGCCGGCGGCCGCGGACTTCCCCAACCAGGAGGAGTTCGAAGAAGCGCGCGCCGGCTGGCAGTCGAGGGTGGGGCGTCTGCTCGGGATGAAGACGGGAGCCTGATCGGCCTGCCGCGCGACTTCACGGTCGCCGGACAGAAGATCCGAGCCAGCCACTGGGCGCCTGCCGAGGAGGTGGCGCGCAAGTACATGGCCAGCCGCGGCCTGGAGTACGACCCGCCCAGCCAGTACGCCAAGGTCGACCCGGAGCGGGCTCGCCGAATCGCCGCCGCCTACGAGGCGATGAAGCACGACCCGCAGAACCCCGAGGTCAAGGCTGCCTACTCCGCCCTGGCCGAGGAGACGATCGCCCAGTACAGGGCCGTGATCGACTCGGGGCTGGTGGTCGAGTTCATCGACTTCGCCAAGCAGGGTGACCCCTACGCCGCCAGCCCGCGCCTGGCCACCGAGGACGTCCGCAACAACAACCACATGTGGGTCTTCAGCACCCGGGACGGCTTCGGCTCTGACGCCGAGTTCAGCCCCGAGGAGAACCCGCTGCTGGCCGAGACGGAGTTCGAGATCTCCGGGCAGAAGGCTCTGGTCAACGACCTGTTCCGGGTGGTCCACGACTACTTCGGCCACGTCAAGGAGGGCGTCGGGTTCCGCGCCGACGGTGAGGAGAATACCTGGCGCGCGCACAGCGCCATGTTCAGCCCACTGGCCCAGCGCGCGCTGACCACTGAGACCCGTGGCCAGAATTCCTGGCTGAACTACGGCCCCTACGGCGAGACCAACCGCACCGCCAAGGTCGAGGACACGCACTTCGCCGACCAGAAGACCGGCCTGCTCCCGGAGTGGGTGAGCAAGGATGGCGTCCATGACGCCAAGCTGAGCCGCGCCCGCCTGAGCGACTTCGAGTCCGGCAAGATCGGCGCCCTGCTGAGCAAGTCGGACTGGGCTGTGCTGACTGCCGAGAACCCCATGGGCAAGCCGGCCAGCGCTCGCGAGAACGCCGCGGCCAACAAGCGCCTGGAGGCAGACCTTCGCGCCGGCGGCCACGAGTTCAAGCCGCTCACCGGGCGCTACGGCGACAGCGACGAGCACTCCTACGCCGTCGTCGGCATCACGCACGACCAGGCTCTGGCTCTGGGCCGGAAGTACAACCAGGACGCCGTGCTGACGCGCGATGGCTTCGTCTACCAGGACGGCAGCATCAACCCGGCCACCGGCATCGAGGTCTTCCGCAACCCGCCGGAGAACTACTTCAGCCGCATCGGCGACACGATCTTCCGCGTCAACATCGACTTCGACACCAAGATCCAGCCGGCCAAGAAGTCCACGGCCCGCGGCGACATCGAGTCTCTCCTGCGCCAGCTCGACTCCGGCGGCGCCGCCGCGCGCCGCGCCGAAGAAGCCATCCGCGCCAGGCCCGATGCTGCGAGAATCCTTGCCGCACACAGCGACTTCCTGGACACGCTGGAGACCCTCGATGACGAGGGATCGATCGCCATCAACTGCGACTGACCAATGACCACCTGCTCCTACGACTTCACCACCACCGCCGGCGAGAAGGTCCGCGTCGAGGGTCGCTACGCCATGATGGCCTGGCTGGCCGAGCATGGGATCAATGCCATCGCCCGGGGTGGGCTGAAGGCGAGCCGCGCCCGCGATGTCACCGAGACGCCGGAGTTCAAGCGCTGGTCCAACGACGCCCCGCTGATCACCAGCAAGGCGGCGGCGAGCCACAGCTTCAGGTCAGGTGAGCCGGTGGTCGTTGAGTCTTTCCACGGCACGACCAATGCCGGCCTGGAGGCGTTCGACAAGTCGCGCGCCAACGTCGAGTCGGACATGGGTGCCGGCTTCTACTCCAGCAGTTCGCCGGAGGACGTGGCCAAGAACTACGCCAGCAACGAAGGCGCCGACCTGACCAATAGGATCGAGACCATCGCCGAGCGCATCGAGGCCTCCGGCGACTTCGATGGCAACCACCAGGACGCCGTCGAGCTGGCCAAGAAGCAGATCACTGAGGGCGCCCCCAATACCCTGAAGCTCTACGTCAGGTTCGAGAACCCGGCCGTGATCGGCGGCAAGGGCGAGACCTACCTCGACTACAGCGAGGAGTACAACGAAGACACCGATGAGTACGGCGAGCCGACTGGCAAGCTAGTCGAGTTCGCCGAGGCGCTGCGCGAGAACGCGCCGGACTTCAACCTGCGCAGCAGAGACATCGAAAGGTTTGTCGGCGAGTTATTTGAAGCCGCTGAAGGCGATGGCGTAAAGCTGAGTAAGGTCTTTGACATGCTGTCGACCGAGTCGCTCGAAGCGACCGATGATGATGGCAACCTGGCGGACAAAGAGCTGGTTCGCACGTCACTCGAAAGCGCAGGCTTCGACGGCATCATCGACACAACGGTGGCCACGAAGTTCAAGAACATGGGCATCCCCAAGGGGACGGTTCACTACATCGCCTTCAAGCCCAACCAGCTCAAGTCGGCGACCGGCAACTCTGGGGCGTTCTCCGAGGCGCCGGAGATCACCAAGTCCGCCTCCCGCCCCCAGTTCTTCAGCCAGCTCCAGCGCGCCGTCGAGCAAGTCCCCGACCGCCTGGACAACATGGCCGCCCCGATGTGGCAGCAGTGGCTCAAGGCCAACGCCGGCAAGCTGGGCATCAAGCAGGACGAGATCACATGGTCAGGCATCGAGGACTTCCTGAAGATGCAGGGCAAGGCCAAGGTCAGCAAGGATGACCTGGTTGGGTTCCTGGATGCCAATGGTGTGAGGGTGGAGGAGACGGTGCTGGGTGGATCCGGAGCGCCGTATGCGCAGGAGATTCGATCACAGAATGACCCCCGCATCGAGGAGATCGACGACAGATTCCATATCGTTGGCGACGACGGAGACTCCATCGCGGATTTCGACTCCGAGGCAGAAGCTGAGCGCGCCCTGGACCAAGCTCTCGGCGGAGTTGCTGGCGAGACCAAGTACGCCTCCTACGTCGTCCCCGGCGGCCCTCTTGCGCGCGACACCGAGATCCTCACGCGCGATGGATGGCTGCGCATGGACGAGGTCCAGATCGGCGACGAGGTGATGACTCGGCGTGACGAAGATGGCGCCCTGGAGTGGCAGCCTGTCGAGGCCGTGCCTACGATCTACGCGGAGAAGCTCTACCACTTCAAGAATCAGTCCATCAACATGCGAGTGACGCCTTGCCACAAGATGGTGGTCAAGCGTCGTCGCCGCTCGTCTCAGGGAATCTTCCGCGTTACCGCGGAGCAGCTGTGGGGCATGTCTGAGTGCGTCGCCCCACTCTCTGGTTTGTGGTCTGGAGGAGAGGTGAGCGACCTCTTTGGCTACGACTTCGACGATGTCGCCGAGCTGCTCGGGTGGTTCATCGCAGAGGGCCACGCCAAGACCGAAAAAAACGGCGCCAAGTCGACCATCGGCATTGCTCAATGTCGAGTTCACAACTCCGGCAAGTGCGACAGGCTCGAGGAGCTGTTCTCGCGCATGGGCATTAGCTGGAACTACTCCGGCGAGCAGTATTGGCTGGGCGTCAAGAGTATGTCGTCCGACCTTGTGCAGCTGCTTCACGCCCAAGGCAAATCTGCAGACAAGTACGTGCCAGGGTTCATGTTTGGCGCACCTGTCTCGGCAATCAATCGACTGCTCGACGGACTCCTGCTTGGGGATGGCTGTCTCACGGAGGGCGAAGGCCGCAAGCCGCGATGGGTCTATCACACCAAGTCCAAGCAGCTTGCTGATGACGTTCAGGTGCTCGCGCTCCTGATCGGAAAACGCGGACGAGTTTCTCGCCGCAAGACGGGTCTCTACGAGATCTCGATCAATACCAAGCAGTGGGCAAGCATCGACGACGCCAAGTTTGCCGTTGTCGATTACAACGACACCGCATACTGCGTCACCGTCAAGAACCACTCGATCTACGTCCGCACCGACGGCGTCGCCGCCTTCACTGGAAACAGTAACTACCGCGAAGTGCTGGTGACGCTGCCGGAGCGCCCCGGCCAGGTTGATACCTCCGGATGGTCCGCCCAGATGGTTCGCGCCAAGTCGCCAGTCAGCGGGAGGCCGGAGTTCAAGGTGCTCGACGAGACGGGCGCCGAGGTGGCCACCATCTACACGTCACCCGATGAGGCTGACGCCATCCGCGTTGCCGCCAAGGGGCGCATCAGGAAGCAGTTCGAGAAGTCCAACTACACCTCCAAGCACTGGGGCCAGAAGAACGTCCTGGTCCACTTCCGCGCCGACGACCGCGCCGATGCCGATGGCAACCGAGTGTTGTTCCTGCATGACCTGCAGAGTGACGCCGGCCAGGACAAGCGCGCCGGCAAGACCGAGTTCAAGGCGCCGTTCATCGACTCCACGAAAGACTGGGTCGCCCTCGGCCTCAAGCGCGCCATCATGATGGCCGTCGAAGCCGGCCAAGACCGCGTCGCCGTAGTCAACGGCGAGCAGGCGGCGGAGATGTTCGACCTGAGCAAGCAGGTCGAAACGATCAGCTGGGCCGACTACGACGGCGGCACCATGCGGTCGGTCACCATCGACCCAATCGGCGGCAGCAGCATCGAGATGCGCGTCGACAGCAAGGGCATGGTCGAGACCGCCAACGCCGAGTTCAACGGCAAGTCGCTGGACGAAGTCGTCGGGAAGGACGTCGCCAACGAGATCATGTCCAAGAGTGACGGCGCTCTGAGCGGCGAAGGCCTGCGCATCGGCGGCCAGGGAATGCACTCGTTCTACGACCAGATCGTCCCCCAGGTCATGCGCGATGTGGCCAAAAAGATGGGGGGCAGGGTGGTGGAGGCCGAGTTCGGCCACAGTGGCCTGGGCAACGCCTGGCGCGACGGCAAGATCATCGAGAAGGATCTGACGCGCCGGCAGTTCATGGAGCGCTACGGCACTGACAACAACGTCGAGTTCAAGCAGAAGCGCGGCGCCCCGGGTGAGCCAGTCGAGTTCACCAACCCCGCCATCGAAATCACCCCCTCCATGCGAGACAAGGTGCTCTCTGGGGTGCCGCTGTTCAGCCGCAAGCGCGCCTTCCACGGCACGCCGCACCGCGGAATCGAGCGCTTCTCGACCGACAAGATGGGCACTGGCGAGGGCGCGCAGGCCTTTGGCTGGGGGCTCTACTTCACGGACAAGAAGGAGATCGCCGAGCACTACCGGCAGAAGCTGACCAACCACAACCCGCACGCCCTGGTGTTCGATGGCAAGACCTACAACGGCATGCTGGGCGCCGACGCCGTGCGGTTCGCGCGCGACGTGGCCGGGAAGGGTGGCCTGAGCAAGGCGGCGACCGATGTCCTGGCCGCGCTCGTCATGAAGCACAAGGGTGACATGCTGGCCGCCAATGACGACATCAGTGCCAACATCAACGTGGCCGAGGACGAGCCAGCGCCGGCGAAGGAGTGGACCGAGCTGTACGACTGGATTCAGTCTCACGACGAGGCGTTCAACCCGCCAGATGGTGGCCAGGTCTACGAAGTCGACATCCCCAGCGACGACGAGATGCTCCACTGGGACAAGCCGCTGAGCGAGCAGCCGGAGAAGGTGCGTGAGGTGCTGGCGAACAGCGACAACCCGAAGATTCGCGGCAGTTTCTCTTTTGTGTCCAAGCTGCGCCCAACGCAAAGCGGGGCAGACGGCCGCGGCCTCTACAAAGACCTTGGGGACGAACTACGCGGCGGCGACAAGGCCGCCAGCGAAGCCCTCCTGGCCGCCGGCGTCCGCGGCATCAGCTACCCCGCCGAGTCCCTGAGCGGCAAGACCAACAGCACCGACCGCAACTACGTCATCTTCGACGGCAACGACGTCGAGATCCAGAAGACCTACTACAGCCGCGCCCGCAAGGCCCAGACCGAGTCGCCTGAGTTCAAGGCCTGGTTCAAGGGCAGCAAGGTGGTGGATGAGAAGGGTGAGCCGCTGGTGGTGTACCACGGGACCGGGTCGGACATACAAGTGTTTGACGCCAGCAAGTCCGAGCGACTCCCTGGCGTGTGGATGACGCCGGACGCGGCTGCGGCTGGCAGGTATGCATCGCAGGCGAATCAGTGGGGCGGGGCCGGCGCGAACGTCATGCCCGTGTACGTCAGCCTCAAGAACCCGCTCGTTTTTGAAATGGGCAAGGACCACCTCGGCACGGTACTTGCCAAGTTCAAGGCGGACAAAAGTTATGACGGGCTGATCGTCACCAAGGGCGGCAAGATCGAGGCCATCTCGGCGCGCGATGGTGGCGCGCAAATCAAATCCGCCATCGGCAACAACGGCCAGTTCGACCCATCGAATCCGGACATCACGAAGAGTGCGGGGCGCGAGTGGCAGTCGCCAGGCATGTCCAAGTTCGACGACATGGTCTACACCATGCAGGACAAGCAGGTCGACACGAAGCGCGTTGTCGAGGCAATCCGCTCCGCCAAGGATGGCTTGGCAGAGGATCTGGACGTCTACCTCCAGGAAGAGCTGTACCATGGCCGCGCCGCCAAGCGCACCGAGGACTTCGTCTCGAAGGAGCTGCAACCGCTGATCGACGAAATGGCCAAGGCCGGCCTGACCGTCGAAGACCTGGATTCCTACCTCCACGCGCGGCACGCCAAGGAGGCGAACGCCGTGATCGCCGAGCGCAACCCGGATCTGCAGGATGGCGGCTCCGGCATGACCAATGCGGAGGCGCAGGCCTACTTCGACGAGCTGTCCGCCGCAGATCGCGCCAAGCTGGACGCAGCCGCCAAGCGCGTCGATGCCATCTTGGCCGACACGAAGAAGCTCTACGTCGAGTACGAGCTGGAGTCGCAGGAAACCATCGACTCCTGGGGCGAGATGTTCAAGCACTACGTCCCACTGATGCGCGAGGACGACGGCTCCGGCGGAGGCATGGGCACCGGCCAGGGCTTCTCGATCAAGGGGCGCGAGGTCAAGAGTCGCGCCGGATCCACCCGCAAGGTGGTTGACATCCTGGCCAACATTGCGCTGCAGCGAGAGCGCGCGATCGTGCGCGGAGAGAAGAACCGCGTGTCGCAAGCGCTGGTCGGCCTGGCGCAGTCCAACCCCAACAAGGACTTCTGGACCGTTGATGTTGTCCCGACGACGCCAACGTTCAACCCGAAGACAGGCCTGGTTGAACAGCGCGCGGATCCAATGTTCAAGAGTCGCAAGAACGTGGTGGTGGCGAAGGTCATGCACGACGACGGCTCAATCAAGGAGCACGCCGTCATCTTCGACGAGCGCGACGCTCGTGCCATGCGGATGGCCGCAGCCCTGAAGAACCTCGATGCTGCGCAGCTGGAAGGCCTTCTTGGTGCGTCCGCCAAGATCTCCCGCTACTTCGCCGCAGTCAACACCCAGTGGAACCCAGTCTTCGGCATCGTCAACCTGATCCGCGACGTCCAGGGCGCCCTGGTGAACCTGCAGTCCACAGAGCTTGCCGGTGAGCAGAAGAAGGTGGCCAGGGCCACGCTCCCGGCTCTGCGCGGCATCTACGCCGACCTGCGCGCGAACCGCAAGGGCGGCACGGCCAAGTCGGAGTGGTCCGATCTATGGGAGGACTTCCAGAACGTCGGCGGCCAGACCGGCTACAGGGACCAGTTCCGCACAAGCCAGGACCGCGCCGAGGCGATCAAGAAGGCCCTTGACCCGAATGCCTGGATGGATTCGAGGCTGGGCAAGATCTTCACGGCCAACGGCGCGCTGAAGGTGCCGATGTCGGCGGCCATGCGCGGCGCCAAGTGGGTGTTCGACTGGCTGTCCGACTACAACGAGGCGATGGAAAATGGCATCCGCTTGGCCACCTACAAGGCCGGCCTCGACAAGGGCATGACCAAAGAAAAGGCTGCAAGCATAGCGAAAAACCTAACGGTGAATTTCAACCGCAAGGGCCAGATCGCTCAGCAGGCAGGCGCCTTGTATGCCTTTTTCAACGCCTCTGCGCAGGGCACTGCGCGACTCGGTGGCGTGCTGTTCGACATGGAGCCCGGCAAGCCAAAGACCATCCGGCTCAGCTCGCTCGGGAAGAAGGTTGTCTACGGCGGAATGCTGCTCGGCACGACACAGGCTCTTGCCCTGATGGCGGCCGGCTTCGGCGACGATGACCCGCCAGAGTTCGTCCGCGAGCGCAGCCTGATCATCCCGACCGGCGGCAAGACCTACATCACGATCCCGATGCCGCTTGGCCTGCATGTGCTGCCGACCATTGGCCGCGTCACTACGGAGTGGGCGCTCGGCGGATTCAAGAACACGCCCCAGCGGGCTATTGGCCTGATGACCGTCTTCGCCGATTCGTTCAACCCGATCGGCAACGCCGGTCTGTCGATGCAGACCCTGGCCCCCACGGCGCTTGACCCGCTGGTGGCCCTGACTGAGAACAAGGACTTCACCGGCAAGCCGATTGCCAAGGAGTCGCGCAACCCCGCCACACCTGGGCACGCCCTGGCGCGCGACACCGCGACGACGGGCGCCAAGCTGCTGTCCGAGGCGATCAACTACGTGACCGGCGGCAATGAGTTTGTTGCCGGCGCGCTGAGCCCGACCCCCGACCAGATCGACTACCTGGTCGGACAAGTGACCGGCGGCGTCGGCCGCGAGCTGTCCAAGGTTGAGCAGAGCTCCCTGGCCGTCGCGCGCGGCGAAGAGCTGGCCACCTACAAGATGCCGCTCGTGGGTCGCTTCATTGGCAATGCCGCCAGCCAGGCGAGCGAGGGCAATGCATTCTTTGCCAACACGAACCGCCTCAACGAGATCGAGACGGAGGTCAAGGGGCTCCGGTCGGCAGGCCGATCTGCCGAGGCTCAGGCCCTCTTGGCATCGAAGCCTGAGGCCCTGCTGATTGCCCAGGCCAACTCCGCAGAGCGCGCCATTCAGAAGCTGCGCAAGGAGAAGTCTGATCTCATCAAGGCCGGCGCGCCGCGCGAGGAGGTCCGCGCCACGGAGGAGAAGATCACCGCCCGCATGGCAGCACTCAACCGGGCGGTCGAGGCTCTACGAGAGAAGCAGGCCGCCGAGTGATCGTACGATGGATGCCAGGGCCGCCAGGCCCAGCAGACCCCAGGCGCCAAGCAGGGATAGCTTGATGATCTCTGCCGGCGCCTTGGCGGCGAACACACAGACGGCGGCGAGGATGATGGCGACGAAGATCATTGCGGCTTAGATGGTGCAGCCATCATGATGCCTCCTCTTGGCCTCTATGTAGACCTCATGGGCATCCTCTTCTCGGTCAAACCTGCCGAGGTTTGTCTGGCGGCCATCAATGCACAACTGCGCAACAAAGCAGTTCATCTTCTTGGACCAAGACACGCCGAGATACCTTGATGTCAGGCCGTCTTTGTGCTTCCTCCTGATGTTTTGCATGTTTGTCTTTCTGTCGACCTCCCTCAGGTTTGACCAAGCGTTGTTGCCACTGTCACCGTCGACATGGTCAATCTCAAGCTTGGGCCACTCTCCAATCATGTACAGCCAGGCCAGGCGGTGCGCTTTGTGTAGGGCGCCATCGAGCCGAAGCAGGACATAGCCGTGTCGGCCCTCTCTGCATCCGGCGACGCTGCCAATGGCTCCTCGCAGAACGCACCCATTCTTGCCGGCCCTCCACTCCGTCCTCCTGGTGAACACCCCAGTCTCCGGGTCGTAATCCAGCAGCTCTCGCAGCCGCTCTGCGGTAAGATCGTTGGCAGCCAAGTGGCCTCCGTCACAGGTTGATTGGTCAGAAGCCCCGGGTGTTTCCGCACCGCGGGGCTTCGTCATTCTCACCGATGTTGAGCAGCCTGGCGGCCTCGGACTCTCTGGCGGCGATCCTGGTGGTCACTCCCACCACCGCGGGATGGTCCGCGCCCAGTAGATGCCGCCCGGCAGCCTGACCACGCCGCCGGCCGGGATGTGGTGCGGGGCGTCGATGCAGCCCGAGGCCTGGAAGTTGAACTCCTCGATTTGCTCCCTGGGGAGTTGAACGTCCGACCACTCCTTGGAGTGGAGGATCAGCGGCCGCCGCCCGCCGGAGAAGCCTGTCGCCAGGATGGGTCGGCTCACTTCAGCCTCCACGCGCCAGACCCGAACACGATCTTGCCAGCCCGCTTCAGCGCCTGCAGGCGGCCATCCAGGACGCGGAACTCCTCGCGGCCAGAGGCCCTGGCCAGATGCAGCGTCTCCCTGCCGATCTGGCAAATGCATGACAGGCCGCTGAATGTTTGCGGCGCCGTCTTGAGTGCGTTGACGATCAGCTCATCGAGCTTTTGGTACTGGCTCATTTCATGCGCCTGCCGATCTTCTCGGCCACGTTGCACACCGCCTTGCAGAGGGCGGCCTCGGGGTTGTTGTTGAATGCGATGATGGATTCGGCGCGATCCCAGTCGTCATCGTTCCCTTCGCCAGGCAACTCGGCCTTGCTCACCAGCACCGAGTGCTTCGGCTCCGTGTAGATGGGGTACGGGGTGATGCGCAGGCCAAGGCGCAGCGCCAGACTGGCGGCGTCCGCAATGTTGTGCTCGGGATCCCAGCCTGGTGGAACGCCATCGGCGCAGCCGTACTCCGCGCTCCAGTACCCGGCAGCCTTGGCGATCATGTCGATGCGGCGGTCACTCATCGCCTTGCTCCCACCACTCCACGATCGGCCGGCGCAGTTTGCCGGAGATCGTCAGCGGGTAGCCGACGTCGGCATCTGGCTTGGCCAACAGTATCAGTTCGATGCAGACGAAGAAGAGGAACTCGCTGAGCCACAGCAGCGGCCAGAAAACCCAGTGCCGCGGGTCCATCATCGGCATCTCGCCGTCCGGGTCGCCGATGTGGACGGGGCACAGGCCGAACCAGCCCTTGTGCGTCAGTTCGATCTTGACCTTCATGTCACAGGCCCGGGCGGCTGGGGCAGGGGTAGGCGGCCTGGAGGACGCCCGACACGATGACGTCGGCCGACTGGCTCAGCACGCGCCCGTCACCTTCGTTGGCAACCAGGAAGTCCAACACCAGCTTGGCCAGTGCGCCGCCGCGCATGCTCTCTGGCGAACAGTGAACCGTGCCGCGACCCAGGTCGTGAACGCCCATGAGGTAGCCGAAGGCGGTGTAGCGGCTGACGTCAGCCTGCCTCATGAGGCCAAGCAGGCTACTGCCGGTTTGGAACTCCGCGTGCGCTGCGGTGCAGGCAAGTGCGGCGACGAGGGTGGCGATGACTTTCACGGCGGAACCTTTCCTGGTTGGTGTGCCAATCCTACCAGGAAAAGTTGCGGCCGCAACAGAAAGTTGTCAGGCGGAATCGCCGGGCTTGTCGAGGATGCCTTCTTCGACACCCAGGCTTCTTGGGTCGACCATCCCGGGGTGGTGCTTTTTCTTCGCTGCGATGTAGCCGGCTATTGCGGACTCTTTGGTTGGGAATGACCCAACATATGTCGTCTTTTTGTTTGCTTTGATTTTTGACCTCCAAACCTTCCTGTTGCGATCAAAGTAAACACCGAGCGTGTCTATCTTGCGTTTTGGCGCATCGACGCGCTGCTGGTTCTGCAGGTTTATTGACCGGGATACTTCGCGAAGGTTGAGCCAGGCGTTGTTGGTCTTGATGCCATCGACGTGGTCGATGTCGAGCGTTGGCCATTCTCCAGTCATCCATAGCCACGCCAGGCGGTGTGCGTAGTATTGGCGACCGTCTACGCTCACGTTCAGGTATCCGATCTTCATCGGTGTTCCGACTGTGCTGCCAGCCCTCGCGACGACTATCAGATGCTTGTACCCACCAGTTACATCGACCCTTCTAGTGAAGACGCCGGTGCCTGGGTCGTAATTGAGCAGATGTCTGACTCGCTCAGCCGTTGGCCTTGGTTTCGCCATTTTCTATTGCGATGATCGCCCCGCAGATATAGACAATCGATCCAAGCAGCTCTGCCACCTGGCGCTCAATGGTTGGCAGTCTTTGCGACTCTTGTGCCTTTTTCGCCGCTTGGCCAAGGGCGAAGCCGACGCCGTAAAGCTTGATCAGTTGCTGCATGGGCTGCTGGTCGAAAGGCTGGCCCTGCGCGTGGCGCTCGTGGCCCTTGCCCTCGGAGGCCTGCAGGTAGGCCGCAGCCAGCACCTTGGCCAGCTTCTCGTAGCCAGGCGCGCTGAAGAGGTCGTCTGGCGCTGCGGGCTTGGTGATCGGCGCCTGCGCCAGCGTGCTGGCGGCAAGTCTGTAAACGACTATGTCATCGCCTTTGCCCTGGGTAACCCAATTCAAATCACCTGCACGTCGATCATCGACACGATCGCCATTGCGAAGCTTGAGGTCGACAATGGCTTCGGCGTCCACAGGGCGGCTAAAACCGCCCCACGCAATCCATTCATTAGCCATTTGCCACCTCCGCCGCCTCCACCGCCGGCGCATCCGGCGCGGCCTCGACGTTCTCCAGCAGCGCCGCCAGGTCGGCGTTCAGCTTCTTGATGGCGCCGATGAGGTACTGCTTGTCGTGCGCGATGCACTTGGCCGCGCCGCTGCTGGCCGTGTTCCCCAGGGCCGACAGCACGATGGCCACCTCCTGCAGGGCGGCACCGGCCAGGCCCGTGTTGGACTCGAGGATGACCTCGCGCAGGATGTCGGCGAAGGCGTCTGCCGCGGTGGCGAACTGTTTGGTGATGTCGATGCTCATCAGTAGGCCTTCCCGCCTTCGGCTTGCCGATTCTCCGGCTTGTGGTCGGGGCGAACCTGGTTGAAAGCCATCTTCTCGGCGATGGCGCCACCAAGGTCCAGGCCGAGTGCGCCGGCCAGGTCGCAGATGCGGATGACGGCGTCAGCCAGCTCGACCTCGATCATCGACCGGTGCGGCAGCTTATCGTCCATCAGGCCCTTGCGATGACCCTCCATGGCCTCGCTGACCTCGCTATGCGACAGGCACAGCTTCTCGGCGACCAGAGCCTTGGCGAGCCGCTTCTCCAGCGGGGTGATCGGCGCGTTGATGATGCGGATCAGGTTGAAGGTGAGGCCCTCGTTCTTGTAGTCCCACCAGCCGGCAGTCGCACTGGCGCCGTGGCATTGCGCGGTGAGGAGTGCGCCAGCTTGCCGTAAGGCATCGGTGTTGAGTTGGAAGTCGCTCATTCGTCGCTTTCTTCGCCGCCCAATGCGGCGCGCAGGGAGTCGATCATGCTGCCCAGGGTGGACAGCGTCAGGAATGCGGTGGCGTCGAACTGGTCGACGTCCTTGCCCTCGTCGATCTCGACGGAGTCCAGCACCTCGATGGACTTCAGCTGCAGCGCGTCCGTCAGGACGAACGACACGCGGCCGTCGTAGTTCAGGCCCAGCTTGGCGACCCGCTTCTCTGCCAGGTGGCCGCGGATCTCGTCCAGGTGCAGGTCGTGGTTGGCGTAGCGGACTGCCTTGCCCTCGGCGCCCTTGAGCTCGCAGGAGTCGCCGACCGAGAAGTTGTCGATCGAGTCGCTACCGTCGTTGGTCTCATGCAGCATGCTGGCCATCCAGCCGGCCGGCGACATCGGCGTCTGCAGCGGCGCGACCTCGACCTGCGCCAGCGCCGACACGACCTCGGTGATCACCGTCTCCAGCGCGCCGGTGGACGTCGAGCCGATCAGCGTCAGGCCGTCGGTGCGGACCGCGACCTCGATCACCTTGCGCTTCGGGAAGGCGTTGGGCAGCAGCTCCAGGACGATCTGGTCCTTGAGTTCGCGGCGCGTCTTCTTGATCGGCTTGCGGCCGGTCTCGCGCTCGATGGCGGCACAGGCCTCCTCGACGCGCCGCTGCACGATGGCCGGCGGCACCTTCTTGGTCTCGATGGTCAGCGCCATGATGCGCCACTCGCCGATCTTCTCGACGAGCGCGCCGCCGGTGCGCGGGGGAGTCCAGCCGACGGACTGCTCCTGGGTGGACATGCAGGGAACGAACGGCCGGCGTTCGAGTTCCTTGGCCAGCAGGCCCTGGTCGAGCGCGGCCAGGCCGGTCTGGTAGATGGTAGCTTGGGTGAACATGCTGGTCACTTGGTGCTGCCCTTGAAGTCGATGTTCGGGACGATCGACTGCGGCTTGAAGATGACGCGGTAGTGGTAGACGCCGACGGGCATGGACTCCACCTGCTCGACGAAGAACGTCACGTTGTCGGAGAGGCCGAGGAAATGCTTCTTGTAGGCGCCCGGGCCGGTCTTGCAGGTGACCGATACCTCGCGGGCCTTGTCGTAGTTGCCGAGGGAGCACAGCCCCTCGATGGTCAGCATGTACTCGCCCGTGATGCCGTTGTAGAAGACGATGCGACGGGTGACTTCGAACTGATCCGCGGCCTTGGACAGGTTGTGCGACGCAATGTCTGCGTCGCTACTGCATCCGGCAAAGACGGTGGCCGCCACAGCGGCAAGGAGGATCTTCTTCATATCGCTTTCTTTCGTGCGGGGCCGGCTTGGCCGCCGCACATCAGTCTACAACAAAATGTTGCTACGACAACAGATCACCAAGGAATATCGTCGTCCATGTCGTTGAACCCGCCGGCTGACGGTGCCGGAGCCTGCTGCTGTGGCCGCGGCTGCTGGCGCTGCTGCCCCTGCGGCGCGGCCTGGCGCTGCTGCGGTGCGGCCTGTTGGCCCTGGGCGTCGTCGCGGCCCCTCAGGAACTGCATCTCCTGCGCGATCACCTCGGTCGTGTAGACGTCCCTGCCGTCCTTGTCCTGCCACTTTCGGGTCTTCAGGCGGCCCTCGATGTACAGGGGGTGGCCCTTCTTGACGTACTCGCCGACGAGCTCGGCCTGGCGGTCGTAGAAGGTGACGCGATGCCACTCCGTCTCCTCCTGCTTCTCACCGGAGGTCTTGTCCTTCCATGTGCGCGTGGTGGCCAGGGCGACGTTGCAGACGGCGGCGCCGCTGGGCGTATACCTGACCTCCGGGTCTCTTCCGCAGTTCCCGATAAGGACGACCTTGTTCACTGAAGCCATGATGTTTCTTTCTGCCCGAAGGCCTTAGTTGCTGCGGCGCTTCCACGCCTTCTTGATCTCGCGCTCCAGGGCGCGTTGGGTGTCCGGGCTGTTGATGCCGGTGGTCTCGGACTTCGGCGACGCCACCAGTTCCTCGCGAAGCGGGGCGCCGGCGGCTTCGGCTCGGGCGATTCGGCGCAGGGCCTTGGCGAGCTTGGCTCTCATGCGGTCAGCTCCGTCCAATCGTCCAGCCACTTGATGAAGGAGACCTCTTTGGAGATGACGGACTCCTCGACCATATCGGTGGCGGTATTTATCCATGTCGATCCGCCGACCTTTGACCTCATCAGCGCATGCCGCACGCGGACGGTCTGCGGCTTGAGCCGGTACTGGTCGGTCCGGTAGAAGTGCGGCAGCTTGTCCGCCTTGTCGGGGCTCGGCATGTCCATCCAGATCAGCTCGCCGGACTGGGACTTGTCGAGGTACTGCACTGCCTGGCCATCCAGCCAAGCGCGGATCAGTTCGTCGTGGGGGTAGGTCATGCAGCCTCCCGCACGGCCACCGGGCCCAGCTTGCCGGCCAGCTTGCCGCGGTACTCTTCGACCAGCTTGTCGAACGACAGCAGATCCAGCTCCAGGGCGGCGATCTCATCCTCGTCGCGCTCGATGCGGATGACGTGCAGCCGCGTGCGCAGGTCTGGTGCCCACAGGCAGAGGTCGCACCACTTCTTGCGCAGCAGCCACATGGCGCCGACGCACTGCTGGCGGTACTCGGAGATGTCGCCCTCGACGACGGCCTTGAATAGCGTGGCGCTGCTGACCATGGTCTTGATCTCGATCATGCCGTCGTCGCCCACGAGTCCATCTACCGAAGATCCGAAACGGCGGTCGTGCGTGTGCGCGAATCCCACCTCGTCGACCATCACGCCGTAGCGGTCCTCGTAGGCCATGCGCGCGAACGGCTCCTGCTCGGTGCCCATCCGCATCTCGGCGTTGATGTAGGGGCCCAGAACGCTACCGCCCTCGCGCTCGCGGGCCAGGTCCATGGCGTAGCCCAGGCGCTTGGCCGTGGACTCGCCGCGCCTGATGCCGGCGTCGCGGTCTTTCTTGGTGGGCTCCTTGAAGTCCGTCGCGTCCTTGAAGCGCGAGCCGGTAATGGCGCCGCGGCGGGCTGCAAGCCAGCCCTCAGAGCCCTGGGGCTCGGTGTTGTAGATGATGGTGTCCATGGTCAGCCCTTGGAAAGCTTGGTGCGGTGGATGCCGACGAGGTTCTTGAAGGCCTCGTACTCCTTCGACTTGACGGGCCCGGTGCTAGACCGGTGCGCAAACCAGTAGTCCAGCGCGTCCTTGTCGGTGGTCGTGGCGTTGAGGCCGTCGACCAGGTGCTGCGGGACGAGCTGCGGAGGTGCGTCCTCTTCGGCGCCGCCGGCGCCGTCGTCGTCGTGCTGCTCCTTGGTGGATAGGCCGGTGGCCGCCAGCAGGGTATAGCGCTGCAGGTAGGTGATGGTCGAGGCCTGCTGCTGGATGGAGTTCTTCTTGCCGCTATCGTCCGGCGCACCGTCCAGCGTGATGGATTCGGAGTGGCCCAGGCGGTGGGTGACCACGCAGGTCACGAAGATCCGGCCACCAGCCTCACGCTTGACGTCCCAGCGGTGGCTGAGCCCGTGCTTGGCCATGGCCGGGACGACGACATCGGTCACGTCGCTCAGCTCGGCGTGCTTGTAACCGACGAAGTTTCCATCCTTGCCGACGAAGCCGACCTGCTTGCGCTTGAAGATTTCCAGAGGCTCGGCCTTGAAATTGGTCATTGCCTCGACGAAGGCCTTGCGCGCTTCGTTGGCTTCCCAGCGCTCCTGCAGGACCATTAGCCGCTCCAGGCGGTCTAGGTCAGCGTTCTGCTCGACGGCCATGCGAACCAGGTCAGCCGGCGTCGCCGACAGTTGGCGCTGCTGCGCGACAACCGGCGCCTCGCGCTTCAGCACGATCTCTTGCGTGTCACTCATCTCAAGCTCCTTGGGTTGAAAGAGCCCCAACTATACCAACAAAAAGTTGGTGTGCAAGCGAAAAATATCACCGGCTGTTGGTGGCTTGATCCAACTGCCGCATCGTGTCGGCGATCTCGTCGCGCTTCTCGACGGCACCGTCAAGCGTGTCGACTCCGTGATCACCCATGACCTGCCACCAGGCGCGGCGGCCGTGCGTGTCGACGAAGGCCTCGGCCTGGTGGATGAAGGTGTCGGCATCCATGTCAGTCCTTTCCGATGTGCGCGCGCTTGCGATAGCCGCCAGCCGCGACGCCGCGCGGCCCGCTGTGCCGGATGTTCTGCCGCTGGTTGATCGGCACCACGGCGTCGAACGCCTCCAGGCCGGCGTTGGCGTTGCCCCAGGGTCGGCGCTTGGGGCACTCAACCACGCTGCAGCCATCCCAGTGGGAGGCGTCTCGCTGGCAGGTGGGGCAGGGGTCTTTTGTCATTCCGCCCACCCCGGCAGACTGGCCCTCATGGCGTCGAACGTCGCCTGGTTCATGTGCATCGCGCCCTCCGTGTAGAACACCTGGCCGTCCTTGATGAGCGGCGCCTGGTGGCCACACACGCGGCGCGACCAATCGGCGAACTCCTCGCGCGTCATGCCGGTCGGAGGTGACACATCGTCCGGCAGGACATAGCGCGGCCGCAGTGGCTCCACCAGGACGCGGTGGCCGAAGAATGTCTGGGCCATGTTGATGCTCACTCCTCGTTGGTCGCAAACGGCGGCGGATCCTCCAGCACGTCCGCCCACCACATTACGCCGCAGGATGTGGTTTCGATAGGTGCGACGGACTTGTCAGCTGACACCCACATGGGGCGCGATCGGTCGCCGTTGATGTAGCGAAGCTCGGCCAGTCTCTGGCCATAGCCCCAGTCCAAGTGGTCGTGGTAGGCGGTGGCCACCATCACCCGCGGGTACGGGCCATAGGTCTCATGGTCTGGCAGGCGGTCTTTGACATTGACCCAGTTGGCCTTGATGCGTGGTTGGCTCACAGGGCACCGCCTTCCTGGCTGGCGGCCGCGTGGATCGTCACGTCGCGGCCGGGTGCGCCCTTGATCGTGATCGCCTTCTCAGGGTCGTGCCCGGCCTGCTCGGTCAACGCCAGCATCAGGCCGACGAAGTTGCCTAGGACCACGGACAGAACCTCATTGGCCGGGTTGTCGCGTAATGCACGCTTGATGGTGTCGGTGATGTCTTTGGTGGTAGTCATGCCGCACCGCCTTCCTGGCGGGTGGCAGCGCAGTTCGGGAAATCGCAGTCGTCCACACTCGTCCGGCAGTTGCAGCGAGACATATCGACCTGCACCGGAGTCACCTGCACCCGCGCTGCGGCGGGCGGGGTGCCTTCCTGGCTGGCGGCCTTGAGCACGTCATGTGCAAACCCAACGGAATCGAAGTTGCGCACGCGCTCCTTAACGTACCAATGCCGCTCTGCCATTCGCAGCAGTTCGGCCGGCGTCAGCGGCACCCGCGCTGCGGCGGGCGGGGCGCCATCACCCTGCAGTTTTAGAGTCGATCGCTCGCGGGCTGAAAGCGCATCGATCCGGGCCGAGGCGTCCGCCGCTAGTTGATCGCGCTTGGCCGCACGGGCAGATTGACCCTTCACCGGCTCACCGGCCGGCACCCGCGCTGCGGCGGTCAGCTCGCGCAACTGGTCGGCCCGGATCAACACAGGCAGCGAGGCCGCCATCGACTCGGGGTGGTCCTCGCCATCGCCCTGCCAGACCCAGGACTCACCCCTCGCGGATGCCTCAAGAAACCGCACTCGGTCGGCCAGCTTGGTGTGGGACGCCTGCAATGCCGCGTAGGCAGATGCCCGGCCGTCGGACGGCTCAGGCACCCGCGCTGCGGCGGGGGGGGTGGTGTAGAGCAATCGATATTCGACCTCAAAGCCCAGAGAGTCGACTTGCCACGCGGGTCTGTCAGCGATGGACGCGGGTTGCCACGGCGACCAGTCAGGCATGTTTTTCTGAGGGTGTCGAAAGCGATGCTGTGCCGCCACCGGCTCACCAGCCGGCGCCTGCGCCGGCTGCGCAATGAGTGCCGCTTCGATTCGACCGGCGATCTCCGCGTTGCGCTCGGCCTTCTGCAGATGCTCTGGGCCGCGAGCGCGGTGGCTCTGCTCGTAGGAGCGGAACAAGGTCGCCGCCTCGCGAAGTAGCGCCAGGTGATCAGCGCCAGTGGCGACGGCGGAGATGGCGGCAGCCGCCTCATCCGCCAACTGCCGCGCCGGCCCGCGCTGCGACAGCCAGCCACTCAGGCCGCGGTCGTCGTCTTGCAGCATGCCAGGAGCGTTGCCGGTGAACGGGCGACCCTCGGGGACGAAGTCCGTGAATTGATCATCGAATCCTGTCGTGCTCATGCTTGGCTCCCATAGGTGCGCAGCCACTCGTCGGCCACCTCGGGCAGCACGTCGAAGTGGGCGGAGATCACGTCGCGCAGTTCGTAGTCTTCGGGGCGGGTGTTGAGGGCGTCCTGGATGGCGTCGGCGAGCGGGGCGGGATCGGCCGGAATGAAGTCGCCGACCACCTCCAGGCAACCATCCCTCAGCTCGGCAAACACCTGGCGGTCACCGCCCTCGGCAGCCAGGTCGACGCCGATCACCAGCGGCGGCCTGGCCGGCGCGGCGGCAGGCTGGGCCGCAGCGCGCGCCGCCTCGAGCTGCAGGCGCAGCTCTTCACGCTGGCGCTCCAGTTCCGCACGCTCTGCCGCCATTGCCTCGGCAGCCTTGCGAGCCTCCTCCGCGGCAACGGCAGCCTGGTGGTCGCGCTCGGCCTTCTCGGCGGCCAGGCGAGCGGCGGTCTCCTGCTCGACGCGCTTGCGCTCGGCTTCCTGCTGGCGGCGCTCTTCGGCCAGGCGGGCGCGCTCGGCAGCCAATGCGGCCTCTTGCTCCTGGCGAATGCGCTCCAGCTCGGCGCGCTCCGCGGCCAGACGGGCGGCCTCGGCTTCTGCGGCAACGGCTGCCTCGTGGGCGGCGCGCAGCTGCGACAGCGCGTCGTCGCGCGCACGCTCGGCGGCCGGCAGGAACTCCTGGAATTCGTCGGCTGCATAGACCGCAAGCGCCAGGTTGCCGCGCAGCGTTGCAATGTCGAAAGCGCTGGCGCCAGCAGGCGCAATGCCAGCGGCGCGGATGGCAGCGATCTTGGCGGCGATGGCCTCGACCCGAGCGACCTCGGCCAGGCGCTTGGCCTCCTTTTCGGCCTCCTTGCGCGCCTCTTCGGCCTTGATCTGCTGGTCGATCGGCGCCTCGAGCGCCTCGAGCGGGGCAATGATCTGGTCGGCCTTCTCGCCGATGTTCTTGGAGATGGCGGCCAGCTCGGACTTGGCGGACTTGGCCGCACGCTGGACGGCGTAGCGGGCGTCGCGGATGTCTGCCCGCGCGGCCTTGGCTTCGTCCAGTCCCTTGGTCGTGGTCACCGGGTAGACCACGTCCTTGTACCGGGTCTCCAGCGCGGCGATGCCGGCTGCGACCTTCTCGAACTCGGTCATGGCCTGACCAACGATCGCCAGCTGGGTGACCGGCTTGTCCGCCTGGGCGGCGGGCTTCTCTGCGATTTCGGACATGGCGTCCCTCCTGTGAAAGTGACGCCACTATAACACCAACTGTTGGCGGCGCAAGCGAAAGTCGGTCAGCCGACCGAAGTTTCTTTTGCCTGGTTGGCGGCCAACTTTTCCACGGCCTTGATCACGTCGGTCGGGCGGAAGGCGGTGCCGATCTCGACCTCGCCGATCGCAATGACGCCGACGCGGTGCAAGGCGCTGGCGACGGCCATGGTGGCTGCCATCTGGGTGTCGAGCTCGTCCTGCAGGCGCTCGATCTCCTGCTCCATCAGTTCGGACTCGCCGTCATCCTCCGCGTCTGCGCGGCTGTTGCGCAGCAGTCCGGTGATCATGATCCCCAGGATGCACCCGGCCACCAGGCCGAATCCCAGGGCGAGGTTGGAGTTCTCAAACATGTCGCTCTCCTTGCGCCAACTTGCGCTTCGGTGACAACGAAAAGTTGCACCTTCTACCCAAGCGAAAACGCCACCCGAAGGTGGCGCCCCGCTGGCGGCCGGTGCGACGAACACCAGGCGCCATGTTTGCCGGCGGCCAGGTAGTCCCAGCCCTTTGTCGCCCTTTCGGGCCAACCGGCGTCCCTCGCTACTTTCCCGAGGTGGTCTGGCTATTCCGATGCATGCCCGCTATGACCTTTCCCCACAGCGCGGATTGCGTGCCTGACCTGGTGCTATGAAGTCCGGGACACCAGGTCGACGTGCATCGGCCTCATTCGTTAAACGACCCGCACCACCGAGTCGCCAGGAGAGCTGTGGCCCGTCGATGAATCCACTATAGCACCATCTGTTGTGGTCACAACAAGAACTTTGCTTGAAGCGCCAAAATTGCGGCGGCCCCCAGGGCGCGCTGCCGGCAGAAGACGCCGGCCCCGGCCAGGCCGATGTCTCCCTGGTCGTAGTGCGCCGCGATGATGATGCCGCCCACCCGCGCATCGCGCGCATCGGCGAGCAGCTCTTCGAGGGTGAGGATGGTGTCTTGGTCAGGCCTGCTTGCGAGTCTTGCGATGCGCTTCACTGGTGACCACCTTCTTGGCTGGCCTCTCCAGGAATGGCTGCATCGGCCTGGACATCTCCACCCGGGCCCGGCCTGGCGACTGCACCGGCGTGATGATCGACTGCGCCAGCCCAGCCATGGCGACCTTGACGGATGCCGGCAACTTCATGAGCAGCAGGAACAGGGCGACATCTTCCTGGCTTGTGAGGTCTTCCGCCGTCGGCGCCGCGGGGGCGTTGCCCTCGTGTAGATCCAGCCGCATGGACAATGCCTGCTCCAGCAGGGCGATCTTCTCGTGCCGCGGGCGTGACCTCCCGTCCAGGTAGTGCCGGATCGCCTGATGCGAAACGCCGATGCGCTTGGCCAACTGCGGCACCGTGACGCCGAGCTGATCCATCCGCATCCTGAGCTGATCCTTGAGTTCCATTCCGCGCCTCCATGTTGGAGGCAAAACCTATCACATATCTCTTGTCATCGGAACAAATAATCACCATTGGCAAGTTCCCCTGTGTTAGTGGTGGTGTAATCGAAGACTACCATCGAACAATGGTTGACACATGAAGGTTTGTGTCATCAGCAACAGGAGTAGCCCATGAAGTTTGTGAACATCAACGGCCAGCCGCTCGACCTCACCAGCGGAGCCGGAAAGAAGTCTTCCGGCTCTGGGAGGGATGCCTATCACAAAGGCTGGCTTGCAGTCGGCTGGACGCAGGCCGGCCTCGACCGCGCCACGGCCACTCGCGAGCGCGAGCGGAAGGAGGCGGAGGCCGCTGGCAAGTACCCCCTCCCGCAGCCCATGACGGTCGAGGAGTACACCCGCACCACCAAGCCCACGAAGTTGCGGCCCAAGCCCTACGAGATCCAGGACGCGGCCGAGACGGCGTGCAAGCTGGCCGAGAAGTACGGCTGGATCAACCCGCACACGGTCGCCGTCACCAAGGGGTCGGCAACGTGAACCGCGACGAGACGCGCCGAGCCCTCGCCATCGAGCGCCGACGCAACCAGGAGTTGGCCGCCAGGCTGCTCGCCAAGACCATCGAGGTCCGCGAGCTGCTGGCCCAGCTGATCGAGATCAACCAGGCCCTGAAAGAGCAGGGCATCGAGCTGAGGTACACCGATGACGAATGAAGCTGCAGCGCCACACGAAATGACCCTGTCCGCCTGGCAGGCTCACCCCTACACCAAGGTGCTGACCGAACGTGTCAAGGCCTTGGCTGCCGAGGTGCATGCGGCCAGGCGCTCCGCCTTCCCGCTGCGCCACGCCACCATGGCCACCTCGTCGGGCGCCGGCTACAAGCAGATCAGCCTGCGGTTTGCAGAACTGGACTATGCCGAGCAGGTGCGGGAGTGGTTTGCCGCGTGCGGCGCGACGCCGGCTATGCATCGGCATGAGGGCGAATCCCTGCGCGCAGCCTTGGATGGACTCACAGAGGCTGATCGCCTGCGGATCGCCACCGCTGCCGCCAAGCAGGTATCCGCGGAAGCCGCGGCCGCGCATGCGAGGCGTCTGGCTGCGGCCGGCCCTGGCGCATGCCCAGAGTGCTACGGCGAAGGCGACGTGGGCGGCCAGTTCTGTGGCGGCTACCAGCAGTGCGAGGCGTGTGGCGGCACGGGCAAGGTGGCACCTCAACAGGTTCCGGCAGAGCTTGAGCCACTCAGTCGCCATCTCGACGAGCGGGAGGTAGCCGCAGGGCAGGTGCAGTGCGAATCCTGGGAAAATCAACAGCTTCGCGGAATCTATGCAATGGTCGGAAGCGCCGCCCCGCGTGTGAAGAAGGTGCCGGCCGGCGTCACCTGGGACCACTCCGGCAAGGCCTACGTCAGCGGACCATGCGGCCTGGCCCGGTGCGAGATCAACCCGTGCAACGGCAGCTGCAAGACCCGGGCGCCGCTGTACGACAAGACGGCACCTGAACAGGGAGGAGCGGCATGAGTCGCTACTTTCTACCCGTCCGCGCCAAAGAGTCGCCGCATGAGGTGATCGGACGGGTCGCCGTTCCCTATGCGGCGGCGGTTGGAGCGGCGCAGTGGGTGCGCCTCCCGTTCGGCGAGCCGGGTGGAGACCCTGCGTCGATTGGCGCCATCGACCTCGAAGTCAAGAGCTTCGTTATCCCTGGCAACCAGGCCAGAGAGCTGGCCATCAGCATCGAGCGCGCGCGGTGGCCAGAGATACTCCGCGGAATGCAGGAGGCCGAGAATCGTGGCTTCTGACCCAGGCTCCAAGCCCAAGCTCAACACCTACGTCATCGTCGCGCCCTACGGCCTGGTCTACGTCGGCCTGCACGAGGACGAGCGCGACTGCTGGCGCATCTACCTGGGCTGGCCAACGGTCGGCGAGGTGCGCGAGCGCATCAATGCCGGCTGGTACTGCGCCAAGGCCGAACTCACCTGGCGCATGCCCGACACGCACCCGCCGCGGATGGTGAAGTCCGGCAGCGCCGGATAGCTCAGGCGCAACAAGACGCAACAAAGAGTTGTGGCCCCACCGATCTGGGGTAGCATTCGCTCGTCCCGCTGGCGGCGGGCAGCCCCTTGGCGGGGGCTCTACTCAACAGATGGGCATGGCCTGAGTCCCGGAGGTTTCTGTTGCCTCTCCGCCAACGCGCAGCGCAATGCTGCGTGGGGGCTCAGACCATGCCCAGTCCCAGCGGAGGCTGGAGAAAGTAAGCAATGTCCACCCATGGTTTCGTCTACGCGCTGTCGAACAGCGCGATGCCCGGCTTGTACAAGATCGGGTCCACTACGAGGTCGCCCTACGCGCGAGCGAAAGAGCTGTCCTCTGTGACGGGCGTACCGTCCCCGTTCTCAGTTGCTGTCTTCGTGGCGGTAGAAAACGCCTCGACCGCAGAGTCCGACTTCCACCGGTTCCTGGTTGCGTTCCGGCACACGGAAAAGAGGGAGTTCTTCGAGCTCACCAAGGATCAGTTGGTGGCGGCCTTTGAGTTTTACTCCGGAAGAGAGGCCATTGCTTTCGGCTGCCAGACCATCGAGTCAATCCGCGGCAACCTCCTGTTGCTGGATGACCCTGGATTTCACCTGTGGGATGGTGGAGATCGCCTTGAGCGCCCCGCCGCCTCGGATGGCAAGCTAAGAAAGGGGTTCCAGTCGTGAAGACCCCATGGATCAGCCTATACCCGGCAGACTTTCTCGCCGACGTCGGGCACCTTGGAAACACGGAGCTCGGCATCTACTGGCGCCTGCTGCTCGTCTACTACCGCGATGCCAGGCCGCTTCCGCTTGACACCGACAAGCTGCGCCGCCTGGCGATGTGCTTCTCGCCTGAAGAGTACCGCTGCCTGGACGCGGTCGTCTCGGAGTTCTTTGCGCTCAGCACCGAGCCGGACGGTTCGCGGGTCTGGAGACACCGTCGTGCCGACAAGGAGATCTCCAGCGCCGCATCGCGCCATGACGCGGCCAGGGAAAAGGCTTCTGCTGCAGCGGTTGCTCGCTGGGAAAAGGCCAGAGCCGGACTGAAGATCGATGCCACAAGCAATGCTCCAAGCATTACCACAAGCAATGCCGAGAGCAATGCTTGTGATATGCCAACCACAACCACAACCACAACCACATCTAATACATCTCCTTCGGAGATGGTCGAAACGCAGAGCGTTCCGAACTGCCCGCACACCGAGATCGTCAAGGCCTTTGCTGAGATCCTGCCGTCCGCTCGTCAGCCGTCGGAGTGGAATGCGACCAGGCAGGCGCTCTTGCGCTCAAGGTGGGCAGAGAAGAGGGGCCGGCAGAACGTCGACTGGTGGCGCCGATTCTTCGAGTACATCCAGACCTCGGACTTCCTGATGGGGAGGTCAAGCTCACCTGGGCGGAAGCCATTCCTGCTCAGCCTTGACTGGCTCCTCAAGTCCTCGAACTTCCTGAAGGTCATCGAGGGTGCGTACCACGAAGCCAACGCGGACAACACATGAGCGAATCCCTCTACGCCACCACCGCCGAGCGCTCCCTGCTTGGCCTGCTGATCGCCGACGTCACCGGCTCTGCGCTCCAGGACTGCGAGGGCCTGCAGCCTGAGCACTTCGCCAGCGAGTTCAATCGCTCCGCCTTCAAGGCTGTCCAGACTCTGACCAAGCGGGCGCTTCCGCATGATGCCAAGTCCGTGGCCGCAGCCATGGACCCGGTCGACGGCGTCGATGCTGTCGACGAGCTCCAGGCCGCAGCCTCGCACGTCCGCCACTTCAAGACCACGGCCAAGGCTGCAGTCGCCGCCATCAAGGAGGGGCACACCAGGCGCGGCGTGGCCGAGTTGGCCTACCGCCTGACCGAGATGGCGCAGGACTCCGGGCAGAGCATCCAGGACATCGCCGCCGCCGTCTCGTCCGCCTCGCAGCTCCTGGCCAAACAGCAGACCAAGAAGGCCGCCGTCAGCCTGTACGAAGCCTTGCTGATGCGGACGGAGTACCACGACGGCGTGGCAGCCGGTCTGATCCAGGCTGCGCGCCCGACCCGCATGTCGTGGCTTGACCAGCAGCTCAACGGCGGCCTGCGAGGCGGCAAGCTGGTCTACATCGGCGCGCGCCCTGGCGTCGGCAAGTCCGCGTTCTCGCTGCAGATCCTGAACCGGCAGGGCGAGTCCGGCTACCCGGGGCTGTTCCTCTCGCAGGAGATGAGCGTCGAGGAGCTCGGAGACAGGGCGACAGCGTCGGAGCTGGACGTCAGCTACAGCAACATCTCCAGCGGCCAGATCAGCACTGATGAGTGGAACCGGATCTCCACCAGGATGACGGACTTCCAGGGCGTGCCGGTTCACTTCGTCGACCAGGGCGGCATGACCATCAACGACATCCGCGCCCATGCCAGGGCGATCCCGGGCCTGAAGAACCTGGTGGTCGACTACATCCAGCTCTGCACTGCCACCTCGGCCAGGCAGAACCGCAACGCCGAGATCGAGGAGATCTCCCGTGGCCTGAAGTCCCTGGCCATGGAGCTGGACATCACGGTGATCGCGCTGTCGCAGTTGTCGCGCAAGGTGGAGGAGCGGGCCGACCATGAGCCCCAGCTCAGCGACCTACGCGACTCCGGCTCCATCGAGCAAGACGCCGACGTCGTGATCTTCCTCTGGCCTGTGCGTGAGTTGTCGCCTGGCGTGCAGCTGGTCGGCTGCAAGGTCGAGAAGAACCGCGTCGGCCGCCGCGGCGGCAAGACTGGCCTGATGTTCGACGGCGACCGCCAGCGCTTCACGCAGTCGACCGAGTCGATCGCGCCGCCGGCGCCGGCTCCCGCAGTCCACAAGCCGCGAGGATTCCACCAATGAAGTTCGTCGACATCGCGACCAAGGGCGACGGCTTCATCTCGGTCGACGCCTACATGGCCGACCTGATGGAGGATGACCCGGCCAACGACTGGGTCACCGGGTGCCCGATCACCGAGGGCGACTACAGCGGCGTGGCCGTGCGACTCCATCCCTGGGAGACTGCCTCCAAGGCGGACTGGTCCTGGGCTCATGCGCGGACGGTTCTCATCTACTGCGACGACATCGATCGCGCCAGGTCAGTCTGGGCAGCCGTCAAGAAGTTCGAGCCGGAGCGCATGGTGCTGATGTGCTCGACGCCAGCCGGCCATGTTGTGCGCGACACCATGTACCCGCAGAACAATCAGCTTTGAGCGCCAACAATCAGTTGCGGCCACAACAAATAGCACTACAATCACAGCATGAGCACACCCCAACAACCCAAGCGCTGCGCCGGCAGCAACGGCACGAGCGACTGCCCAGAGCGCGCCACCTGCGAGCTGTTCCGGCGGTACGCGTCCGACGGCCCCGAGGTCCGCTACGGATTCAAGGTTCCGCTGCTGCGCCTGCCGCGCGTGGCTGGCCAGGCGTGCCACTACCGCGAGGCGCCCGTTGCGCCGGCGCCGACCATCGATATCCGCGACTGGATCGGCGGGACCTGACATGCTACCGGCCGAAGAGTGGGGCCTGACCCAGCGCGAGACCGAAGTGATGGACGCCGTCGTCGAGACCGGGGGCATCCACAAGCTCGTCGCCCGCCGGCTCGGCATCTCGGCCCGCACCATCCAGGCCCACATCAACAACATCTACGACAAGGCCGGCTGCAGGGTTGGCCTACTCGTGGCCATTGCCTGGGACAGGCACCGTCGACATGGAACTCCTGCTCATCAAGCAGCCCAACGGCACGCTGGCGCCTGCTGACGAGGAGTCCGCGGAGGCCATCGCCAGCCTGCGCGTTGGCGCGCCGATCCGCGCTAAGTGCAGCCGCGTCAGGAACTACCCCTTCCTCCAGAAGTACATGACCCTGGTCAACCTGGCCTACGACATGTGGGCCGAGACCTACCCAGAGATGGAGTACAAGGGCGTCCAGGTGAAGCCAAACAAGGATAGGTTCAGGCGTGACCTGACCATCCTGACCGGCCACTTCCACGCCCACTACAACATCCGAGGAGAGGTGCGCCTGGAGGCCAAGAGCATCTCGTTTGCGAGGATGTCAGAGGAGGAGTTCAGCAAGCTCTACTCCAAGACCATCGACGTCATCCTGGAGAAGATCCTGGCTGGCCGCGGCATGACGGCAGAACAACTGCGCAATGCGGTCGACCGGGTGCTGGCCTACGCATAGATGACAGGTAAAAGGTGTGTGGTTGGCGTGCTATAAACGCAAGGTCCAAAACAATTTGTTGCACCACACACATGAAGAAAGCTGAACTGATCAAGGCCGTGGCCGCCAAGAGTGGCGAGACTTCGGTCGTTGTGCGTCAGGTTCTCGATGCCACCCGCGAGGTGGTGCAGGCCGCGGTCAACAAGCACGACGAGGTCTTCCTCCTGGGTCTCGGCAAGCTTGAGGTCCGCCAGCGCGACCAGCGCCCGGCTCGAAACCTGCACACCGGCGCCAAAGTCATGGTGCCAGCCCGCTCGGTGGTTGTCTTCCTGCCCAGCGACGGCCTGCGCGCGGCAGCCAACGGCGAGGTCGCCCCGACTCTCGCCAACGCCTGGTCACCCGAGCGCGCCGACGCATCGTGAGCATCATCGTCGGCATCGACCCGGGCACAAACACCGGGTACGCCGAGGTCGAGGGTGGCAAGCTGATCACGGTCGACACGATCAAGCTGCACGAGTGCCTGTTCCGCTTGGAAGAGCACTGGCGCCTGGGCGTGCTGCAGAAGGTCTACTTCGAGGACGCCAGGCTTCGCACCTGGTTCGGCAACGCCGGCCGCGAGAAGCTGCAGGGCGTTGGCTCCGTGAAGCGGGACTGCTCGATCATCCAGGACTTCTTGGAGTCCAGGCAGATCCCGTTCGTCGCCGTGAAGCCGGCGGCCGCGCAGACCAAGTGGACGGCTGAGCGGCTCCTCAAGACCACCGGCTGGGCCGGCAGAACCTCCGAGCACGCGCGCGACGCAGCTGTGCTCATCATCGGAAGGCACTCATGACCTGCATCGCCTGGGATGGCTACGACCTGGCCGCCGACAAGCAGATCTCCAACAACGGCCTGAAGCGCACGACGACCAAGATCTGGAAGATCAACAGCAGCATCTTCTTCGGCGCCTCGGGCGATGCCGCGGCCGCCATGGAGATGAAGGCCTGGGTCGAGGGTGGCCGACAGCTGGATGCATTCCCGGAGATCCAGCGCGACGACGAGACCAACTGCTCCGCCTTCGTCATCGAGCGCGTGTATGGCGGCACCAAGCTGCTGGTCTACGAGAAATCCCCACACCCGATGGTCTTCGAGGACAAGATCTGGGCAACCGGTTCTGGCCGTGACTTCGCCCTGGCGGCCATGCACCTTGGGTGCGGCGCCGAGGCGGCGGTCGGCGTTGCTTGCCACTTCGACTCGGGCTGCGGCATGGGCATCGACGTGCTGTCGGTGAACGAGCGGTGATGTTCCACAGTGCCGAGAGCCGGAGGTAAATATGTCTGAATTATGGAAGCCGGTTGTTGGCTACGAGGGTCTTTACGAGGTGTCAAACCTTGGCTCCGTCAGGTCACTAGATAGACTTGTCGGAAAAGAAAAAAGCCCCCGGAAGGGTAGGTTGCTTGCGGCGCCGATAGACCGCTCTGGCGCCGGATATAGGTTTGTAAATCTCTCAAAAAACGGTAAGGTCAGAAAAACAAATTTACACGTTCTTGTTCTTGAGGCATTTATTGGTCCAAGGCCACATCCTGATTGGCATGCAATGCACATTGATGGCAGTCGAGATAACGCAAGGCTAGACAATCTTCGCTGGGGATCTCAGTCTGAAAATGCGCGCGATAAAGTCGCTCACGGCACCGATGCACGCGGAGGCAAAAACAAAAATGCAATATTGAATCAAGAACTTGTTGATTGGATAAAAGAAAGCAAGCAATCTTCTATACAGCTTGGGCACATACTCGGCGTTTCAAGCTCGACAATACGGGCCGTCAGGCTTGGTGAAAATTGGAGCTACGCATATTAAGTATGTTTCAAAAAAAGCCAAGAGAAAAAAACAGGGCGTTGCTTGATTTGGCGCGTGGGCGTCAGTGTTTGTTGCTTAGCCCAATATGCTGTGGAGATTGTGAGACAACTGTCGCCGCACACGGAGCCGGCGTGTCGAACGGAAAAGGCATGGGATACAAAACAAGTGATGCGTATTCCGTATGGGCTTGCGCCCAGTGCAATTACTACACCGACCAATACGGAGGCGCAACTAAAGAAGAAAAGGCCGCAGTTTTTGCGGCCGGGTATGAGAGGCAGATCGAAGCGTGGAGGCAAATTGCCTCGTCCCCTACTTCGAAACTGCGCGACCGCGACGCTGCGTCTTGGGCGCTTGAGCGGATACCCGCTCGAACTCCTCATCGATGAGCCTGCGCACGGTGGCGCTGCCGCCGATGGCGGGGAGCTTCTTCTCTCGCTGCTCGGGCGTCACCAGGACCGTGACCCGGATGACGCCCGTGGCGCCATCAGTGGCTTTGCGTGCCATGGCGGATCTCGTAGCGCACGCTGGTCGGGGCCTGGTGCGACAGCTTGCGCAGCGTCGACTCGGCCTCGTCGAGCGAGTTGTGGAAGCTCGCGCCCATGAAGTGAACGCCGTCCCACTTGAGGACAGCCGCCTTGCCGGCAGCCAAGGCTTGCGGGACTTGCCGCAGGATGGCTTCGTTGTTGAGCTTGTGGATGGTGTTCAGGTCGTGCATGTTGACTTTCGGTTGGTGGGCGGGGAGATTATGACACAACAATTCTACTTGGTGTCCTCAGGAATGTAGCCATCAGACTGCGGGTTGGGGATTAGGTGCGAGCGGGCCTGGTAGTCGCAGATCTTGTTGGCCCGCGGCGGAATCATCTCGATGCCGAGCTTGGTCATGGTCTCGGCGATCTCCTTGTCGCCCATGCCGTGCCGCTCCTTGAGCCAGCGGCAGTGCAGGATGGCCCAGTCTGGCTCCTTTACTGCTGGGTGGCTGCCCTTGGGCTTGGGCCCGCTGAAGGCCTCGGCCGGCCGCGGCACCTGGCGCACTGGCTTGGCGTTGAGCTCATCGCCAAGCACTGCGATCGCCAGCGAGTCCCGCAGTGGGACTACCTGCTGGATGCGGCTGATGTGGCCGTCGTTGCTGCGACTGCGCCTCATGCTGCACACCAGGTGGATCCGACGTAGTGCCCGACCTGACTCCGGATCTTGACGACCAGGGTGGAGCCGGTGCGCAGCTTGATGGTGACTTTGGCCAATGGGCCATCCTTGCAGACGAAGGACTGCTGGTGGCCCCAGTCTTTCGATAGAGCCGGCCGCCTGGCGCGGAGTGGCGCGAAACTGAGCTTGGGGTGCCGCGCCTTGGGGGTGGCGTACTTCATGACAGCAGCTTTCCAGAGGGCATGACAAACTCGCCGCGCGGGTAGCTCACGCGGTAGTCGGTGGCGTTGAGGTTGAACCCGTAGACCTCGTCCGTGCGGGTGCTGTAGACGGCGATCCGGTCGACACCCAGGATCTCGGCCACTTCGCCCATGGTCGCGCCCATGGCGGCGATGCTGTTGGGCTTGCTGACGTCCACCTCGAAGGTGATGACCATCACGGGCGCACCGTCCACGCAGAGCGGCCGGTTCTCGATGACCTTGTACCTCGAGGTGATTGCCTGGTAGGCCGCCTGCGAGGACCGGCGCCACGAGATCAGGCCGGCCGGCAGGTTGGTGATGTAGATGGCGTTCACGGGATGAGCCTCAGGAGCATGCTGCAGAGGGCGCGGTAGACGCGCCGGCGGCGATTGTGGGCCAGGTACGGCCCGTCGAGGATGTCACGCATAGACGGCAATCCAGGCAAGGGTGAACACAACGAAGCCGGCGACGGAGAGGTCTGCGTCATCCGACAGCGCGCGGGGGTTGGTGATGGTGAGCAGGGCGTCGATGGCGCAGAAGGCAGCCAGGCCGGACAGTACGGCCCCGCCGCGGTCGATAGGCGCCAGGCAGATCCAGGCCAGGCAGGCCGGCGGCGAGACGTAGGACTGGATGAGGTCACGCATCGCGCGCTTTCAGCATGAGGTCGGCATGCATGTAGCGCGCGATTTGTCGCCAGTTGTGCGGGAGATCGTCGTAAACCTCTTTGCTACCATCTGCCCGGGTTCGTACCAGCCTGACCTCCTGAATTCTTCCCGCCATGGCTTCTATGTCGAGGTCGCTGGCATGCGATGCGAAGTAGTCGCGCAGGGTCATGCCGTCGCAAGGAGCCATGACCTGCCATGATGCGCCGGGGTTTAGCGGGATCGGAAACGCCGGCCCGCCGTTGTCTTGCTTGCTCATTGCTTCTCCTTGCTGGACACCGCCAGCTTTGTGGCCAGCCCGAAAGCCTCGCCGCCGGTTTGCATGCGGCCAACGATCTGGCCGGACGGGTGCATGACGAACCACCCACCCTGAGGGTGGTCCTGCATGCCAATGACGTAGGGATACCAGGCACCGGCGCTGTGGCGCTGGATGCTGGACCCGTCGGAGTGGTGGCCCTGGTACATCACTCGGCCCGATAGCTCAGCGTCTCGCCAGGCAGCAGCACACTGGAGGCTTCGGCCAGGAAGGACTTCAGCCTGCGCACGTCGACCTGGTGGTTGAACACGTAGCCGTCGGCGCGGGTGATGGTGACGATGAGCATTGCGCTCTCCTAAGTTGGTGAGCTGATTGTGGCGCCACAAAAGACCATGCGCAACCCCCTGTTGCTGCTGGCAACACAATTCTTTTCCGGCCTCCGTTGCGGGTTTTATCAAAGCCATGGACGAAGAGCCCCCACAGAGTGACAATCTGTGGTGCAACAGGCTGTTACGCAAGCAACCGGTAGTTGTAAAATCGGGCGCATGCGGGCGCGTCGTCCGCGCACTGTGCGGGCAGCAAAATGCAGGAACACCCGGGGACGTCGTGGGCGACGGTCAACTGGAACGAGGTATTGGGGGCCGCGTCGATGGCGCTGATCGTGGGACTTGTGCGGATCGGGCATCTGATCAACAAGGGGCGGAAGTGGAGCTGGTTCGACGTCGTGATCGAGCCGGCCGTCAGCGTCGTCGGAGGCATGATGGTCTGGGCCATCTGCGAGTACCTCGGCACACCCGACATCATGCAGGGCGTCATGACCAGCCTCGGCTCATGGGGCGGGCCCAGAACTATCGCCTACCTGGACCAGAAATACCTCCGATCCATCGGATCACCTGAACGGGCAACACGCCCAGCACCCCTCGAAGAGGATGACCATGAAGCTCGTTGACGACATCAAAGACGCCTGGAAGTGGGGCACCAACCAGTTGGCCGCGGCGTTGATCGTGCTGCCGCCGGCCTGGGCCATGCTGACTACCCAGCAGCAGGACGCCATCTTGGCCATGCTGCCGGTGACCGTGAACCTCTCGGGTTGGCAGGCGCTGATGGCCCTGGGCGCGGCGATCGTGGTGGTGCGCAATACCAAGCTGAAGGCCTGAGCCGTGGGTGGGCTGCTCTCATTTCTTGGGGGCACGGCGTTTCGCTGGCTGTTCGGCGAGGCGCTGACCTTCCTGTCCAAGAAGCAAGAGCAGGCACACGAGGTCGAGATGCGCCGGCTGGAGCATGACCTGGAGCGCGAGCGTCACCAGTGGCAGCAAGAGGCGCTTCGTACCCAGGCCGAGATGGGCATCAAGGTGATTGAGGCGCAGGCCGAGATGACCGAGCGAGCGAGCGCGGCGGAGGCCTTCCTGGCGGCCGTCCAGGGCGTAAACAAGGCGGCCGAGCGCAACGACTGGATCGGCGCATGGAACGCGGCCATCCGACCCTTCCTGGCCACCGTCGCGATCATCTGCCTGGTCGGCGAGTCCCTCGGGCTGATGACCCTCTCGGTGCTATTCGCTGAGGTCTCGTGCGCTGTCCTTGGGGTGTTCGTTGGTGAGCGGATCAGTCGTGCGCGGCGGGGATGACTTCTACGGGCTGCTCCTGCCGCTGATCGAGCGGTTCGAGGGGTTCCGGCCGAAGCCTTACTTGTGCCCGGCTGGCGTGCCAACCATCGGCTACGGATCAACCCGCCACCTGGATGGATCCCTGGTGCGCCTGACCGACAAGGCGATCACCAAGGAGCACGCGCGCATCCTGGTCCGCGAGCAGGTGGCTCAAGAGTACCTGCCGGCCGTCATGCGCCTGTGCCCAGATGTCGACAGCCCTGGGCGCCTGGCCGCCCTGGTGGACTTTACCTACAACCTCGGCGCCGGCCAGCTCCGGGCCTCCACCCTGCGCCGGAGAGTCAACGCGGACGACTGGGATGCGGTTCCTGGCGAGCTCCGGAAGTGGGTCCGCGGTGGTGGCCGCGTCCTGCCGGGTCTGGTGAAGCGTCGCGAGGCGGAGATCGCGCTCCTGTAGCAAAAGTTGCGCGCACAGGCGCAACATTCTGCTTATACTGCAACCCCTTGTTGCAACTGGAGCACCCATGAAACTGGGACAAAGCGTCTTCTTCTGGCCCGAGACCACCGACATCTACTACAACGGCGACAAGCCGCTGGCGGCCATCGTCACGGCGATCGTCGGCGACACCGCGGGCGGCCCCGACCTGGTGAACCTGGCCGTCTTCTCGGCCGACGGGCAGCACTTCGGCGTGCGCTGCGTGCCGGTCGGCTACAAGCCCGGCGAGTGCTGCTGCACCGAGGTCGAGGATGTCGTCGTTGCTGGCGAGCCGGACCCCCTGGTGCCGCCCGACTTCGTCGACACGCAGCCGGCCGACGAGCCCGCGCCGCGCGCGAGAAAGGCCAAGCCGTGAGCTTCATCAAGTACCCGCACCTTGAGCGCTTCGGCACCGACGAGGTCGACGGCATCAACATCGGCAAGTGCCATATCTTCCCGAAGATCGACGGCACGAACGCAAGCTTCTGGGCTGGCGAGGGTGACGGCGCGCTCCGCTGCGGCAGCCGCAACCGCGAGCTGAGCCTGGGTGACGACAACGCTGGCTTCATGAACTGGGCGACCGCCCAGCTCAACCTGCGCGAGCTTGCCCTCGACTTCCCTGACCTGGTGTTCTACGGCGAGTGGCTCGTGCCGCACAGCCTGAAGACCTACCGCGACGAGGCCTGGCGCAAGCTGTACGTGTTCGATGTCTACGACCGGTCGGCGGACGACTTCTGGCACTTCGATCGGTATTCCGCGCTGCTGAAGGACTACGGCGTCGAGTTCATCCCATGCATCGGCACCGGCCAGAACCCGACCTACGAGGTGCTGGCCGAGTGGCGCGACCGGAACACCTACCTGCTGCAGGAGGGCGCCGGCGCCGGCGAGGGCATCGTCGTCAAGCAGTACGGCTGGAAGAACCGATTCGGTCGGACGACCTGGGCCAAGCTGGTGACGAACACCTTCAAGGACAAGCACGTCGCCGAGATGGGCGGCTCGGTCATCAACTGCAAGATGGTCGAGGAGGAGATTGCCTCCGAGTTCATCACGCAGCACCTGGTCGACAAGATCGTCGCCAAGATCCGCAATGACCAGGGCGCATTCGGCGCGCGCAACATCCCGCAGCTGCTGAGCACGGCTTATCACGACCTCGTCACCGAGGAGTTGTGGCAGGCCGTGAAAAAGCACAAGAACCCCAAGATCGACTTCAAGACGCTCAACCACTGCGCCATCGCGCGCGTGAAGCAGCTGAAGCCCGAGCTGTTCGGGGCCTCGTGATGGCCACCTGCACCAACTGCGTGTGGGTGCCGGTGCCAGACTCCAAGGTTCACTCGCGCTGCGCAAGCTGCGGCGCGGTGACCTTGACGGAGCTGGTCAACCCGGTGCCGGCCGCCAAGCTGACGCCGCTGGCTGGCGATGACGACCAGGACGCGCCCGACTGGATTGGCGAGTACCTGGCCACCGGCGAAAACTGAGGTCCGTTACAACTCCACACGTTGTGGCGCCACAATGCATGTATGATCTGTTCACCGAGCAACAGATTGGAGTCGACATGCAAGACATCAAACCCTGGGAAGAGCGCCTGTCAGTGGTGTGCTACCGCGCAGGCATCGCCCTGATCGTCATCGCCTACGCCGGCATCGCCGGCCTGGTCATCAACGCAACGTGGTGAGAGACATGAGCACGAACATTCCCCGCGGCAGCAACATCGGAACCAATGCGGTCGCCTGGCTGCATCCGCACAACCCGAGCTGCGTGACCACTGATCCCAACGCATACGAGCGAGGCATACCGCTTGGCATCATCGGAGCCGACACCCTGGCGCGCCAGCTGGCCGCTGCCGTCAGCGCCGCCATCGAGGCCGAGAACGACGAAGGCGCCCCCGAGCCGCTGACCTGGGCCCGCACGGCGACCGCTGACTACATCAAGCGAAAGAATGCGGCGTGGCAAAAGGTGCATGATCTGGTGGAGCAGATCGAGGAAGGCCAGCAGGATGCGCAGATAGCCGGTGATCAGGTGGCGATGATCCAGATGCGATGCCGTGGAGGCTCGTGGCGCGAGGTGCAGCCAACCAAGGCCGAGCCGACGCCAGAACTTCGAGCAGACTACCTGATGAGCGCCCTTCCCGGCGTCTACGAGGTGCGCCGGCTCTACACCGCCCCGCCCGCCGCAGCCCGGGTGCCGCTGACGCCCGGTGAGCCGGTGGCGCTGCTGCAGCAAGTGCGCTGTGCGCTCGCGCTGGCGTCGGCCGTCTGCGACGCGGTGCCAACGCGGGATCGTGGGCATATTGGCATTCTCGTCAACGCGCAGCCGGACGGGGCGCACGGCTATCGAGTCATCCACGATGCCTTGAATGCATTGGATGCGCACCTGACGGCGCAGCGTGAATCGGCAGAGGCCGGGAGGACATTGTGAGCATCCACGTCGTAAAGTGCGTTCACAACGGGCGCATCGAATATCACTTGCGCTATCCCGGTTTGTCTCATGAGCATGCTCAGGCTATTGCTGACCTCATCAATTCCGGGAAGCTGGACACCTCCCCACCCGCCGCAGCGCGGGTGCCGGCCGATGAGCCGGTGGCGTGGCGCGAGCACGTCGAGCAGCGCATGCGACAGTGGCGTCAGAGCTTCGTGAATCGCAGCGGTGACCGCCTCGCGCTGGACGACTTCATGGACTCGGCCAGCCTGAACGACTTGATTGACTACGTGTGCGACGAATGGGCCACCCCACCCGCCGCAGCGCGGGTGCCGGATGGATGGGTGCCGCTGACTATTGAGTGGGATCCCGGCTACCCCGAAGAAGTCGCCTTCGGACCGCAGCGGATGATGGACAGGCTCAAGAAGTGGCTCGACGCGCACTTCGCGGCAAAGCAGGCCGCCGCAGCGCGGGTGCCGCTGAGCCCAGCGCAGATGCACGCGGATGAGTTGGTGGCCGCTGCAAAAGTGCTTTGCGACGACTACACGACAGGCGACATGGGGTCTCTGAAGCACTACGTGCGGCCGTTCGTCGTCACCCTTGCCAAGATCGAGGCCGCCAGCCAGGAAGGCGGTGCAGCATGAGCCCCATCCTCGGCGCCATTGCCGTCGGCGTCATAATGGTTGGCGCGCCGGTGGCCGTTATTGGTGCGGCCCTGTGTCTTGCCTTGGAGAAGGTGTTTCCGTGACCACCGGCCTCCGCTGCCACATCTGCACCCGCCCAAGCCTGCAGGTCATTGAGACTCGCCAGCAGGACGGCCTCATCATGCGCCGCCGCGAGTGCCAGCAAGGGCACCGCTGGCAGACGTGGGAGATCCCCAACGGCGCCCTGGATGAGACCACCTGGGCTCGCATCCGCCGCGCCATGGCGCCGCCGGCCAAGCCTGCCGAGAACGCGGTGAAGACCCAGGCCATGGCGTACCGCATGGCCGGACTCAACCAGCGGAAGATCGCCGAACTGCTGGGCATCAGCCTGCACATGGCCCGCTACTACACCCGCCTGCCGCGCGAAAAGGTCTACCCCGGCTGCAGGCCGAAGGGCGATGCGAGTCAGGCAAAAGGACAGGAATCATGATCTACATCGTCTGCCGCCACCCGCCGCACTCCTACTACCGCAGCTCCTACATGGACGCCTTCACCATCGTCGCGACCTGTGCCACCAGGGCAGAGGCCAAGCGCATCGCCGACAAGAAGAACGCGTCGCCTGGCGCTGTCGCGCACTTCACGGTCAAGGGCCTGCGCCTGCCGAAGTGAGGTTGTCGTGACCTACCACATCACCCGCAAGCCGCTGCACCAGTACACATACAGCATGCGCGCCACCCCTGGCACCGATCGCTACGCCGCGATCATCGCGACGCCTGGTCGGCGCAGCAAGCTCACCCACGAGCAGCGCATGGTGTGGGCTGAGCTTGCATCGCAGGCCAGCGCCCAGGTCCGCCGCCCAGGCAACGTCACCAGGACGCGAGGCGAGGGCCACCCCAATGCCAAGCTCACGCTGGCGCAGGTGCGCGACATCAAGTACTCGGCCGACAGCAACCGCGCGGCCGCCAAGCGCAACGGCGTCAGCCCGCAGACCGCCAGTGACATCCGCCACGGCGTCACCTGGGCCGAAGCCTAAGTTGTAACAGCTTGCAACCAATGAGTTGACAAGCTGAATTGTGGCGCCACAATGCAACCCATGCGCTGCACGGTGCGGCGCGAGAAAGGCAGCAAGTGGACGTCATCCTCAACATCGGCCTGGCCCGCGAAGGCAACAGCAACATCGGCCAGGGCACGGTTCTGCGCGAGGTCATCGCCTCCTTCGGCGCGGCCGCCGTCACGTTCAAGCACAGCGACACCGAGGTGACCGCGGTCTGCTGCGTCGAGGGCTTCAACCCTGGCCACCTCCGCCAGCAGGTCGAGTTCCTGGCGCGCCTCCTGGGCCAGGACTGCATCGCCGTCTACGAGCCCAAGCTCGGCGCCGGCCAGCTGATCGGCCCTCGCGCCGAGAAGTGGGGCACCTTCAACCCCGAGTTCTTCATCATGCCCGACGGCAGCCGCCTGGCTCAGCCGGTCGCGCAGGCGGCCTGATCATCATCCACTACGCAAGGAGCAAGAGATGACCCGCAAGCAATGGCGCCGTCAGCAAGTGATGAATCGAGTCTGCTGGCAGGCGTATGTGCAGATCCAAGCCGCGCACCGCCCGCCGGCCGAGGCGAACTACACGCAGATCATGTTTGGCGGTGGCCAGGGCTCTCGCACGATCCTGCGCCGCCAGCCAGGCACTTTGCTCGGCTGGTTCTATCACGACACCGGCAAGCCCCTCGGCTTCTGACGACCGCAGCGCCCAGGGTTCGGCCCTGGGCAGTGCAGCCCGACCAACAGGAGACCGTCATGCGCAACTACCTCGCCACCACCCTGGCCGCCATCGTGGCAGCCTTCGTTGCAGACCCGGCCGCCGCCGACTCGTTCGGCCTGCACCTGGTGTCTGACCACTTCGGCTCCAAAAAGCCCAAGAATAACGACAACTGGGGCATCTACTACCGCGGCGACTCCGGCCTGACCGCCGGGATCTACTGCAACTCCTACAGCGAGCCCGGGGTCTACAAGGGCGCCAGCAACTGCGACACCACCAAGTACGTGGGCAAGGCCTGGCTGACCGAGTTCACCGGCCCGTTTGGCGTGTCCGGCGACTACGGCGGCGCCCTGGCGCTGGCGCACGGGTACGGCGAGCGCCTGGCCCTGGCCCGGGTGGGCGGCGCGCACCTGACGGTGATCCCGCTGCCGACGCTGCGCTACGGCTACCTGCGCCTGAGCGGCATCGGGTACAAGGGCATCCATGCGCAGCTGGAGTTCAAGCTGTGAGCCTCGACCAGGGCATCACGCTGAAGCCGACAGTGATCGTGAACGGCCGCGAGTGGCACCTGTTCGCTGTGGACTTCGAGACGGCCGACGGCAAGTTCGCGACCTACGTCTACGCCATCAGCAGAGAGCACGCCTCGCACATCGTCGAGGAGCTGCGCAATACCGCAACACTGGCCGGCCAGGTGGTCGGCATGAGTAGGGGATTCAAGTGACCGCACAACGAGACTACTGGCAAGAGTGCATCGCGATTGCCGCCGAGGAATGCGATCTGAAGCTGACGCCAGAGCAACTGGATTGCTTGGCCGGCAGCGCTGAGGCGGGGCACGATCACTACGGAATGGCCTTCTACTCGCCGCCGCCAAGCGAGCGCTTGAGCGAAATTGAAGAAGAGTGGAAGAAGAAGTTAAGGGAACTGCAGGCCGAGTTTGATGCCTACAAGGGTCATGCTGAAACTGCTGTGAAGCAGGCCCTGCGTGTCCACCGCGACGACAACGTGAGCATCCACCAGCATGGCGAAGTGCTGATGCATGGCGGACGCACGGTGCGAATTCAGTGACCACCAAGGAGGCCACATGTTCGTCTACGACATCAGCGACATCCTGAACGTCGCCATCAGCGTCATCGTGATCCTGGCGATGGCCACGATCGGCATCTCCACCTGGTGGCGCCAGTGGCGCTGCAAGCACGACGGCCGGATCAACGAGACCCAGGCCTGCGACGCCATCTGCGACAAGTGCGGCAAGAACCTGGGCTTCATCGGGGCGCCGTTGGAAAAGCATCCGCCACTCTGATTTGGTGGCTACAATCAGTTGGCCAAACAACAGGAACTTGATCATGATCATGATCACCGACAAGTACCCGCTCGGCGAGCCCATCAAGCGCGAGCAGCCGGAAGACCCGGAGTGGCTGAAAAAGCTGAAGGCCCGCGCGCCCGCCGACACGCCGCCCGGCATCATCAAGAACGCCGACGGCAAGTGGGAGACGGACCCCATGCGGCCCAACCCGTCCACCTGCCCGCACAACCAGACCATCATGGGGCGCTGCGTGGCATGCGGAAAGAAGGTGCTGCCGTGAGTGCGCCCCGACTGTTCGATCGAACGCCCAACCAGCTGGCCGCAGACAGGGCGCTGCAGCGGGCGATGTGGCGGGCCTTCCTGTTGCACATGCACCTGCATGCCGGATGGAGGCGGCCATGAAAGTGCTCGTCTGCGGCGGCCGCGACTACGCCGACAAGGCCCGGGTCAACGAGGCCTTGGGCATCGTGCATCGCAAGTGCAAGATCACCGAGCTCATCCACGGCGCAGCCCGCGGCGCCGACACCCTGGCCGACGAGTGGGCCAAGGAGAACGGCATCAAGGTCTCCGCCTACCCAGCCGACTGGGAGAAGCACAAGAAAGCCGCGGGCCCCATCCGAAACCAGAAGATGCTTGACGACGCCAAGCCGGAGGCCGTGGTGGCCTTCCCCGGCGGGTCCGGCACGAAGGACATGCTGCTGCGGGCCCAGCTTTCTGGCCTGAAGATCTGGAAACCATACGGCTGATTTCATGCAATACGAAGACCTCCTCCAACACGTCTACGACCGCGGCGCCCAGAAGGAGGACCGCACCGGCACGGGCACCAAGTCCATCTTCGGCGCCCAGCTGCGCTACGACCTGAGCCAAGGGTTCCCACTGATCACGACCAAGAAGGTCTTCTTCAAGGGCACTGCCGCCGAGCTTCTGTGGTTCATCTCCGGAAGCACCAGGACGGAAGACCTGCACGAGTGCGCCAAGCAGTGGTGGGAACCATGGACCCCCGAGAGCGGTGATCTGGGGCCGATCTACGGCCAACAGTTCCGGGCCCAGCGCTGGTGGACCGAGGTGACGCCGGAACTCTTCGACGCCCCCGTCGTCGAGCGATCGGAGGGGAAGGTGTTTGGCGTGGGTGACCTTGGCTCGTACCGGCTGCCGACCGGCCTGTCGTCCCCGGGAGAGCCAGAGCACATCAGCATGCTCAAGTCGACCTGGCGCGAGATGCTGCGCCGCTGCTACCACGAGCAGTGTGCGTCGCACAAAGGGTACGGGGCAAAAGGGGTCCACGTCGACCCGGAGTGGCTACTCCTGGATAACTTCATCCGCGACGCAGTCAAGCTGCCCGGCTGGGAAATGAAGCTCGCGTACCCCGGGAACTATTCTCTCGACAAGGATATTCGAGCTGCCTCGAATCGGTACTCCGCATCGACGTGCATGTGGGCAAGCGACTCGGAGCAGTCCTGGAATGTCTCGAATGCCAGGCCCTTCTACGCGACGTCGCCAAAAGGCGAGGAGATCCTATTCCCGAGCATCGGCGAGATGAAACGGCTGCATGGTGTCAACCTATCTGCCGTCCACCGCTGCTTGTCCGGCGAGCTGGGCAAGCACCATGGCTGGACCGGGTTCCGCTACGCCGACGCAGCGAGCGGCAAGGTCATTCGGTTCAGGGAACTCGACCAGCTTCGCTACATGGTTGCTTCGCTGAAGTTCAACGCAGACTCCAGGCGACACGTCATCGGTCTCTGGAACACCGCGGCCATGCAACACGCGGCATTGCCGTGCTGCCACGGGTCGGTGATCCAGTGCTTCGTTGCTGACGGTCGACTGAGCCTGCAGGTTTACCAGAGAAGCGCGGACCTCTTCATCGGCGTGCCCGTGAACATCGCCAGCTACTCTCTGTTGACGCACATGCTTGCTCATCAACTGGATCTGGAGCCTGGCGACCTGGTGTGGACTGGCGGCGACTGCCACATCTACAGCAACCACATGGACCAGGTGAAGGAGCAGCTGCGCCGGGAGCCGCGGCCGCTGCCCAGGCTGGAGATCAGGCGCCGGCCGTCGAACATCTTCGACTATGGTCTCGACGACTTCGAAGTGGTGGGCTACGACCCGCATCCTGCAATCAAGGCGCCGGTGGCGGTGTGAGGTGAACATGAGTGCAGAATTCCTGACCATCCTCCTGTCATCGGCCATCGTCAGCATCCTGGCCTTGATCGCCCTGTGGTCCGCCGCAAGGGACGCCCGCCGCCTGGCCAGCCTGATGGACCAAGACCGCCTCGACGCCGCCCGCTACCGCTGGCTGCGCCATGGCGACAACGACGACGACTGCATCAGGTATCTCTCGGACGCCATGGATGGCCAATCCTGGCTGCTGCGCGGCCGACTGCTGGACGCCGCCTGCGACGCCGGCATCAAGCGCGACGCAGAGGCGGCCAAGCATGTGGTGGTGGTGGAACATGCGCCCCGCTGACCGCACATCTGGTTGCAATAGACGTCAACTTTCTGTTGCATGTACAAGAAAATGAAGTAAGATCTGGGCTCACCCGGTTGGGGTTGAGACCGGCAACGAACGGAGATCATCATGCGCAAGAGCACCTTCTGACCCGGGGCCCAACATGGACCTCATCCTCCGCCACCTGAAGAGCTTGCTCTCGTTGCTGCGCGCTACCGCAGCCTGGTGGATCAATGTGCCCATGCGGCACGCACCAGCAGAAACCTGGGCCTATGAAGCGCGACGCACGCGTGGAGGCAGGGCGATGGTCTGCACACCGAGAGCCGGCAGGCTCCGGCGGGAAAGCCCGCGATCGGCCCGAGACCGATTGCGCTGATCGGGCATAGGCGCACCGGATCAAGCGAATAGCCCGGAGCCTCCCCCAAGGCGCCTTAGACCCGCCGGGTAGCGCCGGCTGACACCCAGGAAAGACTGGGGTCATCACGAAGGCCGGTGCCTTGGAGGCAGCCCGGGTTCCTGGCGGGTTCGATTCCCGCCGCCGGCCCCCGTGATGGTGAATGCGCAGGCTGATGCGCTTGGCGGGCGGGCACTTACGCCCTAGACGTACACCGCGACTAGATTGCCGGGATCAGCTCCGGCCACCATCCTCACGCAAGCCGCTGAGCGGTCACGCGCCGCGCCGGGCGGGACGAAACGCGGCACCCGGCACCAACAAAGGAACCATGATGGACGAACGACGCGCCGAGCTCATGGCCAGGATCAGCGATGCCCTGACCAGGAAGCCAGGCACCCACATCGCCTACAAGCACTGGGTCGACCACGACGAAGAGAAGTTGCTCTGCCTGCAGGCCGAGATCAAGGCCGGGCCCGACAACAGGGTGTGCGTGGCCACCAGGCGGTTTTCCAAGCTGGACGTCGGCAACAGCTGGCGCGAACCTCTGGCCTTCGTTCGTCACCAATACCGCGGCATGCGCCGGGACGTCCTGTGGATGAAGGCCTCACTGGAGATTGAGGGATGAACTGCGAGCAACAACAGGCGGAAAAGCGCGTGCTGCGCCTGGTGGCCGACCTTCGGGCTACCGTCCAAACCTACCCGCAGACGAGCGAAGACGAGCCTGGCGGACTCTGCCGGCCGGAAGATGGGCTGATGTCCAACGCTGCGGACGAGCTGGAGAGCCTGGCCCGCGACTTCAACATCCTGAGCGACGTTTATGCCGAGGCCAACAGCCAGTTGGAGCTGGCGCAAAAGGACGCGCAGGACGCCGAGCGCTACCGCTGGCTCTGCGAAAAGCTCGGGGAGACCGAGCTGCCCACGCTGATCGAGCGCATCACCAGGGGCTACGTCGCCGACTACAAGCCAAGCATCGACGCGGCGATCGATGCCGCCGCTTGCGGTCGGCCTCGAATGCCCAGTTAGGCTTCTGTTGGATGAACAAGGAGAACTTTGCATGCCAGTGACCAAGACCACCCGAGAGTGCTACGAGGTGCGCGACGGCCAGCGCGGCGGCGAGTGGGCGAACATCACGCTCGCCTGCTGGGACCGCATGGCAAACGTGGGCACCAAGCACGAAGGCATCCACTACTGCGGCGAGATCACGATTCAGTCCAGCTTCGGCACCTGGGGTTACATCTGGACCGCCTGCGCCAACCCGTTCAAGGATTTCTTGCAACAGGTCGAGTTTGACTACTTGTTCACGAAGTTCATGGGCACGAAGTTGGACCGCTTCGACGGCGACGCATCTGTGCGCGAGGCTTTCAAGTGGGTGACCGAAGGCCGGCGCGATGGTTCGCTGTCGAAGTCTGAGGCCCGCGAAGCATGGGATGCGCTTGAAGACGTGCGCAGCGTGGCCGAGTACGGCGAGCACGACTTCGGCACGGCAATGATGGATGTAGCACGCAGCCTGGATGACCGGCACCCGCTGCACGACCACTTCGCCGATCCGAGCGGCTGGCCGCGCTGCGCGAAGTACGACGCGCAGGCGCAAGGGTTCTGGCGGCAACTGTGGCCGCTGTTCATCGAAGCGCTGAAGGCCGAGGCAGAGCAACCCACTTTGCAGGCCGCGTGAAGCTGAACGCCCGAGTTCAGGCTGGGCCGTAGGCCCTCGCCTGGAACGAAGTGTTTGGGTTTCGTTGTTGGCAGGAGAAAAAACGATGGAATTCCAAGGAACAGTGCAGGGCGCAGCGGCGCGTAAGTATGCGGGCTACACCTACCGCAAGCCCGTGATGGCGCGCGTAGACATTTGGCAGCTTGACCCCGAGCGGTTGCATCCGGCGCACGAATACCCGCGCAGCGTGAACCCGCCCAGCCAGCCGGAAATGCAAGTGGTTGAGCTTGCCAAATACTCAGTTCGCGTGGGCCCTACCGACGACGCTGGCATGAGCCCGGTGCAGGTTTGGGTGATGCCCAACGAATATACCGCCGCCCGCGAGCCACTGCTGGTGTGCGAGTTCAAAGTGGCCCACGCGTTCACGCTGCGGCATGAGTACTGCGACGAGGCGCTGACCCGCGCGTTTGGGGAACCGTACCGCCAGTTAGGCTGCGACAAGGAAACCTATGCGAACAACTGACTTTGAACCGATGCTGCCAAAGATTGTGGCGGCCCGCTTCCCGAGCGTGGAAGGCTTCCGCGTTGACCACATGGCAAAGAACGTGCAGCCGGTGGAATACGAGGACGGCCGGGGGCGCAAGTCGAACGAGTGGCCGCCTGTGGCGCGCTGGCGCGTTGGCGCACAGCGATACAGCTACGTGCTGAAGCCCACCTTCAAGGCCGAGCGGTGGCAGATGACGCCGCTTTTTGGCGGCACCACTGTTCGGGCCGACTACAGCGCAGAGGACGACAAGCTGTGGCAACTGCTGCAATGGTCGGTGGAAGGAAAGACGGCAGACGAGATAAACCGTTTGCTCGGCAATCGTCAGCCTAACTGCTGACATGAACGGCCGCGTAGCGGTCCGTTCGATGGACGAGTTAGCCGGCCTCGTGGAAAACCGGCACAACCTGAAAGACGAATAATGAACGCAAGCATAGAAATGCCACGCTACAAGTGCCACAAGCAAGTGTGGGCGCTGAAGATTAAGGAAGTGCGACAGGCGCCAGCAGACCAAGAGCGCGCCAACGCTGGCGGGGATTGGTATCTCGTTCCGGCTGACGAAGGCTACGGGCCGATCCTGGTAGGGCACGATGCCTACTACGCCAAGCACAAGCCCGAGGCCGGCGGCTACTACGTGGTATACGACGATGGCTACAAGAGCTACAGCCCGGCCAAGGCGTTTGAGGAAGGCTACAGCCGAGTTTAACGCCACACATCCGGCGCCTGCTGTATTGGTGCCGGCTAACGTTGCCGGTAAGCCGGGCCGCCGTGCGGCCTCGGCTTGAGTGGCGTGTTAGGGCGCATGAAATACCGCTTGCGTGACGTGTCACGATGAGCCACAATGCAGCCACTGCGGCGCGGTGCCGCTAGGAGCGAAAGATGAAAAGTCAGCACATCGACAGAGCGCGACAAGCCAAGTCCGAAGCCGCCGAGTGGGCGGCTATGGGCCACACCGAAAAGGTTGCGCGCTGCTTGCGTGTGGTGCGCCAAGAGGTGTGGCTGGCTCGCCAAGCCAGGGCGTGGACTCGTCGCGTTTGCAAATGAAGACGCTGATGCTCAACCCGTACACGGGTAAGCCGCGCCACCCCAGCGACATTGCCAGCGACCCCGAAGGCATCCTGATCGTGGAGCCCGGGGCGCCAATGATGGCAGCGCCAAAGACACCAGTCGAGCGCAAGGCTGACGAGCGGCAGCGCCACAAAGACGCCGGGCGCACTGCGGTGACAGTGCATGTGCGCCCGGAGTACGTGCCAGAGGTGCGGGCGCTGGAAGCGAAGTTGCAGCGCCGCGAGAACCGAAAGCGTGGCCCTGCGCCCTAACGCCTAGGTGAGCCGCCGTAGGTCGGCTCCACCGCCAGATAGGCCCGCCTCGTGCGGGCTTCGTCGTTTATGGGTGATGAGCACAATGGCGCCACATCCCGCGCAGACCTACAATGGCAACAGATTGTTGCTGTTGTGAGGCACGAATGACCGTAGATGATGCATGGGATGCGGCGCTGGATTGCCGGCTTGCTGCTGCCGAGGCCGTGGCCGGGCGCGGCCTGGATGGGCCGGTTGGCGCCAAGCTGGTAGACGCTGGCGCCGCGATGATGTTCTCGTCGCTGATGCTCAAGCTCTCGCGAGACCGCCTGTTCAGAAACACCGCAGAGCAGGACGCAGCAAACATCTCGGGGAAGTTTGGCGTGGGCCTGATCTTCGGGTCCGGCGAACTCATGCTCAACAGCCTGATATGCATCGCCATCGAGAGGCGCACTCACTGGGTCACCGAAGTCATCGGGCCGACCGACCTGGTCACGATCAGGCAGGAGATGAGCATCAAGGGCGGACGCGCCGACATCTCGGTTTTCCATGCTGACGGCACCGCGACCATCATCGAAGTCAAGGATGGCTCGCATGGCGCGATGCACGTTGCCAAGGGGATAGGGCAGGTTGGCCTCTACGCGGCCCAGGTTGCTCTGTCTGGCGCCCTCAAGGGGGTGAAGCGCTGCCTGGCCTGGTCGTCGGCTGGAGAGGCTGCAGATGCGGAGATCAAGAAGGCCTGCGAAGACGCCGGTGTGCTGCACATCTGCTTGAGCAATGCCAAGAAAATCCGCGGCAAGTTTGATGACCACCTGGCGGCCAGGTTCATGGAGCGCATCGACCTCATCGAGCGGACTGCTGTGGAGCGCGGGGACTCTGACCTGCTGGAGTACGCCAGGGCAATCAGACCAGAGCAGAACAGCCTGGAGGCAATGCTGGGCGCACTCCGCTTCTTTGCGGAGCTTTCAACCACGGAGGAGGCTGCCTGATGGCACGTAGAACCGACATCGACTGGGAGCGCATCGAGCTGGACGTCAGGGCCGGCAAGATGAGCAAGAGGGAGATCGCCAAGAGGCACGGCATCTCCTACTCGCAGCTGCGCATCAAGTGCGAGGAGCGAGGCTGGACGCCCGACCTGACGGATGCTGTGCGCGTTGCAACCAAGGCTGCGCTCATCGAGGAGTCCAGGGTCCGCGCGGTCAAGAGAAGCCAGGATGAGGTGAAGGCAAGGGCCGAGTCGATCGGCACATCAATCGGCGAACTCGTGGGGTCTGAGCCGATTCAGATCGCAGAGGGTGGAATCGCTGCTGCGGTAACGGAAAACCTGCTGGTGATCGGGAGCCACAGGGAGATGCTGAATCGCCTCAAGCGCCGATTGGCCGATGCGGATGCCAAGGTATCGGCACTTGGCGAGGCGGTTGCCGATATTCGCGAGGCCAAGGTCTTCGCCGACGCAGTCGCATCGCTGGCCAACGTGACCAAGGCGACCATCGAGATGGAGCGCAAGACCTACAACCTGGATGAGGACGCGCAGAGCAACTCCATCGACGACCTGCTGATCAAGCTGGGCCGAGGAGAGGTATGACGGACGACGAGGCCAAGCTGGCCGGCCTCAGGCGCGTGCTGGCCGACGACGAGCTGTTCTGCGGCCAGTTCCTCAAGGTCAAGGACAAGTCGGGCAACATCCGCCCCTTCGTCTGGAACCGGGCCCAGCACTTCATCCACGAGAAGCTGGAGGCGCAGCGCGGTGAGCTGGGAATCGTTCGCGCTCTAGTGTTAAAGGGCCGCCAACAGGGCTGTAGTACCTACGTCGGCGCCAGGTTCTACAAGCGCACGAGCACGGTGCCAGGCAAGTCGGCCTTCATAGTTGCCCATGAGGACAAGGCCACGTCGAACCTGTTCGACATGGTCAAGCGCTACCAGAAGCACAACCCGCTGGCGCCGAGCATCCAGGCCTCGAACGCCAAGGAGCTGGTCTTCGGCGCACTGGACAGCGGCTACAAACTTGCCACGGCCGGCACAGATGACGTCGGCCGCTCCAACACCTCGCAGCTTCTTCATGGCAGCGAATTTGGCTTCTGGCGCAACGCCCAGACCCACATGGCCGGCATCGGCAACACGGTCTCGGATGAACTGCACAACGGCACCGAGATCATCCTGGAGTCGACAGCCAACGGCATCGGCAACGCCTTCCACGCCATGTGGCAGGACGCCGAGGCAGGCAAGGGCCTCTACCAGGCCATCTTCGTCCCGTGGTTCTGGCAGACCGAGTACGCTTCGCCGCCGCGCAAGGATCTGGTCCTGTCGCCCGAGGACGAGCTCTACATGCGGGCCTACGGCCTCTCGCTGCCTCAGATGCAGTGGCGGGCCGACAAGATCGCCAGCTATGGCGACGGGTTCGCCTACCTGTTTGACCAGGAGTATCCGGCGACGGCCGCCCTGGCATTCCAGTCCCCCACCAAGAACCCGCTGATCAGCCCGAACTCGGTGATGATGGCGGTCAACAGCAAGTTCCGCGACGCCAACGCGCCGCTGGTGATCGGCGTCGACCCGGCCGGCGATGGCGACGGCACGCCCGACCGGACCTGCATCGTGTTTCGCCGCGGCCGCATGGTGCCGCGCGTGGAGTACCACGAGAAACTCAACACCATGCAGATCGCTGGCATGCTGGCCGACTACTGGCACAACGAGAACCCCGACGGCATCATCATCGACAAGGGCGGCCTGGGCGCCGGCATCTACGACCGCCTGGTGGAGCTCAACATTCCGGTGATCGGCATCATGTACGGTCAACAGGCCAACGACCCCGACCTCTACGAGAACCTGAAGGCAGAGATCTACTACAAAGTTCGTGACTGGTTCGCCGATCAGCCATGTAGAATCCCGAACAACGCAGCCTTTATCTCAGACATCACGGCACCTCAACCAGATGTTTCGAGCAACGGGCGCAAGGCGGTGGAGAGCAAGGCAAAGTTGACCAAGCGCGGCATCAGGTCGCCCGATGGTCTCGATGCACTTGCCAACACCTTCGCCGTCAAGATCCAGCACCGCGTGGCGCCAGGCGCCGCCCGCGGCCCCAAGCAAGCGCCAACAACCGCAGGCTACTGAAAGGACTGCCATGGAACCGAACGAGTACGAACAGGCCTGGGGCGAAGATGGCGATGCGCCGCTGAGCGAGGCCGTCGTCGAGGCCCGCAAGAAGGCCAAGGAGGAGGAGGAGAAGCGCAAGCGCGAGTACGCCGACGCCTATGCCTCCGAGGACACCGAGGGCGGCTCGGCCGACTGAGGATGGCTCTCGACCCCGCACAACTCGTGCTGACCCTGCTCAACGCGCGCACGGCCGGCCACATCGCCCACCTGCAGACGACCAGCTACGCCAAGCACATGGCGCTGGGCGACTTCTACGTCGGCATCGGCGACATCGCTGACCGGTTCGCCGAGTGCTGGATGGGCTGCTACGGCAAGGGCCTGGTCTTCGCCGGTGGCGGTCCTCTGGTGCTGGACCCGATCAAGCTGATCGAAGGACTGACGACCGAGCTGCGCGACGCGCACGACGCCTGCGACGAGTCGCACCTGCAGCAGATCCTGGACGACGGGCTGGAGCTGTGCTGCTCGACGCTCTACAAGCTGACGAGGTTGGCATGACCGAGCTGCTCATCATCATCGCCATCCTGTGGTTTCCGCTGGGCTTCGGCGTCAAGGCGCTGGCCAAGCGGGCGCAGGTCCACCGGGTCGACACGATCTGGCTCGTGCCGCTCGCCTGGCCGATTGCCCTGCTTGTCACCGCCTTCACGGACTGACCATGACCCGCCCCAAGTACATCGCCGCCTTCGCGGTCCGCTGGCTGCTCCTGGCGCCTCCATCGCTCCTGCTCATCGCGCTGCACTTCGCCATGGAGGAGATCCTGGCCGGGCTGGGGCGCCTCGACGCCATGCTGCCGGAGTGGCCGGAAGACCGCGCCGTGCGCGACGAACTGGCCAGGCGGGCGGTGGATCAATTCCTGTCGCATGCGCAGAAGCGGGACGACGTCGATGCAGTACGTTGACACCATCATCTGGTCGACCGGTGTCGTGGCCTGGATCTGGCTGGCGATCAGGGCTGGCACTGTGCTGGGTCGCGTTGCTGGCGCCGCGGTCGTTGCCACCGATGTGGTGCGCTGGCGCCAGGCCATCCGCAGGGTCCACGGAGATCGCGCCGGCACAGGAGGCCTGATCGGCGCCGCGTCTGACTGGCTCTGGGCCTGGTGCAAAGAGATCGCCGGCGACGATCGAAGCGTGTTCTGCGGCTTCGGCCGGTGGGATGGCCCTGGCAAGTGGTCCATCTACTCGCCCGTCGACATCCGCAAGGATTGACCTGCAGTGCGCAAGAAAGGAGGCGGCCGTGAAGCTATAGCAACTCTGGAGCTTCCATGTCTCGCACCTACCATCACCATCACCGTCAGATGCACTGGGCCGGCCCTGGCTGGTGGCATCACCTGATGACCGAGGTCAAGGCCCGCCGCCGTGTCCGCGACCTCTCCCGCCTGGCTGTGAGGACCAAAGATCTCGACGAGGTTGACCGCGTCCACTGGCCGCTGGCTCGCAAGCCGCACATCTACTTCTGGTGATCAAGCGCCTCCTCCGGGAGGCGTTTTCTTTACAGCGTGCAACCTTCGTGCAGCCTGCGCTTGGCCTCGACATAGGCGGCATGGGCCTCCTCTGGCGAGTCGAAGAAACCAAGGTTCTTGGACCTGTTGTTGATGCTGATGATTGAGGAATACCTGCCCATGCGCTCATTCCAATAGGCGCCGAGGATTCCGGTACTCTTGTTCGTCGACATGGCCTGGCGCATGTTCTGCATGTTGGTGGCCTGGTCAACGTCGCGAAGGTTTTCCCACCTGTTGTCCGACCTGTCACCGTTGATGTGATCGATGTGGTTCCTTGGCCAGTCACCAAGCATCCACAGCCACGCGAGGCGATGGGCGTACACGCGGATCTTCCTGATGTTGATCACCGTATAGCCGGCCGCATTGATACATCCTGCGACGTCGCCATGCCTGATGATCTGGACGTTCTTGTATCGCCCTGCCCATCGGTCGCCCCTCCACGTAAAGATGCCGGTGCTCTTGTCGTAGTCGAGGGCGGCACGGACCTCTTCGGCCGTGAGAGAATCTGTTTTAGCCATTCGGCCTCCGCTTCAGGTTGCTTGGTCAGACCGCCCGCCGTGTTGGTAGCACGCGCGGGCGTTCGCATTCTATGGGCAACATTAGGTTGCAGAAGCAACATGCCATACAATTCCTTGGCACAAACCCAGCGCAACGTCAATCTCCTGGCGAATGTCCACACTAAATTCAGACCAAAACCGCTCAGAGATCAACGAATATGTTGATGCGGCTGAGGCTGCATATGCGGACCAGCCGGCTACGTTGAACCTGGACAATCTCGGGTCACGGCTCCTTGCCGAGTTCGCGCAGGCCGAGAACGACCGCAGACTCACCGAGATGCGGTGGCTTGAGGATCTGCGCCAATTTCGCGGTCAATATTCGCCCGAAGTCCTGGCCCTTATCGGCGAACACCGCTCCAAGGCGTTCTACCGCAAGACCCGCGTGAAGGTGAAGACCGTCGATGCGCGCCTGATCGACCTGCTGTTCCCGAGTGGCTCGAACGAGAACTGGACCACCAGCCCGACACCCAAGCCGACGATCAGCCCAGAGCACATGGCCGAGGTCGAGCAGAAGCTGCGCGAGATGGGCCAGCTGCCGCCGGGCCAGGCGATCCCGCGCGACGTCCTCGAGAAGGCCGCCAAGCAGTTCGCCCAGGAGGCGAGCAAGGCAATGGCGCTGACCATCAAGGACCAGCTGGCCGAGGCGCGCTACAAGAAGGCCTGCGTGGCCACCGTCCACAGCGGCAACCTCTACGGCACCGGTGTGCTCAAGGGCCCGCTGGTCGAGAAGAAGATCTATTCCCGCTTCGTGCGCGAGCGCAAGCCCGACGGCCGCCTGGCCTGGGTCTACAAGACCGAGACCAAGCTTGTGCCGTTCGTCGAGAACGTGCCTCTGTGGCACTTCTACCCGGACATGGCTGCCACCAGCTTGGACATGTGTCGCTACGTCTACGAGCTGCACCTGATGTCCCAGGCGGACATGGCCGACCTGGCCGGGCGCAAGAGCTTCAACGGCGCGCTGATCAAGGGCTACGTCGAGGCTCACCCCGATGGCCAGATCAAGGCCCGCTACATCGACAACGAGATCCGCATCTCGGGCCTGCGCACCACGACGCAGAGCCGCGCCGGCGGACAGTACGAGGTGCTTGAGCGCTGGGGCTACCTGACCGGCACAGAGCTGTGCATGTGCGGCATCGAGGTGCCGGCCGAGCGCATGCACGAGGCGTTCTTCAGCAACGTCTGGCTGCTGCCCAACGGCCAGGTGATCAAGGCGGTGCTGCAGCCGATCGATGGCGTGACCTGGCCCTACCGGCTCTACTACTTCGACCGCGACGAGACGTCGATCTTCGGAGAAGGCCTGGCCACGATCATGCGCGACGATCAGGTCATGATCAACGCCGCGATCCGCATGATGCTGGACAACGCCGCGATCACGGCCGGCCCGCAACTCGAGGTGGCCGTCGGCCTGCTGAGCGCGATGGAGCAGGTCGACGACATCACGCCCTTCAAGATCTGGAAGCGCAACGCCGAGAGCCCCGGCCAGCGCGCCGTGTCGACCCTGGAGCTGCCGAACAACGTCAACCAGCTCAGCGCCATGGCCCAGATGTTCGAGGCCAACCTGGACGAGGTGACGGCGATCCCGCGCTACATGAGCGGCGACAACCCCACTGGCGGCGCCGCGGGCACCAGTTCCGGCCTGTCCATGCTGATGGCGGCCAGCAACATCGTCATCAAGGATCTGGTGACCAGCTGGGAGGAGGGCATCACCCAGCCCTTCATCACGGATTTGTATCGGTGGAACATGCGGTTCAACCCGGATGAGTCCATCAAGGGCGACTTCGACGTCGTGGCGCGCGGCACTTCCAGCCTGGTGGCCAAGGAAGTCCGCACCCAGCAGCTGGCCATGTTCCGCCAGACCGCGGCCGCCACGCCGCAGTACCTGCCTGCCATCAAGTGGGTCGACCTGCTGCGCCAGGAGGCTGAGGCCAACGAGCTGGCTGACATCGTCAAGACCGACGACGAGATGAAGGCTGAGCAGGAAGACCCGAAGGTTCAGCAGATGCAGGCCATGCAGCAGGCCGCCCAACAGGCTCAGGTGCAGCTTGTGGTTGGCCAGGCGCAGAAGGCCATGGCCGAGGCTGAGCTGGCCAAGAAGAAGCTGGACGAGATCATGGCCAACATCCAGCTCACCATGGCCAAGGCCATCGAGTCCAAGGTGGAGGCCGCCTACGCTGCGCTGCAGGCCGGCGGCGTGGCCACCCAGACTCCGTACATCGCCCCGGCCGGCGACGAGATCCTGCGCAGCGCCGGCTGGAGGGACTCCACGCCCAACCCGACGATCGCGCAGCTGGACGGTCCGCCGGTGCAGGCTGAGCCCATCCCTGCTGGCGGGCGGCTCCCTGTCGCGCAGCCACCCGGCAACACCACGAACGAGGCGCCCAACGCCAACCCCGACCAGGCCAACCTGCCGCAGGCCGCGCCGGATCTCCAGCCGCAGACCGGTGAGGTTGGCGTGCATCGCGGCATCGAGACCACCCGACTACCCGACTGACCATGACCGTCCAGACCTTCGATGATCCCTACGTGGGCGTGGCCGCAGTCACGCTCGATGCCGTTGCCCCCAGCAGGTCGGCCATCAACGGCTACGGCGGCCGCCCGCGTGGCCTGGTGGTCGGTGTGGCTGGCAACATCAACGCCACGTTCCGGGATGGCAGCACTGCGGTGATCCCGGTCGCGGCCGGCATCCACCGCCTGGCGCTGGACTCGATCGCCACGGCATCGACCACGGCCACCGGCCTGTTCTACCTCTACTGAGGCGCACCATGAGCACCCAGATCCCCAACACCGAGACCACGACCCCGGATTACCTGCTGGGGATCGAGCGCGGCCACCCGGTGCGCGTGCCGATCACGGCGCGCCAGCCCAATGACTCGGCGACCGTGGCCGTGTCCCAGGCGCCCGTCACGCTGTCCGGCAACTACACCCTGACTGCGGCCGACGATGGCCTGGTGTTCAATGCCTCGACGGCGCTGGTCCTCACCGTTCCATCGGGCCTGTCGCCGCGGCCGGCTGTCATCGTGGTGCCGCCGGCCAGTGGCAACGTGACGGTTCGCTTCTCGGGAGGCGTGACCGGTAACGCTGCCACCTCTGACATCCTTCGCGGACGGACAGCCAACCTTACCGGCTTCGTCATCCAGCCCTACGCCGAGGCAGATGCCTACGGCGTCAGCGGGAGCTGAGCGTGCCATCGCCTCGCTTCAACACGCTGGCTCGCGGCATCCTGGCTGGGGGTGGCGGCGCATTGGGCCCATCCACTGGCACGCTCGAATTCGCCGGGCATGTGTCCGGCATGTTGGCCGCCATGAAGGCGACCGACACACAGCGCACAGCGGTCGGCTGGCACGGCATGTCGATCAACGTGGGGGCCGGATCAGGCGGATTCCTGGACGTGGCGTGGCATTCAAATTACCAGACGGAAAGCCTGCCGGCACAGGTAAGCGCGACCATCAACACCGCGAAAAGTGGCACATTCCGGCCTGGTGTTGAACTGGTATCGTCAACGGCTGGTGATAACACGACGCCAAACAGCTTTTTCACGCTGGGCGGAACCGCGTTCATGGGGTCACGCTTCGGTGCGTTTGGCCCATCTGGTCAGCAGGTTGGATTGACTGCCGCAACGGCAAAGACAATTGCGGTCACAATTTCTGGTTCTGCCGGGCAGGTGGTCAGGTTTTACGGGGCTTGCAGTGCTGCCGGCGTGCTGCCTCGCTACTCAATGAGCGGGGCAAATACTGTCGCCACGACAAACCTGCCAGCCACCACCACGACAACCCAACTGGGCACGGGATCTTTCTACGCCTACGATTTCAGTCTGACCCTGACAAACGCAGGCAGCACGACAATCACGATCCTTGCGCCCACATCCGGGTCGACGGTTTTCATTTATGGATGCGACCCGCAATATGACGCCTCCACGCCTGGCCTGACGATTCACCGCCTTTCGCAATCTGGTTCAACGCTTTCGACCCTGATCGGTGAATCGCTGGACAACACGGACACGCAGCCGGCAGGCACGTGGATAGGCTCCGGCAATGCCGGGCTTCGTACTGGCTCAACCGACACAATGGTGACGCGCTACGGGCTTTCCGGGGTTTTTGCCGGTGCCGACATTAACGACATCATCAGCTTCGGTTCCGGGGTCGGTGCATATAACTATGGCTGGACCTTGGCCGACCATGAAAGGCACCTGACAAACTACGTCAATGCGATGGCGGCACGTTCGATGCCTGTCATATTCGTTGTCGGCCATCTGCGCCACACGGCAACGCCTGCGATGACTGGCAACCCGTATACGCAGTCCGAGGTGATCGCCACGTATCGCAAAGTGGCGCGGGCGTCCAGCAATGCTGCGTTTATCGACCTATCGGCGCAGTGGGGCACAGGCACCGAGCAGGCCCGGTATGACGCGATGGTGGCCGATACCAGCCGCTGGGTGGCTTCCGAAGCGCCGCGCTATGTGCACCCGGGGACGACCGGGCACGCTTTCTTTGGCGCATACGTCGCAAACGCCGTGATGGCGGCCTGGTGACGGGCCACTCTGTGCGCCCCATCACCTGCCGCTTTATGGTCTGCTAGTTGACGTGCGCCGCAACATCTTGTAGCAGACGCAACAGTTCTGAGGCAAAATCCGTGGTATGCCGATAGCCCCAGAGTCAACAGCCAAAGCAGTTTCCGACTGCATGGCCTCGATTCGGGCCTACAACGGCTCAGAATTATTCGGGCATTTCAACGAATTGTTTGATCTGCTCGCCCAATCTCACATGCTTGATCTCGTCGACATCCGACCTGAAGACCTGCAGCGCAAGCAGGGCGCCATCCGCCAACTGCGCCAGCTCAGCCGGTCGTTGAACTCTCCGAGCATCGAGCCGAAGTCCTAGACCCTTGTCCCCTGCGCAAGCAGGACAGCCAAGCCGGGCGACCGGCACAACCCAGCCGATAGCCATGGCAACCACCCAGAACCAGATCGACGACGAGACCAAGGCCTACGCCGAAGCCTTCAATGACGAAGGTCCGGCCAGGACCGAGATGAGCGAGGACGACGCTTTCGGCCTGACGCCTCCCGCCGAAGACCAGCCGCCCGAGCCCGAGGCCTCCGAGCCCAACAAGGACACCGAGCAGCCGGCCGTCGCCGTCGTTGTGACGCCCGCCGCCGAGCAGGAGGCCCCCGCCGAGGACGCTACCGAGGCCGGCGAAGAGCCGGCGCCGGCCGCCGAGGGCGTGGACCTGGCCAAGGAGACCCAGCGCCTGAAGAGCTGGGAGGGTCGCCTCAAGAAGATGGAGGCCGACCTGAAGGCTGCGGCCGCCAAGCCCCCCGCCGAGACGCCGGCCCAGGAGGTTGCCTCCGACGCCCTGGAGGACGTCGGCGAGCAGGCCGAGTCGACCGACAACACAGAGCTCGCCCAGGCTGCCGAGAAGGCCGCCGAGGCTGTCGACTCCGGCGAGATGTCGGCCTCAGACGCCATGAAGATGCTGGCTGCCGACTTCGGCGAGGACTTCGTCAAGATGATCGAGGTCATCGCCGCGGCCAAGGCGGCCGAGGCCGGCAGCAAGGCGGCCGAGGGCAAGTTCGCCGAGGTGGGCAAGACCCTGGACGACGTGATCTCCTCGATCACCGACGCCAAGGCGCGCGACCACTTCGAGACCATTGCCGAAGAGCATCCCGACTTCAACGACATCGCCAAGGATCCGTCCTTTGGCGAGTTCATGAAGGGCTACCCCAACGGCGAGAAGATCGCCGAGTCCGGCTCAGCCCGGCAGATCAACAAGATGCTGACCGCGTTCAAGGCACAGGCCCCCAAGCCCGCCGAAGCCGCGCCGGCTCCTGCCCCTGCCGCGACCGAGGATCCCGCCGCAGCTGCCGCCGAGGGGGTTCGCTCCACCGGCATGCGGCTGCCCGAACAGCCCTCCGCCGCCTCCTCGTCCTACGAGGATGCCTGGAAGGATTTCTAACCCCTCACAGTGGTGCAGCCGTAAAGGTTGCCTCACCCCGAGTCGCCTGGTGCTCGGGATAAAGCACACCAGGCGCCATGGAGCACGACTCACGAGTCGCGCATGACGATGGGTAGGGACACGCTTCGGCGCCCCTGGATGCCCGGTAGGTCTGCACACGGCAAGAAGTTCGCCGCTCCTTTTGAGAGTCCATCGTCAACCCGACACATAGACATCGAAAGGATTCACTGTGTCTTCTACCAATTACGGCGACATCAGCCCTCGTACCGCAGCCTATGCCCAGAAAGAACTGCTGAAGCGAGGTATCCCCTACCTCGTGCTGGAAAAGTTCGGCCAGGCCAAGACCCAGCCCGACAACAGCACCCGCGTCAGCAAGTTCCGCCGCTACAACGCGTTGCCGAACGTGCCGATCGCCCTGACCGAAGGCGTGACCCCGGCCAGCACCGCCCTGACCGTGACCGACGTCACCGCCACGCTGACCCAGTACGGCGGCCTGACCACGATCAGCGACGTCATCCTGGACACCCATGAAGACCCGGTCCTCAACGAGGCCGTGGGTCTGCTGGGTGAGCAGGCTGCCCAGGTGGTCGAGAAGATGCGCTTCGGCGTGCTCAAGGCCGGCCTGAACGTGCTGTACGCCAACGGCTCCCTCCGCTCGGCCGTCAACACCGCCATGACCGGCAGCACCGGCCTGTCCCTGCAGCGCCGCGCCGTGCGTGCCCTGAAGCGCCAGAACGCTCGCCAGATCACCCAGATCGTGCGCAGCACCCCGGCCTACGGCACCGAGGCGGTGGCCCCGGGCTTCGTCGCCCTGATCCACCCGGATCTGGAGGCCGACATCCGCGGCATCCCGGGCTTCGTGCCGGCCGAGAAGTACGGCTCCATCTCCCCCTGGGAGAACGAGCTGGGCAAGGTCGAGGACGTGCGCTACGTGTCGTCCACGATCTTCGAGCCGTTCGTCAACGCTGGCGGCACCCCGACCGGCGTGCTGTCGACCGGTGGCTCGGCTGCTGACGTCTACCCGGTGACCTTCCTGGGTCGCGACGCCTACGGCATCGTGGCGCTGAAGGGCATGTTCGCGGTGACGCCGATGGTCGTGAACCCCAAGCCCAGCGACAGCGACCCGCTGGCTCAGCGCGGTCACGTCAGCTGGAAGGCCTACCAGACCTGCGTGATCCTCAACGACGCCTGGATGATCCGCTGCGAGGTAGCGGCCTCGTCTTGATGACTTTTCTGTCTAAAGCGGCCTAATGAAACTGGGTATAAACAGAGGACCAAACAACATGGACCGCTGCGATGCCCAACAAATTGTGTGCCGTGTGCGGCACTTCGTTCCACGCCCGTCTCAACAAGGTCAGGACGTGTTCCACGGAGTGTCGCAACAGGCTCATCTCGTCCGAGAGGGCGGAGAGGGGCCTGAAGACAAAGTCATGCGAGATCTGCGGATCGGACTTCACCGTCGGGTCGGTGGATGCCGCGAAGAGGACGTGCTCCAAGGAGTGCGGCTACAAGCTTCGTGGCAGCCTGACGACGACCAAGGTCGAGATGTCCTGTGTCACCTGTGGAACGGGCTTCCTGACCAGGTTGGCGGGCGCGAAGTACTGCTCCAAGCCGTGCCTGTGGGCGCGCAACAAGAGCAGGATGATGCGCCAGTGCGAGTGCTGCGGCAAGGAGTTCACCTCCCCGCCGAGTCAGGAGCACGTCAGAACCTGCTCGACGGAGTGTGGATACAAGATCAGAGCGACGACGGCGGTCGAGAAGGTCGAGTTCAAGTGCTTGCACTGCGACAAGACCTTCCTAGATCACCCATGCAAGGTGACGCGCAGGCGGTTCTGTTCGACGGCGTGCTACTTCGAATCTCCGGAAACGAAGGCGGCCATGTCGGCGAGGCTGTCCGGGGAGAAGAATCCCGGGTGGTCTGGAGGCGTCAGCGTGGCGGCCGTATCGGCCTCCGGCCTGAGGTACTTGAGATCTCAGGCCCACATCGAGGCAGAGAAGGTCGTCAGGCGTCGCAGGGCAGAGGGCCTGGCAACGCCAGCCTGGTCAGATCGTCAGAAGATCCGAGCCGTCTACCAGGCGGCCCGCGATCTGACGGCGAAGACCGGCGTGAAGTATCACGTCGATCACATCGTCCCGCTGAAAGGCGAGCTGGTCTGCGGTCTGCACAACGAGTTCAATCTGCAAATCCTTCAGGCCTTCGAGAACCTCTCGAAGAGAAACACGTTCAATGCCGAGCTGGCCGGTCGATACGGCACGCACGGCATGCCCGATAATCCCATCGACACCTAGCCCCTGAAAGGCACACCATGTACTTCCAAGACATCAACGACGCGGCCACGCGCAACGCTGTCGCCAACCGCTGCTTCTCCCGTCCGGTGCTGGCGATCAACGCCGCCGGCGCGGCCACCGTCAAGACGACCAACGCCATCGACTACTGCGTCAATGGCGTGATCGCCCAGAAGGCGGCCCTGTCGGCCCAATCCCTGGCCGTGACCCATGACGCCCGCGGCAACGCCGGCGCCGGCTATGTCCAGCCCGTCAGCTCGACCGTGTACTACACGATCGGCCTGAACGCCGCCGGCACGGTCTGCGTGGTGCAGAGCGACTTCCTGGGTCGCAACCTGAGCCTGATCGCCGCCGGCACCTCCGCCGTCGGCAATGGCCTGGTCGCCGACACCCCGGACGGCTACACCCCGGTCGGTGTGGTCAAGATCGTCACCAACGGCTCGACCACCTTCACGGCCGGCACGACCCTCCTGGACGCCGCCGGCGTCACGGCGTCGTACTTCGACATCGCCGTCCTGCCCACGACCCTCTGATCGTGAGCGCCTGAGTCTGGGTCGCATGGCCCAGCCAGTTCCCCGGGCTGTCTCCCGGGGACCATCGCTACGTGAGGCAAACACATGGCACGCTCCAACTCCCAGGTCTCCACCATCGAGGATGACGACGTCACGGCTCCGGCCGCAGCGCCGCAGCCATCGGCCATTCGCACCACCGGTGAAGATCTCCAGCTGTCCGGCAAGCGCCAGACGATCACCATCCACTCCAGCGACAGTGACGCCGGCGACGAGCCGGTGTTCATTGGCCTGAACGGCTACGGCTACTACGTCAAGCGCGGCGTGCCCGTCGATCTGCCGGTCGAGGTTGTCGAGGTGATCAAGAACGCCAAGACCGACATCGTCCGCACCACGCAGGGCGGCGGCCAAGAGGTCCGCACCTCGCAGCGCTTCGCCTTCAGCTTCGCCTGATCGTGGCTGCCTCCATCCTCGTCAAAGACCTGTTCTACCGGGTCAGCGCGCAGCTGAGCGACCTGTCGCCGCAGTTCACGCGCTGGACTCACACGGACCTGGTCGACTACTACAACGACGGCGCCCGGGCGATTGCCAAGCTGATGCCGTCGGCGACGATGAGGATGGACTCGATCAAGCTCGACCCTGGGGTGCGCCAATCGCTCGACTCGGTCGGGCCGACGCGCATCATCCCTGGTGATGGCTCCACGCCGACGACCCTGCAGTGCAACCAGCTGGTGGATGTCGTCTGCCTGATGGGCGAGGATGGTCAGACCCCTGGCGACGCGATGAGGCTGTTCGACCGCAACGCCATGGACCTGATGTACCCGCAGTGGGGCAGCAAGACCGGCACGCCCCGCGAGTATGCGGTCGATGAGCGCATGCCGAAGACCTTCTGGGTCTACCCCGGCGTGGCCAGCGACGAGACCTGGTGGGTCCGCTGCATGCTGCTTGCCGATCCGGTGGCCCTGCCGTATGACGGAGACTACTCCGCATCGGGCTCCGACACGACTGTCCTGTCGATCGACGACGTCAACCTCGACGACCTGTTCAACTACATGATGGCTCGAGCCCACATGCGCGACGCCGAGTACGCTGCCGGCGCAGCCCTCGCGCAGGTCTACGTCACTGCGTTCGTCAACTCGATGAACCAGCGCGTCAAGGCCATGACCGGCACGAGCCCGAACCTGCAGACACTGCCCAACGCACCGAGCCAGCCTGCGCCATGAAGATCTCCGACCTGGTCCGCTTCGTGGCCATCGACGTCCCTGGCTGCCCGGGCCCGGTGATCGAGCTCGCCATCCTGGAGACGGCGATCGACTTCTGCCGCAAGACCTACGCCTGGGACGAGATCCAGGATCCGGTGCCAGTGATCAACCTGATCTCGCAGTACGACGTCGACACGCCGACCGATGGCGAGGTGGTGGCCATCCGCGCCGTGTGGGGCTTCAACCGCCAGCTGCTGCCCAAGACCATGGCCGAGATCCAGCGGCTGCTGCCCAACTGGCAGGACGGCAGGAGCAACCAGCCGGTCTACTACAACGCCGCATCGACCAGCCCGGCGTTCGTCCGCCTGTTCCCGATCCCCGAGAACGCTGACGGCATGCTGACCTTCCGCGTGGCCTACGCCCCGAAGATCACCAGCACCACACTGGACGATGACCTGGTGGCGCGCTACCGCGACGGCCTGGTCTCCGGCGCCAAGGCCAGGCTCATGCTCAACGTCGGCCGCGCCTGGACCAACCCGGCGTTGGCTGGGGTTCACACGCGCGCCTACGAGAACGCGAAGGTCGAGGCCAAGCTGGCCGTGATGTCGGAGAATTCGCCCGGCACCGTCATCGCCCAACCCAAGCGCTTCATGTAATGAGCACCGACCGCATCTTCCTCGTCCAGGGCGACACGCCACAGGTCAAGGTCGTCGTCACCGATGAACTGACCGGCGACCCGATGAACCTGTCCGGCGGCACGGTGCTGATGCGCTTCCGGGCCGTCGGCTCCGACGTGCTTCAGGCTGTGCTGGCCGGCACGCTGCTGGCCGGCATCGAGCGCGACGACCGCATCGTCACGACCGGCATCTACGCCACGCCTGGCGCCGGCGGCCGGGTGGTCTTCCAGTTCGGCCCGAGTGATCTGCTCTGCACGCCTGGCGACTACGAGGGCGAGATCGAGGTCACGCTCTCCGACTCCCGCGTCATCACAATCTACCGACCGACCAGGTTCCGGTTGCGCGAGCAGTTCGGCGTCACGGTGGATCCAGAGGACGTCCAGGGCCTGACCGACCTCACCGTCAACGGCCAGATCACTTCGACCGTCGGCGGCTTCCGATTCCCCGACAACTCGGTCCAGACCACCGCATTCAACCGGACTGCCGCGCAGGTCTCCATCGCCGACGCGAACAGCAAGTTCGTCGCGACGAATGTCGAAGACGCGCTGGCCGAGGTTGCCGATAGTGTGGCCGCACTCAACACGCCGAACCAGGACTGGGGCCTCATCACGAGCACGCCTGGCGACACAGACGACTACGGATCCATCCTGTAAGGACAAGCAATGGCAGGCCGCCGCGTACAGATCCGCCGAGGGACGACCTCTGACCATGCGACGTTCACCGGTGCAGAAGGTGAGCTGACGGTCGACACGACCACGAAGGCCCTTGTCGTCCACGACGGCACCACAGCCGGCGGAATCCCGATGGCTCGGAATGACCGGGTGACGCAGGCCATCGCTGACCTGGCCAGCTCGGCGGCCGGCAAGGGTGCGGCGCTTGTCGGCCACGAGGGTGTGACGCTGGCGACTTACCTGGGCCGGCTCCCGACTGTGCGCGACGACAACGGCGCCGGCATCGCAACCGGCGACGGAACGACGGTGGATGACGCAGCAGTTCAAGCGGCTGTGAATGTTGCCTTCCTGGCCGGGGCGCCGCTCTACTGGCCGGCAGGCACCTACAACACGACCACGAGCATCCCCAACTTCTGGAGCGTTCGGCACTACGGGCCGGGCATCATCAAGCGGTCTGGCGTGCTGTTCTACATCGACCCACAGGTCGGACAGCTCAACGTCCTTAACGTCACGACAACTGGCTCGGACGCCAACGACGGCCTGGGCACCTCGGATGGCTTCCTCACCGGCCAGCGCGCCATCGACGTGCTGGAGAACATCGGCGGCCGGGCGGCAAACGGACGGTGGCGGATCAAGTTCGGCGCCGGCACGTTCGGCAAGGACATGACCGCCACGGACATGCCGTTCTTCACCAACTACCTGGAGATCATGGGCACGAATGCCGCAATCTCCGCGTGGGCGACGGGGCAGACCATCCAGGTGGGCGACCTGCGGCTGTGCAACGGCGTGGCGGTCTACGCGGCCGAAAGCGAAGGCACCACCGGGGCCACCCAGCCCGACCAGCCCTATGGCACCGTGAGCGACGGCGGTGTGGTGTGGCGCTGGATCGGCGGCCATCGGCCCTGGGCGACCGGCCAGGTCGTCGCGGCGGGCACCTTCCGCGTCAGCAACTCCAAGGTCTACTGGACCTCGGCCGGTGGGACGTGCGGCGCCACGGCGCCGTCGCACACCACCGGCCCGGCAGCGGTCAGCGACGGCGGCGTGTCGTGGGTGTTCGAGGGCCACTACAACGCCCCGCCCACCACCGTGCCGACCACGATCCTCAGCGGCGCGCTGGACACCTACCCCTGGGGCGCGGGGCAGATCGTCAAGGCGGGCGCGTCCCGCTACAATGGGTCGAACTGCTATATCGCGGCGGCGGCAGGCACGACGGGCGCCACAGCGCCGACGCACACCAGCGGCACTGTCAGCGACGGCACGGTGCCGTGGCGCTACATCGGCGCTCGGGACGCCACCCTGGGCACCAATGCAATTTGGTTCAACCCGGCCTGCCGGATCAACCTGGTGGACCTGCGCATCCAGAACTGGGAGTCGACGCAGTTCGGCGACTACGCATTCCTCGCCGAGCATTTGGGCGACGTGTTGGCCCAGCGCGTGTACGTGCGCAATTGCTCCATCGGCCTGGCCGTCATCAACAACGGCAGCTTGATCGAGCAGAATTGCATCACGGTGAACTGCGAGCAGGGCGCCTGGGGTACGTACAACAGCAAGCTGACGGTGGGCACCAACTCGGCGACGAGCTGCTTCATCCACAACTGCGACAGCGGCATGTACGCCTCGCGGAACTGCATCGCCCACTGCGACTATTCGACGCTGGCCAGCAACCGCAACGGCCAGACCCTCAGCATCCTGTCGCGCTCGCACTCGCTGGGGTCTAACTACATCGGCAACGTCAAGCCGGTGTGGAGCATCGGCGCCTCGGAGTTCGTGGACAACCCCGACACGGCCAACGGCTTTTACTTCCTGACCGCGGCGGCCAACACCGACACGATGCGGCAGGACGGCTTCAGCCGCATCGACGGGGTGCATAACGAGGAATGCGAGGCTGAGATCCGCTACACATCGACGTTCGCTCCGGTGACGCTGACGTGCGATGCGGGGAACCTGGGCGTGTCCACCATGACCGTTGGCATGGGCAAGAGCCTGCCGCCAAACTGGTTCCTCGGCCAGGACAAGAAGATCCGCTGCGTCGTGCGCGGCACCTGGTCGGGCACTGGGGGCCTCAAGACGATCCAGGCGGCCATTGGGTCGAACACCATCGCCGCGGCCTCCAGTCTGCCTGCGACGGAGACCGGCGCGTTCGTTTTCGAGGTCAACTGCGTGGCCACCGGCATTAACACGCAGACGGCATGGTATGAGTACCGGCGCCACGCCGACACGATCCGCGTCCTCGACAATAGCGCCCGCACGATCCATGTTCTTGACCCCACGACCGGCAAGAACAACAGCCTGCAGATGCGGATCTACACCACGCAGAACGCCATCGGCGACAGCGTGACGATTAGTTCTGTCGAGTGGTTCATTACGGGATAACCATGCGCCTGCTCGATAACATCCTCCGGTCCATCAGTAATGGTTGGGCGCCGACCATTGGATGGGCCTTCACGCTCTACCACCGGCTCGTCGGTGACATGTCTCCGCTGTCGGCCATGCGCGCGATGACCGCCCTGGCGCTGAAAATCGGCAACAACGAGGCCGCCAGGTGATAGGAACGCCATGACCAAACAAGTCCAGCACCGCCGCGGCAGTACCGCACAGCACGCCACGTTCACGGGGGCTCAAGGCGAGGTCACGGTCGACACCGACAAGAAGTCGGCTGTCGTCCATGATGGCCTGACCCCTGGTGGGTTCCCGCTGGCCAGGTCATCCGAGCTGACAGCCGTTGATGCGCGCGTCACGCAAGCGTATGCAGACTTTGCCAGCTCCGCCATCGGCAAGGGCGCATCGCTGGTGGCCTACGACTCCACCCGCACCGTCAAGGACGTCCTTGATTGCATCAACGTCATCGATGTGAAGGGCCTGGCCGGCTGGGCCGACATCACGTCCAGACTGCAGTTCGCTGCGCTGCTCGGCGGAGCCTGGCTGATACCCGCCGGAAACTACGAATGGACGTCCGTTTCTTTTACGCGCAACGTCAACTTCTACGGCACTGGTGACTCGACAGTCCTGCGGCGCACGGCAAACGTCGACACAAACAGCCCGTCCACTTCACTTGCCATTGGTCTTCGCCTAGTCACGCACGGGATCACAGTCACGCTGCGCGACCTCTGCCTTGATGGCAACCAGGCCAACCAAATCGTGGAGGCTTACGGTTACCTCGCCGGCTACTCTGACGTGACCGGGACGGCCGGGCAGGACATGCACCTGGCCTGCTACAACGTCACTTTCCGCAACCAGACGCAGGCGTCGATCCGCGCAGACGGCGACACGTTGTCCTCCGGGCGTGAACTGCTGACCGTGCAGGGTTGCCGTTTCTACGACGGGCGCCCAGGCGGCGCTGCCGGCGACGGTCGGTTCGCGAACACCAGCGGCTACGGCCCCGACTACATCACCCTAACGGACAAGGTCTATGCCGAGATCAGCGGCAACTGGTTCATTTACAGGGCTGCGCTGACCAGCATCGACTTCGCGCCGACTGCCATCCGCATCACGTTCAACACGAACACCACCAACGCGGACGGCGCGCGGGCGACCATCACCGGGAACTACTTCTACGGCTGCGGCCGGGGCGAGCGGTACACCCTGCTGGCTCCCACGGGTGGCACCGGGTCGGGCTTCCGGTGCGTACCTGCCACGCTCAGCGGCTCGGCGATCAGCACGTTCGTCATCACGGATGGCGGCTCGGGCTACACCGCAGCGGATGTTCTCACCGACGCGGGCGGCGCCACCTTCACGGTGAGCACGGTCAACGCAGGCGGCGCCGTCCTCACGGCGACCCTCGGCGTCGGCGGCACCGGGTACAGCCTGCCGATCCGCGCCGTGAACGACGTGGGCGTGATCGATGCTTACGCACGCGGGCGGCTGCTGAACATCTCTGACAATCGCTTCGAGAACTGCCAGGGGTCGCCCATCCGCGGCAAGACAAACTGTGATTTGTTGATCATCCACGGCAACCTCATCGATGACTGTGGGCTGAATCCGGGCATCAACATCGGTCCCAACAGCTACGCCGAACAGAACGGCCACATCTCGATCAGCCACAACATCATCGACGGTTGTGGTGGCTACGGCATCGGCGTGGTTGGCAACGCTGGGGCGACGACCAGCGGCCCGCCGAATACACAGGGCTATGTGGCCGAGGTGGCGATCACGAACAACATCGTTCGCACCGTGGCCGGCTGGAACATGCAGTCAAACCCGGTGCTTGGCGAGGGCATCTACATGCGGAACTTCCGTGGCGTCAATGTCCATGGAAACATCGTCTATGACACCGCCTTGCGGGGGATCTATCTCCGAGGGCAGTCTGGCACCTACGACTCGAAAAACTGCTCTGTCATCGGCAACCGCACGGAGTTGACGGGCGGGACAGGCATCTACGTCGAAACCGGCAACGCTGGTTTGTGGTCGGTCATCGGCAACACCGTCGTGTCAGCAGTCGATCGCGGCTTTGATGTGCAGTGCACGACCGGAAGCCTGGCGGTGCTGACCTACACCGGCAACACAGTGGACGGGGCCTATGACTACGGCCATTACCAGCGCCGGTGGGAGCGCGCCACCATCGTTGGCAATCACGCGCAGAACATCGGCGGCGTGTCCCGTGGCTTCTACCCGCAGGACTCAACCTACACCAAGGTGACCATGAACACGGTGGGTGCGGGCGTCACCACTCCGCTGTTCGGCGGCGGCGTGGCGCAGACTGCGATCCAGGACTTCCAGAACTCGTGGAACCCGAAGCACGTCTATGGCACCGCGGCGCCGACCACCGGGACGTGGGTTGCGGGTGACAAAGTGATCCATTCGGCGCCGGCGGCGGGCGGGTTTGAGGGGTGGGTGTGTACCACCGGCGGCACGCCAGGAACATGGAAGACGTTCGGCGCCATATCCGCATGACATGAGTGCATCCTCACAATCACTCGGCGGCGTATCCGGCAGTTCCGCCGGACAGGAGCTGACTGCGTCGTCAGTTCAGGCTGGCCGGTTCCTGGTAGCCAAGGCCATCACCGACGCGGTACTGGTATCGGATGCCTCCTCAATCGCCGCAACCAAGGTGCCGCTCGATGCGGTGACCACGTCGGACTCGGTGGTTCGGGTGGTCGACTCCGCCCCCAGCCTTTCCGACGGTGCGGCCACCTCGGAGACGGTGTCTCTTGGCCTGGCGATGGCAAAATCCGACCCCGTCACGAGCGCAGATTCCGGCTCGGCCTATTTCGACGACTACAGCATCGACTACTCGCCTGGCTTTGCCGGCACAACCGCGGCCTGGTAGGGCCGCAGAAAGCTGGACCATGTTCTCGGATCCGATCAAGGCCACGGGCCTGCTGCACATCGAGCTACTCGATGCCGACGGCAACCTCGTCGAGTCGCGCGACGTCAACAACTTGGTAGTGACCAGCGGCCTGACGCACCTGGCCGCCAGAGCTGTCGGCACGCCCACGGCGATGTCGCACATGGCGGCAGGCTCCGGCACTGCGTCGACATCCCTGGCCAACACCACCCTGGGCACCGAGCTCGGCCGCGTCACGCTGAGCGCTTCCAGCTCCGTCAACGTCATCACCTACACCGCGACATTCGGGCCAGGTGTGGCTACCGGCTCGATCTCGGAGCTGGGCATCTTCAACGCCAGCAGCGCCGGCACCATGCTGGCCCGCACGGTGTTCACGGCCATCCCCAAGGATGCGCTGATGACCCTGACCGTCACCTGGGCTGTCACGCTGAGCTAAGCCATGAGCACCATCATCTCCCGCGTCACGAAGGGATCCCCGCTGACCCACGCGGAGGTGGATGCCAACCATGCGAACCTCAACGCGGACAAGCTGGAGTGCAACGGCAGCAACAGCATGACTGGGCCTCTGGGCCTGGGCGTGACGCCGACGGTCGGCTGGTCGGCCATCCAGCCCATCCAGGGCCGAGGCCTGTCGCTGTATTCGCCCTCGGCAACCCTGGCGGCGATGACGTCCAACAGCTACACCGACGGCACCAACAACCGCTACGTCGCGACCGGCGCGGCCACGGCCTACCTCCAGAACGCTGGCGTTCACTCGTGGGGCAGTGCGGCATCTGGCTCGGCCGCCGCGGTGGTCTCGTACACGTTCTGGATGAGCCTGGACGCGAGTGGACGGCTGATGATCAACCGCACCTCGCCATCCTTCACCGGCGGCACGGCCCGCACGGCGAGCGACTTCCTCGGGAGCGTCGAATGGGGTCTGGCCTTCAAGGAGACCGGTGGCGGGGCGACCAGCTACCCCATCGTCTTCATGACGTCCACCGAGACCATCGTCGGCAGCATCTCGCACTCGACCACCACGACCAGCTACAACACCAGCTCGGACGTGCGCCTGAAGACCGACATCAGGCCGGCGGCCGACTCCGGCCAGACGGTCGACTCCATCCGCGTTGTCCAGTACGACTGGAAGACTGGTGGCCATGTCGACTACGGCGTGATCGCCCAGGAACTGGTCGCGCCATTCCCGCTGGCGGTCACCCAGGGCGACTCCGGGTCCGAGATCGCTCAGCAGTGGCAAGTCGACTACAGCAAACTGGTGCCGCTGCTCATCAAGGAAGTCCAGACCCTGCGCCAGCGCGTCGCCAAAGCAGAGGCTGACGTCATGATGCTGAAGTCGAGGGCCACATGGATTTCGAGCTGAGGGTCACCGAGGCTGAGCTTGGCCAGATCCTGGAGGCGCTGAGCGACAAGCCGTTCCGCCAGGTCGTCGTGCTCATCAACAAGCTGGGCGAGCAGGCCAAGGCACAAGTCAAACCGAAGGCAGACTGATGACCATCATCCGCTACAAGGCGTTCGCCGGCGAGGTGCCGCGCACCGATCCGCACCTGCTGCAGGAGGGTCAGGCGCAGCTCTCGCAGAACTGCGACACCTCGGCTGGGTCGGTGAAGCCGCTGAACGGCGGTGCGCTGCTGAGCAGTTCGATGCAGAGCAACCCTGTGCGCGGCATCTACACCGAGGACGGGATCAACTTCTACACCTGGGTCGCCGAGACCTACGCCTTCAAGTCGCCCGTCATCGACGACCAGTTCAACCGGATGTACTGGCTCACGCCGTCGTCAGGCGACTTCAACGCGTCGACCACACTGAGCATGTCGTCCACTGGACCGACGCCGATCTCCAGCAACATCTGGAAGGCCGGTGTGCCGAGGCCAGCCGCGGCGCCGGTGTTGCGCCTTGTGTCGCGCATCACACTGCCGGACTACCCCAACACCAGCTCGCTGTTTAGTATCTGGTGGGAAGCGAACGGCCAGCAGTACAACGTCACATTGCCCACCGTGACGACATACTCTGGCCGCCCATTCCAGCGCTGGGATCTGACGCTGCCATCGGCGACAGGGGTGCCATCTGGTGCTGTACTTGTGGTCAAGATGGAGATGGTGGATGCCAGCAACGGCGATGCGCAGATATTTGCCGTCACGTTGCGCGCCGGGTCATCGAGTCCGAGTCGCGTGTCGGCGCTGCCTGGTGGCATCGAGTTCACGCTCACATACGACTCCGTTGGCGGGTTCGCCAGAGTCGATGCCAAGTGGGGCGCCGAGTCCACCCGCGCATACACCTACACCTATCAAAACTCGTGGAATGAGGAGGGGCCTCCGGCGCCACCTGCAACCATTGCGCCAAGCTACATCCAGGACGTCGAGGTCACCGTCGCCGCCGGAGACTTCACCGACAGGCGTCCGTTCACTGGATACAACGTCTACCGCACCTTCGGCACCAACCCGACTTACATCAAGACCGATGTGACGACGGTCTCTGCCCTGGTCTACAAGGATCAAGCGCGCGTGCCAAGCGCCGGCGGTACGGCCCTGGAGAGTCACGACTGGACGCCGCCGCCAGCTGGCCTGCAGGGCATCGCCCTCATGCCCAACGGCTGGTTCGCCGCCTACAAGGGCAACGTGCTCTACATGAGCGAGCCGTACCGCCCGCACGCCTGGCCGTACTCGCAGACCTTCCCGACCAACATCCGCGGCATCTGCCCCGGCCAACAGTCGCTGGTTGTGACGTGCGCCGGCGGCGTCTACCAGGTCATTGGCGGCTTCCCAGCCTCGGCGCAGCAGATGCAGCTCTCGGTGCCGCAGCCCGGTATCGCCCAGCGCAGCATGACCTCGCTGGACGGCGTGGTGGCCTACGCGAGTAACGATGGCGTCGTGCTGATCAATGGCACCCAGGGCAGCACCGAGGCCAGCCAGAGCCTGTTCACTCGGGACAGGTGGCGCTCGTTCTACGGCGACATCCTGCTGGATGCCAGCATCCGGCTGAGCTATCACGACGGCTTCCTGGTTGCATCGTCCAACACGCAGGCCAAGGGCTTCATCGTTCGAATGGATGACGGCCCGGCCACCTACACACGCACGGCAGAGCGGTGGGACAGCGCCTTCCAGCTACCGGTGACCGACACGCTCTACTACTCGATCGGCCAGTCGGTCTACCGCTTCCGCGGCGGCACCCCCAACACGCTGACCTGGCAGGGCAAGGACCACGTCTTCAGTCGCTACGAGATGTTCGGCGCCGGCTACCTGCGGGCCGACGGCCCTGTGACCATCACGGTCTACGCTGACGGCACTCTCTACTTCACCGGTACGGTGCAGCCCGGGTATTTCCGCCTGCCCGGTGGCCGCAAGGCGCTGCGCTGGTCGGTCAAGCTGAGCTCGTCCTCCGAGGTCCACGAGCTGGCCCTGGCCTCCACCATGGCGGAGCTGCGCGATGCTTAACCGCCAGGCGCAGCGCACCGAGGTCACCCAGCTGCCGCCGACGACCGGCATCCAGGATCCGATCGTCCGCGGCTTCCTGGATGCACTCTCGACGGCCTGGGCCACGCGCAGCGGCTTCATCGACAAGGATCACCCCGATGGGTTCGTGACCCGCGGGGAGGTTGGCAACCTGGCCAACCAGGCTGTCATCGATATTTTCAGCGGTGGCGTGATCGGTGGTGCCCAGGCGGGTGCGAACAACTTCGCGTCGTCAGCCCATGCCGCGCAAGTCAATGGCATCATTGACAACCTTGCTGACAGCATCCGTAAGTCAATCCTGAGCCAGTTGCTGGAAGAGGACATCCTTGATGTCTCCAGCATCACCCAGGTCGTCACGACGACGGGCGCCGACATCTCTGCCGAGGTGGTTGCACGCTCTGGCGCTGACACGGCGCTTGCTCGGGCGATCAACAACATCTGGGCCAACATCGGCGGCGCCAGTGCGGTGATCGAGGATGGCGGCCTGGCCGCCTCTGGCGCCAGCTCGGCCGCGGCGACGAACTGGGCCGCCATCGTGGCGGCCGTGACGGATCCGACGTCTGGACTAATCGTCAGTGACGCAGGGGTCACGACGCCCGTCGGCGCAACAGCCACTCCAGCCGTTACGCTGACTGGCACGAATCAGACCCTTGTTACAGCGCCGGCACTTTCGCCGGGAACTGGAGTCCCCGTCCTCTTGGCAATATCCGTTGCTGCAGCGGCGACCTATACGGGTGGCTCGCCGGGCCCGCTCAATGCGGTGGTCGAGATCAAGCGGGGGGCCACGGTTGTCCACTCATGGCCAGTCGACTTTCCTGGCATCGTTGCGAGCGGATCAAATTGGATCAACATTGCAACGAACGTGATTGACACCCCAGGTGGCTCCGCGACCTATACGGTGGAGGCGAGAACCACCGGTGGCACGGGGTCTGCGCTTGTGTCGGCGGCAACAATATCAGCCGTCGCCCTCAAGAGGTGATCGCCTAATACACCATCATGGCGCTGGCGCCAACTATAATTGGCTGAGCCAACAAAGTGGTCTCCCATGCCCAACTTCAGCCAGGTCGCCAGCGGCCTAGACACCGAGCCCCTGCGACTGGCGCTGCTGCGCCAGCCTGAGCTGTTTGGGCGCCACACGGAGCGTACCGCGGACGAGGCGTCACCGCACCACAACTCTGTCGACCTGTGGCTGCGGTTCCGCGACCACCGCGACAAGGCGAAGTGCGCGAGCTGGGCTGAGTTTGCCGGTCCTCATGAGCCTATCTGGTACGAGGAGGCGGCTCTGGTCCCCGAGGTCCGGCGCGTCGTGTTCGACGTGATGCGGATCGTCGAGGCCGAGAAGCTCGGCGGCATCCTGGTCACGAAGGTTCCGCCCGGCGGCCGCATCGAGCGGCATGTCGACGACGGCTGGCATGCCTCGGTCTACGAGAAGATCTACGTGGCCGTGCAGAGTCCGGCCGGCTCCAAGTTCTGCTTCGAGGATGGCGCCATCGAGGCCAAGAACGGCGACGCCTGGTGGTTCCGCAACGACGTGCCGCACTGGGTCGAGAACGACACCGACCAGGACCGCATCGCCATGATCATCTGCCTCGGCTTCTCTGGGATCATCCAATGACCGAATTCAACCATGGCTTCGACGAGGCCGGCGTCCAGGTCGAGCACCACATGCCGGTGCCGGAGATCGGCGACGAGACCTACATCAAGCGGGTCGACATCCCCGCCGGCAAGGTGTTGGCCAACCACACGCACACCTTCACCCACAAGAGCATCCTGGCCTCGGGCCGGATCATCCTGACGGTCGGCGATGCCGAGCCGCGGACGCTCGAAGGGCCCGTCGTGCTGACCGTCCGCCAGGGCCACCAGCACATGGTCGAGGCCGTCACTGACGCGGTCTGGTTCTGCATTCACTCATCCATCGAGACCGACCCGGATCGGATCGACCACACCCTCGTGAAGGGAGACTGAGATGCCATTCGGATACGTTGCAGCAGCCACCGCAGCGGTCGGCGCCTACAGCTCGTACCAGAGCGGGAAAGCCGCCAGCAAGGCTGCCGGCGCGCAGGCCGGCCTGGCAAACAAGCAGGCCCAGATCGCCGGCGAGCAGTGGGATGCCTACAAGGAAAACATCCAGCCGCTGGAGACCCAGGCCGCCAGCGAAGCCGCGAACTACGCCTCGATCGCGAACAAGGAGAAGGCCGCCGGCCAGGCTGCCGCCGACGTGACGTCGCAGTTCGCCGGCCTGCGTGATCGCCTGAACAAGTCGCCCGGGTTCAATCCCAACAGCGAGGCCTACCTCCGCACCATGGCTGACCTGGGCCTGAGCGAGGCCGCCCAGCGCGCCACCGCGGAAACCGGTGCGCGCGACAAGGTGCAGCAGATTGGTGACGCCAAGCGCACCGATGCCATCAGTCTGGGCAAGGGGCTGGCCGCCAACGCGCAGTCCGGCCTGGCCGCCGCCAGCAACGCTCAGGCGGGCGTCGCGGCGGCGCAGACCAGGAACGCAGAGATGGCCGGCAACTTCACCGGGCAAGTCCTGGGCAGCAAGCAGTTCCAGAACTGGGCCGGCGGACTCAACCTCGGCGGCAGCCCGGCGCCAAGTTCGGCGCCATCTCCCATTCCGGCGTCCACCTCGGACGCGGCGCTTGAGCAATTCTGGGGATAAGCACCATGAACTTCGGTGGACTCGCCGCTGGCCTCTATGGGGGCATGCAGGGCTACAACTCGCAGGTCGAGCTGGAGCGCAAGCGCGACCGGGAAGACGCGGCCGCCAAGATCGAGGCCGAGAACCAGCAGTGGATGCGCGACCAGCGGCAGCGCGTGCAGGCTGAGCAGGATCGCGCCTCCAAGTTTCGGTCCGCCGTGGCTGGCATCAGCCCCACGAAGCAGGTCGACGTCCTGCCGACCGTGCGCAAGGATGATGAGGGCAACGACATGCCCGCCATCGGTCAGACAACCGTTCCGCGCCGCCAGGACGAGATCCTGAAGGACTACGCCGACGCCGCTCAGAAGTATGGCAACGACCCCATGGCTGCGTTCAAGGCCCGGGCCGACGCCGACCAGGCCAGGCTGGCCGAGGCGACCCGCCGCATGTCCCAGGTGATCGGGCAGGCCAAGGGCAAGTCCGCCGCACAGATCGTCCAAGAGGCGGCCGACATCTACAACAACGACCCGCTGGACGGCGAGGTCTCGAACATCCAACCCAGCCCAGACGGTATGGGCGCCACGGTCACGTTCAAGAACCGGGCGAACGGCCAGACCATGGTCAAGGAGTTCAAGACGCCCGACGAGGCCATCAACGGCCTGCGCTCCTATCTGGACCCGGCCGGCGCCCAGGCGCTGCTGCAGGCCAAGCAGGCGGCTGAGCTGAAGGTGTGGGAGGAGCAGGCGAAGGCCAAGGCGCAGCGCCAGGCCGAACCGCTCAAGGCTGGCCCCGGAGAAACCGTAGTGCCCGGCGTCGATGATCCTCGGCGCACGCTGACTGTTCCGCCGCTTCCGACGCGGACCGGCGATGGTTCCGGCTCTGGTTCAGGCAAGGGCGAGAAGACGCCCTACGCCCTGGCGCGCGAGATCATGGCCGACGCCTTTGAGAAGGGTGACGTCAAGGCCGCCACTCCCGCGCAGCGCAGCGACAGCGAGGACTTCCTCGACCGCATCATGCAGGCCAACCCGACGATTTCTCCGGCCCGCGCCGTGAAGATCGCAGTGCGCGCCGCCACCGACCCGGCCAGCTCGTCGCCGAAGCTGGACGAGAAGACCGGCCGCATCAACCTGGTCTTCAAGGACACCGACGGCTCGACCTACACCCTATTTCCGGGCTACACCACGGCGTCCGAACTGGAGGCTCGCGGCTTCGACAAGAAGGCCATCGCCGAGTCGGTCCAGCAGATGGTCTCCAAGCAGGGCGACGCGACCATGCAGAAGACCTTCGTGGCCGCGGCGTTCGACCCCAGCACCAGGGACCAGGTCGTGCGCGACATCAAGTCCGGCGCCCAGAAGTCGCTCGACGAGTACCTCAAGCGCAACGCAGAGTCTCCAAGCCCGAGGCCGGAGCAGGAAATACGGGCAGCCGCGCAGGCGCTGCTGGCCCAGAACCTTGAGGCTGTCGATCGCAAGTTCGACTTGGTGCGGCAGCACATCAAGCCACCATCTCGCGAGCCGTCCAAGAGGCTGCAGAGCGTCGGTGGCCTGGGGATGTCCGGCGACTTCCGCAAGGACTACAGCCAAGCCAGCCGTGAGCGCAACGCAGAGGCAATGACGCACAAGCCGGCCGGCCAGCCTCGCGGCCCCAGCCCGGCAGAGCAACTGGCGCCCTACGTCACCGAAGATACCTTCGACCCCACGAAATACCTGCGACGCTGACACCGTCGGGCCAAGACTTCGCCCGATAATTCGCCGCAACTTCTTGAGCAGCAATGGCCAACTTCCTGACTCCATTTTCAGCAGATGACCTGGACCGCGCTCTCGGCGGCGCGAAGGGATCGGTGATCGACCAGGCCCTGGCTGCCGAGGGCAAGTCCGGCCAGATCGCCGAGCTCGCCAAGTCGATCTACCAGCAGGAGTCCGGCAGCGGCCGCAACACCGCGACCTCCAATGCCGGCGCCGTGGGCGGGATGCAGGTGCTGCCGGCCACGTTCGCGCGCATGGCCGACGCCGACTGGGACATCAACGATCCGGTGCAGAACGCCCGGGCCGGCGTGCGCTACATCGACCGCCTGCTGCAGGCCGCCGGCGGCGATGCTCGCTTGGCGGCGGCCGGCTACTATGGCGGCGAGGGAGCCATCGAGAAGGCCCGCCGCGGCGAGGCTGTCTCCGACCCGCGCAACCCTGGTGCCCCCAACACGCTGCAATACGCCGACCAGGTCACCGGCCGACTGGGCACCCAGCCCAAGCCTGCACCCAAGAAGGGCTACGAACCCAGCAAGTCGCCGGACGACTTCTACTCCGGCCCGCGCAGCGCCGGCGGCATCGAGATCCGCGACAAGCTGCCGACGGCCGGCTTCGCCGACTACGGCAAGGCCTTCATGGCCTCCGGTCTGGATGCCGTTGGCGCCATCGGCACGACCATCGGCCAGTACATCATGGCCCCTGTGGCCAACGCCATCACCGGGACGAGCAAATTCGAGGGCAAGAACGTCCTGGCCGGCGCGTCCAGGAGCCTGCTCGACTCCATGAGCGAGGGCGGCAAGCGCGCCATGGCTGAGGCGCAGATGCCTGGCGACCTGCTGAAGCCGGAGACCTGGGAGCTGCCGACCACCTGGCAGGGTCTGGCCATGGCAGGCACAAGCGGCCTCGGCTCTCTGCTCCCCGCCGTCGCCTCGATGTTCACGCCGGCCGGCTGGGTTCGCATCGGCGCCGGCGCGGCGATCGGCGGCTCGACGACTGCGGGATCGGCCATTGCCGACGTCCGCGAGGGTCTGCGCGATCGGTTCTCCAAGCTGACGCACGAGCAGATGCTGGAGGCGTCACCGGCCTATGCCGAAGCGTTCCGAGCGACCGGCGATGAGGGTAAGGCTCGCCAGGCCGTGATCTCGTCCGCGGAGAACTGGGCTGGCCTGCTGGCCTTTGGTGCCGGCGCGGTCGGCGGCGCCTTCAACAACAAGTTCCTCGAAGACCTGATCGAGAAGAAGGGCGTCTCCGAGCTGCTCGGCAAGACCGCCGAGAGCAAGGCGGTGCGCGGCGCGATCGGCGCGGCCGGCGGCGTTGCGGCAGAGGGCGGGCAGGAGGCGCTGGAGCAGACTGGCCAGAACGTGGGCGAGAACGTCGGCCTTGGCCGGCCGGCACTTGAGGATGCGACCCGTGACACCTTCGGCCAGGCCGTTGGCGGCGCGCTGGTCGGCAGCGCCATTGGTGGAGCCGGCGGCGCCATGTCGCGCCACATCCCCAAGGCGATCGAGCCGCCGCCCGTCGTCGTCCCACCCGAGCTCGCCCCAGTGGCCGCCAAGGCCGCCGAGGGCAACAGCCCGCTCTCCAGCGCCGCCATGGCCGGCGCCACCAGCCAGATCAACGCCGCCAACAACGATCCACTGAAGGCGCGCGTCGATGCCCTGGTGCAGGAGGTGCGCAGCAGCGGCCTGCTGCAGTCCATGCGTGAGATCGGCATCCCCGGCCTCACCAGCAAAGAGCTGCTGGACGCCATCGCCCAGGCACAGAACCCGACGGTCGATCAGCGCGTGCGCGAGCAGGCGATCAACTCGATCGAGATGGCCATGGGTTGGGCCCAGGATGGGCTGATGCCCGGCCGCCGGTCTGACGTCAACTTCGAGCCAAGCACTGACCTGGCCACGACGCCGCCGCCCGCGCAGCCCGGCACCAGCCTGCAGTCGCAGCAGGGCGGCCCGCTGGCCACCTCCGCACCGCCGGCTGCGTTCGACCCCAACACGGTCGAGGGCCAGGCCACGCGCGTCGACAACATGATCGGCGGACCCAAGGCGCTGCCGGCGCCGATGGACCAGGCCGGCCCCGTCCAGCGCTCTGTGCCGTCCAGCAGCACACAATTGGGGTACGACCCAACAGTTGCTTCCCAGGCCCCCGCGCCCGCGCCGACTCCCTCTCCTGCGCCGGCCGCCGCTCAGCAGCAGCCCGCCGCCGCGCCCGCCGCGCCGGCGCGCATCGGCAACGAGACTGTCTCCCAGCCCAAGGTGGCCACGCCCGCCGGTGAGGGCTCGCCCTACCTGCGCAAGCGCAAGGCCGCCCTGGCTCAACTGGCCAAGAACGGCTTCGACCGCGTCGAGAAGCGCGACGGCACCTGGGTGATGGTCAACGGCAAGACCAGCCAGAAGTTCGTCCTGGATGGCCCGGCCGACGCCGCGCTGGCCCGCAAGGCCGTGGCCGACAACAT